>Ga0160429_1000036_pt1 | contig 184064 bp, 191 predicted proteins | sample SolpanmetagenomR_FD_108199 | JGI IMG/M metagenome (GOLD analysis project Ga0160429, IMG submission 108199) | Solar panel surface microbial communities from Lawrence Berkeley National Laboratory, California, USA - R | ecosystem: Engineered > Built environment > Solar panel > Unclassified ... | reverse complement strand
TCAATTCAATCCTTTACTTATTAGTTACTACTATAAGTCCTTTGGCTTCAACTCGACCTTATCTTATTAGATACTTCCCCGCACCTCTTAGCACTTAATATACCTCCCTATTAAGTTCTAACAATAACTAGTCTACAATCGTCCTTGTGGAGAATCCTAAGTTCTATAAGCGATCTAAACACATCTATATCCGCCACTACTAGGTCCGAGAGTAGGCTACTAACGGTACTATTATACTATTCTACTATCTAACAGCTAAAATAGCCGCTGACGGTCTAATAAAGCCGCTATCGCCGGTAAAATATAAGGAGTGGCTCTATACTATTACTAATAACTTAAGATAAGTATTATTACTTTTTAATCGTTGTCCTCTAAAGGATTTTTTGCACTAACGTAGTTAAAATTTATTATTAGTGCATCCTGCTTATATCTTAACCGTTTATAGTCCGCTTAGGCTTAAACTTACATATCTTATTATCGATACGTATCACTAGAATTCCACCGTCTTAGAATAGCGTATATAGCTCTGTTACGTTGTCGTTACCTCTTAAGAGGGCGTGTTGAATTTAGGTGAAGTCTAAGTGTCTACTTAGGGTCTAGAGTTCTTCCTTTATGAGGGGACCTAACCCTAGTGGTTTAACTGCACCTTATACCAAGTTGCACGCTTAGTATTAGTTCGTTACTTAATTAACCTATATATGACTAAAGTAGCTCTAAATAACCACAATATCTAATAATACTTAATAATAATTCATCACGTTAATAATAGTCTTATAGATATGTAAAAACTTATAGTAGTAGTCGTAGATGTAGATAACCTACTAATAAAGCTAAGATAGCTCGCTACGGCGGACTATCCTAATAAAGGCTTCTTTATTAATAGTAATTCCGTTCTTAAGACGTAGAAGTATATTAATGTTATTTAGAAGTGTAGGAACGGTAATCTTATTCTAAACGTTAACGCTAAGCGTATTAGAGTGCTAGAGAAGGCCTTAAGAGACTTAAGGGATACCGTTAGAAGATATAGCTAACTAGATAAGCGGGGGTATAAAGCGTTAGGATATAATTTGTAGGTTTTTATACGTTTATAACGTAAAAGTCGCTAAGTAAAAGTAAAAGTACAAAGTCGTAATTCTTAGTTATTTCTTAACGAAATTTAATAATTTTAATGATAGATAGAACATAACATTATAATAAAGAAGGCGCGTATAACTAGTAGTTAGTTAATTTATTAACTATTATTAGATACTTTACTATCTAAATACCTATTTATTTAAATACTTATTTTACCTCTATAGAAAACGCTATAGTATTGAATACATACTATTAGAGAGCGAGTAGTTCATAATATATTAATACTAGACTATGTATAGTAGAAGAGATCTAGTAATTAGTAAATTCTAGACTTTACATTAGAAATAGTAGTTAGTATAAACTATAGTATAAATACAAGTATAAGCAGAGCTAGTAGTTCTAGTACTATACCTTCTAGATATCTAATCACTTTTAAGAAGGTTGTGAAGGAGTATGTTGAGATATTACCGAGTAATTGAGATTTAACACTAGTTAAATGATACAAGCTTCGGGTTCATGTCATGATATATCACACTCTACAATACAAATACAGGCGCCTGTACAAGGACTCTTGATCCATTTCCAGTCTTGCCTCGTACTTGCATGCTCATGAACACGGCCATTCTTACCCTCTTCTCCATGGTATTGCTGTTTGTTTCGTCTTTGGAATCTTCGGCTTTGTTTCCCAATGCTTTGTCGGCTTTCGGCTGTTTGGTGTTTATTTCAGCATCAAAGTCAAGTCGTTGTTCAATGGCGTCTTCATCTTCTGCTTTGCCATCAGTGGTCATCTCGCTAGCATCTTGGAATTCTTCTTCCTCAGTGCCATTATCCGCACCACCTTTCACGCTCATAGCTCTACTCGCAGCACGCTTCCTGGCGCCGCCTGCTATCGGCAACCCCATCTCAACCTTCATAAGCTCATCAACCACCGCCTGATTAGGCAGATAATATTCCAAATGCACATCCCGGCTTTCCATCGGTATATGACTCAGTATATTGACTGCGGCGTCGATGATCGAGGAAATGCTGCTTTCGAGTCGTAAATCATCTGGGAGTGTGTCGTTCAGATACGTGCTTAGTGCGCGGCGCAGGCTTTCGGCGTGTGATGTGCTGAACTGCGTTGTGTTTGTAGTGAAGGTGGCGGAAGTTGGTGAGAGGGATGGCAGCAGGCCGTCGATTGTGGCAAGGCGCCATGTTGTTGCGCGAGTATGTGCTGCTGCGTGCGCTTCGGAAGCGCCCTGTTGTTGTGGTTCTAGTGCGCGCTGACATTGCTTCAAACCCAATGATAAATCAAGTGGCAGGGCAGGGTGGAAGTGCTTATAAAAGATCTCGTCGTACAGCCAACGACTAACAAATGCTCGACCAACTGCTATCATCTCTTTGCTAGCCGTTTGTATTGCATCTGGAGAAGTATATGGCTCCAACCAATCAGGCAACGTTTTCCAATGCTTACGGATGCTGAATGCGAATTCTCGGACGGAACCGTCGAGGGATTCGAGGCGTTTGATGTATTCACCGTCGTCTAGAGCTGTGCGGGATTCGGATAGGTTTTGCTGTGCGATTGTTTCTTGGAGGACTTCGAGTTGTTTCTTTTGGGTGAAGTATTGGCGTTTGACATTCATGTATTTTTGTTCTGCAGAAGATTGTTAAGCAATGGGTAATACGTAAGACTCTGTTTTGAACTCACTCAAAGATTCCAGTTCTCGTGGATCATCTGAGGGTGTAGCTGGAGTAGAGACATTACTGACGCTACCTCGAGCAAGTTGTGTTCGCGGTGGAGGTGTCGCAGCTGCTGAATTCTGCTGAGGCATTCTGTCGATGACTGGACTGGACTGTTGTTGTTGCGCTAACAAGGATGCTGTACTTGCTGGCCTTGCAGCTTGTATTTGTCCTTGCTGTCTCATGCCCATGGGACTGCCTAATGGATCTTTTCGTTGCCGTGATGGCGAAGACGCAAGCTGTGTCGTATAGGGTGGTTGTGCTAGTCGGCCAGGAGATGAAGGCCGCTCATCATTCAAGCCCAGTCTTGAAGCAGGTCTATTACCGGTAAGTGAAGTAAATTGCTGAGCTTGTTGTTCGTGTGAGACTGGGACGGAAGCAAGAGTGTATGAATTCTGTTGTCTTGGTATTGGTCGTGTTTGCATCTGCTGCTGCTGCTGACTTAGTCTATTTGCCGTGGTGGTGGTTGACTGAACCCAAGCATCTGGTCCCAGCCTGTCAGACTCTCCCTGTTGCTGACCACTATCGCCGTTGTCATTGTTGTTATAGTCAAACCCTCCTTCAGAAAATGAGCTAGTAGGTATCCTTGGGAGTTGTGGTTCTTGATCAACATTGGCAGGATACATATTGCTTGGTCGATCTGGACTACTATCTGGCTGCCTATATGCCGATGGCGGACCGCCTTTCTTCAACACCGATCTCTTCCTCGCTGGCTTCTCACCCGTGTCATCCGCATACGCATAATCTGCCAGATTATCTCTTGATACGAATGCGCCTGCTAATCTCGTCTTGAGTGATTTGCGCGGAGCTGCTTTTGAGGATGAACTCTTTGGGCTTGTTTGTATGGGATCGTAGTACTCTTCGCCGCCAGTGGTCGGTGCCCGATATCGCCGAGCTGCTGTGCTGTTCAACATGGTATCAAAGGTCGAGGCTTGTCGTTGGGGCTCTGGGCCGTACGAAGATGAGGAGTCGCGGTGGTCGTCGTAGGTTGAATTTGAGTCTTCGTCTATTGGTACAGAAAGAGACGGATTAGTGGTTGAACCCGTAGCAGCATTATGGCAGCAGCATTATGGCAGTGTCGTACTACTCAGAACCAGGTTGGGCAGTGTAGGATCGCGGTCATGTTGGTAGGACGGTTGTCGTTGCTGCTGTTGTTGTATCTGAGATTGAGGACCGCTACCTCGCTTTGACCAAGGAAACGACGGCATTGTCGTGATTCAAAAATAGACAGGTTGCAACAGGATCCAGGCTGTGCACAGACGAAAGGCGCAGGCGCAAGCGGTTGTGTTGCTTCCAGCTTGTTTGTATGGCTTCGTCATGCCGGCTGAAACGCGGGGAAATTTAGCGTCGGCTTGGCAGTTTCAAATCTATTTTGCAGGTGGCAAATTTTCGAAACACACATCAAACACGTCAGACATTGCCAGATTGCTGCTGAGCAAGTAGAGAGAATCACGTTCTCGGAAGACAATATCGGGGTGCTTGAAATTTGGGGATTAAAGTACTGCCAGCACTTCTTGAAGTGGTCCAAAAATACTGTAAAAGGAAACAAAAGTGTGAAGTAAAGCGCACCAAAAGATGGCAAAATCAAAGACCAACAAGCGCAAGCAAGCCAGTAACGACTCCTCTGCACCACCATCTAAGCATCAAAAGTCAGGCACCGGCATCATCACACCACCTCCCGACACTATCGCAACATCTCTTGCTGATATTGGTCTCGACTCCGACGACATACTTCTTGCTGTAGACGTGCTCGAAACACTCACCTCCCATCCCAACATCATCAAAACAAAAGCTTGTAAGACTCTTCGTACCGCAGTCTACCAATTCGGTCAAGCATGTACCACAGGCTCACAAGCAGCAATCGATACAAACTTGACTGCACGAATCAGTGGTGCTCTGGCAGATGGTGCGTACACAGAGGCGAGAATCTTGCTAGCGGAGATGAGAATCAGAGGTCAGAAACCGAAATTAGGTGCTTTGTGTAGATGGGTGCGGGATCTGGATGTTGTAAGTGGGCTTGCAGAACAATTAGATGCCGAAAATCATCGACCTAGAACTGGAGAAGAAGAAGATGCTCTGAGAGTATTGGACGCCATTCTCAGATTGACAGGACCTACCGACTTTTCCTCCTTGCCAATCGAAGCAGAAGCAGAAGCATCGTCTGTAGAAGGTACAAACGGCCCAATCATTCCACGAGCCGTTTGGAACCTCAGAGACGACACTCCACGCCGACAAGTCTATGATAGCGTTCTTGATAAATCTTTCCTCTCTTCAACAACCGACACAACCACATCCTTTCACATCATCGAAAAAACACCCGCACTCCAACGAAAACCGCCTAACCTGCACCCAGCAATCCTCTACACCTCTCTGCCGAACACCATCCCTCTACTGCCCCAACCGCCTAACACAATAACCCATCACCGCCACCCCATCGTTCCAAACCTCCATCTCATAAAATCCGTCCTCTCACCCTCAGAATGCGAATCCATCATCTCCAGCGCCGAACGCATCGGCTTCATTCCTGATGCCCCGCTCGCCACATCCGAAGGCAACAGCGCTTCCAGCATCCTCGCACACAACTTCTACTGGCTCGTCGACACCGAATTCGCCACACGGCTCTGGAATCGTGTCAAAACATACGTCCCTTCCCACGTCGACAACAAACCTGTTCAAGGCCTAAATCGGCGATTCAGGGTATACCGCTACGTTCCTGGCGCTGAGTACCGCGCACACATCGACGGAGCGTGGCCTCCATCCGGCACCGACGCCGTTACAAACAAATATGTATATGATGCGAGTCCGCCCAGCGCTAAACAGTCGAGTCTATTCACCTTTCTGATCTACTTGAACGATGAGTTTGAGGCGGGCGAGACGACGTTCTTTCTGCCGAGTAAAGAGGAGGGCTGCTTGAATGCATATTCGGTCGCGCCTGTACAGGGCAGTGTTGCGATGTTTCCTCATGGTGAGACGGAGGGCAGTTTGTTGCATGAAGGGACGGGTGTCAGGAGGGAGAGTGGGAGGGAAACGGCGAAGTATGTTATCAGGACGGATGTGTTGTATGATGTTGATCCGACGGTCGTTTGAGTTGAGACATGGTACGGATACGACAATGTGAAAGCATATTAGACGCTCAATGAACTATTTAGGATGACGACTACAATGACCTTACTCTACCTATCTCCCTTCCTCTCCTCCAACCACTTCACAACATGCTCCACCCCCTTATCAGGCGGAAAAACCGGATACCACCACTTAACCACCCTTCCACCCTCCACAGCCAACGTAATCCGCTTACACGCCCTTTTGCCTTCCCACTCGAACGTAGGCAACTTCAGCGCGTCGACAAACGCGCACTTCTCGTCACTTAGTAATTGATACGGTAGATGCAACCGCTGCACGACTTCCTGCTGCACAGCTGTACTCTGTGTCGATAATCCATAGATCCGGTCCGTAGGAATGCCGAGGGTTTGTAATGGTGAGAGACTGTCGCGAACGGAACAGAGTTGGGGCGTGCAGCCGCGGGCGCCGGGGATGGCGTTCCACGAGTCGGGCACGGATTCGGTCGGCGCGGCGGTGCGGGGATAGATGAAGATCAGAGAGAGGGAGGTTAGGGAGGAGAGGGCGAGTGGTGCGCCTGAAGTTGTTGACAGGGAGAGGGAGGGGAGCGGTAAGTTGGTTAGGTGGGCGCAGGCGTTGTCGGAGGCGGGGATGGGGAGGTTTGTTGGGAGGGGGTGGGTTGGTGGTGGTTGTGGTTGAGCTGGATTTGTTAGGGGTGTTTCGTGATGTCGTTCTTGACGATGTTTAGATGAATGGATGGATAGGCGTGGGCATCTGAAACGGGTAACAGGTCTCAATACTGACATGACATATTGTAGTGACGACGAATGAAGAAGAATAGAGTATATGGTGGTGGAATATTTCTGGAAGAGAACAAGAATGAGCTTCGAGTTGTCTTTATCAAGAGGGATAGCATGCAGAATCGTGCACTGATATGTGCAGTACAGATTTTGATTATGCACACAATTATACGGGCACAGCGTATAATATGAGTCGAAAGAGCAATTCTCCACGAATGAAGTCAAGAAGAAGAGGGGGTACTTAAGCCGAGAGGCCGACATAGTCGCCGCGAAACCGCCGAGCCGACGGCTATCCCGAGTAGGGGTCTGGATCTGAAACATCGGGTATGCGCTCTGCTTGAAACATTAAATCTGCTGAAAATACTACGGAGGGTGTTGGCTTACATATGCTTTCTCCATATTGTCCGCCACGAGATGGGTGTGCGTCCGAGTGACTCCATGATATCAGCATCAAACAGAAAGGTCTTGTGTCTGCTCATGAAGTCGTGACAGCTCAAATGAAGAAGGTTGCAGGACAGGCAACTAGGTGATACTCAGAAACATACTAAACTCTTGGTGTGACAAATTGTGAGCAGGAAATTTGATGAGGGGCTGGCCCTCGCTCTTGTTTGTCGTTTGTAGGTTTGTTTGTGTTGTAAGAGCGTGGCAAAGATGGCGCGTTCATAGCATGAAGAGTTTTCCGCTCCCGCTTGTCTACTTCTTCCTTCTTTCTTCTTTTTCTTTCTTTCCTTCTCTCTCTTCGCTCCTACAAGTCTGCCAGTACTCGCTGCTCCTGTTTCGCTTCCCTTTTCATCAACATCTTGCACACACAAACGCCCACTCATTGATTTGTGTGTCTCTCACGTCAGTGATCTACCAGTGGTTATTACCAGAAATCGCACAAAAAGCACAAAAACACAAACCACAAACACAATCGCAGAAATGCAGCTTCCAATGCTATTCAGCCTTCTCTTCTTCATCGCCTTCAATGTCGCTCATCCACATGCGTCGTCTTCGCCAGCTATCCGATATGACGTTGATGAGTTCCGTGTCATCGACGATCACTCGCCCAATGCCAACTCTCCTTGGCCACACCACCCTCAAACTCGTCTCGCAGACTTTCACCTCCCAGTTGGTACGTCGTTCAGCTAGAAAAACACTCCCCTTCAAACAAACAAGTCCAACTGACCGATATAGCACCATCTCCCCTTCCCACTCCCTCAAACAAACTCATCCACATCGCTCTCGGACGTGGCACACAAAACTACTCCTGTCCCGCAAACTCAAACACCACTACCATCCCAGTCTCGACTGGCGCAATCGCTACACTCTACAACATCACCTCTCTCCGTCTCCACGCAGCCAGCACTGATCAGCACAATGTGCTAGGTGCGCTTACTGCTGGTTCGACCCTTACAAGCTACGCGTTGAGTTTGCCGAACCCGAATGGTTTCTCCTTCACTAACACCAACTGCGACAATAACAAAACTAAGACTGATAGATGGAGCGCACTCGACCTCTCACTCTCAGGACACCACTATTTCAATCCCGCACCATCAAATAGCACCGGATCAGCAATCCCACATTTCGACCTAAGCTCCATCGGGCTCGGCAGTGCAAATGCAGCCAAGAATGGCAGTTCCAACGCCCCTGTTGCTAGTATTGTATCAATCGCACCATCCGCCTTCAATACAACCAATTCCACGCACGCGAATGCGACTTCGACAATAATGTCGGCTACAGCAACAGACGTCCCGTGGCTACATCTCCTCCGTATTGCTTCGAACGTTGTTGATGTAGATGGATGGAAGGAAGTCTATCGTGTCAACACAAGGGGTGGTGTTGCGCCTGCTACTTGTGTTGGTGTTGGATTGGAAGGGAGGGATATCGTGGTGGAGTATGCAAGTGAGTATTGGTTTTGGGGATAATTGGTAGCGTTGAGTTGGTTTAGCGAGGTTGTTGCGATCGTGGGCTGGCTGGTCGGTTTCTTTCGCAGCTGGAGTCTGTTCCTGTTTTTCGTTTCTGCGTCATGTTTCGAACGAGATGAGTCCTGCTTCGAATTTGGATGTTAAAACATTTTGATTTTGATCTTCAGTGGGAGGCGCCTGAGTTGGTGCCGTTGTTTGGTTCGTCATTGATGAAGACATCAGTCTTTCTCAGTTGGCTGTGCTGGCTGTAGGTAGGTCTACAAAGCCCTTTTATTCTCTTTTTTTCACTTCTCAGCACTCAGATCGTAATTCCTCGTCACCTATGTACGAGAGAACCACAATCACGATAATAAATTACATGAACATCAGAGTATAGTCGATTCACAGCACTCTTGATTCGAACGGATGCGTGCAATAACAGCAGTTAGATTGAGATAACAAAACAAACCAGATCGATCGCAGATATTATCCTATACTGTGCTTAAGAATATCACCGCTTAGATATACCCTTTCTAGTTCCCTCTCTTTTTGGCGTTGGCGGAATGATCATGCTCACTCATGCTTGTGTTTGCGTTTACATTTTATGTCAATGTTTAAGTTTATGTTTAGTTTCTCAGCCTCAGCATGAACTCACGGTATTAAAAAGTAGGAAGATAAAGGCAGGAGAGAGGTAACACTATCCGCACGAACATTATCTTGGATCTTACACTTTTCACATATCATCGGGACCGTTGCACACGAATGCAGTGTTGCCTGTTGCAATAGCTAATCTTTGTTTGCTGATTACCCAGCATCACATCAATGCTTTCCATTGACAGTAGCATTAGCACCGTCCGTCACCCTCATTTGCTCCAACTCCTGTGTTGGCAAAAGTCCATTACCCCCTGTAGTAGTCCTACCACGACTGGCCGGACGGCTGGCTGGGGTATTGGGTCTACTATCCAAGAACTACAAAGAGAAGAAGAAAAGATAGGTCAGTACAATTGCGATTGCCATGAACAATTCGCCACGACCCCTAGCAGAGATGACAAGAGATGGACATATAGATGAACTTACCGAACTGGCCGCACTCAACAAAGCCGTCATACTCGCCTGCGTGACATCGGTATGCACACCGACACCCCAAACCTTCTGATTGCTGTTCGTGCTTGCACACTCTATATACGCAACAGCTCTAACACTAGATCCTTCACCAATAGCATGTTCCTTGTAGTCTGCGACACTGACATGGATGTCGATATTGGCCAGCGCACTTGCCAGAGCAGACAAAGGACCATTTCCTGTACCTTTGATCTGCTGTTCCTCGCCATCAACTTCAATGATACCCGTGAATGTACGAGGGGTATCTTTGTTCCTAGCCGTGCGCTCGCCGGCGACACGTGAAGGCGACATGGTGCGGTCGGAGGTCATGTCATAGTCTACGAGGGACATGCGCGGGTCAGTGGTCATATGGTATGCGTCCTCGAACAATCTCGTAATTTCTCTGGGCAGCAATTCTCTACCAAGCATATCCGCTTGCTTTTGCACAATCTTCGAAAAGGCAACTTGCAGACCCCGCGGCAGATCGAGCTCAAGGTTGCGATGCACAATCCAAGCCACACCGCCTTTGCCACTTTGCGAGTTAACCCGGATAATGGCTTCGTAATTTCTGCCAATGTCGCGAGGGTCGAGAGGGAGGTAGGGCACTTGCCAGTATTGGTCGTCGCCCGTGCTGTTAGTCTTGCGGAGCTTGAAACCTTTGTTGATTGCGTCTTGATGCGAGCCGGAGAATGCAGCGCAGACTAGTTCGCCACCGTATGGTGCACGAGCGCCGACTGGAATTTTGTTCGATTTCTCGACCAGATCGATCACGGGGTTGATGTCGGAGAAGTCGATGCCGGGATGGACGCCTTGTGTGTACAGATTCAGGGCTAAGGTGACTAGGTCGACGTTGCCTGTACGCTCACCATTACCGAAGAGAGTTCCTTCAACTCGGTTTGCGCCGGCCATTTGAGCGAGTTCGGCGGCGGCGACGGCGCAGCCACGGTCGTTGTGGGGATGCAGAGAGACGCAGATTTTTTCTCGTTCGGTAATGTTTGTGCAAAAGTACTCGATCTGGTCGGCGTAGACGTTTGGTGTGGACATTTCGACCGTGGCGGGAAGGTTGAAGATGATTGGGTTTTCCACACTAGGCTCCCAGGCAGCCTTGACTGCTTCGCATACTTCAATGGCGAATGCTGGGTCTGTGTCTGAAAAGGTTTCGGGGGAGAACTCGTACTGCCAATGCGTGCCAGAAGTGCTTGGGTCGTCTTTTGTGATTGATCGCGCGTATTTTGTGCATTCTACTGCCAGAGCTATTGTATCTGCGTTTTCCATGTTGAAGACTATTTGCTGGAAACACGGACTTGTCGCGAGGTATAGATGGAGGATGGCCTTCTTGGCACCTTTGAGAGAGTCGACAGTTCGTTTGATAAAGTCTTTTCGACAAGGCGACAGCACTTGGATGGCGACGTCTTCGGGGACGTGATTATTCGTGAAAAGGCCTCGTGTGAATTGAAAGTCTGTTTCTGATGCGGATGGAAAAGACACCTCAATCTCCTTGTATCCTAGATTTACCAGCATCTTGAAGTACTCCAGCTTTTGATCACCGTCCTGTAGCATAGTCCGTCAGTCCTTGCTTTCTTTCAGTGTTTCTATCCTTCCATCTTTCACGCACCATTGGATCGACAAGACTCTGGTTGCCGTCTCTCAAGTCGGTAGAGAGCCATCGTGGAGGAGTGTCGATTGTCTTGGAAGGCCATTGGCGGTGCGGGAGATTGAGGGGTTTGAACTTGCGGTACTTCTTGGAGGGATCTTTCAGCCTAGAGTGAGCAATGGTTGTCAGCAGTGAACATTCGAGTCGTTATTGTGAAATGTTACCGACATCGGCATGGCAGCTAGAGTGGAGGTATAGACTCGGTGGGAGATTGGTGTGAATGAGTGTGCAATGGCAGGTGGTCAAGTAGAGAAGAGTGAAGCTCAATATAAGGCAAATATCAACAATGAGTGTGACAGCTTTAGAGTTACCTAAACATTCCGATTCCAATGCTAGAATAAGATGAAACAGTGCGGGGCAGTTTCAGATGATTAGTATTGACTACTGAACTGCAGCTAGCTATATCAAGCTGGTATTATTGATACCATTATTAGGACATCTCCAATATGGTCGATAAGGTGGAACATCACATTGTGCCATGGTAAATACAGTCCAGTATTCAAATGTTGTGAAAACTGGTGAAAGAAGAAGTCCTTGGCATATCTAGCTAGCTGGACTAGACCCACCCTCTATGACCTCTCCGTTTCATAACTTGCTACTCGAGCTCTTCTTCGTGTCTTGTTGCAGTCGGAGCAGCCCCTGGAGTGTCTGAGTTAGTATTGAGAAGGTATGATTACAACTCGGACTGACCTCTTGTATACAGGTCGCTATCAACGTGCCATCACTCGACCAGATCTTCTGCATGACCAAGCCACGATTGTCGCCTGCCCATGGAGTCTCCATCTCTTCGAGCATCCACTCATCCGCTCGAAAGTGTCGAGGATTGTGAAAATAGATTGTATGGTCCAGGCTGACCATCATGCCAACTCTTCGCCTCGGCTCGCTCGCTGCTTCTTGCTCGTCATTCATGTCTTTCGTGGTATTACCTTCTCTGGGGTCCTTTGTACCATGCATCACGTCTATCTGGTCATCGTCTTTCGCACCTCGAGGTGGGAAGCTGCGCCATAATCCATGTGCTCGTGCTACTGTACCAATAAAGTAACTGTCTGACATGTACGCTAGGGCTGCAAGATGATCTTCATGTCCTCCTGCTATCTTGCCCTTGGCTCGTACATACATTCTAGCTCGCTGTTGGTAGGGTGGCGTTTTGCCGTCTAGACTTCCAATTAGCAACATGATTACGCTGATATCTTGCAAGGTAATCCCATCGTACCTCGCACCATTGGCATATGCAGTGTCTCAAAAGGGCCAGATGAGCTTATTATATCATTTGCTGAAGGTGTTGGTATATTAGGCCTCTGAACAGCATGTTGAACCATTTTCTGCTCTGCTGGAGGTACCCGTTGGAAACTCAACGTGACTGTAAAGATGGGCTTCGTTCTTTGTCGTGCTTGTACTGTTCTTGTGATGAAGCTTTTACCGTCCCGAACTCGTTCGACGTGATATGTGATTGGTATTTCGGCATTCCCAGCCAGAACAAAGTAGCAGTGCATTGAGTGGACACTGAACTCTGGTGGTACAGTCTTTTGAGCAGCCGACAGGCATTGAGCAATGACTGCTCCTCCAAATACGCCCCTCGCACCCGGTGGGTGCCAAAGAGGTCTTGTATTGGTGAACATATTCTATATACAGGTTATCAGGGTGGTAAAAGAAGGCATAGTGTGATTCGAATCTTACGGGATCAATATCAGACAGGTTCGTCAGCTCGAGTGTATTTTCCATCAATGACCTTAACGGATCAGCTGGAGGTGGCTTGATCAGAGTTGCCATTTTGTTGAAAGGATACAGAAAGGATGAGAACTACGGTATAGTCTGACGCACAAGCACTGAGGATGTATTTATACACAAGGACAATTCAACACAGAACGAGGTGAAACACTGTTTCGGTAGTTCACCCAAGGTCCTGAAAGACCGAGGTTGTTTCAAGTAAGAACGAGCTACACCACCAGCTACCCTGCGGCATTCGCTTATGTAATGCCAAGGAACGACCATCGACGACCAGCCGAAATTTAAGCGGAGGTATCAGTACATACCAACTTCTCAAAACAACCAAGACTCCCTGGCTGGAGATTACTTTATGGCGGCGCGTACCTTTTCTCGACCTCCTGACGATTGACGCAACTTGCGCGAAGAGCTAGGAATCATCTGGAACCATGTCGGGCCAAAATGCAGAGTTGCAGCGCAAGCTGGTGCAATTAGACCAGGAATTAGAGGAAGGAGACATCACACGCAAAGGATATGAGAAGAGGAGGACTATGCTGCTTTCCGAGTACCTTGGCCCATCGAATGGTCTTGCGCCTCCTGCCGAAAACAACTACCTCTTCTCACACCAGCGCAACTTTTCCACAGCAAGCTATGCCTCTACAGAAGGCGGCAGTATACATCCTTCACCACAGATACCTCAGCTGTCAATCCATGAGCCCCCGGCGATGCATCCTGGCAGACTACACGCAAGAAACATGAGCTTGGTCAATGCGCCCGACAGACGCTCCATTTCAGGCCAGAGCTCTCTTTATGTTCCACCACCATCAGATGGTTCTAGCAGCATGACTGATTCTCGCGCCCCTACTCTGTTACGTTCCGACTACGCTTTCAACCCGTCTGAGCATCCGGATCAAGAAACAGGAGCAGCCATACCAGAAGAGAGTAGTAGAATGAGCACAATGGTGGACTCGCAAGCATACTTTGAAGACTTTACAGGCTCACAGGTGCAAGAGCAGCAGCGCGAAAGCTACGGTGGTCCTTCAAGATACTCCGTTGGTGAAGCGCTATCTCCTAGCCAAGGTCTGCAGATGCCCACTTTTCAGGATACCGAACAACCTACAATCACTCATTTTGCGCCATTGGAGCCAAGAGATGTACCTTTTGGTATAGTGGATCCGCATGACCAGAATATGTCCATGTCAAAGTTCGAGAACATTGGTTCCGTACTTCGATATCGAGGCAAGAAGAATGCGAAACAGCCAGCATATTGGGTTTTGGATAATAAGGGAAAGGAGATTGCTTCAATTACATGGGAGAAGTTTGCCAGTAAAGCTGAAAAGGTCGCGCAGGTCATTCGGGATAAAAGCAGTCTGTACAGAGGAGATCGTGTTGCACTCGTCTATCGCGACAGTGAGCTGATTGAGTTTGCAATAGCGCTTTTGGGCTGTTGTATCGCTGGTGTGGTTGCAGTGCCAATAAATTCGGTAGACGACTACACGAAGCTAAATCTACTACTCCAAACAACTCAAGCTCATCTAGCTTTAACAACAGAGAACAACCTGAAGACATTCCAACGCGACATAACACAAAACAAACTGCGCTGGCCACAAGGTGTCGAGTGGTGGAAAACAAATGAGTTTGGCAGTTATCATCCCAAGAAGAAGGATGAAGCACCACAATTACAATTACCAGATCTGGCATATATTGAGTTCTCAAGAGCACCAACAGGCGATCTTCGAGGTGTTGTCTTGAGTCACCGAACGATTATGCACCAGATGGCATGTATCAGCGCGGTAGTCGCTAGTATTCCGAAACCGAAAGGAAAGGATAATCTCAGCACCGCATTGCGTGACAAAAACGGGGACTATATTGATCATGGTATGCGGCGCAGTGAAACTATCCTCAGCTATCTTGATGGTCGTGAAGGTATCGGCCTTATACTAGGAGTTCTTCTAGGAGTGTATGGAGGTCATACCACTGTCTGGATGGACGCAAAGAGTGTGGAAACACCAGGTCTATATGCTCACCTGATCACCAGATATAGAGCTACAGTCATGGTAGCAGATTATTCACGTCTCAAACTTGCAGCATACAATTACCAGCAAGATCCCATGACAACTCGAAATTTCAAGAAAGGCCTAGATCCAAACTTTTCGTCGGTCAAGATATGTCTAATAGACACCTTGACAGTCGACTCTGAGTTTCACGAAATTCTTGCAGACCGCTGGTTTAGGCCAATGCGAAATGACAGAGCTCGGGAAGTCGTTGCACCAATGCTCTGTCTTCCAGAACATGGCGGCATGATTGTCTCAGTACGGGACTGGCTGGGAGGAGAAGAGCGCATGGGCTGTCCTCTAGGTCCTGAAGTCGCAGAGGAAGTGGTCAGTGAGCCAGAGCCTCCAACAGAAGACGTCTTTGGTAGCTTCAATAACTCTGTAGGCTCAAGAAGAGTGGAACGCAAGGAAGGTCGGCATGATCTCAGTGAAGTATTGCTTGATAAGGAAGCACTGAAGACAAACGAAGTTCTTGTACTTGCCACAGGAGAAGAGGCCAAAAGGAGAGCAAACGAACCTGGAACCGTACGAGCTGGCGCTTTTGGATATCCCATTGCAGACGCAACTTTAGCAGTCGTCGATCCTGAAACAAATTTACTCTGCGCTCCTTATATGGTGGGAGAGATTTGGGTCGACTCCCCATCACTATCAGGAGGCTTTTGGTCATTACCAAAACATACAGAAACAATCTTCCATGCACGACCTTATCGATTTCTCGACGCCTCACCAACGCCGGTCTTGATAGACATGGAATTCTTGAGGACTGGGCTTCTTGGCTGTGTCATTGAAGGCAAGGTATATGTGTTAGGCTTGTACGAAGATCGCATACGGCAAAAAGTGGAGTGGAATGAGCAAAGCGTGCAACAATCCGAGCATCGTTATTTCTTCGTTCAACATCTCATTAGCAGCATTATGAGAAACATCCCGAAGATACACGACTGGTAAGTAATGTGGTCACTGAGGAGGATCCTTTTACTTACTAACTCATCGAAAAGTTCTGCTTTCGATGTCTTTGTTAATGGAGAGTATCTTCCAATCATTCTCATTGAGACACTAGCAGCGTCAACTGCACCTCTGGTGCCCGGCGGTCCGCCAAGGCAACTCGATATTCCACTTCTCGACTCTCTTTCAGAGCGATGTATGGATGTACTGTACCAGGAACATCATTTGAGGGTATACTGCGTCATGATCACTGCTCCCAATACCTTGCCGAAAGTCATGAAGAATGGTCGACACGAGATCGGCAACATGCTATGTCGGAAAGAGTTTGACAATGGCTCGTTGCCATGTGTTCATGTCCAATTCGGGGTTGAACGTGCTGTACAGAACCTACCAATCGGCGACGACCCAGCAGGTGGCATATGGTCTATGTTGTCGTCTCAAATACGACAAGACATGCTGATTATGCAAGAGAAGCAGTACTCTGGAGTTGACCACAGAGAGGTAGTCATGGATGATAGGACCTCAACCTCACTCAATCAATTCAACAACATACAAGACCTTCTCCAATGGCGAGTACAGCGACAAGGCGAAGAGCTCGCGTATTGTACTGTTGATGCTCGTGGAAAGGAAGGAAAAGGATTGAATTGGAAGAAGTTGGACCAGAAGATTGCTGCCATTGCCATGTATCTGAAGAACAAGCTCAGAGTTGTTCCTGGAGATCATATACTCCTCATGTACACACATTCGGAAGAATTCGTGTATGCCGTACACGCCTGTTTCGTGCTCGGAGCAATAGCCATACCTATGGCGCCACTCGATCAGAATCGATTAAATGAGGACTCTCCAGCGCTGCTCAGTATGGTAGCAGATTATCGTATCAGGCACATTCTGGTCAATAGCGACGTTGACCAGCTGCTCAAGCAGAAGATCATATCCCAGCATCTGAAGCAGACTGGAACCATTCTCAAGGTGCAGCTGCCCAATATCTATAACACAACCAAGCCACCGAAGCAGACCCATGGATGTCGAGATCTGAAACTCACAATGCAACCGAGCTGGACAAAGTCTAGTTTCCCAGCTATGATATGGGTGTATTGGACTCCAGATCAACGACGAATGGCAGTACAACTAGGACACGATACAGTAATGGCTTTATGCAAGGTGCAAAAGGAGACTTGTCAGATGACTAGCAGTAAACCGATCCTGGCTTGTGTACGAAGTACGGTTGGCCTTGGCTTCATTCATATGTGTTTGATGGGTATATATCTTGGTAAGTCGTGCTATTCCTTGTACTATTACTAGTGCTAATCGAAATCAGGTGCACCAACATATCTTGTCTCGCCAGTCGATTTTGCTCAGAATCCGATGTCCCTTTTCCTGACACTATCGCGCTACAAAATAAAAGATACCTACGCCACGACACAGATGTTGGATCATGCTATAGCACATATGCCTGGCAAAGGCTTCGGACTGCAGGAACTCAAGAACCTGATGATTGCAACTGACAGTCGGCCACGGACTGATATCTGTGAGTAATAATGCTCATGACTTTTACTTCTTCTTGCTTGCTAATGCTTCAACTAAGACCAAAAAGTTCGAGTTCATTTCTCTCAGAGCGGACTAGATCGTACTGCTATCAACACTATCTACTCACACATTATGAATCCAATGGTTGCATCGAGATCTTACATGTGTATAGAGCCTATCGAGCTATGGCTAGACCCACAAGCACTCCGCCGTGGTCTTGTCCTTCCCGTCGACCCAGATACTGAGCCTTTCGGCCTACTCGTCCAAGACTCCGGCATGGTCCCGGTGAGCACCCAAATCGCGATTGTCAATCCTGAAACAAACTGCCTTTGCCACGTCGGCGAGTATGGTGAAATCTGGGTACAGTCTGAAGCTTGCGGGCACTCCTTCTACCTCTCCAAAGACCCTCTTGACGCAGAACGATTCAATGGACAAACCGTTGACGGTGACCCGAATGTCACATACAGCCGTACTGGCGACCTTGGCTTCCTTCACAGTGTTAGCAGGCCTATCGGACCCGGCGGTGCGGACGTCGAAATGCAAATTCTCTTCGTCCTTGGTAATATCGGTGAGACGTTTGATGTTAACGGACTCAGCCACTTCCCTATGGATATCGAGAGCTCTATTGAGCGCTGTCATCGAAACGTTGTTCCAGGTGGTTCGGCAGTTTTCCAAGCAGGCGGCCTTGTGGTTGTCCTTGCAGAAGTGCACCGCAAGAACTTCCTGGCATCTATCGTACCAGTCATCGTCAATGCAGTACTCAACACACACCAACTCGTCGTCGACATTGTGGCGTTCGTCGGTCGTGGCGACTTTCCTCGTTCCCGTCTTGGTGAGAAGCAAAGAGGAAAGATTCTTGCGGGCTGGGTAACTAGACGACTTCGCACCATAGCGCAGTTCGGCATCAAAGACTTTGATGCGCCTCCTGATGTTCAGAGACATAGTAGCCAGAGCTTCCACAATGGTAGTGTGCACGGTGCTAGCAGTCTGAGACATGTCGAGAGTCATACTGCGCTTGAACATTTGCCTGCTGAGACGCCACCATATGAATATCAGCATCAGGCTGCTTTTGCGCCATTACCAGAGGGTGTTGCCGAAATGCCAGCCAATAGTATGGACGACAACAGCTCGATTCTGGAATCACCGCCGATTGGGATTGGACAGGATTTGAGACGCGACGAGCATACGCCTACGGGACGTGACCCGCATCCGAGACCGCGTCTTGAGCTCAATTTAGGGCCGGAGACGGGCTATTCGCCGATTGAGCTGCCGAGCCATGGGTATGCTGAGTTGGGCGGGAGTCCGTATGAGGAAAGAGATGGAGGGGTCAGCGAGCTTGCAGGGGCGCCGATGACCCCGGCGGATGCTGCTGCCCCGAGTCCGAGTGTTTATTCACCACTTGACAATGGTGGTGGTGGTGGTGCTGGACGAGCGAATCAGGGTTACCTCGATGGCACTGACAATCGCTGGAACAACGGGACTAATGACGATGATGACCACAACAATCAGGGTGGGTACAATGGAGGCACGACGTACGGCAGATATGGTAATAGTAATGGTGGATTGAGGATTGCGAATCGTACGTCAACGTATGAAGGAGAAGAGGATTGGAATCCGCCACAGCCGCCGCCTCCACCTGCTAGAGCACCTGGACATTCGAGGGGGCCGAGTTGGGGTGCTAGATGAGTTGAGATGAGATGAAATGAGTGTGTTATTTGTATATATGGAATGGTACCTGCGAGGCCTTTGAAGGTGCATGCAAGACACAGGGTAGTGTGTGGCGTTTGGATTTACAGTGCGTATACCTTAGACTTGACGGTTGTAGCAAAGCTTGATAATGTTGATATGTTTCCGAACTTGTTGTTTCTGATGTTATTGACAGCTCTCAAGGAAGGCGGTGGAGCATCGCGGAGAGTACGATTGTGGATGGACTGAAATGAAAGTGTCACAAGTTCACTGCATACATGTCGCGCAATCAATATATTGGAGAGGTTTGAATCACAGAACTTCGTCGTGTTCGGCATCTCTGTAGCCAACGAGCGGTAATGGTCTTGGAGGACAGTTAGAGTATATTAATGGAGCGCTGTGGTAATGTGTTTTTGGATTGCTGCTTGCTATTGCTTCGAATGACTGGGTAATGAGTGAGCTGTTTTCGTCCAATGTGCTGCGATAGCGAGTGAAAAAGTCTTTCATGTCTACAAAGATTGAGATTCGTCAATAAGAGGTGTTACCTTCGTCAAAGTGTCAAGTACAGCATGATGAGGAACACTACCACGTCAGCTCTGCAACAAGGAGGATCTTGGGCGTTGAGTGGATAGTGATCTATTCTGTTCCAGCAGAAGATTTATGTACACCCTGCCCTACATGTCCAGCAACAAACCCTCCAAGCAAATGACAGCAAGGCAAATGAACATCAAAACGTAACTCCACATCCCATCTCTTGCCATATTCCATCCATGTGGCGCAAATCACCTCGAGGACCAGCTCGAAGTCGACAACAAGCACAACACCACACTCACACTCAACGTCAACAAGGGCATTCTTCCCAACATACTGGAGGCAGCACCACGACCTACCTCCACCTCCTTACGTCACTCCCAGCTCACAATGGCAGACATGAGCGTATATCCACCATAGACTGACGAAGCGTCTTTGCCCGTCTCAGCCGTCCAAGTGATAAGCGATTGACTTCCACCATTGACGAGGTCGTTGTTCTCAAAGTAACCCATGTGTACTCCGCCAGAGTAAGCGTATCCAGCGGCTGGAGCAGGGGCTTGGTAGAGAGTTTGCGTGGGCGACCAGGAGTATTCTGTGATGTTTTCGACAAAGTCACTTCCGTCGTACTTGGGGATGAGTGGGGTGTCGGTTTGGAGGTAGCTCCAGAGGAATTTGTTGTCTATCCAGTCGTCTATGATGGGGGAAAGATCAGCGATTGATACGATGGCGTTCACCGAGCGAAGACTTTCACTAACCTTGCCAAACCATGATGAAAGTTTGGTGCATGGGTGAGTAAAAGACATCAGCATTGCTGAATGAACCATTGACCCAAGTCTGATGACCGCCAGGTGCAGGCATATCAGAAGTCCAGGTACCACTTTGACCAAGATAGTACTCGTAAGAACTGGCATCAGCGATGTTGCCGACTTCAGTACGAGCGAGCATCAGGCCATAAGTATCAGTACCCATGATGTAGACCCATCCGTCGTTGCCACCAATACCTTGAGAACCCCAACTGCGAATACCACCGATGCAACCCCATTCCAGAGCAGAATCAGGGAAGATCTTGTTGTTGAGGCGCGTTGCAATAGGACCGGAACGGTTGTCTTGGTAGTTGGGGACGCTGATACCGATGAGAGTTGCGCCGGCATAGTTGAAAGCACCGTTGTTGGAGTTTGTGAAGACGATAGGTGCGTAAATAGCAGCGGTCGTGGAGGTGAGGGGAATGAGTGATGAAGAGGGCCAGATAGCGTAGCGGAAGCCCAGGGAATTCTTGGAATAATGAGTTAGTGGGAATAATGAGTTAGTATCTGAAAATAGACCCGAAGCCTAGTGATCTTACCATGGCGTTGTTGTAGTATGACTCTCCAGTGGTGAAGGGGACAAAGTTGCGCATTGTTCCTTTCTCGTTTGCGAACTGTGTTAGGAAGGTCAGCAAAGGGAGGTCAAGAAGCAAAGTATGATGCAAAACTTACAGCACCAGGCCTATCACGCAAAGTAAGAGGATATCCATTTGAAGGGCCATATCCCCAATCCACAGCAGCAGTATTCGAGACAAAGCCAACCCATTCACCTTCTTGACTTGATGTAGTGTTGAAGAAGTTTTCAGTGTCCGAGAAGAGGAAGATCTTTGAGCCATTGAGGTATCCACCTTTGCCAGTATCGCGAGACATGGAGATGGGCCAGGGGAAGGCTTCGAGTTGATTAACATTGTCGGTGGTGATCTGTGAGCAGCTTAGCGTCTTCTCATTGCTTCGAACTAAGTTTACACACCTCAATATTCCCAGAACCATTCCAGGCACCAGAGCCGGTAGACACTGCGTCCTCGATCGAGTCCACAAGCAGGTTCACTGCAATTGCAGGCAAGGCCGCATTGACTTGGTTCGGGAAGTAGTATTGAGCTGGATTGTTACTACTTCCACCGAGGAGCTTCACGTTCGAAATTACAGGCACCTTGACGTTCTCGCGTTTGTTCTTGCTGGTGGTGAGTTGATTTATCTCGATCAAGTCGGTGTTGTGACGGTGATAGTGCTTGTGACCACGGTGTCCACGCGTGAGATGACGCGTGACAAGGTCCGGATGAGCTGATATGAAGAGCAGTGTCAGTTGTTATTCTCAGGTAGCCACACAGCTTAAACTTACACCACTGTTCATCGACCTTTGCAACAAGGTCGGCATCATACTCAGTCAAAGGGCGGAAAGGATGAAGAAGACTAGGTGGATGTGCTGTAGCGGTAGAGATGAGAGTCGACATGAGCACAGCTGAACTCAAGCTGATCATGCTGGTGGTGTGCATTTCGATCTGTTCTCAGTTAGTGTCAGGTTCAGTTTGAGTCGAAGGGCACTCTTTCGACTCACTGTGATGTTTCAGAGAAGTCTCGTAGTTCGTCAACCAAATGAGTGTAGGCTTCAGGCACAGCCGAGCAATTTGACAGAGAGTGTGTGGTAGTAGAGAGTGATCTGGCCAACAGATGGAAGCCTACACTGTAAGTGACGAGGCCAGGCAAAAGCGAGTGTTATGTATCCAGAGAGAAGGACGACCGTGTGATAAAGGGCGAGAAGAAAGAGGAAGGGAAGGGAAGAGAAGAGAAGAAAGAGAGGGCAAGCTGAGAGAAATGAAAGAAGAACAAAGTCAAAGGCCAAAAGGGAAAATATCAAAATGAGAGAGTGCGCGTCGGTGATGTTATTGTTTCAGATTCCAACGCATCAGGGACCTTTGTGAAGATGACCCTGACCTAATTTCGCAGCCGCTCTTCACGTCGCACAGGTGTTTCAGAACACATCGTGACAAATCTTGCGATGAGCGGGACATAATCCAGCCCAGTGAGACAAGTGAGACAAAGTGAGACATTGCCAGCATGCTACATGGTAACGTGATGGTTGATGATTTATGGTTGATATCACAAGATGGTGTTGTCATTGCAGAGGAGCAGATGTGTTTGCAAAGGTTTGTTTCGTGCGAAGCTGTTTCAGGTGGCGAGGACCCACCCCACTTCCAACTCAGTCATCACAACGACAACACTCATCTCGAGCTCGTCATACGGCCTTCACAATCAGGCAGAGCTTGGTCTTGTGATATCGTGACAAATGAGCATCGTTTGTATCGTTATCGTAAACTATCATAGACTGGTTCCATCACAGTCGAGATCATTGACAAAACCAAACCACAACCAGACCCCAAACCAAAAGACCAAAACCCAAACAATAGTCAGACCAGTGACAGCAAAACACCAACAAAGCATCCAGAGTCGCTCTGGCTTCCAACATATGACCGAAAGCTGAGTAGACCAGGACTGACCCGAAATCATGACCCGTCCCATATGTACATGTACTCCTCCCACCTGACAGCACACATCCAACAGCAGCTTTCCTTGTTATGAAATGAGATAGCACTGCTGTCCAACTGGCGCCCTGCATAGGTCCTCGACCGGGATCTCAAACACGTTAATCAATCTCTTCTTCTCCATTCTCCAGTAGACATGATCGTCAATGTTGTATTTCCAATCCCTTCCGTCTTTCTCCTGTCCTTTTTCGGCAATCACTATCTCCTCTTCGCCATCTCCACCATCATGCATGCCAGGCCTCAGGACCATTGCCGCTTCCATCCGTCTCAAGCTTGGCAAGCCATAAGCAAGAGATGCAACGTGTAGCTCACGGTGGCGGGGATCGAATTCGACCAGAGAACGGTCATTCATGTCGAAGCGGAAACGACAGAACTCGATCTTGGAAAGGATTTTGTTGCTGATATCCCATTGTGCAAAGTCTTTCGTGCTGATTTTGCCGAGATCGAAGGTGAATGTCGTGAGTTTGTAAACCTGACGAAGGAATTCGTCGCTGATGGTTTTGTTGGCAAACAGGATAGAGTATGGTGAAGGAGTAGGCTCAAGCATGGTCGACCAGAAACCTTTGTGTTCGAACCAGAGGTGCTCGTGGTAGTAGCAGATGCCTTCTTTGCTTCGTCGACGGCAGTCGTAGCATGTGTATCGCTTTTCAAATATCAAGGCGTTCGCCTTCATGGTGCAGAAGGATGGGATGCGCGGTTTGTAGATGATTGGATCGTGAATGAGAACGTAGCCGTAGATGATGTAACGAACCTCACGAGGAAGCGTCATGAAGGTAACTGGGATGTGAGTGTTGCCGTTGTGAATGGATGAGTTGTGCATGTTGATGGTAGAAGTCCAACTCTCGACGTGAGAACCTGTGAGATTGAGATTCATGTCAGCATGGTGAGAGGATTTCAGTATGAACATCGGTGTGAAGAGTGCTGACGTGATAATGGCTGGGTGATGATGATGATGATCATGATGAGGTATCCTGATGAAAGATGGATTGAGATGCTTACAATTGCAGTCTTTGCGGACGAAGGTGATGTTGTCAGTTGGACGGACGATAGATGCGATGACGCTTGAGGAATCCATCACTCAAGCAGTAAGACTTTGGCAAGCTACAGTCGGATGTGATGTATGGTTGGTAATGGTTCTTGTCTGTAAGAATGTTAAGATGCAAGAAGACCTCGCCTAGCTTTATAGTCTAATAAGTCAGCAAAAGCTTTGATAGTAATAGAAAGTATCAATAGAAAGTGCTTCTGAAGGATGAATAAGAAAGAGTCACGCGGAAGGTGCGATTGTATTGTTCCTGCCATGTCTTCTCCAAGTTCGTACATGACGAACAACATCATGTATATTTCTAGATTCGTGTAACATCGATCCTTATTGTGCAACATTGCACCACCACTTGTCCAAGTCGTACAAGTGAAGCGTTGCTCAGCCTCGCTCAATAGCTTGTACGCCACTTTTGACTAAACAATAAGAACCACATTCCTCAATCGTTCTCTTAGCTCCACACCCTCACGCACGAGCACCTACCATCCACCAACTACCCTCTCCTCCAATTGTTGAAGTCTCGAACAACCGCAGGCTTCTCAGCTTGCTGCCGATCTCTGTCACCACCCATTCTTCTCTCCGACGTCCTCGCCTTTGCCGCATTAATCTTCAAGTTCCCACCCCATGGACTCTCAACACCATCTAACGCCGCAGCCGCCGCCTGCGCCTCCTCAACTGAAGTCAAATCGACGAAACAATAGTAGTGATTGCCCGGCGTTCCCAGCTTCGACTCATGCGGCGCAATAACCTTGCTTACAGTCTCAACCTTGTAGTCCTTAAAAATGGCCATGACATCATCGCCGAAACTGTCTTGGTTGTCGATTTGAGGCAAGCCACCAACATACAATCGCGTTGACTGTTCCGCGGGAGCACTGTTGAAGTCGCTTTGGCGCTGTCCATAACTAGGTCGCTCACCACCACCCCCGTCCCTTGACCCAAATCCAGCACTCCGTCCACCACCACCACGCTCAGGAAAACCCATACCTCCGCGCGGCCTATCGCTCCCGCCGAATCCACCAGAAGCACCAGCGCGTCTAGGCGTATGCACATTCACCTTTAACGGCCTGCCCATGAAGCTTGCACCTGGCAGCGCGGAAAGCGCACGCTGTGCCTCTTCGACCGAGAACAGTTCAGCGAAGCAGTAAGAAGGATTGCGCCCGCTCAAGGGATCAGTAGTCATGTCGACGCGCTCAACTTCGAAGCCGGCATCGTTGAGGTATTGCTGGACATCTTGCGGTGTGGCTTGGTAAGGGAGGTTGCCTAGGTAGATGCGCTTGCCTGGTTGGGCGTCGGATGAAGCGCTTGACGGGAAGTTGTCTGTTGACTGCATTGTTTCTATTTACTTGAAAATGTGGGTAACGTGGACAACAATTATTTTTATTGTTGAATTTTGCAACACCGTTCGTATTATGCACGAATATAGCTGACCAATCAAATCACGCACACAGGTCCATTGAGGATGTCACGTGACTATTTCATGCATGAATATTTCAGAGAATTATGTTTTAACATTACTTCTAACTTAAGACGTATTTACCGCGTACAACCCGGAGACACCGGACTATACTTGCTACTCGAAGGCGAGACAGCAACCGGCTCTCGCTTCGTTGGCGACAGCGACGGCACCACAAGCGTCCTCTCTGCCAACATTTCATGCTTTGGCAAGTTCGCCGTCTTCAACGTCTCCAAGATCGGCCTCTGCTGTCTTTCTGCTGGCGACGAGTCCTGTGGGGACTCAACACCCTCCTCAATATCACTAATCGGCGATGCTGCTTGCCAATCTGGAGGTGGTGGAGCATCAAGATTGATGCCATAGTATTGCATGTCTCTCGAGGTAACGCGCGAAATCATAGGCGAAGGTGGCACGTCTTTGTTGAATAGGCCGTAGAATTTCAAGTCTCCCAGTCGGATGCGAGAGAAACGACGTCCACTTCCTCCTGGTCCTCCTCCTGCTGTCGTCGAGCTTGACATGCTGATCCGGCGGCCTAGCTGGCTCGTCCAACTGAGCTTACGGCCGATGCTAGACCAGCTGACCGCCGAGTGGCGTCTTGCTGTCGGTGTCGGGGCTGCTGTGGGAATGTTACTTAGATTGAGATCTTGGTTATCAGCGTCAGGGTCATATTTGTCGTACCAGCTGACTGTGGATTGGCGTCTCCCCGTAAGAGTGTTGATGTCTTCACTTCCTCTTCTCTGCTTCAAGATGCTCAGGGTGGATTGACGTCGTCCTGTGGGGGCGTTGGGCAGGGGCTGCTCGGGGAAGTCGTCTTTGCTTTCGTTGTTCGTGATGTCCGCGTTGCACCAGTTGATAGCTGATTGACGTCTTGGAGGAGGTGCGCTGTGGAGAGCAGTAAGTATATCTTGGTTGCCTGCTTCTTCAATGGTGTCATCGTTTGGTGGCAGAACAATGGCAGGCATTCCATGCACATTGGAGTCCTCGATAGGTGAATAGTTCGATGATGAAGAACCATCACAAGACACGCGGACTGTGCTTTCTTCCTTGACTGTCATTGATTTCTCCAAGTCGGCGTTGTTCTGTGTACCCGTTCCTGTTTGACGAGTTTCGGTTCGTGACTGTCCATTCGAGGCATTTTGAGTTCCCGACGTGCTTCGGAACACGTTTGTGGACATCTTTTGGTAGAATGTCTTGAACAAAGGTTTACACGAAGTCAAGGAGAAGCAGATGACGCACATAGCAACCTCGATTGCTGACAGAACACCGATTACCTGAATATTCACGAGCCATAGTTCTAGTTTGCTGATGAAAAGATTTCTCAGGAATGGTAGCCTGCTAATTGTGGCGATGATAGACCTGTATGTATTTGTCAGGTCTCGACTTCCAGTCTATGCTTTTGAAAGGCCAAGCACTTACACGGAACCGAGACTTAGAATAGCGCCCACAGAAATCTTTGTTCTCTTGTCCATGTTCGCATGACGGATGTAAGTCCACGGGATGACTATAAAGACGATGTCGACGATTGCAGTGGCAACACCGTGCACAATACTGATCGCATAGATGGGTGTAGAGGATCCACACTGATTGAACAGAACCTTTGTCCACCACTTGATTGGGTTACCACAGTAGAAGAGTATCCAAAAGAAGTAAGTTACACTGACGACGGTATAAGTGGCCATGGTGATGTGAATGACCTTGGCCTGCCATATCCGGGCAAAGATGCGAATAAACATCAAGCCGACGGCAGCCTTGGCAACAAAGGTAGCTACGGGATACAAAGCTTCAGTGGCCTGCGTCCTCTATCAGATAGCGGTTAGCCGTCTTCATTGCTGAAGAAGTCCAGCACAGGTACTCACTTTTAAGATCTCTGGCACTATCTGCTGGGGAAGTCCAATAATAGGATAATTGCCATGATCTATATAGTAGAGATGAATTTGGGAGAGGTCGAAGGCTGCGGATAAGATCTGGGCATGATGTTAGTGTCTTCGTAATATCATACGGTAGAATCAATACTATCGCCATACAAAAGCAAAAATGATGACATAATCTTCAGCTCGAAACTCTTTCAATATCCTCAATTTCACATAGACTCTCATGCCGAGGGCAGCCGTCTGAAGGAAGAGAAAGAGATAGAGCGCTGCCTGCCAGCCGTTTGCTGCGAGCATATTGCGTGAGGTCTCTTGTGGGTGAGGTTCGATTCAGGGGCAAGATATTTGCAATGTCTGAATTCCAGCCTAGTTGTCGCTCGTAATTGCCTTTCACAAACGAATGTGACGAAATGAGTGTGATCAAGCGAGAGTATTGAAGCGAATGAGTGAAGAAAGTAGCAGAATCCTACACGCCACGAACAATATCGAGCTGAGAAAGTGGGCGGATGATGTTCAGATTATGTGGAATCACACAAGCTCGAGCCAGAAGAGCCGGCGGAAGCGATTTTCCAAGTTTCAATCAGTTACGAGACGGCCAGGAACTGAGTCGACGGTGCCATTCGAGCTCATCTTGCTTTGCAGTGTCAATCCCTGATTGATTTCAGGCTTGGCACTTTTTGCTTTTGCCAATACGAGGTCATTCTGCTCGAGACACGAGTTTCACAGAGGGCCAATGTCGCCGATCCACATTAGCCACACGAGCTGCGGTAACCATCAATCTGCCGGGGTCTCTGCGTAACCAGTGATATCCATATGACCAGTTTAGTTAAATTCTGTACAATGCGCAAACATGAAACTGGTCGTGCTGCTGCTCCGGCAGGAGTCCGGCTGAATCGGCCTTCGGAGATGGTTGGCGCCGTCTACTTGACAACGACATGTCGCTAGACGGTGGCTGCTTTTGCGAAGACAGCACCCGCAGTCTGTCTGCAGAGGGTGTTCTTGAGTTTCAGCCAGCAATATGTCGTCGGATACATCGTGGTTGATGTTTCAGCCAGCAATATGTCGTCGGATACATCGTGGTTGATGGTGCTTGAGGTGTGGAGACGTTGTTGGTTGCAAAAGGGGTTGCTTTGTGATACTCGCTGCAGAGGCCAAAATCAATTGCCCGTCTGTTGGACTTTGACATTGCCAGCAGTCATAGGCTCACAGCTGGTCGTTCGCCTATTGACTACTGCTTGTAAGCTCCTCGAGCACTACAAACACAATCGCTGAGGACGACGAGGCACGACAAAGCACAACGAGCCCAAATCACACCCATAACAATAAACAAACACCCAACATGGAGGCAGCACTCATGTCAGATCCTCAGCCGTATGCCGCAGAAGGTGCAACAGAAGGAGAAGTAGAGCAAGCTTGGGATCCAAATGAAGACACAGGTACATGAGATCCTACCTCATTCGCGCCTGCCATATCTGAAACAAAGTCGCGTCGACCTGAAACGTCATCGGTCTTTTGAGAGAGCGTAAACAATCCGAAGCTCGACATGGAGCCATTGCCTCGTCATCGTCTCGAATCTTGATAACTCGGCAAGCGAAATCCTGCTAGGCATGAAACATGCCTCCTCTCAGTAATGTCGAGGTCGACGCTGGTATGGCTTCAGTGCATTCTCCCGCATGCTTCCCACAACCAAGCACGCTTCTTCCCACATCCAGCATTCCACCTTCCGTCCGACCGTGCGACTCATCGCTCACTTTTCATTATAATCAAGCTTACGTTCTCACCCCAGTAACCACCAGCTTACACCTCCTCTCCCTAGACCCTCCACCACGGCCAATCCCACCTCATCTCAAAGAAATCTCCTCCCTCGCGTCCTGGACCGTCTCGACACATAAACCCTCCTGCGGCACCACCGCCCTCCGACACCCATCCCCAACCCAATTCTGGCAATCCGACGGCCCGCAACCACACACGCTGAATATCCACTTCTTCAAACTGGTCAGCATAGCGCACCTCCGCTTCTACGTCGACAGCAAGTACGATGAGAGCTACACACCCACGAAGATGCAGTTTTGGGCGGGAACAGGCCACCATGATTTGCAAATAGTGGGTGAGATTGAGCTACCGGCTGTAATCAGGGGGTGGACTGATGTTGATTTAAGTGCGGCGGGTGGGCCGAGGGCGGTCAAAGAGAGCGAACTTGAGCTGGAGATGGGCACTGATGATGACGAAGACGACAAAGAGGAAGATTACGAGATGCACGACGCGACGAGTCCGCGACGTAAAGCAGCGAGGTTAGCGGCGAAGAAGGAGAGGAGAGCGTGGAAGAAGATAGGCACTGGTCCGACGTTACGATGTTTCCTGGTGCAGCTACGGATCTTGGAGAATAATCAGAATGGAAAGGATACGCATTTGCGGGGCCTGCAGTTGTTTGCACGGGACGAGAGCTATGTGTTTACGCGGAAGAAGGGTTTGCCGTTGCCTGTGAGAGCAAGCACGAGTCCGCTTGATGGTGGAGGTGGCATGGAAGACGTACAAGCAGGGCTCGCGGATGATATGAGTACGGGGCCGATTACAAGGGCTCGGGCGAAAAGGAAGGCAAGAGCTAGTGCGGTGGCGGATGAGGTTGCGACGAGTGAGAGTGTCGGATCACCTGAAGGCAAAGCATTGCGAGGACATGATTTGATGAGGGAGTTGGAGATGAGGTTTGGTGAGCCTGAGTTGAGGTGAAGGCAGAGTCTTCTCGAGTCCTGCTTTGGGTAGATACTAGTGCTTGACTGGGCAGCAATGGTTTTCGTGCGTAGGAAGGTATGGTAGACGAGCTTCATTATAGGCCTGTTTTGCGGCTTCGAAAGGCATTAATATCCATGAATGCCTACGATACATGCCTTCACCAGTAATATTTTGCCCAAATGCGCGCACGTAACATGCTATTTCATCCATATTCGACAAGCTCTATGCCGACTCCGCCCTCAACAACTTGCCCAACTCCTCCGCAACAGCATCACCGACTTCTTTCGTCTTGTTCTTGCCACCAATATCAGCAGTTCTGATTCCACTCTCAATCACATTCTCTACTGCCTTGTCGATGGCTTTTGCGATTTGTGGCAGGCATAGAGAGTATTTGAGCATCATGGACATGGATAGGATCATGGCGACAGGGTTGACGATGCCTTTGCCGGAGATATCGGGGGCGGATCCTGTGAAGGACAGACATACAGATATTAGCACTTTGTTCTGGTATGAGGTTGGGTTATGGTATCATGTAACACTTTCGTGCCATGATTTGCAGGAATCATACATACCGTGAATGGGTTCGTAGATACCATTGACTCTCGTCTTTCCATCCGGCACAGCAGCCAAACTTGCACTAGGCAAAAGTCCCAAACTTCCCGGAATAACACTCGCCTCGTCACTGATAATATCTCCGAACAGATTACTCGTGACTATAACACCATTAAGCGCTCTGGGGTTCTTGACCATCAACATTGCCGCAGAATCAATAAGGTGATGTCCAAGCTTAAGCGACGGAAACTCCTTCTCCATCACCTCCGTCACCGTCTTCCGCCAAAGTCGAGACGTCGCAAGCACATTAGCCTTATCCAGCGACCACACAGGTGCCGGCGGGTCTTCTTGCAATGCCAGATGTCCTGCCAGCCGCGTAACACGCACAATCTCATCGCGACTGTATGGCTCCGTGTCCATTGCGAAGCCGGAACCGTCGTCTTCGGTTCGGTCGCCAAAGTAGATGCCGCCGGTGAGTTCGCGAATGATGTTGAAGTTGACGCCTTTGCAGACGGATTCCTTGAGCGGAGATTCGGAGACGAGAGAGGGTGCGGCGAAGAAGCAGGGACGGAGGTTGCCGAATGTTTGGAGTTGCTTGCGGAGTTTGAGGAGGCCTTGTTCGGGGCGGACGGCGCCGGTGCCCCATTTCTATTAAAGCAGTTGTGAGCACCTTTTTCTACTGATATCCGAGATGTGCTGTGTTTCTTGACGTACTGGTCCGCCAATGGCGCCGAGGATGATTGCGTCTGCGTTTCTGGCTGCTTCTACTGCTGAGTCGGTAAGAGGTTCACCGGTGGCATCTATCGAGGCCTTGTGTTTGTCTTAGCGGAGGTGTCTTCGATCCAGAGCCAAACGTGAAACGTACTCCGCCTAGTAATTGGTGGTCGAACTTGAAAGTGACATCTTTTGATTCTTTCTCGATGACTTTGAGGATCTAGGGTGGGGTTGTGAGTTAGAGGTAGTAGATATTGGTCGGCGATATGAGCTACTGACTTTGATGGCCTCTTCTGTGACCTAAGATGTTGTCAGTGGCATGCTTTGAAGATGTCAACGTGCTCAACTTACTTCTGGACCGCAGTGGTCACCTTGAGATTTGTCAGTAGAAAATCACAACATCAATGGCGATAGGATATCACTGACCAGCAAAGACTACAATGTTAAAGGCAGGCATGATTGTACTGAAGATTGTGGATGTCGATATGCTGCGTGGTTGACAACTTTTTGAACACCATTGGAACCGATATCGTTATTGGCACGTGATCGCGGGGCAGAGCGCATTCGCAGAATGGGATCATGTCGTCAACCGACAACAATCTTTCGTCCCATATCCATTACCATTTCATCTCAGAGTCCGAGCGTCGCATAAGCAGCAGACGTGATACTGCAGAAGACGTATCGGCAGTAATCGCAAGACGTCTCATTCCTTGCTCCGAGAAGCCGGACCCTGCTTTCCACCGTACTGCGTCATCGTTTGTTGTTGGCATTGGAAGTCAAGCAGGCTTTGTACGAAGTCTGAATTCCAGCTTGCAACAGTAGTCATTTTCTCGCCCGATCACAAGTGAACAACTCAACCTCAATATGCTCAGTGAAGGTGCCGAACTTGTCGGCGAGTCCGGGAGGACATATACTGCTGTCTCGGACCTAGGTCAGGCCAATGTCTGGGTAGCAGCTGAAAAGGGCAACACCTCAAACATTGTCGTACTCAAAGAGCCAGATCCACACGAGCCAGCACCATGGCCCAAATTCGTGCACGAAATGATCATGCACGAAACATTTAAGAATTGTCCCTCTATCAGGAAACAGGTCGACAGGGTACCACCATCTCAAGCTGGCGCAGGTCCGACATTGGTGCTCGAAATGTTCGAGACGACAGTATGGTCAGCTCGCACAAAGCGTCCAATGACTCTCCTTGAGATCAAGGCAATCACCAAAGCTGCTCTTCTCGGTCTCAAGGACGTACATGCTCAAGGTCTGGTTTATGCAGATTTGAAAATGCAAAACATCATGCTCAACGGCTTTGATACGACAAAACCTGGTCCTCCGGATGCTCTTCTGGTCAAGCTTGGTGATCTTGGAACAGTAATGGAACCAGACAAAGGTCAAGTACAACCAGTCGTCTATCGTGCACCAGAAGTCTATTTCAAGGGTGAAATCACTCCCAAGGCCGACATTTGGGGTTGGGGTTTAATTTACTGTCATCTTTTGGAGGCTCAGCACCACTTCTCCACCACCGGCATGTACGATGATCTTGACATCAAGACAGGCTCAACCAGAGACAGAATGGATGCCGTTCGTTACGCTATTGCCAACGACTATGAGGTACATGGTGAACCCTACTTCCGTGAGGTTGCATTGCCCAAGCAGGACCATCGCGGAAAAGGTACCCAATGGGAGGATTTGCGTAAAAAAGGACTGGAGCAATCAGAAGTCGATTTCCTCAGATGGGTGATGCGTGCCGATCCAAGAAAGCGACCAACTGCCGAGCAGATTCTCGCTTCTGGTTGGCTTGACAAGAGTGAAGAAGAGATTGCCGCAGCTGGCGGTGGCTTCACCGTACCACTTGACCCTGCTGGACATGCTACCATCGAATTCGATCCTCGAAGACCTAAGCCATCTGAAGCAAAGAAAAAGGCCACCACTTCAAGGATGTCTGGTATGACGACTGCATACGAAGACGATGCTGAAGAAGAAGAACCATCCTGGAGGGCAGCAATCACCAAAGCCGTGCCTTCTGCACTCTCAGATGTATTCGGTAGTTCCTCCCCAGGTTTCGCGTCAGGTCCATACACTCCGGGTGCAGCAGGTAAAGAAGTTCACCCTTCCGCACAACATCAGTCTCAACCACCACAGCGACCTGGGCTTGAAGCAACACCTTCGTGGAGGGAAGCCATTGCAAAGAATGTCCCATCCACTTCTTCCGCATCCAACCCATGGTCCTCCCACGCTTCCCCATCCCATGTCACGCCAGGACCCTGGACACCAAACACTGCTGCTAGTGGCACCCACAATGCAGAACACAACCCTTTCGGATTCTCACCGGAACGCCATTTCTCGCCTGCATCGAAGCGCCATGCAGGAGATCCGTCATTGCATGTGTCCAGTGAAGATTCTGCCACTAGCCGCAGATCATCAAGGGATATTGTTAACTCATTGATTTCAGGTAGCAGTGTACCAGGTGGATCGTTCCAGCGCCAATCACTTGACTGGTCTGGCCGTGGCAGTATCTCGGAAAGCGGACATGCTTCTCCAGCCGTGGGAGGTGAACAGACGACTTCTTCGTCGACGGAGACAAAGACGGAGGGTAGACCTGGACTGCCGTCACGCAACACTGGAACATATCTGTCTTATCGAGGTTGAGGTAGTAGTGCCAGCATGATCTGTCGGTATTGGTCGTGTGAGGTTGCGACAGTCGCTGCACACTCACATTCATAAGAAGGCTGGCTGGACGAGAGAAAGTGGGGAATGCTTGATGGAAAGCGTGAGGTGTGTTCTAGCTCTATCAAGTGACTAGGCTAAGCTTGTTTTTGGGCTTTCATTGTATGCATAGCACGGATAATCTAGTAGAGGCAGAAAAATCAATAACTCAAAGAAGTACTAATGGAAACCTGTTGCGCTATACTGCTCGAACAGCAACTGACCTCCACTGTCTCACATCGTCACCTCTCACTCTTTCATCGTGCTTTTCGACATCCGCAAATCCATCATACCATACTACCTTCAGCCGATGCTTTGCTTGCTACTGTCTCTTGCCACATACCCACCGAAATCACTGTTTGTTTTCTTACGTCATCCTTTGCCAACCCTTTCCCAATGGACGAACTTGTGTGGAAAAGTACATACATCGTGAACAGCAGGATATAGTGGTATAATTGTGACCGCTTAATTACACAACAAGGGAATTCTTGCCACCTGCATCATCATGCTCAATTTTGGTATAATAGGCACAAACTGGATCACGTAAGCCATCCTCCTGCACAACCACTTCTATCCTACTAACTCGGGCTTTCCAGTGAGTCCTTCATCAAATCCGCCCATTCCACCTCCAAATGGCAACTCGCCGCCGTCTACTCCCGCACTGAAGAATCCGCAAAGTCCTTTGCTTCTAAATACTCCACGGCCTCGTCCTCGTCGATCAAAACATATACGGCCATATCCTCCCTCTGCGCAGACACAAACATCACCGCAATCTACATCGCCTCGCCGAACTCTCTCCACTTTACGCACGCCCGTACCGTTCTCGAAGCAGGCAAACATGTTATCCTCGAAAAACCAGCAACGTCTATGTCGAGCGAGCTAGACACACTCTACAAACTCGCCAAATCCAAGAACGTTTTCTTACTTGAAGCATATCGCCATTTGCACGAAACAAACTTCAAACTCCTGCAACGCTTGCTCTCGCCATCTGCATCAGACTCGAACTCATCCTCTCTGCCCACCATTGGCTCACCCCTCGGCGCTGCACTAACATATTCTACCTACTCGTCTCGCTACGATGCTGTCCTGGCAGGGGAAGTCCCCAACATCTTCTCTTTAGACTTCTCCGGTGGCTCATTAGTAGACATAGGCGTCTACCCTATCTCCTTCGCAATTGCACTCTGGGGCCGTCCCATATCCAGTACTTACTCTGCCTACATATGCCCCACTGGCGTTGATGGCGGTGGCATGATCACGCTCACCTTTCGCACCACCACACCCGACGGCAAAGAGTACACTTTTCCTGTGCAAATCAACCAGTCCAAGTGCTTTAAAAGTACTGCGCCGAGCGAGATATACACCCAGAATGGCACAATTACGCTCAACGCCACGACTGATATTGACAGCGTGAGCTTCTGGGATCGACGGAGTAAAGAAACCAAGGAGGTGGCGGGGAAGAAGGCTGAGTTCAATTTGGCGGAGGAGGCGGAGGAGTTTGCGAGGATTGTGGAGAGTGGTGATCATGAGGCGGCGAAGGGGTTGGAGGAGGTTAGTCGGGCTGTTTTGGAGATTACGGAGTTGTTGAGAAAGGAGAATGGTATTGTTTTTGGTGTGGAGAGGGAGCAAAAGTCGTGAGATGGATATGTTATGTATATGCCTGGATTTCTGCACTGTATTTGAATCTACGGATACTGCCGCCGTGGTACATAAGCACGTGTATATGTATAGTGCATGTACAAGCTCTTCATTGAGCACTGACATGTCCTCTGCGCCTTCGTGAATCACTTTGTGACATGGACTTCCTGCTCATATTTCGGACTACCAGAAGACTCACTCCAAGCAATTCTTCCTGCCCACGCTGTATATTTTCCTCTATGGCTTGTAAGAGTAGACGTTTCTGTGACCGGGGCTCGAGAATCATGGTAGCCGCCAGGGAGCATACCATGGTAATTCGATGCGAGAAAACCAGCAATCGTGAGTACCCAGCACGGGAACTGCCTGACGAGAGCTCGTGCTGATGCATTTTGCATCGTCTTTCTGTGTTGATTCTGTCGTCTTCGCTGCTTTGTGTTCTTTCTTCACCTACTGTCATCTTCGAAGTGATTGAAGGTTTAAAGAGCAGGCTGTCGTACTCGGCACTGGGTGAGCACTAAGAAGTGGTCCAGCATCTGATAACAAGTGATAGTTCCTTGAGGTGGGTGTTGCAATGGCCTCTGCTCAACAGCTCCTTTGTTCATATCGTGGCTGTGTTTGCTTCTTGTCCAATCTTATCAACCACTATTTGCACAATACCCCTCAACGCATGTCCCTCATCTTCCACTGCCCAGAATCTCACTTCTCCACCAACATACACTGGCTTGCGTAATCGTCTTGCTAGGACCTTTGCCAATCGCGTCACGAAATCGATCGACCCAGTTTTCTGATATAGTGCTGTACCGAGTGTTTCGTTGCTTCCGCTGCTGCTCATCTATAGCGAGAAGTGGTCAGCAGCAAGTCGAGTTTGATTTGAGCTTGAGCATAGTCCTACATTTGGCAGGGCGTACACAAGGCTTCCAAGTGATGCGCCTGCACTAGGAGCTCCGACAGTTGATGTTGAAATGTAGAGTAATAGTGTTTTGGATATGTTTGTTAGTTGCAGGTGCACTTTGATGTCTGGTGAAGAAGGTAGTGTGAAGGAGAGCTGGAGGGGCGGTAAGGTGGGGAGATCATCGGAGTCGCCATCAATTGAGTGGTTGCCATTCATGGTGTCGATAGGACGCGTTCTTCAGGATCAAAATCATGAAATGTTTCAGCTTCGTGTTTCAGACTTGTTTCGAGATGGTCAACAAGGAGTCTCTTCCGCTTGACGTAATCGGTGTTTACTTAGGAGCTTCCAGTTTTCTATTGATTCAATACATCAACAATGCCTTCCCTCGTGCGGAAGCTCATCATCTACGCTGCTGTTGATGGCCTTGTGTTGCAACCTTTAGCTCAGCGAGGACAACGCCCTGGTACAGCTGTGACAATCGACTACAAAACCCATGCAGTAAAGCCACTACTGCAATATCCAGAGAAAGAGCAGGACAAGCAAATAGAGTGTTATGGAGTTATCGGTATGCGGAGTGAACTCATGAAGCATGTTGTCCAATCTCTGACATGTCCATCAAGGCCTCCTGAAGGTGTCAAGCTATGCCTATCTCATTACCGTCTCTCGACGGCAGCAAGTAGCACAGATCTTTGGCAAACCAGTCTACGTCATCACAGGAGTTTCGGTAATACCTTTAGGTTCTCAAGCAGAGGCGCAACAAGCTATAAACCACACTCAAAAGCTAGCAAAGAAGAACAAGGACAAACCAGAGCAGGAAAACGAGGACATCCAGAGTGACACCGAGAGCACAGTCGAAGGTACTGTCGACAACGACCAATCCGTGGATTCAGATAGAGAAGTCCCAGAACCTTCTCGAGGTCGTCCGTCCGTCGATCTTGGCGAATTCGGTATTGTGAAGAATGTCATTGAGAAGAAGGGAGCGTATGGAGTGTTTGCAGATAAATGGTTCTCAAAACGGGGTTGGACTACGGGGTCGAAAAAGAGTCAGGGAATGAGTAATAAGCAAGACAGCACTGTGGAAATGGAGGAGAAGAATCCCTTGAATGCTGCTGCGGAAAATGCATCAGTTGAGAAAGCTGAAGAAGACACATCTAAATCATGGCCTGAAACCCCCGAGGTGAAAGGAACAGCAGCAGATGATAAGACATCCATTGAGCAGGAACGGCTCACCACATCGTTGATACCTAAGCTAGTACAGACAACAAAACTGTTATTGTCGTCTCGGATATTCCATTACTCTTACGAGCAGGACATTACAAACAGGAATATTGCACAATCTAGAACAAGCTCCGATGTTGCTCTTTATAAGCAAGCTAATCCTGAGGTGCGTTGTATCACTTGCTCGACTAGCTAGCAGATGCTTACTAAGATTATAGTACTTCTGGAACGAGCATTTGACAACTCCTTTCGTTGAAGCAGGTTTCACAGAGTATGTTCTGCCGATCATGCAGGGTTTCGTTGGCCAGTGTGAGTTCGAGGTCAAAGAAGATGCCGAAGTGAATGAGAACGCTTCTGCGGCGAAAGTTGCAGAAGCGTCATCTGATGCTGCACCACTTTCGGCGACATCTTCTGAAGCTGCTCAGTTCGACTCAAAAGACAAGCCCTTCCTGATTACCATCATTTCTCGACGCTCTGTAAGGCGAAATGGACTACGCTACCTCCGTCGTGGAATCGACGAGGACGGCAACGTCGCCAATGCTGTTGAAACAGAGCAGATTCTATCTACACCAGATTGGGATATCGAACAAGGCATTCACTCTTTCGTTCAATGTCGTGGCTCTATCCCACTATTCTTCTCGCAGATACCTTATTCTTTCAAACCAGTACCCAATCTTCTCGGAACACCAGAAGCAAATCAGAAAGCTATGAAGAAACACTTTGCATCTCTACAATCCAGATATGGTTCCGTACACTGCATTTCCCTAATCGATCGGCATGGCACAGAACCTAAGATCGGCCAAGCTTACGAGGATAATCTGCAACAAATAACTTCCACAAATAGCGAGCCCATCACCTTCAACTGGTGGGAATTCCATGCAATCTGTCGTGGCATGAAGTTCGAAAACGTCTCTCTCCTCGTCTCAGATACCGACGAGTACCTGAACTCTGCCGGCTGGACATCTTCCAATAGCGAGAAGAAACAAACAGGTATCATACGCACGAATTGTATGGACTGTCTTGATCGCACAAACGTGGTCCAGTCTGCATTCGGGCTGCATATCCTCGACCTCCAGCTTTCCTCGCTAGGTCATGCAACCACATTCTCAAGCTCAACAACATCAACTCCCTGGTTCAATAATCTGTGGGCGGACAACGGCGACGCTATATCGAGGTCGTACACCGGCACTTCCGCGCTGAAAGGCGACTATACGCGGACTCGCAAACGAAACGTCCTGGGTGCACTAAACGACTTTTCATTGACGCTAAGTCGCTACTACCAGAATCTATTCGACGACTTCTTTGCACAAGCAGCGATTGATTACCTCCTCGGTATCGTGACCGAAGACGTGTTCTTCGAATTCGAAAACACGATGACGACTGCAGATCCCGCTATTGATATTGACAGAGCACGACAGTCAGCTATACACGGCGCAGCTGATGTTGTGGTTGAACGAGGAGAGGAGCTGGTTTCGGGATACGCACTAGCCTCGCCTGCTCACCCCAATACGCTTCGCACGTATCCGTTTGAAGAGACGTTGTTGTTGCTTACGGAATCAGCGGTCTATTTCGTACGGTTCGACTGGGCGACGGAGAAAGTGCAGAGGTTTGAGCGGGTTGGGCTGGAGAGGTTGGTGGGTGTGACGTGGGGAGCTTATGTTACTGAAACGAATACGAAGAGGCAGATGGATGGCAGGAGGAATGTAGGCTTTGTGGTGAGGTATAGGATGGGTGATGGTGATGAGGGTGTTAGAGTATTCACAAGAAGTCTGGAGACGGGCGGCGAGTCTGCTGCCGCTGAAGCTGTATTGAGTGGAGAAGCAGGAAGTGAAAGTCCAAAAGCAAACGAACAAGAGGCTCAGGCAACCGAAGAGGACAAGCAAGCCGAACATAACGAACCAAACCCAGCCACCAAGCCAACGAAAACAAAATCGCAGAAACCAGCTCAACCCAAAGACGCACAAGCAACCAAAGCCTTCACCTTCAAAGACAGCGCTTCATCCACCCACGATGAAATCCGCTTCTACGCTTTCAAAGCTCTCCCGGTCCGCTCACAGCCATCGTCTTCTTCTTCTTCTTCGGCTCAACTACAACAACAAAGTGAGCGGGACTCAATACAGCATATTTGCGGTGAGATTGGGCGATTCTTCCACGCTCAAGATAGCGACAAGAATCTTGCGGAGGGAGGAGAGCAGGTAGAGGAAGGTAGTGAAGAAAGGGAAGAACACTTTGAGGTGGTGGAAGGTGATATCATTAGTCCTGAGGAAGCGAGGAGGAGCACAGGATACCTTGAGACGTTGGGTTATTCACTCAAGAAGCTTGTTTGGGGATGAATGATGATGCTCGTTGCTTTCGGGAGTGAAGGACGGCTGCTATCCTTCTGCTTCTTCTTTTGACTTTCGTGCCTCGATACTTGAGCCTCGTCCCTTCATTTCAATGGGCCGGCAAATACGACATCAAAAGGCGATATGGAATAGGAGGACAAAGCAGGGCACGGCTGAAGAATTGTTGAAGCGTGGTAGATGTGGTCGGTATTGAATGACGTTTTATGGTTTGGCGTTTGGTTGTGTTGCAGCTTGTATGGAGTGAAGTGGAATGACATGGAAATGAATGAAGGATATGCTTTGTAACGAATTAATGCCAAGGATGACTTCAAGTCCTTGCTGAGTACTGTACTCCCTCTCCGCTTGCTCTTCGCCGGATGATTAGTGGTGCAGTATGTCAGACGTGCTGTACAAAACTATCAATGACAAGGCCTACTATGGTCCAAGGTAATATGAGAGAACCTGGTAGTGAAGCTGGATTTGTAATGACCAACAAAATGTTCAGATTATTTTATTATCCTTTCCTTTCCCAATCCAACTCTAACTTCCCGCCGCCCTCCTCATAAAGAACTCCTTGACACTAGGCAAAGCATCCACAGCACTCAACCCCAAACTCCTCAATCCGACGACCACGCCACTCTCCACACTATACAGCTTATGCAATTTATCCACCACGCCCATGACCATATTGTTCGCAGCATACCTCTTCGCCCCATAGCTCTCCAGCGCCAACGTACTTCCAATATCCTGTCCGGTCTCAACAGCTTCAATGATGGTCTCCACGAGCGCTTTCACATCGCCTTGGCCTTGATTCAGTCCCTGGCCTGCGAGAGGGTGAATGGTGTGAGCGGCGTCGCCTAGGAGGGCGACGCGCTCGCCGGTGTAGGTGTCTGCGTGACGCATGCGGAGTGGGAAGGAGGCGATGCTGTTTTCCTGGACGGAGGTTATTGGTGGAGGTACGAGGGCGGCGTCGAAGGGGGTATGTTGCGTGCGCCAGGTTATTTCGTCGTGCTGCCCGGAAGGCAGGGTGTGTAGATATTTCAGGTCAGTGGGGGTGAGGCGGAAGGCCGCGTTGACCATTGCGATGAAGTCGATTGTAGAAAGGGATTTTAACGTGGTTGCGTGAGAGGGCAGCGTTGACCAGACTAAAGAGGCGAAACCATTTGGTAGAGGGAGGAGGGCGCAGGGACCGGTGGGCAGGAAGCGTTGGTATGCTGTTGCGAGATTGTATGAAGAGGTTGAGTCTGGTCCTACTTTGAGGGTTGCGACGACACCGTGGCGGTTGTAGTCCCAGCCGCGGCTTGCTATGCCTGCGAAGGTGCGGACGGAACTGTTTGCGCCATCTGCGCCGATGAGGAGACGGGCAGCGAGAGTGGTTCCAGAGGAGAGAGTGATGATGGGCCAGGAGCGCATATCGAGGGAGGAACTGTCTTCACCGAGCTGGATGTCTGATACACGGACGTTATCCAGCATCTCTATGCCTTTGAGTTCGTGTGCTCGTTTGAGGAGGCCGGCCGTGAGATTGGTGTTTTCGGTCATATAAGCGATGGTACGCTGACCTGGAGATGCTACAGCGTCGTGCCAGTCGAACGTGATGCGCGACCCGCTGACACCATCCCATACTTTCATCTCATCATAAGGTTGTATTCTTGACTGATCAATGTGATCCCATGCACCGATATCTAGTCAATGCTTAGCTTCTTTCCTGCTTGATGTACCAGACTAGTCCTAATCACCTTGCAGAAATCTTACTGAAGCTGGTGTCAAGGAGCTGCATCGATTCGAATATGCATCCTGGGAAGTGTGGCGAGGACCAACATTCTTGCCTAGCTCTTGCGATTCGATGAGGGCAATCTTGAGGTGTGATGTTGATTTAGAGGCGCCTGAACGAAGACATGTTAAGGCCATGAGACACCGAGCAAGGCGTGGGACATACGTAGAGCATTGACAAGACTGAGGCCAGCCGGACCACCTCCCACACATACAACATCATAGATTTCTGGCTCGATGGTATTGATAGTGGCAAAAGTGCGCTTGTTGTGATAGACATGCCGGCTGAGCGGTGACAGTATGGCTAGGCGTCTACATGCTTGCATTTCTGTAACAGACCTGAAACAGTTGTGGTTGATTGGTTGTACCTTTGAAACACGCCTCAAACCAGCACGCCGGAGTTTTCCCCGACAACTATATACACCACGTTTAGTACTAGCCATGGACTTTGATACATCAACAATGCCTCCTACCTCAATCGAGACGTCCAAGTTCTCGGAAACAGCTCGAAGTGAATTGTCGACACTCTTTGAAAACGTGAGACCTTGTAGTTTTGATCGTGCTCACGTGAACATTCTGCTTAAACATCAACCAGGTACCTGGCAAGAAGAATCTCGTGCTACAAAAAGACCTCGTTGGTCCTGTAGAAGCCCTCGTCAAATTTTCAACGCTACAAGAATACGGCGTAGATCGCATCTTCTTTCTCGAAAATGACAACGTCGATAGCTCGCAGCAAAATGTCATATTTATTGCTGGAGGGGAAAAGGGCAAACAGGCTCATTCTATAGCTGGTACTTTGTTGATCGTATCTGAAGCGGCTTTTTCTGCAGCTGATATGCTTGTGAAGCACAGGTTAAACGCGTACAACAAGCTAGTTCCAGTCAACACGATTTCACGGTCTTCTGGGTACCACGGCGGACTCTAGTTTGTGAGAGGGTGTTTGAAGAGGCTGGCGTTTTGGGCGACATCACATCCCTTGAGTGGCCTCTATGGCTCCAACCTCTAGATACTGATCTCTTGACTTTGGGATTGGACAACTCGTTCGCCGAGCTATACCTGGTAAGCTTGATTCAGGCATTAATAAACACCAAAGACTAAATGCGTTCTAGGACCAAGATCCGACATCTATCTTTCTCTCTGCCAAAGCACTTACACTTATACAAGACCAGCACGGTCTCTTTCCACGCATATTGGGTAAAGGCGACAATGCCAAGCGTCTCGCCGACCTCCTGATCCGCATGCGCAGCGAAAGTGCTGCCGACCCCAGTCGCCGAAACAAACCACTCCTCCCAAGCGCAACGATAGATAGTCTAATCATCATTGACCGAGTTATTGATCCGGCAACACCACTCCTCACACAACTTACATACGAAGGTCTCCTCGATGAGACATTTCACATCTCGAATTGTCAAATCGAAGTGTCCACTTCAATCATCGGTGCCTTACCATCAGCAAATACACCTCCCACAAATACCTCTGCATCTGGCTCATCTTCCCAACCACCAACAGGATCAACAGCACCACTACGCCGACGCGTCGTACTTACCCCAACAGATACACTCTACTCCACCCTCCGCACGACACCCATCTCTCTCATTGGACCCACACTAAATCGTACCGCGCGCCGTCTGCAAACCGACTTCTCTCTTGGTCCTCAAAACAACAAGACTGTCTCTGAACTACGCGATTTCGTCACAAAACTACCAGGCTACCAAGCCGAGCAGCAGAGTCTGAAAATACACACTTCGCTAGCCGAACACATTCTATCACAAACAAGGCAGGAACTGTGGACGAAATCGCTAGAAGTGCAGCAGAACGTCATTGCTGGTACTGATCCATCTAGCTTGAATGAACTGATTGAAGAACTAATTGCTCGCGATGTCCCACTAACGGATGTGCTGAGATTGCTGTGTCTCGCGAGTGTGGTAAACAACGGCCTGCGCAGTAGAGATTTCGACAGCTTCAAACGACTGGTCGCACAGGCATATGGCTACCAACATATCGTCACCCTCTCCGCCCTTGAACGCATGGGCCTCCTCGTGCCTTCCTCCTCACGCAGTATTGGAGGTGTTACAAGCACCCTTGGCGCCAGCGTCGGTGGTCTTTCCAGCTATGTTCCCGGACTGGGTCTGATCAGCAACAACAACAACTCGAATACGAACACGAACAAATCAATCTCACCAGCTCCTTCAGCACGCACACCACTGGCAGATCCAAAACTCGTTGTACCCGACGCAACCCTATACAACTCCCTCCGCAAACCTCTACATCTCATCATCGATGACATTGACGATTCTGATCCGTCCGATATCGCATATACTTACTCCGGCTACGCACCCCTTTCCGTCCGCATCGTGCAAACAATCCTACAGAAACAATATCTAGCAGCACTCACAGCAAATGCATCAAACACTGCAAGAACAAAAGGAAGTTCATTAGCTCCTGCTGTCGCAGCTGCAGCAAGAATACCGTCAGATATAGCGCAGGAAGGTTGGGGTAAAGAACTATTTGAAGGCGTTGTAGGACGATACGTCAAGGGAGCTGTAGTTGATATCGTCCAATCACCTCTCGAGGGCGACAAAGCAGGACATGTCCGGAACAATCTCATGTCGCACGGTGGAGGTGGTAGTGGAGCGAAAGCAAAAACAACAGTCATCTTCTTCCTCGGCGGCGTGACATACGCAGAAGTCGCGGCTGTTAGGCTGATCGCACAACAATTCGCCCAAGGTGCTGAGGAAGGGCTGGCGAGTGGGGACCCAAGTGGTGGTGCCAAACAGTTGCTCATTATTACGACGAGTATGTTACGTGGTGACACTGTGGTTAGCACTGCCATTAATGCGAGCGAGCCACGTCGTATCTAAGCGCAGCAGCCTGAGGAACCGTTTAACAATCAGCACGAAACGCATGATGCAATAATCCAGATCATTCTCGATTACTCCAATGGCCAGACCTTTTTATCCTAAATAATAAAACTAATGCCAAAGATGTGACAAGTCTTTATCTACCAAGAGAAGAACATCAAGCCCAGAAGTCAACAAAGCGCAAGAGAACGAAATATGCCGAGTCAGACAACGCTCGAGCCTGAATAGAGCAAAGAGTCATAGATCCCCTTAAATCCTCTTACTACGACAGAACCAAGACGACGTCTACGGAATACGACTCGGCGATTGTGGCATCCCTAGAGACAGGACTTCATGGAAGTGTACACTGACATCCTGGAGAAGAAAGCGAAAGCTATTGTGATAAGAAAATGGTCTTCTGGACACAGTGTTAAGACCAGGTTAGCAGGTAGCGATGGAATGAATTCTATCCGTCTTAGAACAACCATCCTGCCCGTCTTCAGCATCTCCAACACTGATCGACACACAGCCTTACACATCCGTCACCGCCAGCATCATCACTTTTCGGCTTATTGGATAGTTTGTAGGTCTTGAAGAACTCAGGCCTGCATGCGAAATGCGCTGTAGCTCCAGATTCTATGTTCCACGCCAGTGCTCCGAAGCGTGTCTTTTGTGTGACAGCTACAACATCCAGACCACCCATAACAAAGCTATGAAGTGGAAGTAATCTCGTACCATCGAAGACCCAAGACCCTAGTAATTTGACGACGGTTGCAGAAATAAGGGTACTTAAGCTCACGACACAGTCAGCGAAGGAAGGGACGCAGTTCTTGCCCCGGGAAATGCTAATTGACATGGTTAAGAGGAAATAATGCCAGGGACAAGAGTGCTTCGAAGATATGAAGAAAACAACTGCGGTGACTATACACATTGACGACTCCTCCTCATCTACGTCCTCCAGGAGAGAAGTCGATGTCAGTAAGGAAGGAGTCCTTGGGGAGACTTAGAATGACGGGGAGAGAAGGGCACGCGTCTGTCTGTATGAAGAGTAACACATTGAACTCAAGCTTACGCTATGCGAAAATCGGGTCCAGCCCTCTCCAGGTATGATGCAACAAAATAATTAGCAATGCAAGGGGCAAGACCAAAGTTCAGCTCTAGAGACGCTCATTGATCGATCAGGAGTAAGAGCTCAAAGCTACGATAGATGACTATAGTATGTGGCGTTCATATCGCATTACTCGCCTGGCGTCCACGAGTGCGGATGAGACGGGATTAGGCAACACGACTGTACATCTCTCATCTTAACTATGCAATAAACTATGCAATATTATATCGTCATCGGCATCTCGACAAGACAACAAAAGTAGGAAACAGCCAGATGTAATAATGAAAAACCTAGAATCAAAGAAGAGAAAGAAATATCTGTATTTGCGGCATTAATAAGAGAACTCCTCCCAACAATTTACAATCTTACATTTTCCTTTTTTCAAGATCAAACCTGTGCAGAGATCAATATACATTACACCACTTCCGTCCATTGACCTCATCCCACCTGTTTACCCATTACAACTTGCTCAATGATAACCGCCTTCATACCGCCCATTAACATTCGGACTAACGCCTCTACTGCCATTTGCACTACCACCAACAGGTTTTCTAACAACCTCCGCACTACCTCTATTCCTACTAGGTTCCCTACTCCCCGCCCTACTAACATTCTGTCCAGCAAGCGGACCACTACCACCACCCGTACCCATATCAGGCAGGTTGAAATTCTGCTCCATTGCCGCTGGCGTACCAGGGATAGTTGGTAATGTTTGACTAGCCATGTTACTTCGTCGAGGGGTTGAGGTGCCACTTTGATGGTATTGCGGCTGTTGTTGTTGAGGAGTTCCTAGGTACGAGTTTTGAGATTGTTGTTGTTGTTGTTGTTGTTGTTGTTGTTGTTGTTGTTGTTGGGAGGGTTGGTATTGTGGTTGGTATTGTCCTTGCTGCTGATATGGTTGTGATTGTTGACTCGTGCTTGCCATGCGCTCTGGAAGCATCGCTGGCATACCAGGGAGGGAATTTAGATGATCTATTTGCGAGTATTGAGGTTGTTGCTGCTGCAGGTCATCGCGCGAGGAAGAGTGGTAGAGAGGTTGCCCAATCGTGTAACCGCCATTACTGCCACTGGGACCAGAGTAAGGATTTGGCTGGTTATATGCGGAATTCGAACCAGGTGGAGGTCCATAATGCTGTTGTCGACGACGGTCTGGGCTAGAAGAATCGTGGAGTTGTGCTAATGTGGCAGGATCAAGATTATTAGTAGCGTCGCGCAGACCTGGCAGAGTTCCGGGCTTGTGTGGTGGTTGAGCTCGAGGACTATGTGCGAAGGCAGGTGGTGCTGCAACAGGTATGAGTGGTTGCTTATTGGGTGCAACATTCCTGACTGCAGGACGAGCTATCTCATCTTCTGGCTTTCCGACATGCTCGTGCTCCGGTGTTGTTTCGCGGTCGCTGAAGTCTGTATCGTAGTACCCTGGTTCTGCCGTTATGTTTTGCGTGATTTGTGATGGAAGACCATGAGCAGGTGGTTGTGGTGGTTCCGTAAAGTTCTGCTCGGGGTTGTTACGTATTTCCATAGACAAGCGTGAGGTTCTTGGCGGAGTACGATTGTGGACCGCAGCGTCTGAAGCTGAACGGAAGTGGCGTGGTGATCCTTGTTGGATAGGCGAACCTCCGCGATATGGTAGCACAATCTGCGCATCACTCGGTGGCGCTGGTGATCCGGTACGAGATCCTGGTGTTGAGCTGGACCCAGGACCACTGTCCTCACCGAATCTGACAGATGGTCGTGAAACATTCGACACTGAGCGATTTCCTGCTACGGACGGTAAGCTGTTCCTACTGCCATTGCTCCGGTGACTAGCAGAAGAATTAGGCATAGGTGATGCCATTCTCTTTAGTGTCAAAGCTTTCATCTGCTTCTTCCACTCCCGCTCGTTCCACTTCCCACTTCCTTCAGTATGGATCAAACCAGCCACGTCAATGAGTTCGAGGTATCCATATCTTCTTCCACTCGGCATTGCAAACATAAGACTGTTGACATTGTTTGCATCTGCGATGAGTCTCGTGGGCCGACCATATAGAGTGAAGACATCAAAAGTAGGCAATATGAATTTAAGCATCATCTCAAAACCAGTAACCATAGGATGTCCTTCAGGCATAATAAAGACAAAACCTTCAGTGGTGGATGGAGGCTCGCTGTGAATTGTGATTGAGCCTTCGACTTTCATCAAAGTAGACTGATCGATCATATCCTTATTCTGAGGATATACAGCATAGGCGGAGAACGCATCTGTGATTGTTGCAATGGGCTTCGTCTTCTTTGTGATCTTGCGGTTTTCGTAGAATTTGATGTTCCCTTTGGCAACCAGGGGCGCTCTGTCGTATGCGGAGCGCTTCTTCAATGACTTTTCATCTTTATGTGCCTTCGCGATGTCTTTCTCTGTGGGTGGAGAGATGATGCACCAGCATCGTCTCCATGGTGTTCCTGCTCCGAACCTAACACGAACCCAATCCTCCAGAGGAAAACGGAGTCTTTCCATGATGTTCTTGATGCCGTTAAGATGTCTGCCTTTACCAGCAATGATTGACCCCGTGTATGCTTCTTGAAGTGACGCATGTTCGTGCATGGCTAGTCTGATACCCGCAGTCCATTGTGTCAAGGAGTGTAAAGAGTTGAAATGCAGGAGGTACCGGTTGTTTGCCGCGGTCGAGATGCTGAGCACGTTTTGTAGCGATTGACCAGCAACGCCATTCATAGGGAGGGATTCAATCTAGGTTGGTGTTGTCAGATTTCGGACTCGATACACTACACTAACGAGAAGTAACATACCATCTTGATTGATGCATCTGTAAGATTGACGAATGTCGGCACGACTTCTCCATCCTCCCCAGCCGCATCAAGTTGACTTGCGTTCCATAGTGAAAGAACAGTGCCGACTAATTGAGCAAAACATTCCACCCATACTCTGTCTGTGCTGGGCCTTCCACCTGCAAAACATGTTAAATCGGTAAACACCTAGAAGTGCTAACATGTCTATCTTACGAGAATCCAAATCGTGCAACTTCAAAAAGTAACCCTCCTGGTATAATTTATTCGAATGGCTGTTCAAGAAGGAGAATATAGGAGAAAGCTCAGGCGGCGTGTCGGCATCTGCTTCGATCATTGTAGGTTGGTATGCTATGACGACCGACGATGGTCCTGCTTTTGATGCGTCGGAGGATGGGTATGATGAAGTTGGACCATCTGAGCTGATTTCGTCGGCAGGGGTAATTTCTTCAGCAGGAGTGAACGTAGCGGGAGAGTTTGCACCCGGATTCGGAGAGGAGGGAGCAGAGGAGAAGGGTGATTTGACGGCTCCTCCCCACTATGAGGTGGTCAGCTGGCGGAGCAGAGGGTGAGACTCCTTGCATTCCTTACTTGTGTCATGAACGACAGAACTACCGAGCGTTAGCCATGGCACCTACATACTATCTTCAAAACTCACCTCTTGCTCGGGGCATCTTGCCGCTTTGACTTTAGAAAAGTATCTCAGATGGAGTTCCAAGTACTCTCTACTGCTGCTGTTGCCACGCTGGACCCTGACAGATCAATTACCTTGTTGACTGCTCCTTCAACGATAGTGAGGTTGCCTGAACGAATGAGTTGTTGTAACTTTTGGCCGTCGTATTGTTGTCTGCTGGAGGGAGGGCGGGCAGTGACGGCGCTTCGTAAGGGTTTCCGGAGGCCGTTGGAGAGCGAAGTGAGCCAAGCGTTGCCGTCGTTCACCAAGCAGAATATCGTCTAGACAGATCACAGATCACCTCCTCGACCGTGCACGATACACGCAACTAAAGCGAGAGGGCAAAGAAATGGGAGATGTCACAAAAGTCAGTAAGCAAGGTCTGAAAATACAATAATGTCGTCGCCAGGCGTCGTCTTATTCAAAATGTCAATGGAACGGCTCATCGGGTCGTCATTGCACGCTAGAACTACCCCAGGATCTCTCTTCGAACAAGCAATTTCAGACGCACCCACGAGACGGCACCATCTCGCCGAAATAACATTATACCATGCCTTGTAGCATCTTCGAATATATACCTAGACCAGGACGAGCCATCCTCGCCCTTCCTAAATACATTACTGCACAAAATGTATCCTGCCCCAAATATAGCATGCCCATGAATATACAACCCTGGAAAAGAGTCACAAGCCTCTATCCTCCTTGAATTTTGCCTTGTACGTCCTTGACAAGAAAATGAACCTGCTCATTTCTTCGCTTTCGGCTTCAGACCCTCATGGCAAAAGAGACAGACAACAGGCCCTGAAACCCTCTTTCTTGTAGCCGTTTCCATGAGCTGCATTTGACAGGTCTCGTGATCGACTTCAGCCATAACCGCAATCTCATCATTCTCTTTCTTCCTGCCTTTTCCTTTCCGGTCTGATCTTCTATTCTGTGAAGTCGGTGGCTCGGGCGCTACTCTCGACGAGCTCGGCGTCACCATACTGACCAACCCTGCCGTAAAGCTGTTGATGTGTTCCCTGATGCCATTGTTTGCTGTCGTCTCGAAAGGATCAGGAATATCTAGCGTTTTCTCCTCCAGTCCTGGTTCTTCCACGTTATCAAATGGTGAATCGTCATTTTCTATGTCAGCGAGGACTTGAGCTTGCGCGGCGTTGCAGAGGCATGATGTATGCATCCATGCTTCGCACTCGTCGTTTGTGCATTTTATCATTTCTTTTGCCCAGATACCTTTGGATAGATTTGTAGGCCTTTCACACATGCAGTGACCCTCTATCGAACTGAGCTTTCCTTTTCCTACTGTATCCAACGTCTGCCTCCAATAGAACTTTCTCCTCGCAACAGGACCACAATCCACTCCAGGCTCCCATTCTTTCACACTAATTCTGCCGTTACATGCGGTTGCGTCGATAATTTGCATATGTGTACTCGGTATGACCTCATCTTCGGCTTGCCATGGCTGCCGTCCATCTTCTGTTTCTTCAGGTCGATATAGCCAGATTATGCGGAGGTAGACGTGCTCTGGATCGGCTGCTCGACATTCTAAAACCTTTGCAAGTGCACAATCGTCCAAGTACACTGCGTCACTGTCCTCGTCAACGATCTCGATCTCGGGCTCCTCGACATCTTCTTCTTCCTCCAATCTTTTCTGTCTTTTTGATGGTCCTTGTCCTGATTTTCTTGATGAGAGCCACTCTTGGTTCCAGCATACAGCGATGCATTCCCCAACATGATACTCCTCACCAGTTTCATCTACTGGTTCTAATATCAGTTGCATGTTTCATCACACGTGTTTCAGAAGACGTACGATTCCACCTTCGATATTGAGGCATTGCTTCCCATGCGTCCTTCTTTCCCTTCAGCTCAACAGTATATCCCAGATTCTTGCCAATGTCATCATATTCCGGGAATTCATTGGTTGCCTTCCTCTGCTTTTGTCGATGAATGATAGTCTGCCACTCCAGGATCTCGTCGTCCTGATCTTCACTGTCCGGGGTCGCTTCTTTGGCTGACCGCTTGTTAGATGCACGCTTTCTCTTTGCCATGTCTCAAGTGGGCGCGATGTGTGAAAGAGTAGCGAGGTGTGACTTCGTTGGCAAAGTAGCAAGCCAGCGAGAGGTGGATATGGGCGGATGGGGATTGTGAAAAACGAAGTGTCAAATGTTGGAGATGAAGGTGTTGTCCACGCGACGCGAACGCGAATCGTTCTTTCTTCACTTGGAAATTGGGAAAGCCGAAGCACGTGACCGTGCACGACTGCGCGAGGACTACCCTGGCATTCTACCTGGCAATGGCATTTGCATATAGCGTGAGCGCTTCGTGAGGTATTCAGAGTTTTGCAACGTGAGGGGCATTGGAAGGTCCTAGTCATTGAGTTGTGTCGAATCAAAATGTGTTCGTCACATTGAGCTTCTGCAAGACTCGGGTGGACGCATTCTTCTATGAGCTACATGTACGCCCGCCCGATATCGGACTTGCGAGTCTACATATATAGCTCCCAAACGATTACAGTACTGCATTTGTGGACGATTTGTACCCAAGTAGTCCAACTTACGTGATATCGAAAGCCACGGAAGGGGAAGACCCAGATAAGGCGCCTATCTGGAGGAGAAGACACAATACAACAAGCCAAAATGGAAATAAAGACTGAACAGAAGACGGATCATTGGAGTAGTGAGGTTAGTTACAGTTGTGCTTGGTTATTCTTCTCTTGTGTCTGTAAGCTATATTGATGGTCCTATGTGTCTTCTATGAACGGCGCTGGTTTTGGGCTATCTGCAAACAATCAAGCACCCATCCGCTCGATACGGAATGGATCCGTCCTGACACCCCCCTTCCCGCCCTTCCTTAGCTGATTATGCCCATAAAATGGCGACTCCCACTCCCAATAACCATACTAACCCACCTCCAGGCCTACAACAAATCCGCCTCATTCGTCCCCCTCCTCACCTCAAAAGTCCTGCAATATCTCTCTCCCCAACCACACGAACACATCCTCGACATCGGATGCGGCGACGCCGTGCTCAGTCTGAAAATCGCCGCCGCCTGCTATCACCTCACCGGCCTAGACGCATCACCCAACTTCATCCAAGCCGCCAAATCAAACTCAGTTCAACAATTGACGAATTCCAAAACGACTTTCATCCTCGCCGATTGCCGACGAGTAAGTCGTGATGAGTGTCCGACGCAGAATGATTATGTGAGACGGGCGTTAGGGCCTGCGCGGTATGATAAGGTTTTTTCGAATGCGGCGATGCATTGGATTTTGCGTGATGAGGCTACCCGCATGCCGTTCTTCAGCGACGTCTTTGGTTTGTTGAAGCCAGGTGGCAGTTTCGTCTTCGAGATGGGCGGATGGGGAAATGTGCGCGAGGTGCGGGCGGCGATTACAGCCGTAATGGCTTATGGCGGGTATGGACTTAGTGTTGAGGATGTAAGACGGGCTGATCCGTGGTTCTTCGCGAGTGAGGTGTGGATGAGGGATGTGTTGCAGCAGGCTGGTTTTGAGGTTGAGGTTTGTGAGATGGAGGAGAGACCGACGCGGTGTACAGAGGGTGAGGGTGGAGGCTTGGCGGGATGGGTTGAGTTGATGTGTGCGCAATTTTTGCAGATTGTGGAGGAGAGGAGATGGTCGGAGATTATCCGGAAGGTTGTCCAGACTCTCGAGGCTGGCAGTAGGAGAGAAGACGGGAGTATTTGGTTAGGATATGTGCGGTTGAGAGCTGTTGCAAAGAGACCTGAATGAGGCTAGTAGCACGAAAGCGATTGGACGACCGTGTGGAATGGTTTGTGGAATGGTTGAAGCGATAAATTTTATGCTTGCCACTTTTCCAGTCATGCGTGGCTTTGTTCATAGCAGTCAGATCTGACTTGTTTGGAAATCGTTGTAGTTGACTGTTGAAGTAGTCTTTACTTGTTGTGCAGTCGTCGCAAAGAATGGCCGTAGTCGCCAGGAATAGCTCTGTTTCGGTCACTTCAGACAGTGCGGTTGCTGTCGATAAAATGGGTTTCGAAGCAAGATGGAAGTGGTCATTCAATCGTCAGAAGAGTAGCTGTAGTCGTCATAATCTGCTTGTTCATCCACGCCAAATTCCCCTATTGATTTTGCTTCAGCATTACGAAAAGCTGATCCAGTCGCCAAAGAGCTCAAGGTGTCTTTAATACGCAATCCACGTCGCTCATAGTCGTCGTGTTGTCGTCGTCGGATCTCAGAGAAGTCGCCTGGTGACGCGTGTGAAGCTTGCTGTTGTGGCGAAGAGATTTTATCATGCGTCTCACCTGTCTTGTAGCTTGCCATCCTATCAGGGTCAGGTGGAGGCCAGCTGCTTCCAGCGTCCTCGAATCCATTTGTCTTGAAAACCAATCCACTTTCTAGTGTTGGCGAAGTTGATAATGGCCAGAACCAGTTAAGTGGCTATCGAACGTCAGTGATCTTTTTCTATATGTATAACGTATCGAGACCTACATTAATACTACCCATGCCTTGAGATATATTCGCAAAGATGCCAATGTCATACGGAAACTCATGCCTGACAAGTCTGATCTTGCTCCCATCCGTTCCATGTAGATATCCTTCATTGCGCCGGGCTCGCCGTAGGAGCACTTCATGCCGCTCAGTCTCCCATCCTTCAATGGTATAGAGATTCGCACCCACCGACCACAAAGATGACATCAAGAGAATTGACAAGGCGAATAGTGAGATGAAATTGATGAGGCATAACGAGAAAATGTGCGTGAGCTGGAGAATGCCAGGACCGTGAACACTAGGCATGTTTCGATGCGTCCAAAGATGAGCCACACGTATGTACAGAAAGTACGCAAGATACGACATTGCCGCCACGGAGTAGAATAGGAAGCGTAGAAAGTGTGGAAATGTACGATGGCCGACACAATTTGCTGTCCAAGGACAGTGATGGTCCATTTTAGCTACACATCTTTGGCAACTGTCAGCCTGACGTTGGCCATTATTCACTTACGAGTAGAACGAACCTCTTACAAATTCTACAATGATGCGAGCGCGGATGTTTTGGTAGGTCACATTTTGTGCACCATCGTCCATCATCATTCCCGCCCTGCTTCGGTAATATGTAGCCTGGGTCTGTCCCACAAGCTCGAGCATAGCAAACGAGTGAACATGCTATCAGGGCATTGAACACTCCTGCCTCGCGAGTCCTCAAAGGTTCAGGAGCGATACGGGAGAGGAGTAGCTGCGAAGAGAAGGCTAAAAAGGAGATGTTCAAGAGGGTGGCGGGAATGCCAAACTTCTCGAACTGGACACTGAGCATCAGAAGGGAGGAGGGAGTAGGAAAAAGAAAGAAAGGGAGTGATCATTTGGTATACAACCTGGAAAGGAAGAGCCTCCGGAAAAGACGGCCGTTAATTACCATTCCCATGTGCGAACCATGCTTACGTAGATGCGATCATCGACGAGATGAGAACGACACTCATTTAGGTATCTTCCACAACAACAACACCGAGCTTCCTTGCAGCACTTCGCTAATCTCCCTACTGTATGCTCATCGACGTCAAGATTCAAATAATGCGGCGTTGACCTCGTCTCGACAACTACCTCATGTCACCAGCTTCGAGCCCCAGACCTGTCCAACCTCCTCGTCATATCGCCAATCGCAGACAGGCCGACAGCGCAGTAAGAGACAGCTCTCGCAAGCGACGGCGCACGGCTCGAGATGATCCATTCGCGTACGTCGTCAGTCTCACCCGCGCGCACAACTCGTTTTGACGGCTTTACGCTGTCCAGAGAAAATCCCTCGGCACATGAACGACGGCCACGTCCAAATCTACATCTCGGCGATCGACTAAGTCCCGTACGGCATGCTACCTCAGACCAAGGGGACGCGCTTGGCTCTCCTTCGTCAATTCGCAGTCATGCTATGTCCTTGAACTTTTCGCCAGCGGCAACGACCGCAGATATTGCATTTACGGCATTACAATATCTGCCGATTCCTATCTTGGTCCTCAATTCGTTGAAAACAACCGTGTTCGCGAATGAAAGCTTCGGAAAACTTATTGCGGAGGATAGACAGGTCAATCACAGCGAGTGTCGAAGATTGAGTGAAACGATAATTGGACAGACTCTCGGTCAAATCGGTCAGTATTACAGAGAGCTTTGTAGGTCAGAAGGTTTTGTCTGATTGAATCACCAGGTATTGACCTTCTGCAAAATGGTGTTCCCTTCTGGGTGAGCTGGGAGGTAAGAAAACCAGAAGCGACATGTACGTTTTCCTCGGCCACTGACCGGGTGCTTGTCACAGTCCTTCCTCGATGAAATAGGTCAAGGTGAAGAGGCAGAAACTCCGAGTGTAGGTGGTGCAACGCCCACTCAGGTAGAGTCACCAATGAAAGCCTCTTTACAACAACTGCAGAAGACGACTGTGACCGATGTCGCTGTGGACGTGGTACTATCAACTCAAAGTCTGGTCGCAAATACGACACGACTAAAATCGGCCACAACTAAGGAAATCTACGCAAACATGATCATCAGTGTATGGGAACTGGATTCGGAAAAGTTCTTTACTCTTACCTTTACGCACCAGGGTCATGACAATACAAGCGTTGGGTCGTCTTCCAGTCTAAGTCGACAAGTTTTGAGGACTAACAGATCGACCAACTCACCCGGCTCAGTCATTAGCGCGGCTTCATCCCGTAGATCCCATCATGAGTCTACCACATCTTCCACAACTACAACTCCTTCCCCGAATATGTTCTCACCCCTGTTTCCACCACATGGTCCTCCTTCGACAACACGAAATGCTATATCTTCTGCACCAACAGTGCTACAGAAAGCTACAAGACTCCGAGACTCCATGCTCAATATCATCAATGTTCCGGCCTATGGAATGTGGAAGGACGATACTGTCGGACTGGCAAATGATCAAATGCTGAAGTTAGCCCACAATCCAGACGACGGAGAGGAGCTTAATCAGCGAGACTTTCTCAAATTCTATCATCTTTTCAGCGAAGACTTCTCACGTCAACTGGAGCTCGAGGAATACCCAATCATGGTGCTGAACAGTACACAGCAAGGATTCAAGAATAAGCTATATGGTATGCCTGATCCTAAGACTGGTGCTCCTCGCGTCTTTGATGTCCTTGGTGAGCCGATCATAGACGAAAGAACTGGCGAGTTTCTGGGTGGTGTGGTGATCTTCAAGGATGTTTCCGAGTATCTCTCCAGAATCAAGGTTTTATCTGCTCAGAACGCAGATCAATTTGCTGTTCTTGCCAATAGTATACCACAACTCGTCTGGGTGACAAACCCAGAAGGAGGACATGAGTGGTATTCACAAAGATGGGTAAGAATTATCCGTGCAAGCCTGTTATATCGAAGTGGCTATCCGAACTAATCGATCAAATAGTATGAATACACGGGCATGACAGAAGAACAAAGTCTTGGGGAAGGGTGGGCATTGCCATTTCATCCAGACGATATGCCGGCAACCACCATGCGCTGGAAACACTCATTAAAGACTGGAGAAGAATATCTCACAGAATATCGTTGTCGTCGTCGCGACGGCCAATGGCGATGGCACCTCGGGCGTGCTTTGCCTCTCCGAGACGAAGACGGAACAATTGTGAGGTGGTTCGGTACGTGTACAGATATTCATGAAGCAGTCGTGGCTCGAGATCAGGCAAAACAATACAAGGCACAGCTATTGCAAGTCCTAGATACTGCTAAGGTGACGCTCCTCTCGATCGACAAGCATCGCCAAATCACAGTTATCGATGGTAACATGGATGGCGAGAAGCTCTTCGATGGCGCATCCAAGACGAAAGAGTTCGTTGGGAAAGATCTAGATGAACTCTTCATTCATTACTCTGGTGTCCCATTGGACAACTCACAATCACAAGAAATTCAGGCTGTATTGGACGGGAAAGCTCGTGAAGCCACTACAGTCTTCCAATCACGACTTACGGATCGCTACTTCCGAGCTAGGTTTCTACCATTTACCAGGATTACAAGGAATGGTGGAGTTGAAGGGGAGGCGTATGTCGACGGCGCCGTTGGTGTCTGCGTCGACACGACCGAGCTTCGTGAACGAGAGTCTGAGCTGAAGAAACAGGAAGAGGCGAATTCGAAGTTAGCCGCCAATGCCCTTGCCGCTAAGGAAGCAAGTAGGATGAAGTCGCAATTCCTCGCCAACATGAGTCACGAGATCAGGTACGTCTTGTTATTTGCATTGTTGTTTCATAGGGCTAATAAATCAGAACACCAATCGCAGGTGTTATTGGTATGAGCGATTTACTCTTGGACACTCATCTGGATGCCGACCAACGAGAATGCGTTGAGAATGTTGGAAGATCCGCCAACTCGCTATTGACGGTTATCAACGATGTAAGCTAGGATCAGGTCCGATTCGGAAAGACTATGCTAATGCGTAATAGATTCTCGACTTTAGCAAGGTAGAATCTGGACGCCTTGACATTGAAGAGGTACCATTCTGCTTGTCAATCGTGCTTAAGGACATCAACAAAATGCTCTCTTTTGCTGCAACACGAAAGAACCTTCATTTTGCAAGAAAGATTGGTCCAGAGATTAGTACTGATCTAAGAGTCCTTGGCGATCCAGGGAGACTGCGGCAGATTCTCCAGAATCTCCTCACTAACTCCGTAAGCCCGCTAACCTTGTCGCAAATAGTTATTTCTAATATCATTACAGATTAAGTTTACCCAAGAAGGCTCTGTTACGCTCACTGCCCGTATAAAAGAGGAAACTGCTGAAATGATAACCATTGAATTTATTGTCCAAGATACAGGCATAGGTATTGAAGATGAAGTACGGAAGAAACTCTTCCAGCCATTCTCACAAGCAGACTCATCGACAGCCCGAAGGTTCGGTGGTTCAGGACTTGGACTTGTCATCTCGCAAAATTTGGTCAAACTGATGAAAGGCGATATTGTGCTGGAATCGAAGTTAGGACACGGCACTCGAGCTTCTTTCTGGATACCATTCAAAAAGGTCGAATATACTGAAGACTCGGGAAGTCCTTTGGTTGAACTGGAGCCATTACCGGAACGTCTCACTGCTGACATGTCTATCTCTGGTCATTCTGATGAGCGTGGGACGCCACCTGGAACTCCCAATCCTGGTCGCCAATCTCCGTCCAGGTCTCGTACTGGCAATGGCTCTACTTCAGCCGAAGGAAGCGCCGAGCAAAGTCCTTCCACGCTAACTGATGCTGAGCGCCAGCAGGTCAGGGTGATGGTGGTAGAGGATAACCCTGTTAACCAGACAATAGCCTTGAAGACAATCAAAAAGCTTGGTTTTAGCGTCCATGCTGTTTGGAATGGACAGGAGGCTCTCGATCACCTCATCAAGGAGCCAAGTGACGAGCATCCGCGAACAGATATCATCCTAATGGATGTGCAGATGTAGGTTCTGGTTTGCTCTCTCGAAAGCTTGCTCGCATACTGACAAATTCCTCGTCAGGCCTATTCTTGATGGCTATCGCGCGACACAAATGCTCCGACACAGTGAACCATATGCCAGCGAAGAACGATTGAAGAATATTCCAATTATTGCAATGACAGCCTCTGCTATTCAAGGAGACAAGGAGAAATGCCAACGTGCTGGTATGAATGACTATCTCAGTAAACCTGTACGTGGCAAGGTTCTCGAACAGATGCTGGTAAAATGGGCGATCAAGGGCAGGGATCGTCGTCCTCAAGTCGTGGCGTCAACCTTGGGAAGCACATCACACCCCATTCCCTCGAACCACTATACGTTAGCTCCGAAACATGCTCGACCAGGTCCATCGACTTTGTCCCATGCCCAGAATGTATCCCAACAGGATACGCCTCCCAATTCAAACCAGACCATAGTTCCACTTCCGTCAGAAGCTGAGCAAACGGAGCCTCCCAGACTTGTTGATATCAAAATGCCGGATTCTAGCGATAGCCTCATCACCCAGCTGCAATTCGACAGTAGCGAGGACGAAGATCGGAAAATCCATAACAGCACTTTCGATAACTCCAATTCCAGAAACTACTCTTCATTGGAACGAAGTATGGAGACCGAAGGTGCGGGAGCACAGCGTCGCTTTTGGGCACAAGAGAAGGCAATGACGCTTCGCGACGACAAGTTGATGCAGATTACCGACCAAAGCCGTGCAGAGCGAGAAGGTGCACACAATGAAGTCACAGATGCGGACGGTGACGACAATGACGAACTGTATACCAGAGAGGGCACTACTACGGTCATGCAGAAGATGATGGGCGATTATTGCCCTCCGCAACCAGTCGCATCGCCGGACACGCACATCGATCCGGCAACCCCAGGCACCGAGAGGTCTGGGGCTTCAGCCGCACGTTCCACATCTCGACCTCGCATGAACATTGCAACATCGAACGATGGCAGCGTGGGCACAAAATCAGGTTCATCTGGCTATAGAAGACTTGGCTTGACAAGAGAAAATATGGAAGCTTTGGCTGATGAGTATCATGCTAGGGACGAAAGTCGAAGAAGAGGTGGTGGCAGTAGGGAAGCTGGCTCTGCTAGTCGCAGTGGAACTGGTAATAAAAGTGCTGGTATTGGTAAGGGGCAAAGCCTGATGAGTTAGGATGAGGTTAATATAGTGAGGTGACGACTTTGTATGTGCATGGCTGAGTGACGAGCTTGGAAAAGCTACCTATCGTAATCTTGGGAGCGAAGGGATGTGTCGTGAGGCATCATTACCTGGGGACGGGAAGCATGGTAAGATTCAATTACTATGTTGGTGCATCGAATGGGACGATCCTCGCATTCAGCTTCGAATTGTAAAGAGTAAGAATTGAGGGCCTGGGCGTGCCCTCACAACATCCAAATCTGTTTGCTCTTTCCGGACTCCGAGTACACGCTGTCGAAGTGTGTGTGTGTGCAGGAGATCTTGCATCTCTATGAGCATTCAACTCTCCTTCACAGATTGACAGTGCTTCTTTTCCCCTGCTTTCAAGTTTCTTTTGCTGGTCATTGCGGTGCTTGTTGATGAGGAGCTCGTTCATCTCGCTACTCGCTCCTCACGATATCCCATGCTTGTGTACGATATCACCCTCATCGCTTTAACTCGCCCATGGTTTAGCGCTATCTCGCATTGCCTCTCGTTCTCTCTCGATTGCAATACAGATCTTCCCAATGCATCGGGGATGAGCGACTATGGCACGCACTACTAAGGCCTCCGGCTAATTGTAATCACTAATGTGGGTGAAGATCTTCCGTGGAGAGTTACGTAATTTGCTCGCACCGATGTCGGGACTGAGCCAACTCAACCAATTACGATTCGGGCTGAATCTTTATCTCGACGTCGACAGTTCGAGGTTGCGCCATAGCTGTTAGTGGTGACATTTGAAAAAGGCCAGAATTTCGCTTTAGTCCGACACAAGAGATAGGACATTGCCTTGTAGCGCCGTACCTTGCCTGGATGGGCAGAATCCTGATAGGAAACTGTTGCGATACCCAATCGGTGGCCTGATCACAACGATCCCCAATGGTTCGAGCTGGCAATATCTGCCGCTGGGTGAATTTTCAAAAGATAAGGCCTGGCGTCGTCATTATGCTTTTAATTTATAACACGAATCGCTGTTCCTCTTACCACATCTCTTGAACTTGCTTTTATATCATCGACATTGTTTCTTGACAACCGCCAGCCAGCAACAATGGCGTCCTCATCTTCACACAACTATCAGACCTCTTCCTCCATCGAGAAGCCTGGCTTCACCGAAGTCACTGCCACTTCCCGCGAGCCCAGTGAGATTGGTCACATCTACAAAGCGAAGAATCGCTTTGGCTTCAGCTGGGCGGTAGATCAGGAGCCCAGCAGTTTTGCGGCTACACCCAATGCTTCCAATGCCGACTTTGACCCGGTTCCTCCTTCCAAACGTACCTGGACATGGATGGCCTTTGTGGCATACTGGATGGCTGATGCTTGGGCTGTATCCAATTGGGAAGTCGGTATGTGCAATTCATTTGTTGTGCATGGAATGAGCCGACGATTAACTTTGTGCAGCTTCTTCCATGATTGCTGTTGGTCTTAGCTGGAAGATGGCAATTGGTGCTTGTGTTATGGGAAATACTCTTATGGGTCTTGTCATTACTATCAATGGTAAAATTGGCGCTACTCTTCACACTCCATTTCCGGTACTTGCTCGATTGCCTTTTGGATACTACTTCAGCTACTTTGTGGTACTGTCGCGTTGCGTTCTTGCTACTGTCTGGCTTGGTGTACAGACGACCACTGGCGGTCAATGCATGGTAGTCTTGTTCACAGCCATATCACCAAAATACAAGACCATCCCCGATAGAATTGGTGAGATTTCACAGGGTATCTCTACCGGCGGAATGATAGGATTCGTCGTCTACTTCCTTCTCCAGCTTCCCTTCCTCATGATCCCATACCACAAGATCCAATACTTCTTCGGCTTTAAAGCAATCATTGCGCCCGTCATCTTCCTGGCTGTCTTTGGCTCAACTCTACACAAGGCAGGTGGCTCTATCGGCAATAGCGATATCATCTCACAGGGCACTACGGCTCATGGCTCGGTTCTTGCTTGGGCTTTCTTTGGCAATCTCAACGGAGTCTTAGGCAACTACGCTACTTTGGGGTTGAATATTGCCGACTTTGCAAGATACTCCAAGACACCTAACTCGCAACTCATTCAGGCCTTCATCATCCCAGTCGTCTTTACCGTGGTCGGACTTCTCGGAATCTTCACTGCAGCTGCGTCTCAAAATGCTTATGGCCACACAATATGGAACCCTATCGAGATTGTTGGTCACTGGGCGGACTCTGGATCATCTGCTGGTCGTGCTGCCTCCGCCTTTGGTGCCATTGGCCTCATCATCGTCACACTTGGTATCAATATCTCCGCCAACTCCATCAGTGCCGCGAACGATCTCGTCTCCTTCTGCCCCAAGTACATCAACATCCGTCGTGGTCAAATTCTTGCCGCCGTCATTGGTAGCTGGGCTTTCGTGCCATGGAAGATTCTTGCATCAGCTTCAGGCTTCTTGTCCTTCCTCGGTGGCTACACTATCTTCCTGGGTCCTATGACATCGATCTTGATTACAGACTACTACATCGTCCGTCGTGGCAAAGTATCAGTGCCCGATTTGTACAACTTCCATGGCATCTACCGCTACTCGCCTAAGTTCGCTACTAACTGGAGAGCTGTTGTGGCACTTATTATTGGTTTCGCGCCGCCATTGGCTGGATTCATCAATAACATCAATGCAGACATCCAAATCACCCAGGGTGCTAAGAACATGTAAGTCTGAGTTTTGAGACATGGCAAAACGCTAGTAACATTGACCTGAACTGACATGACTACAGTTTCGCAATTGGATACATCTATTCCTTCTTCGCTGCTGGAGTGTTTTATTATGGTTTCATGCGCTTCTTCCCGCATCAGGAGTCTATGCTCGACTATGCTGTTACAGGCGAGGATATCATTGTAGAGGCAGATCAGAAGAGACGCTTGGCCAAGGCTTATGAATGAATGGTATATCAGTGTTGATGTTGTTTTTGTAGATGTGACGGCCGGAATTAGCTAGGACTATATACGTACGAATTTCATGCTGAGTAAGATCACAACCTGATCTATTATCAATCAGTTACAATCCGTAATGACGCTACGAGTAGTTGTAGTTTGAGAATAGAAAGAGTTTGAGCAAGATTCGTTGGATAAAGATCTATTTAATGTAAGTGATTCGGCCCTTCGTCCTAGGCTTTTTCTAGAATAAGTGCTTGTTCACATCACATCCCAGAGTCTTGGCGTGAGGATTTCTGAGAAATCTAAAGCTTAACTCAAAGGAAAAAAGGTGTGGAGAGTGCTGGAGGAGTTTTATTGATCTCATCAAAAGCCATCCGACTTGAGTCCCAATTCGCTGAATCTGGGATGCGAATATCGAGTTGTAGTATGCACAGCTACGATTCTCATTACAGCTCTCTTGCCGAGCCTGCTTACTCCTGACGGTTCTCTATAGCATTGTGGACCTGAATGGATTGGTCGTCAATATCATATGCAAAAGTAAGTCTATGACCTCGGATCGTGGAAGTCGGAACTGTAAGAGTCTACTTCAGGCAGGTGTAACTAACTTTCCATGCCAGAAACCCACTTCGGGAAGGTGTGACTGCCTCCGGACCTTCTTGCTCTACTGCGTGGTGCGGGGAATATCGCTTGAGCAATATTTCAATTGCTTTTAGCTTATTTTCCACCAATCCAGCACCGTCCTATGGCGTGTTCGAAAGCTTGTACCAGGATCTATGGATCACTACCAGATCATCATGTCCACACAGTCTCTCGATTACACTCTGGTATCTGGTACTACTGCACTTCCGCGCTCTGATGCATGCATGAGCGGGGTTGAGTTGTATGACTTGACTCTTGACTAAGATGAGGCGTAAGCTGGAGGATATATAAGTAGCCTGTAAACCTCGATGTTGTGCCATCCACAGTCAAGCACAAAATGGTGGTTATCACTACCTTACTGTCATTGCTAGCATATACGCCGGCTGTCTTGGCAGGATGGCCTGTTGCTAAGTATGAATCAACCAAGCATGACCTCTTCAATCATTCAGCAAAGTTAATCAAATGCCAGGACTGGTTCCAACTTCGCCAACCGTAACAGTAGTGTCAAGCCATGGGATGTAATTGTCTCAACTACTGTGGCTACAACAAACGCACCAGCGACTGCTCAACTGGCCAAAGGCGCTTGTCAAGTACAAAACCCAAAGACCCAAAACTCCTTTTGATTGCCAAACATTCCTCACCAGGGGACCAGCCCTCTACTCAACGACGGAGCCAACTACAAAATTTGGAGAAACGTCAAGCATTACGGTGCTGTGGGTGATGGCGTCCATGATGACACTGCGGCTATACAAGCCGCTATCAACGATGGTGGCCGTGTTCCTGGCGGTCTAGGCGCTGGAGGGTTTACTGGACAGCCTGCACTAGTCTATATTCCTGCTGGAACATACCTTGTCTCTGGACAGATTCAGTTCTTTATTGGCACACAGGTTATTGGAGATGCCATTTCTTATCCAACCATCAAGGCAGTAGCTGGCTTCAGACAAGCGAATATCATACAAGGTCAGGATCCCGCACAAGGATCAACGACGAATTTCTTCATTGGGATTCGCAATGTCAACATCGACTCCACCGCCGTCGCAGCCACTCAAGGTATGTGCAGTTAAAGCAGATGGACTCCGTGACGAACCATGTACTTACTTGAATTAGGCATTGTCCTACTTGAATGGGCTGTGTCGCAAGGTACCAACCTCATCAATGTTAATTTTCACATGGCGAGTAACAGCAGTCATATTGGTGTCGGAATGGCCACTGGTAATGGTGGCGGTGGCTCAGGCACTCACATGGCCGATCTCGCATTCTATGGCGGGGGATATGGTATTCAATTCAACAATCAGCAGTATGCCATGAAAGGCATCAGCTGTTTTGGCACCACAGTTTGCGTGCAATTGCAGCACTACTTTGCACTAACCATGCAGGCCATGCACTTTGAGAATTGTAACATTGGCGTCCAATATGCTGCAGATCATAGTGGTGGCCTTTCGATCATCGACTCTACCGCCGTCAATACCAATACGGCCGTGAATTATGGTAATGCCACACTATTGCTTGAGAACATCAATGTTCAAGGTGGAAATGCTACTCTGGTCATTGGCGGAAATACTGTACTCAACAGGGGCCTGGTCGGAAAGACATTCGTCTGGGGACACGTTTACGATTCTCCTACATCTGGCTTGTCTGTTGATGATGGTGTTTTCCTCCCATATACGCAGCGGTCACCTGCACTCATCACCTCGGGCGGCAACTACTACATCAAACCACAACCACAGTATACTCAGTATGGTGCTGGAGCCTTTGTGTCTGTAAAGGATCAAGGTGCGAAAGGTACGGGACAAGTTTCTTGCTTGAGGAGAAGTTGCCAACATACTAACAATCCCGTAGGAGATGGTGTCAGCGACGACACCGCGGCCATTAACACCGCCCTCGCTGCGAATGCTGGCTGCAAGATTACATACTTTCCTCACGGCTTATATGTTGTCACCGATTTCTCTATGTCCCTCCAGGCAGTCGCATCGTAGGAGAAGTATGGTCCGAGATTATTGCCTCCGGCTCACGCTTCAATAACTCGGCCGATCCTCATGTCATGGTTCAAGTCGGTCGCCCAGGAGATGTCGGTGTAGCCGAATTACAGGACATACTTTTCACTGTCGGCGATGTACTTCCTGGTGCTATTCTCGTACAGGTGAACATGAAGGCGACGAACCAAGGTGATGTGTCTTTTCACAATTCGCACTTTCGTATGGGTGGTGCAGCAGATTCGAGGACAGAGACTGCTTGTCAGACGTATGGAAGTCCTTGTAAGGCGGCTTTCTTGCCTCTTCATCTTGTGTGAGTGCTAGCAACCACTTCTACTGGGTTTTGTCTGAGCTGAAACTAGAAATTTCGATAGTTCAACTGGCGGAGCTTACATTGAGAACATGTGGTGAGTAAAGCAGCCATACGCCTGCAATTTCTTGGACTTCAAAGGATTGACAATCAAACAGGATCTGGTCAGCAGACCATGGCCTCGACGGTCAATACAGCCAGAATATAGCCACCGGGCGAGGCATGCTTGTTGAAGCAACAGCTGGTACATGGCTTATTGGTACTGCTTCCGAGCACCACACGCTATATGCCTACCAGTTCTATAACGCACAAAATGTCATGTCAGCCATGCAGGTATGGTTAACCAAAAGACTCTAATTGCGTTTTCATCAGCTGACACCCATCCAGCATGTCGAAACGCCATACTGGCAACCCCTTCCTCTCGCACCCAATCCCTGGACACCCAACACAACATGGCACGACCCCACCTTCGCAGCCTGCAACGGCACTGACAATCGGTGCTACATGGAATGGGTCCTACGAATCCTCGGTCCTCAAACGCGCGACCTCGCCATCTACGGTAGCGGCTTCTGGGTCTTCTTCGATGGCATCACGCCCTATGGAGGTTGTGAGCCTGGTGGCTATTGTCAGCTGAACATTGTGGATTTAGAAGGTCTGAAGAAGAATGCAGGCGTGGTATTGTATAATTTGAATACGCATAATGTGGCGGATTTGGTGAGGATTGGTGGGGATGATGGAACAATCGCGGTGCCGGCGAATGGGAATGAGGGGAGCTGGGGAAGTGTTATTGCTGCGTTTTTGGGGTATGCGTAGAGTTGAAGGGGTAAAACCCTTGCATGATTGAGGGAGTTGAGATATCTCAACGCAGGTAATTTGGCACGAAGGATAGCCTGTGAGGTAGGAATACATCTCAAAGGCTTGGCATTCATACTTCTGACAAGTGGAAATCTTAACTCAAAGAATAAAAAGTTGTGGAGATTGCTGGGGATTTCTTCGTGCCCTCAAACTGTAGTACGACTTGATAATCTCACTATGGTAATGTTTGGGATGCCTGCCTTGTTGGATCTTAAACACATACTTACCGACATCTCACGGCGTTTTTTCGTATAGAGTAGCGGTCATATTGAGCAGAGAATGCTACTGCTGTATGGATGAAGAGAAAGTCTCTTTAATGTTGTTTACTATCGACAATGTGTGCTGGCGACATAAGATCTAGTTTCTGGCGCTGACATTCCATATTCAATGATCTCGTTCGATGCCGAGAGAGATATCTATCCACGAAGCCACGTACAAAATATCAAGCCGAGACAATGACCGCTCTCCCGTCTCCATCAAGAAAAGCAGAATCGTGAAGAAGCAGGAGCAGAAAAGAAGCCAACCAACAACCTCCTCAACACTCAAAACCCACACGACTCAATTCACAGTAGGCATAGCACATCCCGGCGGATGTCTCGGATACACCGACTTCGTCCTCGTATTTGTCGTTGTCACAACAATCGTCTTTCGTTTGACAATACTAATCGCATGTCGGGTCAGCGTCGGCGTGACAGTCACAGTATCAATTGCAACGGCGTAGACGGTATTGGTCGGCGTATAAGTTGATAGGGACGAGGTCGTCGCGAACGCTGTGCTAGTTACTGTATTATTGAGTGTGAGCGTACTGCTGACGAAGACGGTGTTGGTCGTTAGTGTGGTAATAGTGAGAGGCGCGCAGTTGCCGGTTATATAAGACGCTGCAGAGGAAGTGGTCGTATTGGAGATGGTGCTGTTTGAGCTTGAGTCAAGGCGCTTGTGGAGGAGGGAGCGGAGGCGGTAGCTTTTGTCGGAACGGTCGCGGCGGACGACGGCGGCGTTCGCGTTGGGTGTGCCGGTTGGGATGCAGGTGATATAGGTTACGGTGTGGGCGATTGCGTGGGCTGTGTGGGTGATGTCCTGCCTTGTGATCGTTCTTGTTGTAGTTGTGATTATGGGCGAGGCTTGGATCGTTGCAGTGCCGGAAGAGGTTGTGATTGTTGAGGTTTCGGCGGGAGCTACAGCAAGACCTGTCTCTGTAATGGTGGATGTGGTTACTGTGAATGGGGTGAGTATGTTGTCGAAAGTGATATTTCAGTATTACTACTGCTTGGGTCGTTACGTACCTGATGTTGGGACTGTGCTAAAGCTTAGTGTTTGAGTGGTATCAGTGTACACGAGTGTAGGCACATATGTCTGCAACGCGTATCAGAACATGGAAAAAACACTGCTTTGATTACTCTGGACCACCCACCTGGATCATGGAGAACACATTGGTATAGTAGTTAGTAGACGTCGTCAGTCCAGTAGTCCTACCAGTGAACCCCCGCGGTCCATCAGTTCCATCGCCAACGCATGCAAAAGTCGTCGTATAGGACGAATAAACATTGTTGAAAGCCGTAAGCCGAACCTCTCCTCCATCGGATACTGCAGAATATGGCAAGCCGGTGTACACGACAACGAAGCTGCTTGTCACGGTAGGAGGAAGAGTCGTAGTAGCAGTGACAAGGGTCACACTTCCATCCGCAGCACCAGTGTATGCTGCAGCAAAATACACGTCGTCCTCGGGCAGGTCGCAGAACTCGCCAGTTACAGCAATGGCAAAGTCGAAGGTTGACTGACTAGGGTCAACATTGCAGACGGGAATGTCGTTTCCAGTATAGTTGGACACCATGCCGCTCATGCCAGTGTTGAAGATGGGCTGGAAGTCGAGCATGGAGTACTGGGTGGAATTGGTATGCATGTTGTAGCCACATGAGAACGGCCGTGGAGAAAATGATGTAGCCATTGCGACGGAAGAATGGATGGAAGAATCTGAGGTAATATGTTGCAAAGAATGTCTGAAAGAAGTATAGCATCAAACAGAGGATGACTTTGTGCATCTATAAAAGCTTTCGTCGGATGAAATGAGCGAGCTTCAGCCCATCAAGGAAATGATAGGTTAGCATTATCCACTCACACCTCGTACAGCTCGAACGTAGCATAAGGACCAGGGTGTTATTGTGATTGTTAACATGGTGTAAATAGACCGAGCTGAGCAGATACGAGCTTAGAGAGTGTGATGGTTGCCGTGTCCAAACCTTGAAAAGTACAAGCTGAAATCGGAGATATATCTTAGCGTGAGAATTTGCCACATACAAAACGCGCTCCAACGTGCGCTTCTGCTTTTGGCAACTGCATCTCCAGCAACTTGAACCTCTGTACCTTTCCTGATGCGGTACGCGGGATTGAGTCGACAAATACGACCCCTCCATCCAAAGCTTTGTAATCGGCCAGTCTTGCCTGACTCCATTTATATGCGTCCAGCGCATTCAGCGTGGTGTCTTTGCGCACCACATATGCTCTGGGGGCATGTTTTTCCTCTGAAACTGTCACACCGACCACAGCACAGTCTGCAACAAGTGGATTTTGCAGTAGTACAGCCTCGATCTCTTCGGGTGATACAGAATATCTGGAAAATCGGAGTCAGCAAGTTGGCCGGTTCGGACGTGGCACCTCGAAGCCTTCAAGCTCACCCTTTTACTTTGATGAGATCTTTTTGACGCCCCACAAAGTAATACTGCCCATCACGTCTGTAGAGTATATCGCCAGTCTTGAACCACTCGTTTTTGTTCAATGACAGTTTAGACTCTCCTTGCGAGATATAACCGTCAAACATCCCAGATCCTCGCACCCAGGCTTCTCCGCATTGACCGTCGGATACTTCATTGCTTGTTTCATCTACAAGCATGATTTCTGTGCCTTTAGCCACTGATCCGACGGTCTCGATCGACTCCTTGTCAGCCCATCCTGACACTGTGATCAGACCTGTTTCAGTCATACCTGCACAAACATTCCGGGGTTAGCCTTGATCTACAATTGTCTTCCGGGATACATCTGACTTACCCCAACATTGGAAGATGTGAGCATCTTCTGCGGACAAACACGCCCGAAAAGCTTGCGCAAGCTTAGTGCTCAACTGGCTACCTCCCACAGAAACAAAACGTACAGATTGTAACTTCTCACTAAGGGGCAATCCAGACCTTGACATAGCCCCGAGCATGACTGGCGCAGTCAAGATGTCGGTAATGTTGTACTTCTGTATCGCATCAACATACTGCTTCGGCTGGAAGCGAGGCAGGATGTAATGCGTCGTGCGCCATCTCAAAGCGGGAACACAAGCACAAACAAAGCCATAAAAGAGGAAGAAGGGAAGCACAGTCAGTCGTACTGACTGATACGGCAGTTCTTGATGAACTGCCTCAACGTTGGCGGTGATGCTGACGTGACTCAGAACTGCTAGTTTGGGGAGACCAGTCGTGCCTGAAGTGGTGAACATTACAGCTCGCGTGTTTCTGGCGACTTTTGGATCGGTAATGCGCAACCAGTCGCTTGATTGAGTACCTCGTTCAAGATACAAAACATCATCTAGCTCACTTCCCTGACGTGTGTCTGCTGCGCTTGATTCCAGATCCGGCTTCACCAGTGCTTTCGTATCGACTAGGCGGACGTGTAACGGAGAGATGTCAACAGCCTTTGCAGCTGACATTACTGTCTCTAAGAGTGGCGAACATGTAATGATCATCCGTGGGCGAGCCAGGCTGAGGAGGTGTTCAAGTTCTCCCACCTTGTACAAAGGATTCGAGCCAACATAAATAGCACCTACACCGATAATAGCGAAGATTATAGGAGGTACCGCAACCTGTAGATTAGGTAAACTCAGGATCGTCACGTTATTGTCCCTTCAATATAATAGCACTCACATTATTTGGTAGATGAACGACGACTCGATCTGCTTTCTGCAAGCCTTGCTTTTTCAAGCTAGATATCAAACATTGTGTAAGTGCTTGTGTTTCCAATGCTGTCAGTGCATAATTCGGGTCCTCTCCATCGACGTAGATGGGTTTTTTATCGTCTATTCCTACTCGGTTGTCGAAGACAAAACTCAGGATATCATGATATTGCTGCTTGGACATGATGGCGTTGGTTGATGGTGCTGAATGTATCTAGAAGAAGCTTTGGAGTCGATAAGTCGGGATGTCGGGCAAGGGGCCTGTCTTGGAAGCGACTTTACAGCAATGGTGAGTACTGCTAGTTTTGAGATGCGTGGTCGTGTCGGGACTTCATATCAATATTCGGGTAGCCACAAAATATCCAAGGAATTGAATGCTCTACAGCGTTTGATTCATTTTGGTCCCGGCTCAGGAGACTTGAAGGCCCCAGTGAGATGTTGGCTGAAACCTCCGAAAAGAACACTTGTTGCATATATCCCCGAACAACACATGGGATGAGGGGTATTACGAGTGAGAACACCCCTATAAGGGAAGGAATAGTTTCTAACCATTCCGCGACCTTTACGCTGCTTACCTTCGTGTCACTCCTGAAATAGCATAACAAACGTGAATGTGCCCATAGATCAGCACAAGGATGTTGATTCAGACCCTCACAGCAATGTCTCCCAGCTTCCGCAAATACCGGCCTTCAAAGATATTCACCCTTCTCTGGCCTGACCTTCTGACATCACGCCCCTACACCGCGCATCCACTCCACGCCACCTCATGGATGGACGGCCTCCGCGCTCTCGCAGCCCTCTCAATCTCAACCCACCACATCCTCGAAGCTTTCATCAATATGAACAACAGCGGTCCACTCGAAGCTCTCTGCATCTTCTTCGTTCTAGGCGGCTACGGCGCTTCCACGCGCCCACTCGAGCTCATGACACATCCCAGCAAGCAAGCTCAACTAGTGCAGACACTTTCAACGTCCATCTTCCGGCGCTGGTTCCGGCTGTATATCCCTACGCTTGTGGCACTTCTTCTCACGACATTATGCGCGCATTTTGGAGCGTTCGAATCACTACGACCACTTCTGTCGGAGCCGTACAAAGCCGATTTCTTTCCAGGTAGTATGACTCCGCAGATCCCGCGACAATGGCGGACGATGGGCAAACAGCTTACGTATTGGAGTCGAGACGCGGCGAAGTTGGTTGATCTGCGGCCGGCAGAGATGACGAAGGTATCGAATAGTGCGTATGTTTGGTCGGTGAGGGAGGAGTTTAAGTGCTCGATGGGATTATATGTCGTGCTCATAGGGACGACGAGGATGAAGCCGATATGGAGGCTGGCAACGATGCTGGGGCTGAGCTGGTATGCGTTGTGGTGTGGGAGCTGGGAGGGCATGCTGTTTGGGTTTGGGGCCGTGGCTGCGCAGCTGGAGCTTTTGATCAAGGCAAGGTCGTTGGCATTATTGCAGCAGGGAGGACAAGATGTCGTCCATGCCGACAAGAAGGTCCGTAATGGTGGTGACGGCCTTGCTCTTGTTCAAACACAACGACATTCGACACTTCTAATACAAGGCCTTGGCTTTCCAGTTGTTGCTTTTCTGATCTCCGCTCGAGTTCCTGGATCGCTGGCTTTCAACAACCTGGTGCCGCTCGTTCGAACCTATCTTTCCAGCCAATATCCACGCACAGTCTGCTGCGGATCTGGCATCGTCATCTTCCTGCTTTGCATGCTAAACCTACCGCCGAAATCACTACCACACAAGCTACTCAACAGCGGAATACTACAATACATCCATCGACGTGCGTTTGGCATGGTACTACTACAGACAATCGTGCTATATGGCGGTGTGCTGGCTATACCACACCTAGTATGGAACGTCGTGGGTGGCGGTATAGAAGATTACTCGAGGAAAGGCGTCGAATGGGGAGATTATAGCATGAATTTATTGGGGCTGGCATTTGCATGTTTGGTGAACGTTATTCTTCTGCTCTGGTTGTCCGATATCTTCACGAAAGCGATCATGCTGCCGAATGAGGCTTTGTTAAAGATGCTGGAGCGGTGGTGTTTTGTGCAAGATGGGACTGTGGTAGTCGAGGGCCGAAGTGAAGTTGCTAGATCGCAAGTGTCGCCCAAGGATGTAGTATAAGGTCGGTAGTATAAGGCGTAAGGGTAGATTGTGTAAGATGTGACTGAATTTGGTACAATATCATACACATAGATGAACTAAATATACATGAACTTGACCTCAAGCACCACTCTTCACAGCGTGCTGATATGGCAACTCAAGCTGTGGCACGGGTCCAGGTACTGGAATCTCACTCAAGGCTGAAGGCTCGATATAATCCTTGAACCCATTGACTCTGAGCCTGAGCTTGCGCGACTCTGCGTACACGACTCTCCTCATTCTATAAAATGTTGCGTTAGTGCATGTGCATGAATATGAAGGGAGTATATTCAGGGTGCACTATAGGAAAGCAAATCACACATACCTGTTCGTACTTCCCAGTGGCGTATGCTCCTTCAGTCCATGCCATGAGTTGACAGTAATCCTGTCATCCCACCACACGCGGAACTCGGGAATCCAGCTGTCTTGTGGCTCAAACTCAATCGTTGCAATCTGCTCAAACGGATATTTCTTAGCATCCCACTCAATGCCAATATCATCTACGGGCTGCTCCTCCAGGTTCTGCAACATCTGCGCGCAAAAAGAGTAAGTCACCTTGTGGTTGAGGTGGAAGTTGCGCAGTTCCTGGGAGATGATGTTGATTGGAGCGTCGTCAGGGATGACTTGGTTTTCGGCGGCCTTTTGCTCGGAACCGAGGGGAAAGACGCCGTATTTGGCAACGTTTTTGCCGTGCCTGTAGGCGGACTGGGAATATTCGGGCATGGCGTACACTTTATGCCACGTTAGTCATCAAGTTTAATATATCCTTGTTCTGATGTATCCTGCTTACTGTGCTGTCTTGGCAACTGTCCACCCATCGTTGCCACATCCGCATCAACTCTCTCACTCTGCTCTTTAGCGAATGTCGCCAAGTCATTCCAGTTCTTTTCCAAACTATCCGCAATGTCGTACGTGGTCTGTGGATCTCTCAGCTCTAGCACGGAGTAGTTGTTGAAGGTCCAATCTTGAGTATCTTTGTCTTCTCCCCAGATCTTCTCGCCTTTGACGCCGAAGATCTTCATGCCGATGCCTCGTGGCGCTGGGATGTTGTCGGGGACGAGCTTGGGTGTGAGCGAGGAGTAGCGCATGATCATGTCGTAGGAGCCGGGCTTGGCGAACATGCCTTGAGCGAGGTGGGGAGGGAGGTCGGCGTGGACTGTGAATTTGCCAATTACACACTATTGAGATGTGTTGTTAGTTAGAGCTAATGCTAAAGAGATGCTATGCGTACTCCTTGGGTCTTCAAATGTGTTCCACGAAGGCAGTGGTGGTGCTCGTTGAAGTTCATCATCTGGAAGCGGTTGAACTGAGCAGAGACCTCCTTGATCTTCTCGGCTTCATCATCGGGGATGGTCTCAACGCCTGGTGCATCCCTGAGAGAAGTCAGTAGGTGTCAGACTAGTCAATGGCAGGGAGATATGCTATACCATGAGATATATGTGCCTTCAGCTGGCCTGTCCTGGCCACCTGCTTTGATAGTACCATTGGCCTTCTCCCCCGTATTTGGGTTCTGCATTACCGGACAAGACATTGTGGAATGATTGTTGCAGATAGTGAGGTGGTGATCAAGTACCTTCTCCTTCAGAGGCTCAAGAGCGATGGATATAAATCACAACCATGCCACCTTCCCCGCCTCTGGATCTGCCGAGCGCCTCCATCTTGTGACCAATCATTCCATTCACATTGCCTAGACGCAGTCTAGATTGTTAGACGGACAGGCGGAAAGAAGAGGAGGAGGTCGAAATAAGGTTGCGGTCTAGATTTGCGGGGTATCACGTGGGGCTCGGCCTGAGATCCGAGTAAGGGTCTAGGACATTTTGTTGCATCAATTTTCACGCTGGCATACGAATACAGAGGCCTTCGCATCCTGTTAGCACTGCGGAGGCGAGGTATGGAAGAAACAGTCGTCTCCCAATCAGTTTTGCCAGAAAGAAAAGAGCCTCCTTGTCCACTTCTCATATCTTCATCGGAAAGAACAAAATATTCCAGCGTGTCTCGACACCTTTAAAGTCGATACCGTAATGCATATCTCCCACGCATGAATAGTCTGTGAATCAATGCCCTCAAGGGAGACATACAGTGTGGGTAATATCGTGCACGTACATGCATGGACGTAATGATCTTGAAGAACTCCTGCCTTCTTTCTTAAAGGTACAAACACGTATTGAGCACGAGACGAGTCCTTCGTACGAAGTGTAAAGCTGGAACCAAGCACGCAGGCCACCCCACTACGCACGAGTATATAGCTGATTCGTTCCGTATGCGTTTGATTGGTCGATTCTGCTGTTCTCTCATAGTATACGAGCGCCTTTGCTCATGCACTGAATTCCAGATCGGAGACTTTTCAAGATGGTCGTATTCAATGTCATGGTCCAATCACCCATCTCGAAGTGTTATTACCCAGAGCCGTCGTTGTCAGACTTCGCGAAGAAGAACACATGTCTCTTGTTTGCCAATACCTTTGCCTGTGCTGGTCTTAGTGTGTTGCGTAAAGATTGTTTTCTTCTTGTCTCAGAGAATAAACAAGAATATCGTCCACTGCTAGTCAAGCATTCGCCTGGCAGGCTCTCGGACGCTGCTGGTCGGATTGACCTTACAGATTTTCGTCTCGGGAATGTGCTATCTCAGTGCTGCCAAGTCTTGTCTGCGAGGACAAGTGCATTAAGCCGCAATATGAAGATTGTTCTAGAAGTCACATTGGTCCTCAATACCATTTCTTTGGGATCGAGTGTAGCGGATCTCCTACTGTGGGCCACGACTCAACAGCGAGATGAAGCGTCGTTGGTGAGCTGTACAATTCCGGATGCCTGTACGAAACAGAGCCCAGTTCATCACTTTCGACTAAGGATGGCAGAATGCTGATATGTATTAGACGCGCCTCTTCTGTTTGGGCTGACAGCATTTGTGGTACAAGGCTTCTTTGCAGAAAGAGCGTGGAGGGTGAGTTCATAGGATTAGAGAACTTGAGTCTTGCGTTAAAAGCTCGACAGATTTGCAACGAGAGCTTCATCTTCGCATGATATATCAGCATATGCATGCTCATTGCACTGGCGGGTAGCATCGGAATGAGCGTCAGACTCCGTGAGTACATCTTCAAATCTTGTCATGAGCCAAAGTACTTACCAGAAACAGTTGTGGACCTAAGTGGCGTCGGCGAAGACAACATCATTCTTCGCTTTACTGAGCTGTGGACTTGGGCAGCAGCGATAACCGACACGTCACTATCCAGCGTGATTATACTCGGCTTGTGTTCCAGAAAAACAGGCCTCGGCACACCTACGGACAGCATGGTTTCCAGGATTGTGGCGACTACAATGCAAAGTGCGGCACTTACCATCGCATTTGCACTCGCCGCCGCCATTACCGATGCCATAACTTGGCAAGGGAGTTCGTACGTATACTCTGTGTAGGCACCATCCTCAGAAACATCGAATGTGTTCTAATTAGTCATGTAGCGGCGGAATTGACCTCGCGTTCCTCTTCCCACTACCCGTAATCTATACCTTTTCGCTCCTGTGGTGTCTCCATGCCACCAACCGCATCCGACAGGACCACAACGCATGTAGTAGCACACCACATCACTCCTCGTTCCATCACTCTGGCGCAGACCCTCTACAAGAGCTGGCTTATTTCAACACTGATTCAGTGACGATATCAGCAATCAGGCACGACGTCGAAAAAAGAGGCATGAACTTCATTACCAACAGTGATGTTGTGGTTGAAAGGCAAGCACTGACCCAAAGTCCTATGTCGGGCTCTGACGCAGGAGCTGGTGGCTTGAGGCCGCAGCGTCATATGCGAACGCACTCCTTGCCACTGATAGTCAGGGATAAGCGGGTGCTTACAAGCACACTTGATCTTGAGTACCATGGTTTCTTAAGACAGGACATTGAGTGATAGTCCCTGAGATATACATGGAGCAAGGTATAAGAATACGAAAACCTCGTTCGTCCGTATGTCGAATCAGCCATGTTATTTTCAACGAACCACTTGAAGCCAGCAGCCAGCAGCACCGCCTATCAGCTGCGCCCCTTGGATGCAGCATCCCATTTTCCACGAAGTATGCCTCGACGTCAGGCTAATGTGGCTCAGAGAGTTCTAGGAATCCTACTAAAGTGTAATGGACGACTATGGCAGTGCTGTAGACAGTCCGGCGAAGCATCTGAGCTGAGATGATGGACACTGAAAGTGTCCACTCACTTGTATCGTTCTTCCACACGATCGCACAAATGCATAGGTATATACAGCCATTGTTACGATCGCTAAGATGAGATTTGGCCCTGATTAGAGAACAAGATCATGTATCAACAGTACTGAAGACTGCATGTATTTCATCAGCCTGGACAATGCATGAAAACACGTATCACGCTTACATTGGCGGTACATTTAGTGGTGCGACAACGGGTAGTGCGGGTAGTGCCTGAGCTCCTGCTGTATACGCGGAGAGTGGAATGGCTTCGGTGTTTGCAGATATGAACTCTAGAGCGAGAGTGACTTGTTGCGTTGCCCGCATAATCTAGCATGTGCTTTGTCTGTCCCATGCTTGATTAGCAAATCAACAGCCAGGAAAACACCAAGGACTGGGCACGAAGTCTCGACCTCTGTGCACAGAATGTGACAATAATAGTAAAGACTGCTGCGCCTTGCCAGACGGTTTCGAATTATCCAATTTATCTATAAAGACCACTGGATAACGCTAATGTCACGACCTCGAGGTGTACAATCTGATGAGATCTGAGTCCTGTAGAAATGCAAGCCAGCGACGATAGACATACAGAGGCCGATATCGGCCTCTTACAGATGATCGTTCAAGAGCACGACCAAGTTACACCAAACAATGAAGCCAAACCTTTGATTAGGCATACGCAAGATGAGTTCTTCACTACCACTGCCACCAAGACAAGCATATACCAACGATGGACCGAAGACGGCTGGGCCTTTGAGATCGGTTGCTGGATCTTCAGCCTTTTGTGTCTAGGCAGCATTGTCGCTCTTTTGCTAGTATATGATGGCAAGAGTGCAGAGCCTCTCCCCTACGGCATCACGCTCAACACTCTCGTCTCAATACTTGCTGTACTTTGTAGGTTGGCCTTGCTTTCTCCAGTCACTCAGGCTATTAGTCAGTTGAAGTGGATTTATTTTGAGACGACCAACGGAAGATGCATGCGAGATTTCCAGGAGTTCGATGATTGTAGTCGAGGTCTTTGGGGCTCTCGAAACATCTTGAGGCGATTACGCTACTGGTAGTCAAAGTATCCTGCCTAAAATATTTCATGTTCCAATACTAAACACTCGCAGGCCTTTTGCACCTACTGGCGCTATCCTCATGATCATGTTCGTCGCCATCGAGCCATTCACCCAACAGACTGTGACATACAGATCTGTTCTGGTTGCGCAACTTCAGGCGGGAAGTGCCACGGTTCCGAGGACTACCTACTATGATGTTTATGACCGCTTCACGAAGACCAACGGTAATGTTTTTACGTGTTGCAATCCTCTCAATGATTCTTACTCATGAATACATTGCCTAATTGGTTTGTACAGGAGGTGCCCTTAACCTTGATACGCCCATGCAAGTAAGATAACCATGATCTCCGAGCATGTTTAACAACGCTAAAGTGGTGCGAGGCTGCTATTCTCTCAGGCTTGATGTATGGTAACACCACTCTTGCGCCAACATCTCCAATCTGCAGCACTGGCAATTGTACATTTCCGCCGTATGCCACTCTCGGGGTATGTGCGAAGAGTGTCAACCTGACGGATCAGATAACACAAGTCTGTGGTAGTGGAAATTATGCCACTTGCAACTACACTTTGCCTGGAGGTGCACTGATGATCAAAGATGCCACTGGTATACGCAACGTCGGCATATTCCCTACATCAAAATATACTAAACCGATTAACTCAATTGCATTTGCGGACGAGTCACCCTTCGCTTTGATCGACTTCTACACCATATGGAATCCTTTCAATAAAACCAGTTCACGTTTGATGCACGCAAGTGAGACGATCTTGCGGGTATGCGTCCAGGTTTTCAACACCACAGTCATTAAAGGAGAGGCCAACACCTCTGTTACACAGTGGTATACCAACTTTACTAACGTGGCAACGGATCCACGGCTTCCCGGGAGCGGACTATGGGCGACACTTCCCGATGGTCAAAAGTTCAGATTTGGAGCAGCACCATATGGAACGCTTGGGACCTCTTGCGGCAACAGCTCAACGGTGCCTTTGAAGCGAGCGTCTCAGGTGGTGGTGGCAATTACCCAACAATTGGCATGCAAGGTATTGTCACCAGCATCTACAACCCACCATACGATCGTGCTGCTATTCATCTCGTGGCCACGAACTTAGCTGTGAGTCTAACGAATCAGTAAGTTCTGACATGAAAGAGACGATCGAGCAACATCCCAATTGATAACGCACTATACAGAATGCGACTGGCCAATGGTAGTATAGAGCTGGCTCAGGGCGTTGCACAAGCTGCCCAGACGTTTGTGCAAGTACAGTGGCTATGGTTGGCATTCGTGAGCATTGCCGTACTACTAACAATCCTCTTTCTCCTATGCGTTATGCTTTATGCAAGAAGAGTTGGATTGCCTGTCTGGAAAGCATCTGCTCTAGCTGCTTTCTTTTTGGCAAGGGGTAATAACTTCTATGATGGAGCTCATACTACTGGGTCCATGACCAAGCAAGCCGAGAGAACTGCCATAAGGATAATAGCTAGTGACGAACGGTGGATGGTGCAAAGACTACCGGGGCGAGCTGAATAGTGACGCTAGAATAACAGTCAACTCTTTGAATCTTTCTCAAGCTAGGCGTCAGGATGATCTTCGTGGAGAGCACACTCGATTTGGAGTACCATGCTTTCTTGAAGACGGGATATTGAGTGATAATGCTTGAAATAAACATAATACAATAATATGCGAAAGCCTTGTTCGTCAGTATGTCGAATCAGCCATGTCATCCTCAGCGGAACACGTAAAGTCAACCGCCGTTGTGGTCGCACACCAGCATCTGTGCCGCCCGGCTACAGCATCCTAGATTTCACGGCGCATAACCAATAGCCCAAACGCAAGGTCTGCCATTCATGCGAAGTAATCGGAACGACACTGCCAAGAAACTGATGAGATGAGATGTACAACGAATGGCACGGTGGTATATACGATTCGGTCAAGCATTTGAGCTGAGGTGGTGGCCACTGTAGAGTATGAAGTCAATGGAGTGAGCGAAGTTTGGGGGGCTGAAAGGAGCGGAGGAGAGGAAGGTGGCAATGAGTGATATGAGGGCGTCTTTTGGTCGTAGGGATTGCCTATATCATTGAATGGAGGTGTATAGAGGATGATTGAGATGCGTGATGTTGCGGTAGTCCCTTCGCCTCTTAAGCATGACAATTTCACGGTCAAGTGCTGACACTGATGCCGTCCTATAGGTCTTGAGGCAAGTGACGAGATCAGCTATTCTCCTACTGGCTTGAAGGGCAAGAGCTTCGCCGAGATCGCAGCATGAGCTGTCACAGTGCCACTTGGGTTGAGCGCTCGTCGTTAAGACTTTTTGAAAGTGTGAATACGTTCAAAGTTGATAAAATTATCCCGACGCCTAGAGCTGTGCTTCCCTAGAAGTGCACGCCGATGTTGTGTGTTTTTGTGCATATTGACAATTTGCTTCCGTTGTGTTTGGGTCAGGACCATTGCTGTATTATTGCATGTCTACCCTACAGTGCCCGGTGTGGACCAACCACGGATAAATTCGGACGTATCTGACTTGGCACGCCGAATTGGTCCGTTCGTTACTCTGTTGGTTGACACCATCTCGAAAGCCACTGTTGGACTACATCTCACGTCGAAGGACGATTGCACGTCAGTGAACCATGAGGGGCAGTCCTGGTGGCGCGTATGCAGGCGTACAGAAGCGCATGAGAAAGGGGACGCGAAGTTGTCTGCCTTGTAAGTCACTGGGTTGTGGTGTTTCGTTGCAAACCTTTGACAAGACTGGCCCTGTGCTTGGCCGTTGTGATTTGTTTGGCTAGTCTTGCAGACTACTTATAAATCAGGTGATCGCGCTTGCCAAAGCTTCGAGGTATTGTCACGGACGATCAAGGACCATTCGTCCGGCGAAATACTTTCATCTCCTATCTATCATGGTTTATTATTGTCTCACAATCTCGATCTGATCGTTGTCTGCTCTCACAGGCCGTCGCAGAAAGATACGCTGCATTTTCAAAGAAGGCGAAGATTCATGCAAAGACTGTCAAGAACGTGGCACGACGTGTACTGCTCAAGGCATTGACCAAGATGAGCCTTCTATTGTAGAGAAGTCTGATGATACTGAAGCGCTACAGAGACGAGTTGCCGAGCTCGAGGGTCTTGTAAAGCAGCTCATGGACGCTAAGAATGATACCGATGTCGCTTCTGGTACTGCATCACCAAGAGCCTTCCCTGTTGAAGCCCTGAACCAGCTACGGAGTCGGATAGCAGATGGTGTAAGCCAACAAGACTCATCCGATGGTGCTATTAATACTTTACAACGCGCCAACGATAATTCCAACGGACCCGAAAATGGACTGGGGCCAGAACCAGCACCTATCATGAACCTGTTCACATCTGTTATGGTATGTTTGTGGAGATAGTTCGAGATATCATTAGTACTAATAACGGCACGTTAAGGTTTCATGCGATGTACTTGGTCATCCGAACATACGTGCCGACCAGTCCGTCGACTTCGACTTGAGCAATCTCATATTACCCGGTACCCAAAAAGTACCAGAAAGGCATGCAATAGTGCTGGCAGAACTCTGTGCTGCGTTGCCTTCTCAATCAAAGATGAATGAGATTTTCCAATATCGAAGCTCCTGGTGGCCACTGTGGGAGGCTACAATAGGTCATGACTGGAGTGGCCACAATTGCAAGACATTGGAGGAATTCGCAGGCTACGTCTTCTCTAATGGCCACCCGTGCTTAGTGGCTCTGCTCCTGGTGTTCTTCGCTCAAAGCACATACGAGTTGGATCAGTATCTAGCACCAGTGGAGCGGTGTATTGTAAGCAACGATGAATATGCTGGGAGTGACGCTGGACTGTTATGCCTCGCGGCACTTGGGTTATGCTATTTCAATACTCGACCATGTCGTGCCTGGATCACCATACGTAAGGCGATCACTCTTCTACAATTGCGGGACGTCGGTCATCATAACAAGCGGTCGAAACGACTGGACGCCATCTTCTGGCAGCTATTGAGCACCGATCGATCAATCAGCTTGTTGATAGGCGCACCATACATGATGCCACATCATTTCTACCGTCTTGACGACGCAGTCCATGATGATACGCCCTTCGATATTGCAGTACCAAGACGCATGGCAGTACTGATAGGCTATGTAGTGGACTGTATCCAGGGTATCGAGGAGCCTACTCTGCATAAAGTGCTGGAAGTGGAAGGCCTCGTCGACAAATTTGTATCGTCGCTGCCACCACAATACCTAGATCGCGATCACATCAATCGAAACATGAACAACACAGACAAATGGGTTTGGCTGTCTCGCATCATACAGCTGAATCAATTGAAGGCTTACCTTCATCTTCCACTCCTGTTAAAGACTCATGGCAAAGGCCGTTTTGGTGTTGTCAGTCGTAGTACATGCATGGATGCATGTAGAGAGCAACTTCTGTCATTTCTGGACATCTGCGAAGTTAACACTGCCGTCGCTGGCGAAGGGAATATCTTGAACTTTTATGCGTTTACTGCTGCAGCCATAATAATACTGGGTCTTCTTTATTTCGACCCACCGACGACGAGTGAACAAGGCTTACTGGTGGAGCCAAAGCACGTACAGGATTGGCAGATTGTCAACAGAATACTCGAGGTACTTGAGATCAGTTCTAGGGGCGCACTGGATCAACTGTGTGGACGTTGTTTTACTGCTTTGAAGACGCTAGCAAACTCACAAGATGCACTTAGAGAGGGTCATGGTATTAATGTTGGTCTGCCGTATATCGGCAGCATCTCTATCGCTCGTGAGGCAGATAAAGCCAATCCTCAAACAACTGATAGTCCATATCACTCTCAGCAAGATGGACAAACAGTACCTATCGGAGGTGTTGCCTGGCCACCACCACCTCAGGCTTCCTTCATACCAGCTTACGCCATGAACGACCTTTCATTTCAGTATAATGGCCCGTTTCTGCACAATGAAAGCATGAACGACCACACATTCGGAGGATTGTTCACTAATGGCTTTGATTGGAGTAATATGGACATCGATCGAGATTGGAATTGGCTAGGCGAGATGAATACGTAGTGCGTGTCTTAACACGCTACATAAAATACCTAGCGACGATCAATGTAGTCTACAGCCCAGAGAAAAGCTTGATGCAGTATTAGGCCTTTAGCTAGTATCCATTGCGCAGATACCGGACATGCAACTACAAGCAGTAGACCATAAGGAAGAAGTGCGTAACAACAATGCGATGCATGGCCGACCCTCATTCCTTAAGGTCCTGGCAGTTGTGGAAGGTAAAGACAGCTGAACATACGGCAAGGCCGCGATCATGAAGTTAAGAAGTTAGGAAGTGAAGAAGTACAAGTGATTATTTGAATGCTCATGTCTTGGTCTTGTACAATCAGCATCTCGGACTGGCACAATCACATCACCTAGAATCGTGATAGATTGGCCAGCAAAGACAACTCATATCCGAGTTTGCACGAGCAAGAACCTTTACACCCAATATTTGGTAATGCGGCTCCCAAACCATAATGAAACTCCCTCATAACGTCGTAAGTCCATGCATATTACTTCTGTCAAGCCGAATCTGGAGCAGAAGTAGACCGCAAGGAGCCTTATAACTGACTGCTGCTCACGTTAGTCAGGCCCGAAAGTGTCATTCAATAATCTTACTTGGTCCTCTTGCGCTTATTCATGCATAGCAGCATGCAATCAAAAGTCCCGGAACACAGTATAGATGATTATGACGATCAAGATCAACGTCGAAGCAAGACGCCTGTAACGAAACATGTCCGTGAAGCCGTGCCAATGTTTGGAAGAGCTTTGATGATACGGTGCGATATCCAGTAGAATGCCATATGATGCCTCCTCATCGGAATATCTTGACCACGACCTAGATTCATGTACAGGATAAGAACGAGCTGCTGCCATGCGATCTGTGCTGAGTAAACGAGTATCAGATGTGATGAAGAAGAGACAATAGCTCACGCAAACGACTTGTATCCTAAACGATACTGTGCAGAGACATCAACTGTTTTCTCTGACCAAGACAGCCTCAACCTGGATTCGATACAACTCAAATGGATCTGGTATTACCACACCATGTGCCAAGCTTGATCGGTCTGATACGATGTGTTACACGGTCAGGTGTGTGAGACGGGAAACACCACTTCATCCTGCATGATAAGGCACTCATTAGTACATTTCCTGAGGGATCCTAAAGGAAAATGGTGCGCTGTAGCATATTCAATAAAGAAACGGTCTGTTCAGCCGACAGCTTTAAGCGAGGACTGTGAGCAAGAAAATCAGACGTGTTGAAAAGTGTATTGCAGATTACAGCAGCATGGTACAGCATTCGTGATAATAGCAATGCAAATACAGTAGGTGAGTCACAGTTGATGGTGCTGTCGAGGACTTCGCATCAAGCCGCAAGTCTCGGCACTGTACTCTCAGCTCTTATCAATACACCGGTCAAAGGGGGATACCTTTGCTCATGTAGCTGGTGGAAACAATGTGGCCAAAAGGAGCAATTGGTATTAGAACATAGAGGATTCGGGCGCGAGGAAATAATGGTATAGTGATAACGTCAACATGAAGCTGAATATTGTTTTTGTGATTCCTGCCTCAAAGCACGTGCCGTGATATGCATGTTATTTTGCTCATGCCAATTACGGCACGGCACACAGTCCACTAGGGACAGCTTCAGGGCGCTAGTGCTTATCTTGCATGGCGCCACAATAGGAGATTCGACATGGCATTCCGTATTGGGGTAAGCTTAGGCTGAAACGGGACTACGCTGGCTTCAGAAAGCGATTGAACCCAAGGTCGTGCTCCTTTTCCTTCAGCCGAGTATTACACACTGCTCGGACCTCAAGCAGCGTCTGTGCTTGTATTGAATTCTGTGCAACCACTCAGCCCTTGTTCCAATAGACCCGGGTCCACTTCCAGTCTAGATCCCGATAGTAATCTCGTTGTTGGGCTCATCTCATCTCAGCACTAGTGCAAGCCATGCTTCCTTTCGCTCACAGAGGATTAAGCATCTAGATTCTTCCAGCTCGTGCAGAGCTTCTACTGGAGCACGGCCTCGGTGCGGCAAGATGGTGGCTTGACGAGTGCTCGCAATGGCACCGCTTTGTACCCACCACAGTCAAACTCAGCACAAGCTGAATATTACCCCTCACGCCTACGCTAAGCGAGCACGGTGCGACGCCTGCCCTTGCAAGATAACATTCGTGTCTTTGCTTTTAATAAGTGCGAGGCTCGGTTCATTCTCACTTGCTAGTGAAATCTGATTTTCTTCCTCTACACTTGCAGATCGACAAGAATCTTTCGCTACACCTTGTCGATCGTTCTAGTCATTCCTTTCTTTCATTATGTTCATTATGATGCCATCAAAGTCTTTCTTCACTCTTTTGTGGTTACTCACCACTATCACTGCGTTGCCTCAGCCCAAGTCTGACTTGGAGCATGAACGAAACATTCCTGATGTGATATCAGAGCAGTCCCTAGAGAGGCGATGGAACTTTGGCTTTCCTTGGCCTGCTCCATCTACTGCGGCAAGCACGACAGAACCTGTATGGGGCATTCCAACACTGAAGTGGCCGTTCCCTGCGCCTCCACCAGCAACTACGTCTTCAACGTCCTCGAGCTCGACCAGTTCTAGTAGTTCGAAGACTGTCAAGACTACCATGTCCTCCACAACCAAATCAGCGACATCTGCAACAACCACATCTTCGAGCAAGCTGAGCACGTCGACGAGCACATCACACAAGGGTTGGCCTGCCAAAAGTTCGTCTAGCAGCACAACGCACAGCCTGCAGCCAACTACGTCGTCGTTATCCAAGCACGCGACTTCTTCCTCTTCATCAACAACATCGTCGTCATCCAAGCACACGACTTCTTTCTCTTCATCAACAACGTCTTCGAGCAAGCCGCACACGTCGACCAGCACATCGACTAAGGGTCGGCCTATCAAAAGCTCGACCAGGTCCACGACTTCGAGCAGCACAACGAGCAGCTTGAAACGTACCACAACTTCTTCCTCCTCATCAACAACGTCTTCGAGCAAACCGCACACGTCGACCAGCACATCGACTAAAGGTTGGCCTATTAAAAGCTCGACCAGGTCCACAACGTCGAGCAGCACAACGAGGAGTCTGAAGCCAACTACGACGTCGTCCTCCAAATATACGACTTCTTCATCTTCATCTTTGACAACGTCTTCGAGTAAGTCCCACACATCGGCCAGTACATCCCACAAGGGTTGGCCTACCAAGAGTTCGAAGTCCACGTCCTCCACGTCCACCACGTCGTCATCGAAAACTACACCGTCGAAGACAACATCGACCCCAACTACCACTTCAAGTACAAAACCTGATCACCACACTCGTTCAACCACAAGCATCCCAACAACGAAGACGATCACCTCGAGCTCTTCGTCACACACCAAGAGTATGACGATGGCGCCGAATATGAATCTCAATCCGATGAAGCGGGATATTGATCCTTGGCTTGTGGACTATCTGGCTGGGTGAAATTGGTGCAGAGATATTATGAAGCAATGTTAGCAGCATACGGGTCTTGTTAGGATTAGGGTTTAGGACATAGGACAGGCGTTTAAGCTCTGACTTTCAGACAGATAATGAACATAATTTCCTTTTTCACAGTCTTCCTACATGCCATCCAATTGTTGGACAGCCACAATCGTGACATGTACCACCGTATCAACGGGTCAGATGATTACACGCATCAGGAAGCGGGATGATTCAAGTCATGTGGCATAGCGGCCTTTCGCGTTGCAGTGCCTTAGTTCTTCGAAACAATGCAGAGATGGAGGTTGAGATAAGGTTGGTGGGACTGCGAAGGCCAAGTTCTGCAAGCCTTGCACGTGGCTACCGATGGGTCGGGGTGTACCATGGTTCGAATAGCTTTGTCATTAGACGCCGAGTCATGCTAGACACCTCACTTCTTCGACTATTCTTGACTATCTTTTCTCGACGCTATGCTATGCCGCTTTCGCGTTATCGTGCATGCATCAGCTCGTGCCTGCAGGATTTGTCATTGACCGAATCCGTAGCTGAATTTGTCAATCACACTGCACCGATCGAGCTGCACTAGGGCTTGCGTTAGTGTAGGATACCGTTTCCAGCAATTTAGCATACAACGCAATGTCATTCGCTAGAGGCGCTTTGAAAGTCGGCATAATCATCCTTAGCGCTGACAAATACATGCACCTTGCTCAGCTCCGCCGCTCGTGCATACCATCATTTCTGGCTCAGGGGTGCACAGTCTCAGCTGTAAGCACCGCTTCAAACAAACCAATTGGAAGGCCATTCTCTATCTGTTCTCACCGCGATAGGTTTCTCGAACCCGTGGTTAACGTAGGACTACTGATCATGGCTGGTCCGGTCCAGAATACGCTTATCTTGCTTTATTGGGCATGTATTGGCACAGCAGTACCTCAGCGGGCTGACCTGGACCATTAGTTACTCGATGATCACAGTTGAAGATCGAAGGTAATTGCTGTGACGACTATGGAACACATCGAGCACACAAAATGAGAGAAGTGTCATTTGCTAATATGGAGGAAGGTCAACTCTGATCACTATAGTACAGCTATGCATAATCTACCTGATATTCTTGTCTGTCTCCCAATATTCCTGTGAATCGCCTTGTCGGACCACTCTTGTATAGCTAACCTCCGGATTGTTCGACGCAGCAGTTAACAAGCTCATAGCCGATACGAGACCAGTTTTGAGATCCGTCACGAAGACGGTGTTGGCATCACTAAGGCGTGGCAATGTGCGAAATTGGTCCGATGCGACTATACCGGAGGGCAGAGCACAAGCCGAGTACCAAGTGTCATGCACCCGCTGTACTTTTCTCAAGTCAGTTTCCTCGATGACAATATGTCCAATCCCTAGTAGAGTAGACATGATATGCGCGTGTAATCTGTCTGTGATTACATATCTGCCGCTGAGCAACTGTTCCATGGCATGTTCGACACGAAGGCGTGCCACGTCGCGCCAATACTTTTGGAATGAACCGTCGTTGTTCTCGCTGTAGAAGGGTTTCGGCCACAGTTTGCTAGAATCGAAATTGTCTGACCAGTCGACGAGTTCCACATCAAATGGATGCAAGGACGACTTCCAATTCACACCTCGATGATCTTGCCCGCCCTCGAAATCGTTTCGACCTAAGATTATCGCATCCTTGACAGGTGATTGCGGAACGAGATCAAAAGCTGGCCACTTGAAATTTGAGACAGAAGACTTCGAAGAGCCGATGGGTTCGTGAAAGCGCATTTGCCGTGGCGTTGCCAGCGACAAAGGGGACGATCCAATCATGACAGCGGCGTCGGGCAAGAGTTTAACGTGATTACTGGGGAACTTGGCGACAATCTGATTAAAGCTCTCCGTATCACGGCCAGCGAGCTCAAGGTCCGGGTGTCTGGAGTATACCGATTGTGTTTCAGCTAAGAACGGGTTTGGTTCGCTCTCGGTTGGCTCGAAGAACTCGTATGTTTGAGGAAATGAGCGTATCTTTCTGCCCAGATTGTCTTGGACAACCCAGACACGAAAGTCCTGCGAGTCTCTCCATATGTTACCCATATTACCTCCACCGTGCAAAGCTATTGCGGTATTCTCGGGGTTGATGTCCGCGAGACTAGCGTCCATCTCCGTATTGTTGAACTCGGCCCAGGTGCTGCACATATAGCGGATTTCGATTCCGAGTGCTTCAAGTATGAGTAACTCACCCAGGCCAATTGCTGCGTCTCCTGCGTTGTTGTGATCTGGGAAGTCGATGAAGGCAATGTGGGTCACATTTTGGAATGATTGCCTGTAGGATGACAATAGTAGATCCCGCTGAAACTCAATCGAATCGAGACATGGATTTAGGACGTGTGTGCCGCCGCTTAATCTGGATTTGGATGAGAAGTCAGATGTCGTAGGTAGGTATATGAGCGAAACCACCAGAAGCAGGAGAAAGCCTGCCAGCACCCGCACCCGAGTGGTTAATAAGGACGCTGTACTGAAGAACTTTCGAGTGGTATATATCAGCGACGTGGCGGATGAATCGGTGTATGCTTCCGTGAAAGTTACTGGCAACAATGGTTCGTTTCTGTAGGATGACATTGTCGCAGCATTGGGCATGTCTTCCTTGTCGCCGAACATGAGATGCACCAGTACGATAATGATGATATTAGGACGCACTGCGAGCTGCAAGTAAAGACAGGTCCTCTAGAGAAAAGGATAGAGACTGGTGGTCGTTTGACCGGGAAGTGTGGTGTCTAATATCTTGCTGCGGACAAGTGAATTATGGTGGGAAGTCGACACACGATCTAGCATCACAATGTGCAGTGGCAGACTTGGCTGGGTCCACATGCGATTTGCGGTGTCTCGTTATGGCCGAGACTGTCATTATTTGGAGACTAAATCACTAAGACGCAGTAGTGTGAGTGATTAGAAACGGCTCATATCAGCTCGGCTTGATCACAGCATAGGGGTGCTCTATATATATGTGGGGAACAGTGTTAGCGCGTGCTAAATCCTGGATCTGGCCGGGCCTGTCTCTCAGCCTTAATCTCCATGAGGGATAACCAAGTCTCGGCGAGATATGTGCGACCAGCTTAACACAAGCTAGCAGTATCAGCATAATCTTCAAGCAATCCTGGGCGAGTAGTGGCGTACAGAACGCTCTACATATGCTATCAACATGTCTAAAACAAGTATTCTTGCAATCATGCTCGTCCTTTACTGAGTGAGACGCGCCACCTCGATATATACCCAGGCTGTTGTTTGATCTGTAGCACTCACCCCAGAAACTCCATCGATCACCATTACTCGGCGTGCACCAAAAAATCTAAGAAGAGGAAGGCACTTAACGTGAGAAACCATGCCATTAGGGCAGCCTCGGCGGCTGCAGGTCACCTTGACTATCCTCTTTCACTCGTCCTGCGCAATCCTCAGCACTCTCGTTTCCAAAGCCGCTCTCAACAATCTCGACGCGCCAGTATTGCTACTTGCGCTGCAATTCGGCGTACAGATCATCCTCCTCACAGCTGTTGGAGTGCCCCTGGGGTGGATAAAACCTTTTAAGTCATTCACAGTAAGCATCTCTGCCCCAAAACCTACCGCATTGTAACACTTGTCTGACATCCTATTGCGTAGACGTGGAGGTCATTATTGCCTCTCGCCGTGGCTCGAGTCGTGGGTATTCTAGCGAAGACCTATTGTCTGGCAGCAGTCGATGCCGCATTCTACCAAGTCGCACGTGGTCTTCTCCTGCCTTTCACGCTGCTTTTGTCATTACTAGTGTTACATCCGAGGCCGTACTTTCCACTTGCGTCTCTCCTCGGCGTCGGTGCCGTTATGCTCGGTTTCATATTTGGCTTGAACAATGACATCAGTTCACACCTTACGGGCATTATGGGAATTGCGCTAGGTATCAGTAGCAGCTTTACGACAGCAGTGGAAAGCGTAGTTGTCAAGAAATACCTGAACACGGAGAGACAGGCTGAGACTGAGAATGAGGCAACAGACGAGAAGGAGGAGCTCGGCGTTTGGCAGACAGTGTGGATGTCGAACATCATATCGCTGGTCGTCTTTTTCATCCCTTTGCTTGTCCTCACTAGAGACGGCGCGAGCCTGTGGTCATGGTCCACTGGCTACTCCGTTATCAACCCCTCCAGTTTTCTTCCACTAGCCTTTGCAGCTGGGTTCGTTGGGTTTCTCCTCACAATCGCCACATTTCTCCAAATAAAGGTCACGTCTCCCACAACACACATGATCGTAACAGCATCCCGAGGCGTTGTACAGTCTGCGCTAGCCGTGGCCGTATTTGGCGAGGCTGTCACTTCAGGTCGAATAGGCAGCATGGTCATGATTCTAGGAGGAAGCGCCGTATATGGATGGGCAAAGGACAAATATGTGCGGAGAGCACCATCATCGGACGTTGAGCTGCAAACGGGATATGACCAGATGCAGGAAAAATTGAAGGAGAAGAAGGAAACACCTGTTGAATGAAGTACACTTCAAGCAGGTCATGTCTTGGAGCAATGTTTAAGCTGCAACTAGCAATTGATGGTCTTCCTGTCATGATAAAAAAAATCTCCGTCGTAATTGGCACACTTGGGTCCTTTAACCCTAATCATCATATGAACTTACACCCTTGGCAGGCTCCGGCTCTGCATTCTCGTTCGAGATTGGCGACAGTAAGTGCTCCTCTACTTCTTCAGTGACCCTAGATCCGTCCCGTGCTGAGAAATAGCTCCAACTAGGGCTCTGTGAATACCCTCTTTGCCTTCGGCGTAGGATCATTGTAAGCCACGCGCTCGTCATCCCGAATAGAATGCAGAACCAGACGCTAAAAGCCGTCAGCGAAGTGAAGCCCAGACGTTGCGAGAAGTCAGAAGAAAATCTAAGTGGGAGCTTAAAGGACTTCAGTGCTGCAGTGCCGGTGGCAAGGGTCGAGTTCAGGCTTGTGCTATAGAGGCGCAAAAATGCAATGCGTGCTCGAAGGTTTTTATCCAGGGCAGTGTCCGACGCTCCATTGATCCAGATTTCGCCTCCCATGAGCGGCCTGGAGATTGTGGAAACCGAAGTCTTGAGTACTTCCACGTCGTCAATGGTAACCACAACAGAGCCCGAAGCAAGCCGATCCCAGGCAAGGTTTAGCCGGTGATATTGATTGTCTCCAATGTCCATGGGCAATACCTCGGAGATATCAAACGTTAACGCAGACTGTTCAGCGTTTGCCCATTCCCATGGTATCCATACGACCTTCACCGTCGAGGTTCTGTTGATGGCATCATAGTGGAAACTCCACTGCATTCTGGCATCGTCGTCAAACCGGACCTGCGCCAGCATGGCCGAAGTTCCATGGTCATAATGCCCATACTGAAACATGATTTCTGTGTGGACAGTACCGGTGCGAGCGTCGTAATCTGATGGCACAGGCAAAACCGCAAAGGTATCGGGGCGTGTTTCGCGAACCATGCGACCCATGCTGCCTTCTGCTACAAGTGGCATTCCAAAAGGTGCCCATCCATGCAAGCGGTTACCGGACTGGTCAATCCATTTGATGGATGTATCAGTTTGAAAGTCATAAGCGGAGATCAGCGAGTCGCCGTGGCGTGAAGCCACAGTATCCATCGTCACAAAACTGCAGTTTGGATTCTTGCGCCAATCCATCGAGACATATGATCCGCCAACGTTGTCAAAAAGATTGCGAATGCGGCAGAAGAATGGTGTATCAATCTCGCGTACATTCCCAGGAGTCAGAAAACTTGATGTCCGCCACTTGCCACCCCACTGGTGCACACCGAAATTGTTGTCGATGGTGCCGAAGGTCTGTCCGAAGAATAGACGGATTGTTGAAGCAGCCGAACAGCAAGTTGGATAAAACCAGGCGCTCTGGTCGAGTACTGTAACGTCGCTCTGGTCCTGGGCTGCTAACTTATTCGGCATCTTTACGGACATGCCATCCCAATCTGAATCTTTGAAGTTACGGTACTGATCCATCCAGCGGCGGAGAAAGGGCGCGTGCTTCTTGGACATGATGAAGGCATTGCATATACTGCCTGGTTCTTGGCGAGCCATTACCGTCGGTTTCGTCTCAGCACCGTAGATAACTTCGTCGGACGAACGCAAGGCGATGAGGTTATAGTCCATATAGATACCTGCATATCCCGAACATTAATCAGAATGCTTTATAGATTGTCGGAAGGGAGAGTCAGGGACAACTTACCACCTTGAGTGTAGACAGCCTCCAATCTAACAACATCCGAGATGTGTGCGAGATTCTTCAACTCCGCGCCAAAGATTTTCGTTGGCATCTCAATCTCACGTACAACTAATTCTGGCATCGCGAGAACGAGGGGCCAAATTTCGCCTGTGAAAACTGGATTCGGCGGCACCCATAAATTGATCTATGAAAAAGAAGAGAAAAACACTATATGAGCCAATGTGTCTTCTGAAGGTCACCACGCCACGGGCGATGTCGCGACTCACCTGATCGACGCCGACATTGACTGCGGCAGACTTGATCGAAGCATACTCGAGCCATACCAGTTCCCGCACCTTCGAGAAAACGAAGTGGGCAATCTTTGGTATTGGCTCTGCGATGGTCGCTGCATCTGGTTCGACGAAGATGTCTGTGAAGTTGACTTCTCTGGCAGAGCTGGGTATGAGGTAAGGCAACAGCACCAGGGCCAAACACAGAACGCGTGAGTGCATATACATTTTGTGATTGATGATATTGTGTGGTAGTGCTCGCAAGATGATTGGGTTTTATGTGTGAAGCATACCAGACACAACGAAATGGCGAAGGATTACAGGTCATACACGTGATCAAGAATTGCGGATATGCGAGGTGTGACTAAAAACAGTATCATTTACTGCCATGGATCGAGACTCCTGCAGTGCTTTAGTGTATCTGTGTATCTGTGTATCTGTGTACTTGTAGCTTAGTACCTTCGCTTAACATGGTCCACCCGCTGATATGGATACATGTGATGAGCGCAAGTTGCAGCGATTTCCGAGGTGTCTTTCGGTACATTTACGCTTTATAGCCTAGTATGGACTTGGGCTTTATTCCTTCGCAGCGCGGAACATGATTGAGGTAGTCTGTAGATAGCCTATGTTTGCTTTGCACGTATCTTACCACCCTGTGGGAGGCGTTGGCAGCTTCCAGTAGTGAATAATATCCTCCCGTTTTTCCCATGTTGACTGCGAAAGATTACCAAGATTATCAGTCAGCCTGACAATTTCCGGCTCAAAACCAGCCTTCACCTGCGCGAGTGTTTCTTCAGAAGCACCCGCCTCGATAGAAGCATTGATCCTTGATTGTAAGGCGTCTACTGCAAAGTTCACCTGCCATTGAACCTCTTCTCTACGTGCCCTCAGAGCGTTCCACCGTTCCAGCTGCTCTAGCTGATCCATATCGATAATGCAGAAGTTATAGGCTTTACAGTAACATTCTTGCATACTGGGACACGAGATACCTCTTCCCGTAAAGATATATGGCCAGGTATACTCGAAAACGCGCCCACTCTCGGCATCGTTGTTGTCCCAATCCATCGTCCAGTCCCTGATACGCTCATAAAACTCTTTCGGACGACGTCTGATAGTATCCTTTGAGACTGCAAATTGCGAACAGCAGGTTCCAGCAAAGTAAGGTGGGAAACCGCGAGCTGGCACGTCCGGAAACAGTTTCTGGAAGGTTGCTGGATTGAAGAGGCCTTCTAGTCGATGAGGATCTAGCCTGTCTTCTGCTCTACTTGGATCAAAGCGTACCCAGTATGGACAACCAGGCCAATGGTCGCAACGAGAGCCAACATATCCTTGTCGTATAATGTTCCCTCGATCCATGCGATTGATAGTGATAGAGGAATTCCATCCTAAGAGCATGTTGTTGTGCCAAACTTCGTCGTCAGTGTGCCAGAAGAACGTTACGTCTGAGAGTTCATCATAGTGCTCAACTATATACGAGAAGTATACTGCCGCCTCTCTTCCATGATTCCAGGCCAGGTGTAGCTCGGTTGTTGTAATATTGTCATCGACAATGTATATCGCAGGCTTGACATTGCGCAAGTTGTTGTAAACCCATTGTACCTTGTCCACCTCTTCCTTCATCCGCCCAATGACTACTGTGGCTGTATAGTTGGTAGTCTCTGCTTCATCTAGATCGCTGATAGCTCGATATGGAGAGTATGGATCAGCGGCATGGGCGATGAGTCTTTGGTTGTAGTGTTTGTCGAGCTTGTGAGCCCTCTCCACGGCAGCAATGCGATTGTATCCCGTATCTGACGTCTGGTAAGTGAGCTGCCCACATATAGACTGATGTGACAAGTCGCAAGACTTACTAAGCTGTTGCGAAGGTTCTGGGCTTGGCGATGTCCGAAAAATGGCAAAAACTACTAGCAAGCACGCCAGAAGCAAGCCCTGGCTAGCGAGACGTCGCGAACTGCCCAGCATGGATTGTTATGGCCACAGTGTAGTGAAGAGCATAATAACACCTTCACCAAGGAGAACCGGTCAGGCTAAACCTAACAGCACACGATCCAACTTAATCGTGATCGGGTCAGAGTCTAGGCTCGGTCCATGCCACCGTATCATTGTCGTTGTCCAGATATGTCGAGCTGCGTTTCGCCCTATCTCGCCAAAATCCTTCCAACATTGATGGAGGTTGATCGACTGACTCGCTTGCCCAGTTTCGGAGGGCCCCACATCAGTACATCAGTTGTGTATCAATCACACCGACGTTTTCGATAGCGCCATCCTTCTAGCACGAGCTTTCTGGATAGGAGACCGACTTAAGCCGTGCCGTCTTTCTTCCTCATCCACTTGTCTTTCCGGTACACTATGCAAGCGGCATCGCCGCGCTGTCAAGATAATGCTGGGAGTTCTTAACCTCGCATGATGCAGGGTATAGTGATGGCTGCATTGGGTGTATCAGATCGAAAGTCTTCATCTAATACCAGCCGGGGCGGGCTTATCGACAGATGATCCAAAGGCATCATAGCACATCATCTCGGTAGTAACCGGGCAACTGACAGAATCCGCACAGATTGACCCACAAAGCTTCAGCTTCAGCTTCAGCTCGCTACTGCACACAGCGAGTTTCGGGCAGATGTACATCTCCAGCTTGCGCCTTCTCTAGCGCCAATCCACTAACGCGATGATGCATAAGGCTAAAAATGAACGTGCTGCCTTGCCACCCACTGCTTGTTCGTGCGGATCCCTGTCAGACTGGGCCATGAAAGTGGACTCATCGTGTTGACAAGGATATTGATCCTTCTACGGTATCTGACCCAGTTGCGGCTAGCACCAAACGGGAGAACTGTGGAGGATAGATACATACCTCATGCAAGTACAGTACCATTCGACCTCGGAGATTGGGCTACTACGCTCTACCATTCCAGACCGAGCTTACTGGGACCGAAACGAGACACCTTCCAAAGTCAATTAGAAGTGACTTCGTCTACAACGTGAAGCAAAACACAAAATAATCTCTTGGCAGGCCTCATCGAGACTGTCTTGTGATCAATACTCGGGTTCATGCTAAGTTGTCTCGCGTGAACTGAAGCTCGACTGGCAACTGCGTTTCTCTGCTACCAAAGTCGCAGATATGACGGACTGGATATTCTTGAGTTTGCTGTTATGGTGTTTCACCGCACAAGCCCAACCTCACACAGATGACTATTGGACAGACTACGAATCTGGAGCGTTGGGCAAATATCCGCAGGTCACCTACAAGAGTTCACGCATCAGTACTCCCCTTGTGCGTGTTCGAAAATGGAATGAGAGTTGCGATCCTCATGGTTATGTTTTGATGAGTCCGCATGGCGAGCGAATAGCAGACAACAAGCTCATATTGCTTGACTCCAAGGGCAATCTTGTATGGTGGCAGCAAGAGCAGGGTGCTGTGCACAATATACAGGTGCAGCAGTATAGAGGCAATGACTACATCACATACTGGGTTGGCGATGATGAGTTCTGGGGTCACGGTGCTGGGTACTACAAAATGGTATGTATTTGCTCTAGACTATCGTGCTTCCAGCTGACGTGGAGTAAGCTCGATCAAACATACACACACGCATATACTCTCACAGCAGTTGGTGACATGGATGGCGACTATCATGAGTTCAGTATAACTCGGGACAACACTGCTCTTATTACAGCTTATGTCAAAACGCCTTGGGATCTCTCTGCTTATGGGAGGGAGGACGGCTTTATCTGGGATTGCGTGTTTCAAGAGGTCGATGTCGAAACCAACGACTTGCTCTTCGAGTGGCGGGCGAGTGAACATTTCCGCTTTAAAGATATGGCTGTGAATAGCTGGGCCGCCTGGACAGGCCATGCAGGAGATCCCTGGGATTGGTTTCATCTGAATGCCGTTGAAAAGGATTCAAACGGAAACTACTTGGTCGCAGCCCGATATACGAACGCCATAACCTACATCAATGGTACCAATGGAGGCAAGCGAATATGGCAGCTCGGTGGGACCAAGAGTAGCTTTAACGACATCTCTGCTGGTGGCGCGAGCAGGTTCGTTGACCCACACGCTGTACACTGGGATGATGATGAGCACACTTCGTTGACTGTCTTCGACAACATCGATTTCCGAAGTTGGGACAAACCCAAGAAGCACTCTCGTGCTGCTAAAATCGAGCTCGACATGCTGAGGCGCACTGCCAACCTGACTGTAGATTTCCAGCATCCATACAATGTCTATGGCCGCGCTGAAGGTTCTGTGCAAAAGCTCGAGAACAACAACTACCTGATAAACTATGGTTCTGCGCCGGTGTACTCGGAATTCTCTGCGACAGGTGATCACCTTTGCGAGACTCATTGGGCGCCGATGCGTGAGAACGAAGGTATTCTCGAATCTTTAGATGCGGTCGACACTTACCGCATTTACAAGTCTCGATGGACCGGATATCCAGTAGAGCCCCCAATCGTGCTTTCAAAGCCAGAAGCATTGTTCCTACACTGGAATGGTGCCACCGAGGTGCGCTCATGGCAGGTCGAAGGACGCGGTGCTTTTGGCAAAAGTGCTTCCAGATACATCACATTGGGTCAGTACAAACACGACAGTTTCGAGCTCGTCGTTCCTTTATCGCCTGCGGTCGCGTATGCTTCATTTCGCTTGATGGCTTTAGACGGGACCGGTAAGACTTTAGGAATGTGGCGGGTGGACCATCGAGGACGCGTGTATGAGTCTCAATACGATGACGCCGCTCGAGCTGCGCTTCTGCCATACTTGATGCCTGTCATTGCTGCCAGCTTATTTGTGGCATATCTGAAGTGGCGGAACTATCGTGCCAGCAAGGGGACAGTTTGGATACAGGAGAAACAAGCAAAATGCTGATTTACACTTTCATGCATTTTACGGACTCAAACACTACAATGTCTACGAAGGACTTGACTTATAATCAAGCTCAAATGTTAGTCAAAAGAAAGGAGATCCCTTGTAGAACAGCACTCGGCTCTTGTGGGGATAAAGGAACGGCGTTTAGTTCTTTATATGATAGTCCCAGTTAGTACAACAAACAATTGCGATAGTGCAACAATCACTAGGAACAACACGATACACTATCTTGGTCCTGCAACTGGGCCAGGGCAAGGGATACTAAAGAGATGGCTGATGGACTTGAAATTTTTGGAATCATGGATTGTATATTGTGATACGAAACTAGGCCACGGTATATGAAGAGCCAAAACGCCAACTCGTGCTGCTATGAGCGGGTCCCTACTCCTCCGCAGGATCAATGAACATCACTTTGCCCTTCCACTGGAATGTTTTGTCAATTGGCAAATCCGGCTCAGCAGCTTCTTGAGGCCACTGCGCCCGATATGTCTTCGCACCCATCGCCAAGGGAACCAAGTTCATCATCGTACTATAAACAATATCATACGTGTATTCGTCATGCACCTTGTCCTCCTGGGAATGGTCGACAATATCGGAGTCCTGAGAGGCCAAGCCTGCAAAGCGGTGCATCGAGAAGAGTGCCGGGTAAACACCGTAGCATTGCATGGGCATCTCTCTGTCCATGTGTGCACACATACGTCCGAACTTGCGGTCAATTGCTGATTCTTCTACATTTGGCGGCAGAGAGATAGAAGCAAGCATACGACGTGCAGAATCCTGGGTGACTGCATATCCAGTCGTACAAGTACCGTAGCCAGCTTGGAAAACTGTGCGTGTGTTGTTCATTCGCTTGATCTTGTCGGGGCCATCGAAAGATGTATGGCGATGATGAAGAGGCGCAACGGTATGGTCGCCGTGAATCAGATAATATTGATTGTCGTGCTTAGGTTGTTCGTAAGAACAGCCTCCCACCCACAAAAAGTCCCAGGAATCGCCATAGGGAGATACTGAAAGTGCTTTGTGGGACTTGCTGCCCTGTTTCTGGAGCTGTATGGCACCTCGTGCGAATTCTTGGAGTTGAGGTTTAAGCGAGACATCCCAGTCTGCGTCATCTTCCAATCTGGGTATTGCTGTCAGTGAATGATATGAGCGAAGGTAGATCAAAGACCTTACATCAAAGCACTACCAATACCTTCCTCAACTATCTTGGCCAGGATATTCATATGAGCGCGCCAACATCCAATGGAGGCCTCATAAGGGTCTATTTAGATAGTCAGCCACGTAAAGGGCGCATTGCAATGGGGATCTTACCGTGCCACCAGAGTGGATATTCCGACTTGGGTATATCTTCCCACCTAACGCCACCAACATTCTCGATATCGAGCCCAGTATGTCTGGCGGCGAGCAGCTGTCCATCACGTTTATGCCAGTGACGGGGTAAACTGACAGAATAGATCTTGTGGAAACCGAGCGTGCTGTTCGTGATACTGTCCAGGCTCAGGTCATTGTGCGTTGCAGCTGTGCTCGACGGAGCTCCGTGACCGACAAGCAATGCCGTAAACACCGACACACAGACCGAGGCGGCAAGCATGCCTGCATATCGGATATACTTTGAAGTCTTTGCAGATCTCAATGGTGACTTGCTTTTGAACCAAGCGGCAGAGTTCAAGGCAGGTCGATATAATTCAAGATCAGTATCTGAGTCGTCTGCTCCGTGAGATGATTTGGTAGGTGAGTAGGCCTCGGCCATAGTTTTGGTGTGTACGTGCTCCATGGCAGATGTATCAGAATAAGCCTAGGCGATTCAATTGCAGAAACAGATGTGCAGAAGGAGCTAGGTGCTTTGCCAAAGATAAAACTTATACCCTCAGCAAAGATTCGAGATGCAGATAGCCACCCACACACCATTAGCGTCTTATGCAAGTACTGCCGTGAAGAAGTGACCTGATGATTGACTTTAAGCCATTCGCGTGCTTATGCACCATCATCCGTGGATCGCAGCCCGTTGCCTCGAACTGTGCTAGTTTGAAGGATCTCATGCAGATTGTATTGACAATCAGTCGGTCTTTGCGTCGAAGCGAGACGAGGCTGCACGATCGCTTCGAGCTCGAAGGCTGACTTCGAAGGCTGGCTTCCTGCTTCCTTCCTTTCGATCGCAATTATGTGTAATCACAATAATGATAGTCAGCAGCGCTCCACAGTTTTATATCCGTTGAATGCCATCTTAATTCCGGGTGAACCCCACCGTAATTTCCAGCCACTTTCAGCTTCACCTTGTACAAGTAAAAGTATAGCGACCATACGCCTAGACTCGGGACTGTCACTGAAGGCGCTGGGACGCCATAACAGGGAAGAATTCTGATTTGTTGCTGAACGACTTCGCATCGCCATCTACCTCAGCTAAGCACAGGTCTAGTTAGCTATTCAACACAATCGTCCTTGAACGAATCAGTGGTATACTGCGCTGGATTCGCAGCACATGTCTACACGTCGCATTTCGCTTTCTACGGGCCTGGAATTGGAAGACATGTCTGCATCGCACTCGGAAGCATATTCTGACAGAGTCCAACCCGAACCAGTTACTATGAGTGCGCTGTCAGAGGCCCGAGAGAGCACAGCGTTTCTCGGCGAGAAGGGAGATGCTTCACCTACCATGCCGCCACCTGCTGTGGCCAATGTCAAATCAGTCTCACAATTTCGCACCTTCTTCTACATAGCGATGAATTGTGCGGCAACAGTGGCCGTCGTCTTTCTGAACAAAATCACCTTCTCAGACGACCAGCTCAAGCATTGCCAGTTCAGCACCACGACCTACCATTTCCTCACAACATTTGTGCTACTATATCTGGCCTCAGCTCCGCCAGGACCCATGTCTGGCTGGTACAAACCAATCTTTATAGTCCGCTGGTTGCCTATCCGCTCGATCTTGCCAATCTGCATACTTTTTGCCAGTTTCCTGGTCTTGGGCAACTTCTCTCTTACCTACAACAGCGTCAGCTTTTTCCAACTGGCCAAGATTCTCACGGTACCAACAGTCGTTCTTCTGAATTTTGTACTGTTTCGGAAGACGATTTCGATCGCGAAAATGGGCGCTGTTGGTATCGCCTGTATTGGTGTGGCAATTGCTACGGGCGCTAGTGTGTCAGGAAACCCATTGGGTACTTCTATTGCAGTTGCTAGTTTTGTCTGTACAGCACTTTATCAGATATACATTGGCAAGACTCTCGGAACGCCAATCGATGGCCAGGACGTTTCAGCACCACAGCTACTGATGAACCAAACGCTGGTCAGCAGTGGCATGTTGGTTTGCCTTATTCCATTTTTCGATCAGACACCCATCTTTGGTAAGTCTTTTCTGGCTGTATTGCTTCTGCTCAAGATATGATGCTAATAATCCCTTAGGTCAAATAGCTCCTTCTGTCGCATTGACGTGGATTGCTGGAGGCTTTGTTGCTGCCATCATCAACTTGACACAGTTTCTCATCATCGGCACGACGTCCGTGTTGACGTTCAACGTGGTCGGTATCGTCAAGACCATGGTCACTCTTGTGCTTGCTTGGTGGACAGAGGGCAAAGTGGTGGGCTATAGCGATGCTTTAGGCGTGCTACTTGCGATTGGAGGCTCTTTTGCTTATGCACAGATTCGTAACTAGACTGGAGAATATTGGACATACAAACAAATGCAGATATTGGATATACCACTTTCCATGCTCAGTACGGAACGATTTGTTTTCATCGTCAGCAGCTCGAAAGAATTTCGTGTCGCAATAAAACCGTCCTTATTCCAAATGTGTAACTAGGATCAAACAGAGTAAGTCATCATATTGCAAGTAGAGCAAATCTTTACAAACAAGCTATATAACTCCGCAAGCCAGCTTGAATCTCTACAAACAAGCTAAATATTTGGATCAGTTTTCCATTTAGTAATTCCCAAGATGTGGTTCTGAGCAGGCAGTAACACAAAATTCTCAAATGGGGTACCACGCATTTCCTTCGTCCCATTAACCTCTTTGTAGAACTCTGGCTCGAAAGAGTGACGGCCCCATTCCTCCACAAGTTTTCTCCAATAACAGGCTTCAGCAGCTGGGGTCAGGTAACGATCACGGAATTGCTTGACGTTGTTGCGTGCAATGCGAGCAGCATCTTCTGGGTGGGAGAGTAGCCAATCCATCTTTTCGTCAAGGTCAGACCAGTCACGCTTGCACTGGACATAGTTCTGATCTGGACCGGAGCTGATGAGTAGATGCTGATCATGGGTCTCCCAGGCAAATTCGTGAATGAGTAGGACACTTTCACAATTATGCAGGTATTTGAGTCGGCCTGAGTACGCGAGACCTACACTGATGTTAGCTTGCCTGCTTGCTTGGATCAGAGATAGTGAACGGCATCGTACCTTCGGTGTGCGCGGCGAATTGATAGTTACAATGCTCCTCGATCATTATCCGGTTGTCGCCACTTCCTTTTTCGACATTGCTCCACGGTTTGCCAAGGCTTGCATTGACAAGGTTGCCCCTTACAGTAGGATTGAAATCCACAGTTCCCCTCCAGATCAGTTGCGGTATCTTCTCTGGGAACGGCGTCACATCTGAGGCCTCTCGCATCTTACGCTGTACTTGTCGCCACGATCCTATTTTCCCAAAGGCTTCAGCGTAGAAACCAAATTCAGGGATCAAGACTGTCAGGTTATCTTCCTTCATACGACCATATGCCCAGTTTGGTCTACTCCTGTCAGCATTGGAATCCTGTGATGCCATTGAGAACTCGATATTGGGAAAGCGACGCCCAGTAGCAGCACCGCCAATGATGGCTCGATTGAGGGACAGTAATGTTCCCGTTCTACGATAATCGGCAATCCCGTCGACATAGTTTTCAAGGTTGTAAAGCTTTGAAAGTTAGCTCGAGTCAAAGTATGGTGGTGCTACAATCCTTACCTGGTTATCGTACAACATGGCACGGCCTTCTCCCCAATGTATCGAACCTATCGTGTCGTTCAATTCGATATCGCGACCGAGATTGGTGAAGATTTCATGGATGGGTTTGTAAAGATCCGGAAAGGCAGAGTCGCACTGCTCTGCGGTGAGTGCATAATTGTTCGCATCGCGAGTGGAATCGTATGTCCAGGGACCAAGAGACTCGAGGATGTCGGAGGTGTTTCGAACAGACAGCACAAGGAAGAGCACGACGATAGTGCAGATAACTCCACCATAGCAAGCCCGTTTGTACTTATTTTCAGGATAACCAGCCTTCCTATACTTATGTTCATGATAGCCGCCCCTACCATACTTGTTCCCACGAGGATCTTCCTCACCGAGCCACATTGGGCGTTGGTCTATGCCAAGCTTTTGCAGCAATGCTGAAGTCGATATCATGTTGGCAGGATCTGGTTTGTGGAGAGGAATGGCAGAATTGTAGATGGAGGGTATGATATACAATATGTTCTTATGCTTCTTAACGCCGCGCAGGACGCTTCTAACGCAACGTACGATGTAGAAAACTAAACTCATTAGAAGGAACGGGTGACCCCCGGCTGATGTTGCTTTTGAACTTCACCCGCGGTTGGTACGTACCTTCGTGCCGTGTACATTGGCTGATACTGTTATATATTTGCTGTGGGATGAGCACTACGATTATATATTTGCGCACCAAACCTAAGGTTTCGATTGCGTGCCTACTTTGATTGTCTATACATGTACTGGTACTCAGAACAGTCTCGACGTGTTGAGCTGAAAATGCACAGATTAACACGGTTCACTAGGCGAGTAACGGGTGGACAGCAAGAACTACCGAGCTTCTTTCATCCTTGTCTCCTTGTCCAAGGCCAATACGATTCTTCTTTCTTTCCAAGAAAAGAGTTTATACGGGCTGTAAACTGTGTCGTTGACCACTGCAAATTGTCGTCGTTCATGTTCACCTGGGTGCCAGGTATAAGGCTATCAGGAGAGGATGTTAGGATAGATCCATAAGAAGGTGATGTCCATGAGAACGCAACTATATTATTTTGGTTACATTGCGATGTCGCTACAAGTTTGCTAAAAATGGTGTTGAGCTGGTTGCTGACAAGCTGAACTAATTGAGTACGTTGTACTGTACACAAGTAGCCAGTATGTACATGGGTACCTATCGAAGGGAGGGCTGAAGCCGGTGTGCATGCGCGTGCATACCTTGGTACTTGAGAAGCTTAGCGCATAAACTAGCGCTTTGGGGTCTCTCACGAGGCAACTCGTCTGCGAGACCCCTAGTACCTCCCGCCGGTCATGCCTCGCCGCTCTCTGTTCTCTCGATCTTGAAGCCTCCTCGCCTCCGCTCAAGTCAGACTGCTTTGAGCACATGCATGCCTGTCTTGGCGGCTAGAGCGAGTTTACATGTATCCACACGCACAGCTTGGAAGAAAGGCTCATTGATCCTTAGCAAGAATACCAAGTCCTACGATCCTTGTCAGACTATGTACGGTCTCGGGAAGAAGTATGCTATGGATGCTTGGCGATTGTGAATTAGTAGGTATTGACAATCCGAGATGGCGTCAACCAACGGACTAATTTGGCGTGCCAAGTCAAATACGTCCGAGCTCATCCGTGAGTGACGATAAGATTTCACTGATGCGCGCACAGCTTCAACCTCAGCGCGGCTTGAAGTGGCTATTGCGGCATGCCACCACGATAGCTGCTGTTCATAATAATATGCTCATCATAGGAAGACTGTAGAAGACTGGTTTCGTGAGCAACAATATAGCCAGACAGTCTGCTAATGCAGCCCATTGTAAAACAATATCGAACAACAGAAGGAGACATGCAGCCTCAAGCAGTAAACCACTTATGCTACAGAAGGCGTGGCGATGCTATGAATGGTGAAGTTCGGGATAAGGCCTCAACCATATCCAGTACATACCCTTCCACCATCGGATCATCCCACACGCGAAGCCGTAGCAACATCATCATAATTTCTTCATGCCTTCGTGTCATAGAAGTGTCGTAGACTTGTTCTAAACGGGATTGGAGCAAGTGGCCAGTCTGCATATCTTTATCTTCCCACTCATGTCTATCTTCAATCCCCGTTGCCGACAAGCTTAGAATTAATTTTAAATCTGCACCATTCCAGCAACGTATTTAGTATTATGTATGTTTACTTGAGCAGCATTTCCTCTATCCATCGTGCAAGCCTAAAAGACGACTTATCCACCAAACGCCAGAACACGTCCGCCACCCATATCGCCAAGACTGTCTCGGATAACAAACATTCAAAGACGGCCATAACAAAGCGTAGTCCACCTCCATTTCCAACAACTCGAAAGACCAACCAAAACAAGGGGAATCCTATAGTATGATTTACCAGTCCATGTGTGCAGTACAAGGCATATGAGATATCTCCCAGATAGCGTGACAAGGATGCCGAGAAGATTGAGGCAAGTGAGAGCCTCGATGGCAACAATGGTGGTGGTCGTACTGACGCCGCAGCAGCACCACCGACAAGTTGAAACGCGCCAATGGCGACCCAAAAGCGCCATCCCAGCTTCATCGTGCTGGGGGCGTGTGCGTCAAGCATTTTGAAACCCGGAGTATTTGCTGTATCCCACTCTGGTGTCGACAAAAGGTATAAGGCACTGGCGGCATTGAGCACATGGAGCGCTGTCTTTGCAAAGTCGTCAAGGACATGCCGTGATGCGCGTCCAATGATGCCAGCATGATCGACATGTCGAGCATTATAAGCATGATATATCATGTGTAGCTCACACAGCAACATGCCACCCCAGAAAAGCTCCATATCCCACCAGTCTTGACAAATAGCCAAGATGACAAGGGTGAACATCAGCATGAGTCGAGCCCGGACATGTGCTCGTGCTAAAGCGAGCTGGGTTAGGATGAGCCTCAGAGCACCCTGAAACTCGATAGGTACAGTCCACATATGTTGGTCGTGAGGCCACCATCCTCTTGGATCAGAATGATGATAGACTTGAGCAACAAAGAACGTGATGAAACGGGTAGCCCAGTGGTACAAGTCGTCCCATAAACCTGGGAATTGTAGAGAATAGTGATGGTCGCCAAAATCGATGATACCTGCCATGAATGGCCATGTCGAATCAAACACCCCTAGACGACCTAGAACGAGCACTATAAAGCTTGAAATGATGACGGGTCCATAAAGGCGGATAGGACGACGTATGACTGAAGAGCTCAACGAGTTGAGAAGATCTTGTTGCATCCCTCCTCTTATTTGTCTGATCGGCTTGACGGATAAGGCAAATCCGCTGATAACGAAGAACAGACTTACAGCCATATGTCCTTCAAATATAAGGTGGAAATATGTCCTTCAAATATAAGGTGGAAATATGGCAACCTCCACCAATCATAACTTCCATCATCCATGCCCATACAGCGGCAACGTTGCAGAATAAAACAGTCGTGTGGTTGATGAAGACAACAAACGCTGCCCACAATCGGATCCCGTCCAGCCAGGCTGTCTGATGTACGCTCGCGCGTGGTCTTGAGCCCGGGCTGCGGTCCTGGGCTTTCACGATGAAGCTTGGGAGCAGGAACAGCGCACAGTCGATTGCTGATCGCCTCAACGGCGAAGAAAATAGGCGCCTGCGAATATCGTTGCACTTCAGTGTCGCTGTAGGTTTTGGCGAATGTACATCGGTATCAAGCAACTCGATCCTTTCATGGGGTTTAGCTTTTTCAGAGGAGAATGCGCACATCTTAATAGCTGAGAACTGAATAAGTTGAAGCAGAGTCGGTGAATTCGTCAATATGGATTGTGATCAGAGACATATATGTTACTGGAGTACTCCATCCCACAACATTTTTTAGGATTACAAGGAATGCCTAGAGGACTTAGCGATTACAGTAACGTGTTGGGCTCGCTTAATGAAACCAGTATAACACGTTGCAGGTGACACTGCTCTTCTATTACTATGCAGCTCGCTTGGAAAGATACTCAAGAATGTGAAAGCAGTAATCACCAAACGTGTGAAACATTCGATAAAGGCTGACCGTGGCAAGTTTTCCTTCCGAAGAGCACACCCTATGGTTACTTGTAGACATTGTTCTTGTCAAGGTTTCGACGTGGTTGCTGCTTCACGTAATAAAGAACACTAGCTTAGAGTTTGTGGTTAGAAGACCTCCAGCATAATTTTGTGCTTCTGCAGCCACCTGCGTGGCTTAGTAACAGTAATTCATGCAGACTTACCTGCTGGCAATAGCCGAACCTTGAAATGAAAGTGCTAACCATAGATACCTTGATGTTTTGACCTCGTAAACAGTTTTTCAGAGTATGGACAGATTATGTACATTGTACCTTTTCGACATTCTGCATTTCTCAAAAGAAGAATGTTTGCATTTCTCTTGTGGCTTGCACTTTATTCGTCGTTTCTCCACCCAGGAGTGTTCCTTAAGCTGCTAGCTTACAATGTTTGATTTCAGTATGTTTCAAGCAGGATCTCATCAGCACAATATGGATACTCCTAATTCATCACTTCTAGCAGAATTCAATTCCATGGCTATATACCAGGATGATGCTGATGATGTGGAGAAAGAGCTGCCTAATCTGAGAATCGATCAACGCAGCAGCTTGACAGGCAAGAAACCATCATCGCAATGGTTACCACGATCGCTTGCAGTCGTGGGCTTAGTCTTGATATTCTTCATCTGGATACTCAGCAATCTTAGAGCTGGACTGTTAATTGGACCACCACGAAAAGTGCTCGTCATAGCTTCCTACTCCGAAGCAAAATACCACCTGGGTCTTGAGAGTAGATAAAAGGTTCGTCTCTAAAAGCCCCCTCTCAACTCTGATATGCTAAAAAATCGCGAGCTTAGCTGGGACGTTGTTGTCTACAAAGCAGACCATACGACAGAACAATCAGGTGGTGCTCTATCGGTGCCACTCTAGCAGGGGTCAGAAGCAATGGCATATTTGACGTACATGTAAACAGCTTGCTAAGAGTCCGATGCCTAGCATTGACAATTACGACAATCTTCCAAAATACATGGTCTTTGTCCATGGACACTGGCAAGCCTGACATCAGATGGCGCCGCTCGCATGGTACGTCAGTGCGCTAAACGTGACAGCACTACGGCTGGAGAAATATATATCCTTGGACTGCGGGATTCAGAAGTCGTGCTTAGCTCACTCTCGGAGGCGAGCCGCGCAATACAGAGGTGCAGTTACTCCCATACTGGTGGGCTAATGCAACAAGTGGTGGACCTCTGCCGTCAGTCATGGCTTTTCCTTGCTGTGCACAGTTTGCAGTGCCGAAGGAGTCTGTTCGTCAGAGATCGCTGGCTTATTGGATCCAATTGCGAGCTCCACTGCTCACTAATCTAACTCTGTGGCGGGAACAACTTGGAGTACCATACGATAGTAGAGGCATAGGCATGCTGTATGAGTGAACCTGGCACATTCACTTCGCCAAGGAAGGCGTTTAGTGAGTCTTACTGTCCTTGAATTTGCGTATTCAGATGCCACCGCTAACATAAAATAGTTGTCCTAACGAGGACCGTTGCAGAAAAGAGACTTTCTCTGGAGTTGTAACATGCGAAAGATGGTCGTACGATTGGTGGGAAAGCTTGGGACTCTGGCGGACCATGAAAATGCACAAGCCCTTTTGATACTGGTGACGATAACGAGTAGCTCTACGAGTGACGCATGTTAAGCGGGCTGTAATTGTTATTGCTGTCTCCGCTTTGATTTGACTGTCCTGGGCGCATCATCAAGCAGGCGCACAATTTTCTAGCACGTAGCGAATCATGACCAATTGCTTTGAAGTCCTCCTATCACCAATCTGCACATATTGCCAAACTTGATTTCATGGCTCAGATGGGCAGAAATACTGCTGTCATGCCGGATACCAGTACAGACGACTGGTACTTGAGCCGTAGCATCTCGATCTCCATGTGAGCGAATATGTGGTCCAGATCGTGTTAACAAACTTGCTGCACATAATAAGATTTGCTCTTTTCCCTAATCCAGCTTAGGCTCTTATGTGACTGCCAAAACACGAGAAGTGTCTGGGCTATCGAGCAGAACCATCTACGCAGATCCGATCAGTGACCGAAAAATACTCTGATACAGATCCGCTGCACCTCGGTGATCTAGACAAATCAGGGCACTTATGCGACGACGTAGGAAGCTAGACTTGCCACAAGTGGACAAGTAGAGTTCTGAAGAAAGACGTTCAAGATTATTACCGCTTCGGGTCTAGTCTGAGTCATGCAGTGGTGTAAGCTTTTAGCGCGGCTTGGCGAAACTCTAGATTATTAGCACGGCTTCCACTGTCACCAAGTAACCACGTGAGCCGTTAGCTGTTGGCGACATATCGTGCCGTGTATATGTATATGTATATGTACTTGTATATGTACTTGATAAGGCGGGCGACAAGGACAACCTTATCTCTGCTAAGAGACGTGTCGTAGCGGGATGGTCCTCGCTTGCTCGATTAAGACGATTCACAAGGGTGACATGCACGCGGGAGACGCAGGAGGGTATTGCAGCGACCATTATCAGAGGGAACGCAGTCTAATGATTTGACCTTGGAAATATTGCTAGTCTTTAGCCTATGTCGATCGTTCTCGTTCTGATACCATTCGAGAGACAGTGGGAATCTCAGAGCTAGAAAACAACAGTCACTCTGAATTCGTAGTGGTAAATCAGACGTAACTCTCACATTCTGGACGTGGGGCAGGAGAGTGCTAGTTTAGATATTGGCCATCTTATGACTCCACGCCCAATTAAGGACAATCTTGCTGCCTGTAGTGCATTAGATTTCTAACCATTCCGTTCTTGCTGCCAACTTTGTTACAGTATATCCACACTCTACCCGGTGAAAACGAAGTCATTTCCTCTTCTCCTGATGCACGACTCGACCATGCATGTTACACCTGTTGATATTGACAGTAGAGAAACCATCGGCAAAATCTGTCACGCTTGTATAGATTCTTTCGACGGTGGACACACCATAGATAACCCAGCTAGTAGACAGGGCCTTTGCATTGCCTACGGCTCGATCTTGGATGCGATTATTTCCCCTCCGGATCGGGAGTGATTTGAGACGACTGCTATGGTCATTGCCAGGACTTCAGGTTACGCAAGAAACGTCGAATATCTACATCAAGCCTGTAGGACCTATCGATCGCATAGACCAGGGAGAGATTCTCGTGATTCTGATTGTGCTGAATGTAAGTGAACCCTGTTGGCCCGAATTCCTGAAGACTTCGAAGAATCGTCGACACACCAAAGACTCACTCCGCAAAGTCTGCTGACGCGAAAGACAATTGACCGTTTTCGACCTGATTCTGTGCGATCGGTCAGATCTCGTGCCAATCATTACAATTTAATGGCGCACTGCTCACTTGTAGCTGGTAGAAAGACATGGGTTTTCGGAGGACCGCAGTGCGGCAAAGCTCTCTTGTACCACCCATTGTTGTCAGGAAGCAGAAACTAAGTCAAAGATCGTCATGCTGCCAGTATCTACGGCTCTTCGGCTCTAATTGTATCACTACTGGAGGAGTCTTCCTTATGTTTGTGTATACAAGGTGCGAAGAGAAGTGTGTTATCAATAGTCTGCTGAACTGTTTTCGCAGTAACCACTATCCAAAGTAGTACCACCACAAGTGAGAAAATCTGCAGTTATTCTTAGCATGGTCTCCAGGATTACATGAATAGAGGGTGAAAGTCTTACAGTTGCCAATACCTTGAAGAACAGACTGGGAAGCTCTCTGCTGATCAAGGTAGTCGATAATGCGAAGACACCTATAGGAAAAGTGAAACTCCACCAGCCTAATTGGTTTTAGTTTAGCAGGGATAGTCAAGCAATATCATGCTGAAATCAACGTACCCATGTTGAAAGGAAACTCATGCTTCGAAATGCTTGCAACCGCAAAAAACAGCCATACAAGAGCAAAGGCCCACATAATGAGGGCCGTAAAGAATCCAAGTACATAAAGTATGCGTCCAGCTTCGGGGATGAGCGAATTCGTTTTGGGAAACAAATCCATTGCCACTTTACCGAGTTGCATGATGGCGAATCCTCCTTGCCCCAGTGGTCCAAGTGGCAGGAAGACCGAAACAATGACTTCTCGTGGGGGAAGGTGGTATTGAGTAAGGCGTAAAAAGCTGTTGTTGGAAATGTCAGCTTGCTGGGATCTCGCTGTGTCGTGCTATATATCTAAAGAGCTCGTAACTTACTAGATACAGAGCACGAGCATTGCCAGAGGAACGCCGGTACCCCAAAGTATATAAGAGGTGACCAATGTCCATAGTGCGTGTTGCGGATTAGGTAAGATGTTGGCGACGATACCTCCCGAAGCTGAGGCGACGATCGTGGGAATGATTGGTAGTAGCCAGGCTGCCGACATGCTTGAAATCTTCTGTCCATGGACGAACAAGCTGTTGTTGTAAGTGTAAGCTTGTTGAGATCCCGCTAAGTCGGGCTTGATATGTGAAATATAAGAGCTCGTACTTACATCACGAAGGGCAGGTACATGCAGCATGCAAGTGCTATAACGATATCAATCCACCATAGCGCCCAGCATAGCATGATCGTGTGATATCCCCAGTCAGCACAGACAAAAGCTATCATGTTGACGATGGTTGCAAGACCCATAGGTATAGTACCTGGAGGGAGTAAGCTGAGCTCATACAGGAGTGATATCAAACAGATCTGGCTTTATGCGGCCGGGTGAATTACATACCCAAAAATAATGACTGCACAGGATGTCGCAGCATTGCCGTCCAAAGGCCGGGAAACATAATGTAACGAAGAATTGAGATAAACGAGAACAAAACAAAGAAGCATACATTCGCAGCAAAGAAGACAATAGATATCCAATAGATCCATCTAGCATTATAAGGAAGATTGTGCAATAATATCGATACTATTCCAGTTCCCATAGTGACTGCGAACCAACTGAGAAGTATCAGAGTGTACTCAACGAGACCATCGTTAGTGTAGGAAGTGCTTACGATGGCGTGAAATTCATTACATGTCTTCGCCATCCCGTCCTAGACTTGGGATGAAGTTGCTTTTTGCGTATGTGTTGTACAGGATCACTTTCGCAGTCATGATCGGTGGAAGATGGCTGACCATGCTGACAATTTGCTCCTGTCCCAGAAGGATCCATCTAGAGCAGAGCAACAATAAATAGCAATAGGCAGCGACGACAATAGCGACGAAATGGACGGGAGAGAAATAGGTACGAGGAAGTAATGTTTCAGGTTCGTTACATTAAAGTGGGTCTATATACATGCGTCATCTCGCACCCCTTTATTCTTAGGTGAGAAGCCATTTTCACTTCCCACCACCCTTCCTCTTCTTCCCTCTCTGCTCTCTGAACCGCTCTGCCTCTTTTTCGACCTGTGCCACAGCACTACCGGCTTTCCGTTTCTTTCCACCGTTGTCGCCGCCAGTGCTTTTTCGCTTGACACTGACTGTGCCGCCGCCCTTCTTCGCTGCGCCCATAATTGCAGTTTCCGCATCATCCTCATCGAGCTTCTCACCACCAATCTCATACTTTGCTAGTGGCAGAGCGTCAATCATATTCCGTATGCGTTCCTTTTCTGCTTTTGCACCCTCATCAAGGTCTTCATCAACTGTTGTCTCGAGTGGTGCGAAGCGCATACGAGCTTCCTTCTCTACACGTCCAACCATGTCAACATCCCCATCTACGTCATCTCCTTCGTCCAGATCCTCATCATCATGGCCGGCTGTCAATCGGCGTGCAGCGTCCTCACTAGGTAGACCTTTAGCGACCTCTTCCTCGACCACCGTCTTGAATGCGGTGCTCATCTTGCGCATCAATTTGACGAACATAGCTAGTAGTGCGTTGTTGGCAACACCAAGCTCCTTGACCACATCGTCAATGTCTCGTCTTTGACAGCCGATTGCAAGAAGCAGTGTAGCTTGCACACCGGATAGTGACAAGCTTGAGCGAAGAGGACCAGTGAAGTAGAGCTGAGCAATGGCAGGGAGGAGATCAAGGATGACGTGGTAATCGAGCATATTCGCAGCGTAAGACGTAAGACGTGCAAGATCGTGAGGTGTGAAGTGCGTGTCGAGTGTTGATTTTGTGAGTGCTTGTGAAGAGCTTGGATCTTGTGCACGGAATGCAGAACCAGCTGATTCATCAATGCTCAATGCAAGAACGGAGGGGAAAGTGCGAAAGTTGTATGATAGAAGAGAGAGGAAACGGCGGTGGAAGTCACGAGCATAGGCGTGCAGCCATGGTTGCGTGTTATTTTCTTGTTCATCACTGCGTTCAGCATCGAAAGTGCGAAGCATCACACAGGTGTGTTCTCCAGTCAGGTCATTTGCCGTTTGGCGAAGATATACTGGAACGAAGCCAGCGCGTTTCCAGAACTTGTGGAGAGACGGTATCAAGCCGTAACTGACGCCAATGTAATCGAGATGACTTGGTGGTCGAATTTGTGAGAGACGAGCGAAGAGTGGTGGCATGGAATTGTAGTCGCGGACCTTGACGTTATCGGTGTGTAGGGAACTCTTCTCGAGTTCTTCATCAGTGACACGCTTGATCTCTAGCTGGTCCTCGGATATTTGGTTCTCGTCTAAGTTCAAGAATTTGCCAGCATAAAAGTCGACAAGAAGTGAAAGAGCACGAGCACCATAACCCATGCCCATGTAATCTGGATTTGTGGCTATTCGCACCACACGTGCTCCAGACAAACCGGCAAACTCATCATCCTGAAATTGCTGACTCACAAGCCAGGGTATCAGATCACCACCAGCTCGGTGGCCTCGTGCTAATTCACGCTGGACGCTCGCTTTACTGATCTGACCTTCAAGTGCTACTTGGATGACACAAAGTGGTTCTGGTAAGCGAGTTGCGCCTTCTGGTATTGGTGGTACTAGGACGTATAGCTGATGGGCGGGTGCATCAGACATGAGCTGCAGGTCGTTTGGTGAGTTCTTGTAATGTGAGGCGACGTACAGTGAAAGCATGGAATGTAAAAATCGTTCAGAAATGGCGTGGAAAGAAAATAGAGTGTCGCGATTGACAGCTAAAAGCTGGCATTCTTTGGGGTCAGGTGTGCCACCAACTGCCGCCGACTTTTGAGGAAGAGTTGCATCAAGACATAGTAGCCTATTAAGCCACTTCTCGACAGCGTCACCAGCAGCGTATCGAATTGGTTCTGAGAGTGTGATTTCTCGCAAACTACGGCTTCCCATAGGCCCTTGACCATCAGCTGCTTGACCACTTGCAAGCTTGGGTTGCCCACGACTTTGTTCTCGCAATTGACTGATGAGCTTCAAGGACAGCGATCTTCCAGTACCTTCGTAACCATTAATTGTCGATGCCATGAACACCAGATACGGTCCCATGAGCTTTTTCACGAGAGGTAGTGGAATTGCAGCTGCTTCATCAATCACCAAGAGTTCTGCTTGTCCTAATGTGTATGCATCTTGTGGCTGGATGTATTGTATCGTCTGGCGATGCTGTCTGTGCACGTTAACACGAACGATAGCTTTGTTAAAGTCCGGATTCGTCGACTGAATGATCGAGTAGTCCACATGATCCAGATATCCCAGGGCGTCAAACCCTTTGAAGACGAACTCGAACAAGGTTTTCAAGTTCTCCGGACTTGGTGATGTGATAAAGATGTTACTATAGCCATGCGCGACAGCTGCTACAATTGCAACACCCATCGCTGCGGATTTTCCTCGACCGCGTCCTGCCGTCAATGCTACTGTGCTGGATAACGTCTTTTCTGATATTGCGTCCACAAACGTGAGAAGCGCTTTTGCTTGATCTACAGTTTTTGCCAGTTTTATCAATGGTCCTACAGGTTGTGTATCGGCCAAGTCTTCTTTTATTCTTGCCAATTCCCGCGACGCTGGTGTCCTGCCTTCTGATTCGAGATCTGGTGGTGGAAGTTGTTGTACATTCTTTCCTCCTGATATTGGTAGGACGTTCATTTCATCGTCAATCACAAGACACGTTTCGCAGCTACCAAGTGATAGAATGAAGCGCTCGTTGAACCTCGCTACCACATCAGAGTGCGCTTCCGTCCGGTATCTTGAGTGGATGTCCATGGAAAGTGTATATAGTTGTTTCAAACTTTGCATTCCCTTCAGCAATAGAATCACTACACCTCCTCCTTCTACCGTTTCTATCGTTCTTGCTAGCAGGTTCGGTGTGATGGCCTCAAAGTCTTGCAAAATACACATTCCATATGTGTTTCCCAATATCTTTTCCGTCTCTTTATAGTAGACATATCGAATGTCTTGCGTCGATACAAATAGCTCGAACGGATCATCTGTGTCAGCATCACGAATGCCTCTCTTGATCTCCTTCTTGATCTTTCTTTCCCGCTTCTTTCGGTGACTCGTAAAGCCTAGTAACTGGTTTTTGTACGCCCACAGTACTGATTTGTTCAACTTGATGTCGACATTGAGGAGGATGTGATAGAGGTTGACGATGACATCTTTCTGTCGGTCACCAACGACGACGAAAAAGCTTCGCTTCTTTTCTTGTGAGTTGTTCTTGATGAGGGCGGGAATGCGCGAATCGATCGCCTTCTTGACCATGGTGGCAGATCAGATATGTAAAACTCCAAAAATAAAATGTTTCCCAGCTCCTCCCTGCGAGTTCGAGCTTTGGCCTTACTGGCAGCGGATTGAAAAAGAGACCGTGAATAAGATGCGGATGAATACTACAAGTACGCAACTTGGAATGATGTGATGAGCGAAGGTGAAGAAAAGACAGAAAGATTGACTGGCAGATGAAGGGCCTTGTTTCAAAAAATGTGAAACAAATATGAAATGACATGTGCTATGCCAAGCCCTTCCTCCTGTCGGACCGTCTCCAATGGCTGACACGCATACAGCTCCGCGACAGATAGATACACCAACGACATTCGCAATACGCTAGCACAAGTAGCGGAGGAAGTTCCAAGCTACCTCTCGCGACAGCAACCCAATCTCATCACTCCAGCACACCTACTTCGATCCCCCTGATTACACATTGTCTTGCGATCAAGGCTCGTGCATCCATTGACCACAACAGTCGACATTGCTATTGAGACAATAGCCCCTCCATTCCATCATGAGTACTAGCAACAGCAACGAGGCAGGGAAGTGGGAGTGGAGACTATCAGCTCACCCAATCACTTTGCTAGTCTTTCTCGGTTTCAGACTATGTACGTTCTTACCTTCTCCCTATTCTTCGCCCGACCTCGCGAGCGCAACCAAAACCAATTCCTCTCGTTCATTCATGCAATCTTAAAAATCGTCTTGAAGAACCATCACTAATACCAGACCCCTCCCCTCAGCATCCCTTCTAACCTACCTCTTCGGCCTCCTCTTTACCTCAAACTACGTCCTCATCTTCATCCTAACCATCCTCCTCCTCTCCGCCGACTTCTACAACCTCAAAAACATAGCCGGGCGCCGTCTCGTTGGTTTGCGATGGTGGAACGAAGTCGACCCTACCTCCTCAACTGGCGACTCACACATGGTATATGAGTCACTGGATCCGAACGACGAGAACGTGACGGGCAGGAAGGTGACGGCGGTGGATAGGCGGTTTTTCTGGGCGGCGTTGTATGCACAGCCGGTACTTTGGGTGGTGCTTGCTATTGTTGCGGTGGTGAGGTTGGAATTTATTTGGTTGACTTTGGTTGGTAAGTTCACGGATTTTGATGAGCTGGGTTATCTTGAGGATGTTTGTATGGTGATGCTAATTACTTTTTCTTTTTGCTTGTAGTTGTTGCGCTCATTCTTACGATTACGAATCTGGTCGCGTTCTCGAGATGTGATAAGTTCAGTCAGGCGAATAACTTGGCTAGCTCGGCTCTGTTGGGAAGTGGACTTGCTAGAGGCATTGCTGGGAACCTTGCTGGTGGTATGGTGAGCAGGTTGTTTGGTGGACGATAGTTGGGAAGTAGAGGGCATCAGAAACTGGAATTGTGGTTCTCAGGTGTATACAACGTATGAAGACTGAGTGAATATGAGAACGAATTTGCTTTGCTTGGCGGTGCATGACACACAAGTGCTCTTCTTTCTTGTGTGCGATGACGAGACACTTTCGCTATATCCATTACCGTGCCATTTGATGATTTACTATCCCAACCGCACCAATCTCTCCTCCAACTCCTTCACCCACTTCTCCATCTCGTCCCGATTCTCCAGTTCGCCTTGCTTTCCCTCACTAACAACAGTCTCAAGCCTTTCCAGCCCTTCCCTCCACTTACCCAACTCCACCCCAATCTCCCCTTGCCTTCGCTCCAACTCTTTCAAATCCTGTCTTGCACTAGCCGCATCACTATGTACAGCCTTCAACGTCCTCAATCGCTCCACGACTGCTGGTACAAACGGTAATGTTGCTTCAATCGTGGGAAGGGTTTCGTAGAGCTTTTGCACGCGGGCGAGGTGGTCTGGGTCTTCGAGTAGTGGTTGCGGCGTGGACGGCTCAGTTGGTAATGGCGCACCGGTCGTGCTTCTGTAGCTAGTGGCACCTCCGGCAGGGTTAAAGCCTTTTGGTACACCCATACTCCGTTGCGTTTGTAGTTTCTGTAGCGCAGTCGTAGCATCCTGGCGAGCCGTTATCAGACGTGTCATATCGTTTAGAAGCTGCTGGATCTGTGATGACATCACCTCCAAGCTGGCTGGTGAAGTGGAGTTGATGCTAGAGAGCTGATTTTCTAGCTGTGTGAGCTGTGTGAGAACCGGTTTGCTGCTTGTGGCAGCAGCTGAAGATTGGGTTGGGGGAGGACCAATAAGTGATTCGAGGGTCGCGAGACGTGCTTCGAGAGCAGTTGCGTGGGAGAGGATGCGTGATGTGTGTGCTTCAATAGCCTCGGTGGACTGGGTCGAGGGAGATGTTTGTGTTGTGGAAGCTGACTGTGGTGATGCAGAATCGGACGCCTTTGATATACTCTGCGTGGGTGCGATCTCGATAGAGCTGCTCCCACTCGCATTGCGTGGGACGAGCTTCTGCGATTGCAAATCGTGCAGCACTCTGGAGAGTTCGGTGACCACCTTAATGTCCCCATCACTACTCGTGGCGTGCTCGTCTTTTGGCTGCTCATTCTCTTCTGCTAGCTCGACCTTCAGCTCCTCTACTTCCCTTATCAGCCTTGCCATCCTCTCCTTTGAAGTTTCCTCATTCTCATCATCCCGCCCACGCCCAGTTCTCCTAACATGATACGACTTGCGCTGCCTGCCCACGCCAATCAGACGATCCGAGAAGTCTACACCCTTGGCCCCTATCCGATTGGTATGGAAGACGCTCTCAGCTGTGTTGCGATTGACTTGTGATTTGTAGATGCCGGAAGATTCGCGGTCGTTATCTGAAAGGCTGCTCAGCGAGGAGGAGAGAGACGGAGAGCGTGCAATGGAGCTTTCCTGTATCCTGTTAGAGTAGCAGTGGTGAGAGATCAAGGCAGAGACCTACGGTAAAGTCTTGAGTCTCATACACATCCTATAATTATGAGCAAGGAAACACTTCTGCAAACGCGTAGGGTGGTCATACTGGTGCATCGTCCTAACACGGCATGAGCATAGAAAACATGATGACAACTAATCGAGCTCACCAAGTCCGGCAAAGACGAGAACGTCGAAGGTTTAGGCATTGATGTTGATATCTAACATAAGTTCAAGTCGAGTATTGACGAAGTGTTTCAGATGCAATGTTTCAGATCAGGGTCTCACGCGTTCGTGGTGTTCTCGCGTTTATTGCCTCTCGTTTCAAGGCTATATCCTACGACGACATGATAATGCTACTAGATGTTTTCTATCTTTCCAGTTCCCATACGCCTGATCCTCAAAATTCATACTCCAACAACAGAAGGAGGCGGTATTGGCCCGATCATCGCTTCCACGACCTCAGATGCCGCCCTCAAACCTGACAAATATGCACCATGTACAGTAGCTGGATGTGTCCCACAAGTATGCTCCCCTGCCCAATGCAAATTCCCCACTCGTGTAGCCATTGCTTCGTAATCACCAGGGACTGTCGTAGGTCCCATATATGAGTAGCTTCCTCTTGCAAACCTGTCTCTCCTCCATCTCGTGATAACAGCCTCCGTTGGTATAGGTCGTTCGGGTAATTTGAACATCTTTGCGAGCCTTGTTGTTGCTTCGACAACCAGTGTCTGGTCGTCCATAGATTCTGCCGAACGGGCTGCATCGCCAGCAAGAACACCAATCAGGACTGGAAGTCCAGAAGTCTTGACACAATTCCAGAAAAGATAGAATAGTCCACGATCCGAGGCGTAGTCTTGAGGATTTAAACTGTCCTTCACCACGCTCTGATTCAGCAAGCCGAACATGTCTCTTTTGACGTCCCAGAAAACTCGATCAAAAACTAGAATGACCTAATTTGATGTTAGATGAGTAGCAATAAAAAGAAGTATCCGAGTCCTCCATACCTTGTTTAGCACGCCAAATCCGAGTCGCTGCATCGCCTCAGATTTCCATGCAGGAAGCGGCGGATCAAAAGCCACTCTTTGCTCCTTTAGTACGCCCAGAGGTATGGTGGAGACAATGTGATCCGCCTGAAACACTTCGCCATCTTCGCAATGTATAGTTGCTGATGGACTCTGGCCTATGCTGTTTGGTGTATATCGTACGTCTCTCACTGCTTTGCCAAGTCGTACGTCCAAAGTCGTAGGATGTTTGAATAATGCTCTTGATAATTGGCTATATCCTCCTTTGATCTCAGAATGACGACCTTCAAACTCGTTTCCCTGGTCCTGGTCCCAACCTCCAAGACTGAGCTGATCGACGTTGACCGCGTTACCATATTCAAGGTTGGCGTAATGCCAGTGTAGTAATCTCATCTCTTGAGCTGAAAGTGGTAGTTGCTGTCTGCTTCTAACAATAATTTCGTCCATGAACGTGCCCAGAGTGTGATTTGTTATATCGAAACCATTGACAAGCTGAAAGGAGCAAAGTCAGCACTCTGCAAGTTGGTAGACCTCCTCGCAACAGGAGCAAAGAGAACTGACCTTGTTGTTTCCGTCTGTAGCTGGACTTTCTTGCTTGAGGATAGCAGGATTCAGAAACTCGGATTGCTTGGCCATCATCGCAGCTGCCTGCATTGCATGCCATCCATGTGAGCCTGCAGCTTCAAGCAGATCATTGTAGAGGTTCTGTATCTTCGTGTCCTGCTCAATGTTAATGCTCGATCCGTCGTAGTCGTACAAAATCATGTTATCCTTCATCAAATGGTACTCCAATGCAAGTTGACCTCTCACCACGGCGTCAAGTGGATTACCATGTTCGAACCCAGTGATAATCTGAGCACCCATTTCTGCTGTGTTTGCCAAACCATGTGGCAAGCTTCCAGCGACTTGCGCTTTCAGTGCTTTCGAATAGACACGACCACCAATCCGCTGACGGCCTTCGAGCACTATGACTCGGGGTATCTTCTCTCGTCGCTGCTTTGTCCATCTGTCACCGAATTGGACAAAGATGTGTTGGAGTTGCCGAGCAGTGCATAGTCCTGACACACCAGCACCTATCACAATAATAGTTTTCTGCTTGGCAGACTGTGGCGGTTGTGAAAAAATCAGAGGCTCGACTTGGAGACATCCAAAATTGATGAAGCCGTTCCTGACTAGATATTCAAACGCAAATTGCGCTATCGAAAAGAGGTTTTTGTTTTTGATATAGCCCAATACCTCTGTTATTGATACTGGCACACCAGGATTTTTATGCCAGAGCAACAAGCAGAGATTCCGTATCTTCAGATATAGCTCAGATTGACTGTTGCTTAAATGTGCTTTGAGAAGCTGGTATTCCGGAAGGGACAAAGCATGAGGCAGCAGACGGGCGGCGTATACAGCCAGCTCTTGTTGCCGAAGTGTCATATGATTGCTATAGGCGTCGAGGCAGTAGTGGTCATCGCATCGACATCAAATCGTAGTCCTGAAGAAGTGGGTATAGTAGATTCCTCAATGGCGAGTCGAGTATGGTTTGATATGCCTGGTAAAACGCCAGAAGAGGAAACGGAGGAGGAGGAAGTGGCGAACCAATCCGTCGCACGTGGCAGTCAGGACATCGAACCTTCTCAGTTCACCTTATTGATGACTATAGCATTCAAGTTCAATATCTGATGTACCACCATAACATTATGCCCGATCTATCGAGTACTTAGCTGCTGGTGCGGATCTACACTTCGGACCTGATTCGGACATCGCACACTTCAGTACATATTCTGATTCAACGACACATCCTATATTTTTCTCCTTGCAATTACTTCCTCGTCCTACAGAGCAAAATACCCGTGGAAAATGAGGAGACGAACCTTGATGATTGGACGCAGACGAGCAGTATATCGAAATAAGAGCTGAAGTTATCGACAGATTACATACACAATATCAGTTATGCTAATATCTTTCTTTTGCCAGTGTTGTGTCCACCACTATTCTCACATTACTCGCCCAGCCTACTATCACAGCCTCACACAAGGCATATGCTTAAGATTGGCCACCTATCATCAAACGTGATGTGGTCATTGGCGAAAGACTATGTCAATATATCAAGCTCAAGGCTTCTGCGGTGTTTAGGATGCCTCCATCATATCAATCATACCCGGTTCAAATTGTATCAGGGGATGCCTATTGATATGTTCAGTAATGAACAAATCACACCTTGGCCAATGCTAGCCAGAGGTCGTATTTACTTCGTCCGGATTCGATGTGTATGTTGTAGTGTCCTAAGTTTGTCGTTGAGCTTTGTTGTAAATGGTCATGCAGTCTATGACTATACCTCAGAGGAGAACTCGTGCAAGTCATGTACTTGTCTATAACTGGTCATTGAACATACTCCATACCCTCTCGTAAATCAGACATCTCTTTCTGTTAGCCGCTCATAGGAAGAAGAGGGAGGCTGCTCGGATCATTACGTATCTGCAACCAGCTCTTCGGTAAACTCTAGTAGTTTAATGACTTTCGACTGGTTACCAGCACCGTGGCGGAGTTACAGAAGCTGCCAGCTATGTAACAGGACATTGGAGGAAGAGTTGCAATAATTCAACCGGGGAAGAACGTGGAGTCGTAGTTGTGCTACATTTATGAGCTCTAGATAATGATAAGCCATGGTTTTCTAGACCTATAGAAAATCTTCACAAAGTACTTGCTATTTTCCAAGGACCAGCAGTCAACACCAATGGCCGCAAGTAACTGCTGTGTTTGCCTTCTATAATTCTTGTACGACCCGCAGGGATCGAGTTTGTTGGCTTCAAGTGATCCAGTCTTCACTTTATCAGCTTCTTAGCTCTGAGACACTGATGAAACAAGCCCGGCTATAACTGCCAGACGCGGCTAGCCAGTTGATCGGTACCCCCACACATCCCCGCATAACTCTATCTTAGACGACGAAACACTTCCTGATCTCATATAATTGCGATGACCACATCGAACTGACCAAGTCGCTCTTGTGAATATCGCTCACAATGTCTTTTCTAAGCAAGTTCAAGAGCAACGTGAGTTTCAGATGTCCGGCTAGCCTTCGACATAGTACTGATCCCGCCTCCAGACTTCTTCGACTCCTACTACAAGCCCATCACTTGCGAAACAGAAACCCGGCGTACCAGAACCAGTCCCAGAGAAGACGGCTCTTGAGCTGTTACTACAGAATGCTGGACCACTACGAATAGACGGAAGTGACAAGTTCTTTGGCATGCACAACCCGAGCAATACTTGGTAGGCCGATCAAACATGTCTCTAAGAACGTCGCTCCTCTAATTCTGGTATCGTGTAGCTACTGCAATTCCGTCGTCCAATGTCTTTACTACTCAGAGCCTTTCCGAGAGAATGTCACAAACTTCCCACAACCACGACCAAAAGATGCTCCATTACGGTTAAACACAAATCTCACATCGCCCACCAGCGACGGCGATCCCACAAGTGGCGGAGGCATGTTTCAAATGTCACCCAACACGAAAGCGCAAGCAGACATTTTCTTTGGCGCAACGAACAAAAGACCGACAACAACGCCAATAGGCGCAACACCGAGCACACCAGGTGCAAAGCCAGATGAGAACAAGGATTCATTTGAGTACCAGAAGAAGCAAGCATTCGTGCATGGACCACATATAAGGATGGAGTACAACAACTCAGACACGTACGGCATGCCCGAGTCTCTCTTCACAGGTCTGAAAGATATGTTTGAGGCAGTCATTGCGCATCAATCACGCATGGGAATAGTCACACCAGCGAAATTACTGGAAATATTGAAGAGGGAGAACGAGATTTTCAGATCACCGATGCATCAAGATGCGCATGAGTTTCTGAATTTCCTCCTCAACGAGGTTGTGGATCAGGTGGAAAGCTACTCAAAAGGCATGGATCAGGTCAAACAGCACACAATGAATGGCAATCACAGCACATCGTGGGTCCGCGAGTTATTTGAAGGAACGCTAACATCAGAAACGCGGTGCCTGACATGCGAAAACACATCTTCACGAGATGAGTCCTTTCTGGACTTGTCTGTTGATCTGGAAGAGCATTCGTCCGTCACATCCTGTCTTCGCTCTTTCTCACAAGAAGAAATGCTCTGCGAGCGCAACAAGTTCCACTGCGACAAATGCTCCGGTCTGCAAGAAGCTGAAAAGCGTATGAAGATCAAGCGATTACCGCGAATCCTCGCTCTCCACCTCAAACGGTTCAAATACATCGAAGAACTCGGCCGACTACAAAAACTCTTCCACCGTGTCGTCTTCCCATACTACCTCCGCCTCTTCAACACAACCGACGACGCGGAAGATCCAGACCGGATATACGAACTCTACGCCGTCGTCGTCCACCTCGGCTCAACTCCCTTCCATGGTCACTACGTCTCCATTATCAAAACAAAAGACAAAGGCTGGCTCCTCTTCGACGACGAACTAGTCACCCCCGTCGACAAAAGCTACGTCCAGAACTTCTTCGGCGGCGATCCACGCAATCCGGCATGCGCATACGTCCTGTTCTATCAAGAAACAACGGAAGAAGCCGTACGTAAAGAGCAGGAAACGGAAGACAGTATCGTCAATATGTCCGCCTCGGACGCCGCTGCTGCTCTTACGAATGGAGGAAATGTTCGAGCGTCGATGATGATGGACCATCTTACTTCGCCCGTCCCACCGACGCCGAGCGTTGAAGAGCCTGAATTCGCACGTCTCGAACACGCCATCACTGCACCGCAGCGCGGCCAACCAGACTACTTCATGCCCAGTAGTGCCTCTTCGGCGTCTCCAAACGATCACCTCTCATACAGTCAAAGTCAAAGCACGAATCCAGGTTTTGGAGGTCGCTCTGATCCCTCATCACGACCGATGCAGACATCAACATCGCAGCCACAGCGGCCGCAGTTGACGACCAATCTGAGTAGATTCAAGAGCAGTAGTATGAGTATTAGAAGCAAAAGTAATATTTGGAGTAGGAAGAAGGATACGCCGGATAATGTGGTGGAAGAGAGCAGTAATAGTAATGGTGGCAATGGTGCACAAGGGAGGAAGGAGGAAGTGGATAAGTTTGCTCAAGGGGCGGAGAGTCCAATTGATAAGCCGAAGAATAGTCGGTTCTCGTTGGGCAGGAAGAGGACGAGTATGTATGGGAGTTAGAGAGTAGGAAGAGGCAGGGAAGATGGTGAAAAGTGTATAGATGTGATGTTCTTGAATCGTAATGAGGTTGGTTGTCAGAAGCCTAAAGATGCTAATTGAGGTATGACTTGATCCTTGTTCATCGTATATCTCCTTGCTCCTATTCTTGTCTCCTCGAGTCGACTTGAGCGTTCTTTTGGCTGCGCTACCGGCGAGTATAAGTTGTCCCGACCCTGAGTGTGATAGATGCAGGATCAAGGACATTTCAAACCACCCATTTTATATCCCCGATTTATGTTCTGTGATTTCCTTTCCGCCTCTTCCACCAAGCTAGCAAATCGCCAGTGTCATTGCATCATAATGTCGTAGAGTGTCCATACTCTGCTTCATTGCAGGAGCTTGAACTCTTGTGATTGAAAAACTTTTGCATCTTCTCATATATCATCGGCTTGAAACGGTTCTTTGGCGACTGAGCAGCTCCCTCGATGATCGCCGCCGCAGCTCGTGCGCTCCAACGCTGGGTTGTTTATATTCTTTCGTTACAGCTACTACATTAACCCAGTATCAATTCGTAGATGATGATCAACGCATTGATTGCTATGAGCGGTACTATAAGCGAGAAAGACGTTGTCAGCATATAGGATGCTCAATCATAGAGGTCCCTACGACAGCTTGCGCATATAAAAAGGGCAATTGGAGTACGTATGCACTCACTTCTAGCAACCGTCCTGACACTATTTATCAAATTGACAATCTTGCCCTTGACACTATTCGAATCTTGTGGGCTCCCGAAGCCTGCATCTGCGTTTGCTGTGAAGCCGACTATACAAGATTTCTTAATATTAGAAGATGTGCTTTGGAATGAGTAAAGTATTGTCTAGGAGTGGAATGGGTGTAGTGTGTGGTCTTCCTCAAGCCGCGGAGCCGTGGTTTTAGATGGGGCCGTGGAAGTAACGTACTTCGTGCTAAGAACCGATCTTCGGATAGTACTGCTATTGCGTTGAGGAGGAGGACGCCGACTTTTGTTGTTGTTAGTGAAGGGATGTGGTATGTGGGTTAAGGCGAGGACTTGCAGTAGATTAGGCCGCCGAAACCGAAGAGGAGGGCCATAGTGATTAGGCGATGTGAAAGTGTATGTGAGCCGTATAACTGTCGAGTTTCGGTGTATATCGACCAAGATTGATGTTGTTGTGACGTCCTGTTGTTAGTGTGTTTGGTGCCAGCTGCGACCCGGGGTCGACTCCGTGGGTAGGGTATCCTGAAACAAACCTAAAACACCTCTTCCACTCCTCTTCAAGCAGGCCCAAAGCAGTCCCAAAAATGAAAAGTCTTCTCCGTGAGTGCACACGCCGCTACCTCAAGAAAAATGACTATTTAAAATAACACCCTCCTCAGACTACTCCCTCATACTGCTCATTCCCACAATAATACTCGTCCACCTCGTCTATGCACCTTATACCAAAGTCGAAGAATCCTTCAACATTCAAGCAATTCATGACATCCTCACTCACGGCATACCTTTGCAAGACGTGGTGAATCGGCTTCAGACAGATTATGATCACATGACTTTCGCGGGCGCGGTGCCAAGGACGTTTATTGGTGCTTTGGCCGTGTCTGCTATTGCGAAGCCGTTGGTGTCGTTCATTGAGGATGGGAAGGGGTTGCAGATATTAGGTGAGATTATCATCGTCCTGTTGTGTTGACGACGTTGTGTGGACTGTATGTTGACGATAGGTGTAGTTCGTGGCATATTAGGCTTCATAAATGCAGCAGCACTTGTCAGCTTCGAGGATGCAATAAGTCAGGCTTTTGGCAATGTAGCAGGGATCTGGTACATTCTGTTGCAATGCAGCCAGTTTCATGTAATGTACTATGCTTCCCGTACGCTACCAAATATGTACGCTTTCGCCTTAAGTATGTTCAATCCTCATTTCCCCAATACTCTTCCATTCAATCTTCTCAATCTCATCGTCTTCACTACACTAACAACATCACTACACCAGGCACACTCTCCCTCCGCTACCTCACCCTCTCAGCATTCGGTCCCCGCCCCAAACGCGCGCGCCGTCAGCGCATCGCCTTAAGCCTGCTCACCACCGCCGGCATAATCTTCCGCTCCGAACTCGCCCTCCTCCTCGCAACAACAAGTCTCTACCTCATACTAACCTCCCGCGTCGACCGTCCCGCCATTACATCCCTGATCCGCACAACCCTCCTCCCCGCCGGCATAACCTCCGCCGTCTTCGCCCTCCTAGCAACAATAACCATCGACTCATTCTTCTGGCACTCACCCCTCCTCTGGCCTGAATGGTCCGCCTTCCGCTTCAACACTCTTCAAGGCAAGAGCTCCGATTGGGGGACTGAGCCGTGGTATTACTACTTCATCAACTCATTGCCGAAATTACTCATGAATCCGCTGACGTGGGCTTTGTGTATCCCGCTCGCGTGCATGGATCGCTATCTCAAGCGCTCCAGTTTAAGTCTGGTGCTCCCGAGTTTGGGGTTCGTGGCGCTGTACTCGGCATTACCGCATAAAGAGTGGCGGTTTGTGCTGTACGTCGTGCCGGCGCTTACAGGTGTCGCGGCTGCAGGCGCGGCGCATATTTGGACGAGGAGGAGTCGGTCGTGGCTTTTCGCGTTCTTATCACTTGCACTGGTAACGAGCACGGCGGTTAGCTTCGTGGCTAGTATGGTGCTATTATTCATTTCGAGTCTGAACTATCCCGGTGCAGTGGCGTTAGGGCGATTGCACGAGTTGGCGCACGGTGAGAGGCCGATGTTGCGCGTACACTTGGACAATCTGAGTTGTCAGACTGGTGTGACGCGGTTTCTGCAAAAGGGGACGCCGGTGGAGGCGGAAGGGGGAAATGGGACGGTGTGGTTTTATGATAAGACTGATGTTGGTGGTGGTGGTGCTTCCGAACTCAACAATGGTGAAGGCGGTGTGATTGGGGATAAAAGCTTTTGGGAGCGGTTTGATTACGTGCTTGTTGAAGCTGGGAAAGAGGCGAGTGTGTTGGGGAATTGGCGCGTTGTGGAAGTCGTGGAGGGATATGCTGGGGTTGGAATGGTTGGACGGGATGTGCCTGAGAAGGAGAGGGAGAGGAAGGCGAAGGAGTTTTGGAAAGGAGAGGGGAGGGGATTGAGGATGGTGGTTGAGGGATTGGAGGTGGTGGAGGGATTGGTGAGGAGGTATGTTACTGGAGGAAGATGGGTTGAGGTTAAGATGGAGCCGAAGATTAAGATTATGAGGAAGGTTGATTAGATTGGTTGTTGTGCTATTCAAATGAGTGCTTGGTATTCGATATCGAGATATTGGTGCAAGATAATTTGCATTCATTCTTGGCTCATCTCCTCCTCTGAGCACCTCTCTGTCCGGCGGGTCTCTCAGATGGCAACAAACTCCTGATCGTCTTCAATAATGTCGCCTTGTGATCAGAGGTATAGCTGGCGTTTGCTCCAGCAATCCTTGCAACGCTCTTCAGCAGATTGTTGGGCAAAGTTGCATCCTGCGGATCTTGATATTGTCCCTGCACCAACCTCCTAACCATCAATGTTTTTGCCTCCTCATTCAGCGGCTCAAACCCAACGTGCTTTTCTCCTTTCGGTGTTTCCGGTTTGTAGCCCATGTTCTCCGCAATCCTCAAGACTTCCCTCTTCTCCGGCAAGTGCCTGAACTTAACAAACTCGCCGGCCACCAACCGTCGTGCAAGCTCCTTCTCCGCAATGTAATGTGTTCCCAATATACCCGTCCTCTTGGCGATATACCTCAATCCTTCTTCAACTGCATTGGACATGCCAGCACTTCCCACAGTCGCACCACCAACCTCACCCTTGCGTCCTTCCACGTCTACCTCTGTGGGTTCATGTCGTGGCAAAGCAGCCTCATCTGTGGCTGCTGCAAACTCCAAAGCTTCCTTGACATCTGCATCCATTTCTTTCCGAACACCCTCCAGTGCTGCAGCATACTTGTCATCCAGCTTGTTCTTCTCCTTGGCATCCGCTTCCATCTCATCGACCGTCTCAGCACGCTCTATGTAATCTTCCACAAAGTCCTGGATTTTGGCGTATGCGCGTGCTTCACCAAGAGTTGTGAAACGATCAATAGTGCTGTCGTCAGTCAAGAGAGCGTAGTTGGATCGTTCATCGACTTCTTCTTCTTCAGGGTCTTCATTTTCTTCTTCTTCCGGTTCAAAGGGTTTGAATCCACCACGTTTGTTGTTGTTTTTGCGTGGTGCTCGGGGACGGTCAGAGGCATCGCCGCGAGGAGGACCTCTTGAGTTATTTCGTGGTAGACCAGAAAAGCGAGAGTTTGATTGTGATGAAGGAGCATTTCCTTGTGGTTTTGGTCGCCTAACGAGCTCTTTTGGTGGACCGGATGTGCTTCGTGGTGGAGCGATATTATTTCGTGGAGGAGTAGGTGGTGATGCGGAACCTGTCGGCAATTTCCTGATCAATTCGAATGCTTTTGCTGACGATTCCTGGGCTCTTGTCCTCGATGGTTGGTTGCTTTGGCCGTTTTCTGCTGACTGGGCCGCCGTCTTGCTGAGCAGTCTCACTTGTCCAGGTTCTGTACATCTTGACAAGCAGCGCCCGAGGGCTGGCCGCGTTGAGGAGAGGCGATGCATGTTGAACAAGAGCAGATGTGATAATCGAGTATCAATGCAATGAGGTGCAATTTCACGATGTTTTTAGGGTTAATTGCCCCGCATGACTCCGTTGTTCTTACGCTAATGTTTCATAGGAGCAATTTTCCAAAACGCTCGTGTGACATTCATTTTCCTTGAGGTATCATCACACTTGTTTGATCCATGAATTAAATTACTACGCCGTCATGGCTGGAATCAGAGCTATCGCAACGCCAGTGGCACCATCCATCATCCTCAAACGGAAGCTAGCAGAGGACGACTCCCAAGCAGCAACAGCAGTAGCGCCCACGAAAAGACTGCGCTTCGACTCCGCTCTCGACGTGAAAGTAATAGGTGATCCCGCAGAGAAAGATCAGACTGCGGTCAAGGAGGAAGTGAGAAGAGCCATCAGAGAACGGGAGCTGTATGGAGAGAGCGAAGACTATGATGAGATTAAGAACATCTTCGAGGAAAAGCCTGGAACAGTAAACTCGCCAACCAGTTCATTACTACGAAAGTACCTCCAAGCGCTATCGTATAATGCCAGCTCCCTCAAGGGCCAGTTGTCGGATCTGGTGAATGCTGTTATCGACACACAATGGCTTGCCCACGACGAAGCCTTTGGTTCAGTCTTCATTCGCTTTCTTGGTCAACTTGGGTCTTCTCATAGCCCGTACATACCGAACATCTTCAAGATGCTAGTGGCCAACTTCTCACACCTCTCTACATCAGCTGGCTTGGCGTCACGAGCTTCTTCTGCAGAAAGAGCAGCACTAACTAAGCGCGTTCACCTGGCCATAAAATACCTCCTCCAGCTCATTCCCTCGTCAAGCACTGCTTTACTAGCCGCATTACCACGAGGATATCCATTCAAGGACGATACGTTGAAAGCAGATCTCGACTACGCAAAGAACTTGCTACAAATCATCGACTATGCACCAGAGCTGAAATCAGATATCCTCGACCTCATCACAGAACGTCTCATCAAGCTGGATGTCGAAGTACAGATAGACATCGAAGACTTGGAGGAAGACGTCGGCGATCTCCTTGGTGACCACAGACCTATACGGAAATACAAAGACGAATGGGAGGAAAAAGAAGAAGAAATCGAAGTCTCCGACGAAGATTCCGACGACGAATCAGACGACTTCCAAACAGCAGCTGAATTATCCCACGCACGCATCAAGACCTTGCGCTCATCAACGGCAAAAATGGACGCTCTCCTCGACCTGCTCTTCAGCTACTACGACCCTCAAATACGCAGCACAAAACCCGGCACCTCGGCCGCAATCTTCGACCTCCTGCTCGGCCAATTCCGCAAAACAATCCTCCCCGCCCATCACTCCCGGCACACACAATTCCTGCTCTTCCACTTCGCTCAAACCTCCTCAGAACTGACAACACGCTTCCTAACAACCTGTCTCCAAATCGTCGCCTCTCCAATCCACACAGCCTACCTCCGCATGTCAGCGGCATTCTATCTGGGCTCCTTCATCGCCCGTGCCTCCCACATCACCTCCGACGACGTCTACCAAGTCGGTACAAGCCTAATGTCCTTCATCGAGCGGCAACGACTCCAATTCGAGCCCCGCTCCAGTGGTCCAAACGTCAAAGCTTATGGCCCCTACTACGCCGCTTTCCAAGCACTAATCTACATTTTCTGTTTCCGCTGGCGAGACCTGCTCAGCGACCCCGAAGATTACCAAATCGGCGACACCGAAGAGGAAAATGAAGACGAATTGCTGAATGCCCTGCAGACGGGTGCGTTGCAGTGGATGCCCAACATCCGCTCTGTGCTCAACTCAAACGCCATTTCCATCTTGAACCCGCTTAAAGTGTGCGCGCCTACGATTGTCGAGGAGTTTGCGCGCATTGCGAAGTATTTGAGTGTGGTGTATGTGTTTAATGTGCTTGAGAGCAATAAACGCATTAGATTGAGTCAGTTTGTGAGACAGTATGATGGTGGCATTCAGGCGGTCGGCAGGGAGGGGTTGTGGCAATTGGATGCGTGGTTTCCGTTTGATCCGTATACGTTGCCCGGGAGTAAGAGGTGGGTTGAGGGGGATTGGAATGAGTGGAGGGGCGTTCCGGGGTTGGATGGACCGGGTGGGGGAGCTGGAGAGGATGAGGAAGATAGTGAGGAGGATGAGGAGGATGATGATGGGGACAGTGACGAGGATGGGGAGGGGGACGAAGATGCGGCTACGGAGACGCCCGAGGGGAGTTTGGTGTGAAATATGGAAGATTTGTTGAGCTGGGTTGAGATGCATGGTTATGATGTTATGAAATTTAATGACAATTGATTTGCACCTTTCATTCCAAACTATACCTGCCCTCGTTTCGTGTGATCGCTAATGTGGTGGCTGGACTGCGTACAGCTCAAGGGAGATATAGATATAATCAATAGCGAAGACTGAATGAATCGACCGTATTCAATTGACTTGGAGAAAATACTCAATCGGTTTGCATTACTGACACTGCTTCTCGACTTGCAGCATTCTCATCCAATCCAATTGACCGACCGCCTGCATTTAGCAAATCCGAGCAAACTGACGTCAATATTACCTGGTAGTAGTCGAGAAGTGAAACCAATACCAAAGATGGAGGGCAGTACGAAATAAGAACATACAGAGTCCGAATGAGCAAGACTGCTGCATACCTCATGCTGATTTTCTTTTCGATTCCCTTTGAACTCAGAGTCCCGTCACAGCAAGACCGAACATAGATTTGAATTAGGCTTCTTTTATTCTCTTGATTTCGTATAAATATACACCATCCTAACACCGAATATATTAATCACTTTCCGAAACTGCGGCTAGTCTTCCAGCGTGTCTGCTCTTCTAATCTCAACTCTTTGGTTCATCGCATATCTCCATCATACCATACACACACTTACTCATCTCATTCTCAATTCTTTCTACTAACCCCCGCAACACCCGCCCCAATCACACTCGGCAACTCCTGCCCTCCCATCTGCATCAACAACCCGACTCCCCACGCAATCACGCTCAAAAGCCCCACCGTCACACTGCCCAACAGCCAAAATTCAAAACTGACATCCTTCTTTTGACACGCCGGACCCGTCCATCTCGTCGTCTTTACGGTCCCATCCTTGTTCGTATGCCGACTAACGCTGCATTGACAGCTGTAGCAGCTGCCTTTGCCGGGGCCCTGACTGTCTTTGTACTTGAGGCTGCAGGAGCCGTGGCCGGAACAGCTGTGCGTGATGGATTCGCAAAGGGATAGGCTGGAGAAGCATTGAGGGAGGATTCCTCGCGGAGCGGTGGTGTTGGTGCTGCTGTTGGAGGAGGCGAGGATGCGGGTGGTTTCGGTGGCGGGCGCTTTCCAGGCGGGTGTGCTGTCGGTGGAGACGGATTCTTCTTCGTTGTTGAACGGATAGAGGGTGTCGAGCCAGTTGGGTTTGTGGGTGGAGTCGGAGGTGGATGATTGTGAAGGATGGGAGACGTAGATGTCTTCGGGGAAGGAAGGAGAGTGTGGTGGGTTAGCCACGTTAGTGTCGTGGTTGGAGGCGGGTGCTAGGTCGGGACGACCGGAGGAGGGGAGGTCGGAGAACCAGTTTGATTGTGCTGAACGTTTGGTGAAGAGGCTGCTGCTTGTGGAGGGCATAAGGGCGATTGTAATGTCCCATTCGTTGAGCTGGTCCGTTGCCGAGACGATGAAGGCGTGGATCTTGTCCAGTGCGCTGGTCTATCAAGTGGTATTAGCCAACAGAGCGTATAGAGTCTGTATGTGCATGTTGCTCGAGCCTTACCTCCATGTCTACGGAGATCAAGAACCTGTTTTGCCTGGGCTTGAACATCTTGACGTCCTTGCTCAAAGGCTTGATCAGGTTTTCCACCGCTAGTATATCACTCGTTTGCGTCACCCGTCCTGAAGACTTATGTTGCTTATCGAAATATTCTAAAAGTGCTAGGTTGTTTGCAGGTGACGGTGCATTCATTACTGTGAAGATTGGTACGTGTTCATCTGAGGGCAGGATATCTTCATACACGAGTTGATTAGAACAACAAGTCGCTGTGTAAGTGATAATGATGGGTACCTGTTGGATCTGCCACGCCCTCAACCATAACCAAAAGTGACGGCTTGCTCCCCTCTTCTGCGAATAACTGTTGCGAATGACCTCCATAAGCATTGAGTAGACGGATAGTGTCTTCATCCACATCTTTGATTGCGTCCAATGAGCCCAATCCCAATCTTTGGGCGAAGATGTGACGTGCTGTGGTGGGAGTAACGCTGTCGCTGCCGGGAAGGGCATTGGAATGAGGAACAATGACCAGAGCGTCCTTTGCCGCTGTGGTCGCTGCCAACAAGGTGGATATCGTCCAGAGCTTCATGATGTATAGTGATGTTGTTGAATGCAAGATGTTTCGATACAGGATGATGTTGCCCAATTCGTCTTATCGTCCTCGTGGCGAATCACGTGCTAATATTTGCCAAAACATACTGTCCTTGCATCACCTACTTACTTCCTACTATTCTCGCCATTTCTTTTCATTCAATCGCTTTGCTACTGTCAAGAGGCCATTCATATTTACTGCCACCCATCAAAGGCCTAAGTCCTGCTGAATACACGCAACTCATCAGGCGCCCGATCACACTTTCCCGCTTAACACCGCCTGTGCTCACTCCTCCCAACCACCATGCGGTCCTGGCGCTCTCTATCAACTCAAGTCATACGTCCAGCATTAACGCATCGCATCATCCCCTTCCGACCGCCATTCCGACGCTTCAATCATAACCAAGTTGTCTATGTTCGCGAACCCTATGTCTCGAGAAACAAGATACTCCTCATTTTCTTGAATGCAGCCTTGGCCTATACCGTCAGCCGGTTGTTCTTCCGCAAGCTCGACAATGCAATAGATGATATAGAGATTCCAGAAGCAGAGGAGGACGAGGATTCCATGTTCGTGCCATTAGGCTGGCCAAAACGCTTACCTCAACAGTACTACCATCAATCAGACGAAGATTGGCAAGAGTTTATCAAGTTTAGTAATAATGCAGAAAAGAAAAAGGCAATACGAGGTGCGTTCATTGCAAAACGCTACAACATGAGACGTACTAACAGGACGTATCAGAGGAGCTGGCAAATCGTGTAGTCAGCGACATATCCAAGAATGTTAAAACGCAGCAGATATTCGGGAAAAAGATACGGCTGAGCAAACACTGGCTCGAAGTCAAATTTCCTGACGCTCCGCCACCAGAGTATGTACGACCAGGATTGGAAATAGCAGACGAATACATAGCAATCTCAACACAGGTCCTACCACATTCTCATATGGTCACGCTCAGCCACGTCATGCGTCCGCGCGCTGCATGGGTAGCATTACAGTCAAGCGCAAAGATGTTGTACATGTGTCAGCTCATCAAGCTGAAGGCTGCAATAGGCATCAGCCTTGATCAGCAAGAGCAACAAGTTGCATTACTATACAGATTGGTACGGGATACGCAACGAGGACAGATGCCACAAGACCCTCTCCAATCCATTGCGCAGTCACAAAATAAGGCAATTGATCAGCTACTTGGAAAACCTGCTTCGAAGTCATCATCAACGCAAACACCACAACCTGCGCGTGATCCTCAACCAGCACCCTCAATAACGACAGGCTTGCCTTCAATCATTTCGCCACAGGTTTGGGAGCGGATCAACTCCACATTCAATCCTTTTGCATCTGCACCTTCCACATCTATAAGCACGACAGACCAATCGTCCACATCAGACACAGATTCAAAGTTTAGCGGCTGGCCTCTTCTACCCATCGAATACCCGCCATCTCTAATAATCGCTGCTTCGACTTTCCAAGCAGCTTTGGCCAAGAACTGGTTTAACAGCCGATTGGATCTGCAACCAAAAGGATCATTCTTGGTATTTGGAGAAGTGGAGGTCATAGGCGACAGAGCAAGGGCGAAGTGTGACGTTAGAGCTGCGTATGATCCGAAAGAAGGAAAGTATATCTGGGTGGTGTGTAATGTGAAGCATTTGTGGGAGTTGAAGCAGAGGGCCAAGGGCGGGCCTTGAGGAGCGAGGGACTGAGGGGGGAAGCGAGTGAGTCTTGCCTCAGAATCATGGTTTTACGACAGTCACGACATGGTGTTTCTTTCATCTTTCTTGCAGCATGGCGACAGGTTGTGGCAGGTTTAGCATGGCATGGGTTAAGCGAGCGGGATTAGGCAGTGTTTCTTGCATGAGAGTGTCAAATCTTAGACCGCCTTCTTCTTCACGGAATATGCGTCTTTCTATATGCTTTGCGTCGACCGTCCTTGTCAAAGTGTATGACTAATCCGGGGACGGCACAATTCGAGTGGACGGAAGCCGAGCCGATGGTCGATCGTCACCAATCTCTATTTCAACGACAAGACATCGAACGGCCATAGAGCAAGGTATGAATGAGGGCAGTGGCTGAGAGGAAAACAATGTCTCGTATAGTATAATATATCATCTAAAGCATACCAACATCCTTTTTCGTCTTCCTTCTTCTTCTCCTCGTCACAGCCACCACTATACTCATTAGTCTCATTCCAAAAGCCGTGCGTGGTGCTACCTCTCCCAACAACTATAGCACACCGTTTCCTTCCCTTCTTCAGTCACAACTATAACTATAACCTTACCTACACTCATCTCCATCACACCAACCCACCAGCACCCACCAAAGCCACCGACAACCACAACGCTCCACCATGGCAATCAACGTCCTAGACCGCTACTACCTTTCCATAACCCTCCTCATCACAATCGCCTACCAGCTCTTTTTCTTCTGCATAGCATGGACGTTGCATTTCGACAAACTGACTGATTTCGCCGGCGGCACTAACTTTGTTGTGCTGGCTGTCATTACGCTTGCGCTTTCTTTGGCTGGTGAGGGTGGTATTGGTGGTGGTGATGCGAGACAGATTCTGGCGAGTTTGTTCATTATGTTGTGGGGTGCGAGGTTGAGTGGGTTTCTGCTTTTTAGGATTTTGAAGACGGGTGAGTTTTGTTTTGTTTTGTGGGTTTGTATTGAGGAGGTGGGGAGTGTGCTGTGATGTGCCGCGCATTTGATTTCGTTGTTGTGTGAAGTTGTGATATTTGGGCAGTTCGTTGCACGTCAAGAAGCATGAGGTCTGCTCGCGTTGTGGTTCATGAGCGAAGAACCGAATGGGAAGAAAATCAAAAAAGCAAATGGTGACGAACAGTGGAGCTAGAAGTGGGATGAATAGTGCTTGCGTCGACCTAAGCTAATCACCATTCTCTCTCTCTACTATAGGCAAAGACGACCGCTTCGACGATAAACGAGATAAATTCTTTTCTTTTCTTGGATTTTGGATATTTCAGGTAACGATTCCCTTTTCCCTCTCTTGCCCATTCACACATTATCGGTGTCCGTCCCGCATCACTAGCGAAACAAAATTCAGTACACCACAAACCCACCGCACCTAACACCAATACCCCAAATTAACTCCTATCCCTACAGATGCTCTGGGTATGGACAGTCTCCCTCCCTATAACCATCCTCAACTCTCCCTCGGTTGCAAACTACCCTAAAGTCTCCTTCGGCAAACCCTGCGACATCATCGGCATTATACTCTTTGCCTACGGCTTCCTACTTGAAGCAATAGCGGATGTGCAGAAGTATCGCTTTAGGAGCGTGGTGCAGAAGGGTGACCGGAGTGCGATTTGTGACAAGGGAGTTTGGGCGTGGAGTAGACATCCTAATTATTTGTGAGTTTTGACATTTTTATTCCATTTCTGATTGTACTTTTTGTTTGGTGCAAGAGGGTTGGAGCAAGCTGGCTTTAATCTGGTTTTGCTTGGTGGTGTGGCAGCAGAGCCTACGCCAGGGCGCATGCAAGTATCACAGGCAACGAGGACGAATAAGAGAGAAGGACAAATAAACAATGGAGAAAAAATGCTAATTCCCATTAATATAGCGGTGAAATAACCCTCCAACTAGGCCTCTACCTCTTCGTCCTCTCACCTGCTATCTACCCCAGCCAATCACACCTCCCCTCCTCCTCCCGCGCAGCTCTATATGCCACAATCCTCGGCCCAATCTTCCTCACCCTGCTCCTGCTTTTCGTCTCAGGACTACCACTACAAGAGCGTCCAGGCGCGAAAAAACGGTATGAATGTAGTGTCTCGTCACCGTCTCCTAACTCCGAACATGCGGAGGGTGGTGGTGGTGAAGGTGCAGGGAATGGGAATGGTGGAGGAGGAGGCAATGGAGGGAAGGAATGGAGGAGATATAGTGAGTACTTACATACCACGAGTATTCTTATACCGATGCCGAAGAGTTTGTGGAGTGCGTTGCCGGTGGGTGTTAAGAGGACGGTTGGGTGTGAGTGGCCTATGTATGTGTTTGTGCCCGGGAGGGATGGAGAGGGTGATGGGGAGCAGGTCTGAGGCACTGATTTCGTACTCACCACTAAACCTACGAGACACGGAAACAAAGAGACGAGACAAGACAGCCTGAGTTATATTTCGTTAGATGAATATGCCAGGTGACCAAAATGGCTTATGAGTCCCAGAATGAAAGGAGCAATAGAAAGTGGAAACAATGATTTCTGTTGTCATCACGATAGTATTTATATTGCTATAATCTAGATGAAGGAAGAACACCTCTGCTCCTGAAACCTGAAACAAATTCCTGCAACCTTTAATAAAATCTGATAGTGCTTACGATACAGCTTGTCTATACTCTCCATCCTACTCAGTTGTGCTTAGCCATGAGAGTACCTTGGCGGCCTCTGCACGCTGGGCTCTGGCCGCACGTGCGTTGATTGCCTCTAGCAACTTGTCTGACTGTGCGCGCCGAGCAACACTAAAAGCCTCGGAAGGAGCGTTCTGCTTAATCCGCTTAAGACACGAAGCACGTCCCAAGCGCACAGTCTCCAGCTGCACCTTCGGGCCCAGCGTGTTCAGTCGCTGTGCGAGTGTAACACGATAGTCAGCGTGCTTTGCTCTGGGAAACGAAACTGTTCCCGTCAGAGGGCGGTTGTTCACTGTTGCGTTCTCAACGGCAAAGTACACCACGCCTTGTGCCAACTGTTTGAAGAAATGCTTGGTACCTCGTACGCACATAAGGCGTCCCATGGCAATGGTCCTGTAAACGATGCCGACGCCGGCGCATTGGCTCTTGGAGAGCGGCCCGAACTTGATTTGTGCGACAACTTGGGAAGCCTGTTGAGTGCGGATTTGCTGAGCTAGGGCGTAAATTTGCTTGATGGATGTGAGGTACATGGTAAAGATGTGTTTGGAACGGGATCTGGTCATGATGATTTTGGAAGTGGGACCTGAGCTTGAGCTACCGGGGGTGATAACTTTGTTTCTCTAGCGATTCTGATAGGTTGTGGTGTGGTAGGGACCATGGCGACAGGGGTGGTGTTGGTGGTCTTGGAAGTGGACATATGGATTTGGTAAAGTGATAAAGTAGTGAAAGCAGTGAAGTGGTGAAGTCTTAAATTAGCGAGGTGTATTAACTGCTGCTGAATACCAGAGTACTGTAGATACTGTGGAGTAGAGTATGAGGCGGAGATGTGCAAAGATATTGTAGTAAGTATGAGGCAAGGTAGATGATAAGATGAGAAGAGCTGATGATGATGGAGAAAGGAAAAGAGAATGAAGAGGGAGGACGAAGGTCCTTTTATAGTTGAAAGAGGAAGAGGTGCTTAGACCTACCGTAGGTACATCTGCTAAGTACCTACTGTAGACTCAAACTAGGTACACACGAGGTACCTAGTTAGTTAACATTACCATGTTACCTGATTGGCCAGAAAGTCCGGTACGCGGGGTTTCAGTGTGTCCGGTTGCAAGAACTTGCTGAAAATCTGTCTTGAAAAGGACATAACCTAAGCAATATAGAGATATCTAGATCAAGAACCTATCGTTTGCTTGATTATAGTATGAAGCACCTGTCTACCAATTTTCAGATCTATACAATTATTTTCCACTAAGAAATAACTGAAACGATCATTTCATCTATGTCTCAGCACGAATGGTCTAAACTACTTGAAAGTCATACAACATCAAGCAGAACGATATTATAGGTCTTCAAACCTAGAATCTGAATCTTTGTAGAAAGACGCATACATTTGATAAATTTTAGAGCCATACCAATAGTTTTCACTAACTTAGTTAATGTTGAAGTTGTATTTGACGTGTCTTGGAAAATTGGTCTGAACTACTTTAAAATCACATAACATTCAGCATACCTATACTCTAGGTGTACAAATCTACCATATAGTTCACTATGGACTCAAGCACCTTCTTACCAAGTTTCAGATCCATACCATTCATCGTTGTTAAGATACTTAAGTCGAGGTCATTTCAAACATGTTCTTGGCTTGAATGGTCAAAACTACTCGTCACACCTAGGAACATTCATAACACTTGCAGTACACTATGTCCTCGCTCGAGAACCTACCAACTATTCCGAAGTAGAACAAAGCACCTTCCTACCGATTTTCAGAACTATCTCATTTATTGTTGTTTAGATACTTCAGTCGGGGTTGTGTTTGATGTGTCTTGGCATAAATGGTCAGAACTACTCTGCACGTACAGGAACATTAATGAAACACGCAGTATATTATGGTCTAGATCGACGACTTACAAACTAGTCCGAAGTAGAATGAAGCACCTTCCTACCGGTTTTTAGAACTGACTCATCTATCGTTGTTAATATACTTAAGTCGAGGTCGTTTCAGACATGTTCTTGGCGTGTGGGCACATCAGTTGGGTTGAAACAAAACAGCTTGGATATTTCACAATCCGGGTATTACATTTTGATGCTTTGAAGCTAAAGATCGGCTTATAGGTATGTGAGGCATCTCTTGTGTGGATTTGAGAATATTTGGGATTATCGTTGTTGAGTCACCTCAAGATTAGGATGGTACCTTCCACAGTGAAGAGACATGCTCCCAACACCGTCTCAAGCTTGAATCTCTCGAATAACAAGATCTAGATCTAAGAAACTACGTTGTCGTAAAAGCAGTCCAGAAGAATACGCCTGCCTGCTTTCAGAGTCCCGAACCATCGTTATTCAAACACTAAACTGGAAGTCAAATAAAACTACTTCGCCGATTTAAATGCACAGCAAGTAAAACTGACTGAGGAGTACTAGGAAATCTCGGATTTATATAAGTAGGGATGGGGCGATATACTAGACGAAACGAAGAGAATTTGATTCATGACTTCTGCTCATAAACACAGTATACTCAAAAAGACAGAACTACCCTTTCACATTCAAGGTCATGCCTACACCTCAAACGCCATGTCCCTTACCTTTATCAACCCAGCATCGATATCATCTAAAACTGCAACGAGATCTCCTGGCCCTTGACACGTCCGATGACAGTCTGTGCAGCATACTTGGGGATGACTTCGTCATCGTGCAGCATCTCGAACTCTTCCGAAGCATCACGTCCCTAGTCATTCGATGTTAGTTTATAGTCAAGTAGAAGTACTTCTCGAAAACCTACCATATGCGAGTACAAAGCCTGAGGTCCACCAGGGTGCTCAAAGACCCAGTCCGTAATGTTCATCACAACACCCTTGACAGCCACCCACAGATCGTCCTTCTTGTTGTGCTTCGCTACTTCCTCCAGGGTGTACTCTTGTTCCGGCACCTTAAAGTCCTTGGGGTCGTTGGGCTTGGTAACCTTGCCTGGGTCATCACTGTCTGATTTGCTCATCACCGGCGCAACAGACTGTTGCTGATGACGCTTAGGTGCATCATGGATATCACGTTCGCCATCTGCGCCACCGTTTTGCCACTCGACACTGATCTTGCCAGGGTTGTTGGGATCGATGTGAAGGCTGATTTGGCCGAGACGCTGTGCAGCTGTGCTGATGCCTCCGTTGAGAACTTCCTGGAACAGGTACTTGCTTGCGCTTTCACCTGCAACACGACCGTAGACGACACAGCCCAGAAGGGATGAACCACCAAGTCTATTGGCGCCGTGGACACCACCTGCAAGCTCACCACAGACGAAGAGACCCTCGAAAGGCTTGCCGGTTTGCTTGTTCAGACATTGTGCTTGGTCGTTGATTTCGATACCACCCATGGTGAAGTGAAGCACAGGCTCCATCTCGGCAACGTGGAAGGTGTCCTCAATGTCAAAGGGGAAGTTGTGGAAGTACTTCTTGCCATAGGGATCCTTCTCCTTGCCTTCTGCGATGGCGTTATATGTCTTGAATGTCTTTTGTAATGCTTCGGGGCCGCAGCCGATGGTCTCGGCAAGCTCTTTACCGGACATCTTCTTCATCAGGCCACGACCGGAGTAGTGGCGAGTGTGGAAATCAAGAATGTTTGAGGCTTTGGAGTTGAGGATGAGACGGATAGGCCAGTTACCAGCCTCCTTCTCCTTCCACATTTCACCAGACACGTAATCACGGTGGCCAAGCTCATCAGCGATGCGTTGTCCGTTCTTGTTGAGGAGGAGACCACCTTCACCACGTAGAGCTGGACATTTTTATTAGTATCAATCGTCAACCGTATATCGTTATGCCAACATACCTTCTGCAGCCAAGAACTTCCACTTTGAACCTGGGTCTTTGGGGTCGACCAAACCTGTAGGGTGTACTTGCACCTTGTCCATATCAATATCATTGGCGCCCATTGCCATCAACATCTTGTGTCCGTCACCAGTGGCATGTGTGCCGTTTGTGGAGGCCAGATGAAAGGTATCAGGTCTGTGCTTCTTGAGTAGAGAGTCTTCGCCGAAATCCGCAGCATAACCACCAGTTGCCAATATAACGGGGCCCTCAACGTAGACCTCCTCGTCGTTGAACAGATATGTCACACCAGTAACCTTGTTACCGTCTTTGTTCACTTTAACAACCTTGGCCTTCTTAATCAGCTGTATACGCTCGGGCTCTTTCTCTGCCAATTCTTCGAATCTTTGCATCAGGGCATAGGTGATGGCCATTCCAGGGAACTTTGCATCATGACCACGGTGAGTGCGTGGGAAAGAGTGGCCACTACAGTATTGTCAGCTTGTGCTGAACATGCCAGGGTGAAATATGCCTTACCCCAATCGCGAGACCAAGGTCAAATCCAGTCCGAAAACATCCTGTAACCACTCCACAGCAGAAGCCGACTTGTAAGTCAACACCTTGATGAGATCTGGTCGCGCCTTATCTCTTGCAGACTTCAAGGTGTCTTCGTAAAACTGCTTCACACTGTCTCCGATAGATAGATCTGTTTGTGCTCGTGTAAGAGCACCGTTGATACCAGATGTGGCCTTTGTGGAGTTTCCTCCCATGAAGTCTGTGAATAGAATGTCACTATACTGATCGCCTGTGTAGACTGGAGCCTTTCTTACTGTTTTTGTCCAACAGTAACACATTTCCACCGGAAAGGTAGATGGTGTGGGCTGCGCTTAGGCCAGACACTGCGGGGGTATGGTTAGTCTGATGTCTACGAGGGAGTGGTCTTCACGTACAGCCAGCGCCAACGACGATAACTCTTGGAGGCATATTGATGGTAATGAGCAGTAGAGAAGAAAGAGAAAGTGAGTGTATGCTTAAGGAGGGAGGTTGTGGCGATGCTCGGTGTTGTTGAAGTGTACAAAGCAGTTACCTGGAAGATCCCTCGGCAGCATGTGTCGCGACGATCAGGCGGTTTTAGCGTGGGGGTCAGTATGGGGAGGATTTTGTGGCCTCGGTGAAATCCGGCCGAAGCATGATTGCTAATGCCACCTGTATGTTTTGTGTTGACAGGTGCTCGGCACAGTCCTGATCCCTCTTCGTACGGCTCTTACAGCTGCACGAGGTGAAAATCTGCATGTACTGTTAATAAGATCTGTATAGTGTTATTATGCGGAGGAGTACTGTCCTCCACACGGCGGACTTGAAAATTGGAGAGAAGAGCGAAATCAGAGGAGAGAACACTTTCATTTTGCGCGCAATATGCGGCGGACAAGAGTATATTCCGGTTGGTAGGATGGACAGGAAGTTGTTGGTAAGAAACCAGACGGGAACGTGCAGAGCACAAGCATAAGCAGCCAGCAAATGGAGGAGAAAAGGAAGAAGATGTTCATTTATGTACAATCCGAGAAGAATTACAAGCAATACAGGAAAGCCCATTATTAAGATCATCCATCATGTCTCTTTAGCCATTCCGGCTTTCTTATTTGGCTGAGAAGCAAGATCCTGGACGGTGTTGCCTCGATTAGTGACGAGGGCTGTTGAGCAAAGTGTAGTTGCCCTTGTGAGACCTTCACGAAACTCCTGATCTTGACCACCTTGTCCATCCTGCCCATCGTCTCCAGACATGACGCCAGTCCACCCTTCCTACCATCTCCATTCAGTGCATAACTTAAGCGCCCTTTCCAGGCTCCCTCAAGATCCATCCTCGCACACCAGGTCGCAGCTCGCTGTAGGGATGTCCAACAGGCATATCATTGAAGACGAGATCATGCCTATCCCTCTGTGTCATCTCACCACTTCCACTACTCCTCTCATTACCACTGTTGTCTCCACTGTAGCCACCAGCGTAACCTCCAGTGTGTCCATCGACACCGCCGATCAAATGTCCACCTTCTTCTACCTTCTCTCTCATCATCTCGCCTCCGTAACCGTCAGTATAACTCTGCGTGCTACCATTAGCATCCGTGAGAGTGGCAGGGTCGGATGAGCTGTTTGTGTTGCTTGGTGGTGTCTCTTCACTGCCTTGCTCGGAACTGCTTGTGTTGCCCATGCCCACGGTGAGATGTCTCCTGCTTCCCTTACGTTGACGACGTGCGTGCCAGTCAGACGCTTCGTAATCAAAGTCAATGTTACCGTCACGTCCATACCAGAGGGGTGTTTCCTGAGAGATGTGGACGACAGCGCGATATGGCGATTTCTCGTTCGAAGCGGAGGAGAAGAACACATCGACTTCTTCCAAAGTTCTGTAAGCTGTTTCGGGGTAAAACAGGTACACGATTGGAATAGCAACGGCGTTGAGAGCAATGAAAATAATGTATGTCTTGTATCCGATAGCATAGAAAGCAACGGGTGTGATGAGGACGACCCAGAAATTGCAAAACCAGTTTGTTGCTGTTGAGAGAGCATTGGCAGGTCCGCGAATGCGAAGGGGTACGATCTCGGCACTGTATAGCCAGGCCATTCCTTGCCATCCGATTACGAAAAAGGCCATGAAGACGAAGAAGAAGACGACCAGGACGACATGAGACGCGGTGGAGTTGAGGGCACCCATGATGGTGAGGAGGATGGTAGCGATCAGCATACCTGAAGAACCAAAGATCATGAGGGAGCGACGACCCCAGAAATGATCGATACCAACTACGGGAACGAAAGCAAATATAAAGGCGACGGTTCCAATGCAGCCGGCTAGGAGTCGTGAGAGCCAGGGCGTGTATCCTGTCTGTTGGACAATGAGAAGAGCCAAGTATTGTGCGATCAAGTTAACACCAGTGGTTTGCTGCAACCCTTGGATGAGGCAGGCGAGTAGTGTGCGATGGCCGTGTCTCGCCTCGTCGTTGGAGAAGATAGCGCCGAAGCCGCCAGCACCCATTTCGATGACGGCATCTTTGATGGCGAGGAATTCTTTGTACACGACTGCATCCCCTGGTGAACGATCATCCAAAGCAGCCAGTACTTGAAGAGCTTCCTCAGCACGACCGTTCAGGATAAGCCAACGAGGAGATTCGGGCAGGAAGAAAAGGGCGATGGCGACGATGAACATCATCGGAATCTGAAACGCGATTGGCACGCGCCATGCTGCTGAGCTGGTCTCGATCCAAGCGAAAGCGAAGCCTACCCAGTAGGACATCATGAGACCAAAGGTGATGAAAGCACCAGTAATCATGACAAGCGTGCCACGACGGTGAGCACGAGATGTTTCGGCCTGCCAAGCAGGGATCGTGCAGGTGTTGAATCCATTGCCTGTGAACTGTTAATTTTCCATATCAAATATCATCATTTCATCACACATCCAACATACCAAAACCAGCAAGAACTCTTCCAGCAAGGAGCTGTCCCAAGCTATAACTCGTGCACTGCAAGATCTCTCCAACGACCAAGAAGAAAACACCCACGAATATCGTCTTCTTCCTGCCTAAGAACGATCCAACATAGATGGTACACAGAGCACTAACGAAACACCCAATATTCCATGCGGCGTTTGTGATCCCTTGAAGGATAGCTACATGTCTGTCTCCAGGGTGGCCGATAGTGTCGATTTGAGGGAACTGTGCGCGGAAGGAGTCGTCGGTGAGGAAGACGCCAAAGTCACCTTGACAGTAGCCGAAAAGCGCGAAGCAGAGACCAGAGACTACGCCGATTGCAATGGTGAGGCCGGAGCCACGGAGGCCCATGAAGGGCGCCATTTTGAGAAGTGTGTCGCGCCTGGCGTGGCTGGCGATCTAGATGGAGGTGCGGTGGGAGAGGTTCGCAAGAGGAACTGGTGATGGAGGATGGCGAGGATGGAGATGGGATGAAAGACGAGATGATGGAGACCAAATTCAAAGCCAAGTCTGAAAGATGGGATTGAGGAACGTGAAGTTTCAAGTGAAAACGGGGGATTATTGGCGCACGAACTGTGTTGACGTTGTGTGGCTGGCGGCCGATAGTCCGTTGCTTGTGATTGGCTGCTCGTTGTTCCCCTGTCGTCAACGACTTTTGAATACAGATCGCTCCGCTTTTTTCGATCGAGATGCAAGAAATGTCCGTGGTCCAGATCTGGCGAGCAACATCAGGATTATTTGTTCAAAATACATACATATATAGAGCGTTCTTTATTGCTACTATAATCAATGTATTAGCTATTCTTCGACTTCCTAGGCTCATCCTGTACTACTCCTCCTATAGACACCCCCTTCTCAATGACTTGACCGCTGAGATCCAAGTTCTCAACCCCGACCAATGCTTTAACAATCCCAGTTTCATTCCTTTCCGCAACCAGAACTCTGATCGCACATACCAAGAATGTCTGCAATCTCTCTACAGCCCACCCATCTGGCACACATCCTAGCACTTGTTCCACTTCAAACCATGGCGCGAACCTCTCCAGCAGCTCTGATGTCTGCGTGATCTGCTGATCTATATCTTCAATGCGAAGAAACTCCTCCAACAAGTAGCTGAATAATGCCATTTGGCGACCATGGCTAGGTTGTGCATCGGATGGTAAGCTGGATGAAGTGGGACTGTAGGTGCCAGAGCCACCGAGCAGACAGTAACGGATGGCTGTATCATAATCGCCTAGACCGTGCACGAGCAAACTGATGGCTTCGCGGTGCTTACCTTGTCTTCCACTCAATACTATCGTCTCTGGAACGAGTTCTTGTGAAAAGGGCTCAATGCGTGAGAGGATACCGGCAAGGTCGTAGGTAGATGCTGCACCGTGCGAACCTCCGAGAAGTTGTAATAGGCGCAGACGATTGTGCCACCAGTCGGCCGAGAGAGTGTTATCTGCAGCAAATTGGCTGTATGTTGGTTTAGGTGGTCGCAAGGCTCGGTAGGAAGTGTAGGACAGGAGAAGAGTCTCCCGAGCTTCTTCTGAAGTGGAGAGTTCGTTCACTACAGAGTCAAGGTAGTAGTTGATCAGATCCGTGGCATGTAGGGCGAGCTAGCGGTTGTTTAGTTGAGTCGCAATCAGGCAGAGAATCGATCCCACACTTACATTCTTGTCAAAGACCAGGTACTCCAAGTAGTCCTTGACAGCATTTGGAGCATGTGCCTTTAGTATGCCAACAACATGTTTCGGCTCGAATCTGACCTTGTTCCCATCCACAAAAACTCGTACACCCAATTTCGGGTTCCGCGCGGCTAGCCATGTTGCATATTCCTCTACCACGGCGGCATCGTTTAGCACCGTAAGATATCGTCGCATCTCTTGTTCTCCATCAGTCAATTCGCCACCTGTGTCTTCTTCTCCTTCTAGTATCCTCTTCCAAGTAGAGAGCACCTTGGACGACATTTTTCTGCTTTGATACAGACGGCTGAGGACGTAAAGCCGCTTGAATTGCTCCAATAGCTCAACAGCACGATCAAAACAATCGACACCGTGATCAACCACGGTATTGAGCTCAGATCTCAGAGAACCTCTTCTGCCTGGTCCTCGTCGACTGTTTTGGTCTAGGATGAGCAGAACATGTAGTAGGGCTGCATCAACAGTCTCGAACACTTCTTTCTCATTTGTGACACTGCCAAAGCCCTTTCTACGTCTCCAACTGAATAGATAGCGTCTGACAAGTTGTAGAAGATCGAAGCCGGAAGCTGTTATATCGTGTATATTTGAGGGATCCTGCTTAGCTTGGAAATCGTCAAGCAAAGTTTTTAATGCACCTTGTACCCAAATACCGTCCACTGCTTGCACGACTTCCTTCTGCAATACTGGCATCACTAACAGAAGTAAGCGTGGATCAACCTCGCCTTCGGATAATGACTTTTCTGTAGCTTCCAGGTCTCGTGTACTGAGCTGTGTTTTCTCCAGACTTTGCGAAAACAGATCGAGAAACAGCAACATGGACCCCTGTTGTTTGACAGAGCTGATGGTGAGGAATTCCAGCTCCGTTGTTGGTTCCTCGCCTTCTGTATTTGTCAAGATCTCTTCGATGGCTCTTCGGTCTATTGTACTCGAGCCTGTTTTCGTTGCTACTTTTGTTGTTGCCTCTTGTAGACGAGCATGTAATCGTACAATTGCAGGATTGCGAGAAACCCACCACACTTTGTCGATACCATATACCAGGACTCGTGAGCTGATCGAACTTAGCCGGTCGATGAACTGAGCTTCTTGCTTCTCTCGTCTTGCATCTTCTTCGGTTGAAGATCCCTGTCGCTCCACTTTCGAACCTATTTCAAGCCGTTTCAAGCCCAAAAGACTCGCAACCATCTCGTTGTTGCTGTGAATCTGCGAGGTTGCAGGTCTTATTCCAAAAGCATTTTTTGTATTGCCTAGATGTGCTTCTGTCTTCGTCTTGTCGATAGCAATAGGTAACCAGAACTTCCCTGAATTGAAAGTTTCAGTGTCTTGATCTAGCATTTGGATCTCCAATTGCTTGGACTGATCACCGGTAACCAGAGCAATAACAAATTGGTCTTGTTCTGTCGTAATGTCCGCGCCATTACTTGAGCCGATTTCCGGACTATCAATACACAGAGACTCTGGGTATCTAGAGAATTCTAGAGTCCCTCTCACAACATCACCATCCAGATTAACAAAGATACCTACACCTGGATCTTGAAATGACGTGCCCGTAGTAAGCAAGAACTCCGAAGATGATGGTGAAGCGATATGCGGTAAAAGCGTTGTACGAGACCGTAGCTTCATAACATCTTGACTGGAACTCCGACCGTGGCCCCTTAAAGCTTCGAGAGGTGGTGGTTGCAGAGAGTCACGGCGGTCCGGAAGCTGGGAATCTACTGCTTGCGAAGCTGGTGGTGGAGGACTTAAAAGACGTTGTGGCGTACTAGTAAGGCTAGCATCTCTGCTAAGTTCACGTTCATGAGAAGCAACTGCATCTGCGGGCGGTGTCGTTGTAGGTGTAGTTGCTGGGTCTTTTGTGCCTTCTGTGATGCTGGGAGTGGCTGCATCTGGCGGCGAACCTTCTCCACTGGAAGATGAGATTTCAAACAAAGGAATCCGCTGCCGTTCCACCACATCCAGCAAATGATAAGATTTCGTATCTGCCACACAAGCTATACTGCCCCGTCGGATCGTGTCCAGATAGCCACCAGCTTCGATCTCGCGTACTCGTTGTAACTTTTCTCCAATTCGGATAAGTCGAGTTCTCCCTTTCTGGCAAATCATGATGACGATACCATCTTGGTTGTCCTCGCCATCTTCTAGGCCGCCCTGATCGATACCGCCAACCCACAAGCAGTTGTTGAGTTTGGTATTGGTAAAAATTGGACTAAGTTCTGGCAATGTATAGAAAGTCAATGTTCCATTGCACAAGACGCACGCCTTGTTGACTGTTGGTAAGATAAGAATTTGCTGGATCCCCAGCCTATGTGCTGCTGGTGTATTCTCGGAGTATTGAGGTTGCAACCTTGTAGCTAAGATGAACTGTTGGCTGGTATCTGCATCGTCGGCAGGGGGGAGCAGGAAGTAGTGCAGAATCTCCGCAGCAGAAGTTCCAACATAAAGATTGCCCTCTGGGTGAGATATGTTAGCTCCTAGACAAATTGCCAATAAAAGCATTATGTTGACTGACCCCAGAAATCCACGCATGTTATGTAGATGTCATCTTCTGAACCATCCTCAGACAACGCAAAGTCGACGTCCAGCTTGCGCAGGACGTATGGACCGCTCTCGACATGTTGATGGTTGTGTGTAGACTCTACAGCACTGGCTTGGGTGTTTGTCATTTATGTCATCTGCAGCATTGGAACCTTGCCAACATCGCATCAAAGAGATCACTATATTCTCAGTCACACTGGTCGCAGGATAATTCGCCAATATACATTCGAGACCATCGAGTCCTTGAAGTGTATCTTGTCGTCGCCGTTGTTGTTCGTCCTCTCTTGTTGTATGGATATAGCCGTTAGCATGACACATGTCTTTATCAACAACCTTCCCCCTCGATCAACAACACTGCCCTCATCAAGTGTCTCTTGTTCGCCTCGGAGGTCGACGGCGCGTCAATTGATGGTGTCACTGTAGAGATCATCAGCGACCATGGACGTGGCAGCAACAGCAGAGCATCCTGTCTCTGGCGAGAATGCAACCTCCTACGGCAATACGAGTACCCTCGAGGACAACAAGTTTCAGCGAGCAATCTCAGCATGGAGAAGCATAGACCTGACCACTCTCATACCTAAGCTTGATGCAACTGCTTCCGAACTCGCTACGCAGCAGAAAGACTCGCTTGTCGAGAGGAAAGAGTTGGCTCAGAAGACAAAAGACTTTAGAAAGCTAGATGATGAAGCCAAGGTCACAGAAGTCAAGGCTTTGCTCAAATGTGCGTTGACAGCTCATGGATGACGATGCAACCCATTTCCCACTGACTGTGCTTAGCATATCAAACATATATCGACCTCGTTTCGAACCACTCCAAATCCATATCTGCAGCATTCCTGCAAGTCTACTCTCCTCTATCCGAAGTTCCAGATCCATATCCTTTGCTAGAAGCCTCTATAGAGTCTCTGATAGTCGCAGATGAAATCCTACCCAAACTTGAAGATGAAAACAAGCAATTACAGGCTAATAATGCTACACTCACATCGCAACTTGAAACACTGGAGAAGCAGTTAGAAGAGGAGCGAAATAGCAGAAGAGCAGCAGAGGATAGTAAGGATACCAAGATCAAAGAAGTGGAAGAGTCTTGGACGGCGGTTCTGGCAGAAAAGCAAAACAATTGGGCGGCAAGAGAGAAGGGTTTAGAAGAGCGAGCTGATAACCAGGAGAGGTTATTGAAAGAGCTGAAAGCAAGCTATGAGGTTTCGGAGAGATTAGGACGGGGTGATGATATACAGAGTTCTGCTTCGCAAGCATCAGCAGCAGAGTTGGAAATGATGAACGCTGAGCTCGAGCGAGCGAACCTGCGTATAGCTGAAGTGGAGTCTAGAAACGAGCAGCTTCGGATTGAACTTGCACAGAATGCGACACAGAATAGTGGGAAGTCGAATACAGCATCGGCAGTGGAGGACGATCCCGCATTCCTACGACTACGATCCGAAAACTCATCATTGATACGTAAGCTCAACAATGCCAAACTCGAGCGTGAAGCAGAGAAGCGAGGATTGGAAAGTACAACAAGAGCATTAAGGAAGGATGTTGCCGCCATGAAAGAGGACAATGAAAGCATGAAATCCAGACTGGAAAACTGGAAGGACTACGATAATATCAAGCGTGAGCTCGAAGTCCTCAAATCAATCGAGTTTAACATTGGTGAAGCCGAAGACGAGAACCCTGACACACTATCTTTGAGCAATCCGTCCGGCGGAACGCAAGAGCTAGAACAACTCCTCCTCGCCCGCAACAAAAAGCTCAACGACGACCTTACCCTTCTCCGCGTCGCTCACACCGACCTTCAAAGCCGGTCGGAAATGCTGCAAGAAGACCTCTCGACCACAAATCAAGAGCTCGAGAAGTCGCGCATCCTCAACGCAACCCTTGAAAGCGATCTCGCTCGTGCGCAGGACGAAGTCGCACCCAGCATCCACCCTGCCATGTCCGTTGCTGGCCGGACACAGGCATCACGATATCCTTCCAACAACTACAACCGCCGCGTGTCTCGTTTCTCACCAACCTCCTCCATCATCTCCGGGTTCGATCCTGCGTCCAACGGGCTTGAGAGTCCTCGTGGCGGTGGTTATGGTGGTAACGAAGGCGGTATCCTCCCCATCCTGACCGCGCAGCGTGATCGTTTCAAAAAGCGAATCACAGAACTCGATGCCGAGCTCGCCAAGTCACACAATACAGTGACATCTTTGCGTTCCGAAGTTGCTGCATTACAAAAGGACAATCTCAACCTCTATGAAAAGTCTCGTTACGTATCTACGTACACTAGCGGCAAACCAGCAGCCTCTTCCCCCACATACGCCGCAAATCCCTCGACGATACAAATGCCAGATGACACAGTGTCTGATCGCTATCGCCCCGCATACGAAAACAAGATCAGTCCGTTTGCTGCTTTTCGAGGTCGAGAGCAAGCCAGAGCCATCAGACGGATGAGCCTACCCGAACGAGCTCTGTTACAATTGACGAAATGGGTGTTTACGAATCGAGCGAGTCGGAATGTGTTTGGTGCGTATTTTGTGCTTGTGCATTTGGTTTTGGTGATCTTGCTGTGTGGTAGTGGTGGTGGAGCGGCCAGTGCTGCTGAGGTTGTCGGAGGTGGTGGTTTAGCTGGTGTTGGTGCCGCTGCTGGGGCTGTTGTTGGCGATGGCGTGCAGAGGTTGAAAGGCGCGGTGGAAGTAGGTGATGCTGGATAATGGTGGTGGTATGTATGTTCGAGCATCGAATAATAATTGCAATTTATTATTGGATATAGAAGATCTCTGGCCTTGGAAATAGCTTGATGCAGCCGAAGTGCATGCTGTGATTGTATCGTGATCTGAACGTATCAAGTATCTTTACTATACAGCTCAACCTGGACAGCATAAGCACTCTCTTATTCTTCTCCACCTCCTTCTTCTTCTTCTTTTTCGTCTTCTATAACCACTAGGCGTGCTGGATTGACTCCTTCTCCGGTAGGATAAATTATGTAATCGTGGTGATATCTAGGTAATACCCTTTCGCACTCCATTTCTCCGACTGTATAAGTCCTCGGGGAGGTTGCAGATTGCGAGCCGGCATCTTTCTGACAACCGACAAATGGAAGCATTTTCATCTTTCCTGCTGCGAGTTCATTGATGTGTTTTATCATGTCGCCAAATCTCAAGCATGCTGCTGCTCAATATACTGATATCACATCAATGATTGAGGCCTCATCGGATTCATGTTAGCGAGCAAATCACTTCCCTCCTTCTGCCTCTCCTTCTCTAATACCAACATTACTGGCATGTGCCAATAGCATCTTACAGCATGTTAACATGCATTTACACGCCCTCGTCCATTTCTCATCGCCGTTGCTACCAAACTTGATGCTCGTCTCGTTGATCATGTCTTTGGTGATGGTGTAAGGAAGTTTGAGTCCGGAAGAGGCGGCTGGGGCCCTTGGAGAGGACGGGGCATGTTGTCCTGTTGCCTTCGACTTCATCAATGCTATGGCACCTTCTTCGGCCGTCAACCGCTCGACGTGCTTCCCCAATTGCCTTACACAATCCAGAAAGGCAACCATTCCGGCGTCGAAATTTCGCGTCATGAAACTGATTGAGATTGGTAGGTCGCTGCTGTAGTGTAATGGGAACGTTGAAACAGTCGTTGTTGTTGAGCCGGTCCGTGTTGAGGCTTCAAGGACTTCCACCTTTTGCATCTCGCTGCTACTGCCACACGGCTTCAGCCTCCATCCAGCGAACTTGACGTCAAGCCTCTCCGCCACAACTTGCAATAACAAACATGTCAAGCCTAGTGCTGCATTCACCTCTGCCCATTCCACAGTCACTCCGCCTTTCCCGCCAGCTACACGTCCTAGTCGTAAGCCATTGATCGTGCCGAAATGCCCATCATGGCTTATATTGAATGCGTCATTGAACACATTCGTACGCTGCAGTCGTTCCAACTGCGCCGAATCATGTTGTAGCCGCAAATTCAAACTATCGCGTTCCTCCTTATACCCGGCCAGTTCTTGGTCAAATGCATTTCGTTCCCGCCAGAATGCAGCTTCTTCGAGATCCAGTTCTTTGGCTTCTGCTTCCAACGCTGCCATTTCCTCTTCTAGTCCTGCTTCTTCTGCTTCTAGACTTTCGAGCTCGGCGAGAGCAGTCGCCTCTTGTTTCTTCAAGTCTTCGAGCTCTGAGGCGGCTGCCTCGCGCTCGGTATCCGTAGGTATATCTGCGGCGGCGTCGCGGAGGAAGATGGTATAGGCGTCTCTTTCTTTGAGGGCGAAGGCGAGACGCTTTTCTAGTTGAGCAGTAAGGAGGGCGGTGCACTCGGTACAGATTGGATGGTCGATATCGGAGTGAGAGGAGAGGAGAGAGAAGAGGCGCGAGGTCGTGGTGACCTTGTGGGAGAGGAGATTACTTGTTTCGTTTGTGGATGTAGAGTTGGGTTTGCGGCGGGGTGGGGAGGCAGTTGTGTTAGGAGGAGATGGGTGATTGAGGACGGAATCGTTGAGCATTATGTAGGACATTGCTGGATTGGCAGTATCTCTACTGGTTGAATCATTGCGGCCATGGCGTGAGGATGGGACGGAACGCTTGTAGGAGGGACTGCTATTGGAGGCGGACACTTGGTCGTAAAGACTCTTCTGCTGATCGATGTATAATGGTCGTGACGAGGACTTTTCAACTGCTTGACGCTTTGTCGCAGTATCACTCAAGAGGTTGAAGGCGGCTGGTCCTAGATTGTCAAGTGAGCTGTCGAGTGTGAGCGGCACTCTGCACTGTTGGCAGAACATGGCGCATGTCTAAGTCATGAACGTCAATAGCCTCGAAGTCCAGGAATTAAGCTGTACTGTATCAGGTTGGTTTCATGTTTTGATTATGTCTTGATGATCGACATCAATGCCAAGCTGAACCCCACCATCTTACATTCTTGGCTCGGCGTGTGTTTCACCTGTGTTTCCTCTTTTCACATCGTCGTTTCTACAACAAATTCAGGTCTACCGTAAGAATGCCATCTCCCGCAAAGCGACAACGTCTATCCACATCCGACGTCTACGATAATATCCCTGGCATCCAAGAACAGCGCCGCAGGAACGAACTACGCCTCAAGTCGCGTTTCGAGGCAATCTATGACAAATATGATCGCGACTTCACTGGCATCGGCGACGTGATTGACATGAATACTGGACAGATTGTGGTTGACAATGGACATTTGCGCGGGATGCGGCATGAGCGGGATCTTGGAGTGGATAAAATTGGGCCAAAGCCAGTGGTCAAGAACACGAGTTTAACTAAGCATAGAGGTCCAAAACGAAAGAAGGAGATTGAGCAGGATTTGCGAAAGCAAGGCCAAGATGAACATGATGAGCTTTCGTCGCCAGCGCCACGAACGATAGCTCCAGATGTGGAAGATATACCTTTAATCTTACCAGCAGAAGGCGCATGGGCGAAACCAGAAGAGCTTAACGACCCAATAACACAAGAACCTTCGGCGCAACCAATTGATATAGACGAGACGGCACAGCTCATGAGCAGGATCGCCGCGCAGTTAGCGCCGAGCTCGCAAGGACAGATAATGCTGGACTCTACGTCCATGGCTTTTATCATTTCTGAAGTTACTCGAGGACTACAGCGACAACAGAACCTGACTCATGTGATGGCTGCGCCCACCCCAACGACACTGCCCACACCACCAGCAAGTGAACGAGCAGGTCCAATCAAGAACTTTAGTTCGGTGTGGAGGGAGGAAGAAGAAGAAGGAGTCGAACAGTCGGAGAACGAGGGACAGGAAGGACAAACTGAAGCAGAGGAAGGACTTAATGCACAACACGGAGGCCTTGAAGCACCAGTGACAGCTACCCGAGGACGGTTCCAGCCCGTTGAAGACCAGGAACTCCTGAGAATGAAGGAAGAAGGCCTTTCCTACTCCGATATAGCGAAGCAGCTAACCCGACATGAGAATACTATCAGACGGCGATACAGTCTTCTAGAAAGCAAAGGCTACGCGCACCCCAATTCCGTCATCGCAAGTAGGTTGGAAATGGGCAAGAACCGGAGGACGACCATCAATCTTCCAGTCACAAATGACACCCTAAGACAGGACGAGCGACCGGGGCAAATTTTAGAGAAACTACGACGACGAGCTCGTCAATCGCTACCTTCCGCGGCTGTCTCTACGACGAAGTCAACTGCAGAAAGCAGTAAGACAAGTAGAGTAACGTCTCACCCCATCAAGAGGCGATCCACACGACTATCAAAAAATCGGGCTGAAAACAGCCTACCTGTGACATCACCAAAGCACTTCGTAATAGACGACTCGGAAGGTGTAGAAGAACCTCTGGAGCCCGAGGTCGACATCCAGTCACCTTCACACCAGACTCTGCCAGCTCAAAATCGCACCAATGGCAAGACACGACGTAGAAGTGGTCGGCCGTCAGTTCATTCCACTGAAGCTTTGTCGCTCACGAATTCCGAGACATCTCAGCCCGTGGCAAGCAGGTTGAAGATCCCGGCCTCAGCTTCGATCGTGGACTCTTGCGAATTGCAGACCAACAAAGGAACAGTCGAAGCTGCGCCAATTACCCAAGCTAGTCCCTCAATTGTCGAAGCACGTAACGGGCAGATCCATTCTTCAAATGGTAATAGACTAAGGTCGCAACGTTTCTCTCACGTCGAGATTGTGGTTAATCCTTTACTGTCACAAGCAGAAACAGAGCTTGTGTTGACCATTGAGGATATCGCAACAGATATCATAGCAGAGACTGATGCAATGGTCCAGCCGGGGGTCGATATTTCAGTGTCGCGGCACAAAGGAAGACTTGGGACGAAACGACTGAGTGACTTCAGGCCGCGCGATGAGATTGGAAAGCCTGCCCGTAGAGCTGGAAAAGCGAAGGTGTCAGCGACGCCAATACAGCCCTCTTCTGCTAACAGGCCTCAAACGAAAGTGCCGTCAGTGGTCATCCAGGACGATCTTGGTTCAGAGGATGAGCTCGGATTTTGAAGCGAGGTTTCCAACGAATTTTTGGATGATTCTGCTCATAACCTTATATACTGTCTTCATGAACCTCTTGCTCTTCGATCAACCGAAATACGAAACATTATTAGGCAGCCATAACCTCCTCCAACGTCGTATCAGTCTTCCCACCCGTCTCCCCTGCCTTGGCCCAAAACTTACTCAAATGCCTTGTCCCACTATCACACAGTATCGTAACGACCGTCTTCCTCTTCAGCGTTCTAGCAACTCCCACGCGCACTCTCTTCTCATCTTCCTCCTTTTTCAAATCCAACGCAACCTTAACAGCCGCCCAAACATTAACCGCACTCGAGCTTCCCGCGAAGATCCCATCCTTCTCGACCAACCACCTCGCCATCCTCATCGCCTGCTCATCCGTCACCTTGACCGCACCATCCACACACTCCCTGCCTGCTTCAAAATTCGCCGTTATGCGATTGATTCCGATCCCCTCCACAATCGTATCGACCTGCTGTCTTCTCCTCGTACCCTCCCGTTCAGTGGTGGAAAACATGACACCATGCTCAATGCGATTGTACAAACCACTGCCCTGAGGATCAGCGAGGATGATTCTGCAATCGGGTAGACGCGACGGGTCTCTGAGATATAACGCGACGCCTGTGATTGTACCACCGGTACCTGCGCCGGCGACGAAAGCATCGAGATGGCCGCCGGTTTGCCGGTAGATTTCGGGACCGGTGGTGTGCAGATGCGCGAGGTAGTTGTAGGGTGTTTCGAATTGGTTTGCGAAGAAGCCGCGGCCGGGTTGGGTGGTGGAGGCGGTATGCGTGGTTGCGAGGTTGCGGGCGGTGTTGACGAAGTGGTTTTGGTCGATGATGGGGGCCGGTAGGAGACGGGTTACTTTGGCGCCGAGGTTGAGGAGGAGGGAGGATTTTTCGGACGCTTGGTCGTTGGGCATGCAGCTGGGAGAGGACGAAGATGGTTAGAGGGACGAGGGCGTGGTGGCAGGATGTGGGGTGTCTTACATATGAGCTAAATACCCTCGTGCTCTGCAGATAGCGGCGAGAGATATGCCGGTTGACTGAAATGGTGCGTGATCAGTTCAGGGAACCTTTGCCAGCAAGCTCAAGGCGGAGCAGCGACTTACTCCGACGGTGCCCTCATATATTGTATCACCAGAGTGTGGTGTTAGATATCCATCTTTTTCAGCCTAGTCACTGGTTCCAGTACAAGGAGGGTTGGATTGCGTTGACGAAGAGACATACATTTTCGATCAAGCTTAGTGCTACTCTATCTTTAGGACTATTGCCAGCACCATTTAAGAACTACACAATGGTAAGTAGTGCTGTACATCTTGAGGATGAAAACAACTGACCTCTGCCTTTGCCAATATATCACATCCAGTCGCTTCCGATAGAGATTTCTTTGTGAGAAAGTATTAGCTGGACTCTTCGCTAGAACTTTCCTGGCACCTTAGGTACAAGAACGGAGAACTCTATGCCCACAGCCACGACTGATTCAGATGATCTTTCACGATCTCATTACCATCACAACCAAGGACCGAAGGACATCACAGTCTCACATCTCAGCCATACTCACAATCCGTATCAAAGGTGTATTCCCAATACATCCCTCAATGCCTTCTTTCACATCTCTGATTAGACGAGTTCCATTCTCATCTATTTTGAAATCACTTTCAGCCTCATCTAGCAATACTGGCTTCTGCTTATTGGCATCGTTCTCGGTTGAAAACCGTCTTTGCCTCTTTCTGCGCAAGTATCTTGCTTCAAGCTCGGGATATAAATCCTTATAGCCGAACGTCAGCAGTACGCCTGATACGAAGGCTATTACAAGGCTGAAGCGAGACCAGTTGACTGAGTTCATGTCATAATTTCACATGAGTACCAAATTAAACATCATCGGTTTCATTCCAGAAGGGATCGCTAGTCACGTGACCCATGTTGGCACCGCCGAGCTACAGTTACCACGTCCTCTCCAGGCCGACATTTCATCCGACATTGTTCTTATGTATCGTGGACCCTTCATCTCTGATCTGCCCAAGGTACGCACGCATGCTATGAGCACTGTGTCTGTGGATGGAAATATGTCTCGATCTTCACCACCACACGAGCAGATATCAAGTATCAGCAACGACGACTCCCACACGTCAGCTCCAACATCAAACTTGCTCAGACTCCCAGCCGAACTTCGCTACAAAATATGGTCACTTTGCCTGACCAATCTACACATTCGCATCGAAAATCAAGATGATGAACAAGAACTACAATCTCCCGACGAACCGTCTAGCTCTAGCTCATGCTTCAAACCCGATATTGTGATTGACCTACGCACAAACAGAAATGGAGCTGAAGGCACGACAGAACCCCGTGGTTTCACCCATTCTTTGCTCCCCATGTCAACATGCTCACGCTACCGCGACGGGTTTTTTGGAGTGTTTAGAAGCCCGTCACATACTTCGCAGGCTCGACAGCAGTTGCCATTGGTATGGCGCGTCTGTAGGCAGCTATACAACGAGACAGCTCTGCTGCCATACCACGACACTAACATCTTCTCCTTTGCGAAGCTTGACACCCTGAGGTCATTCTGGTCTCCTCGAGTGGGTGGCATAACTCATATTCCACGCCTCTGGTTCCCTCATCAGAATGGTGCAAGAGTGATGATGGATCTGATGATAAATGATGCCAGCGCTCCGATGCAAGCTAGTAGAATATACGACATCCAGAGTCCAAGTCCAATGAACAATCTTAAGGAGATCTGGATATTGAACACTGTTAAAGGGTCAACCATGTACAAGACAAGCATATTTCAGACTATCGCAAGAGAGCAATTGGTTGAGGCAGAAGAGTGCCTAAAGCGCATCGTACTATTTTGGGGGGCTAGGGGTGTAAGGGTCGTTCTGAAGGATAGCCCAGATTACCGGACCTGAGGTTCTAAGGTATGGTGGGAGTGTGGGACAAGCTGATAGAAAATCCATCTAGCAATAGCACTGTATGTAATAAATATGCAATGAAGCAACAGCCAAAATTGGTCACGTGATCCCAAGCCCATGTTGACTCCGCTTTGAATTGACCTTTATCTTCGTCGTATAGAAAGAAAGCGACAATCACTTTCAGAGTGAAGATGGACTCGAACATGACGGATAATAATCACGTTCATACTGCCCCTACCTTGCTCACTCTGCCGCCTGGAATCTGAAACAGGATCTGGTCTTTTTGTACCTTCGATCTCCATGTCCACATCGAGCCTCGAGATTGGGCTGCCTTCGAGCGATGGTCAAAGAATCCTCGATACAATGTCCAACAGCCAATAAGTTTTGGTCTACCCTCATTTCGGCATGGTGTGCACCTGCACCACGCAGGTAGATTGCCAATTTATGACCCAGACGAGCTCCAGAAAGAACAGGACGACGAATACAAGTCTCGTGACTTTGTATACAAGCTACTACCGACAACACAGAGCCCTCCTAGAAAGACCTATCCCTTCGAGCCCTTTGACCGTGACAACCAGAGTCTAAACAGGTCAGGTACAGCATGCCTGCTACAAGGCGTACATGTAAACAACTATATCACGAAGCAAACTTGCTACCACGCACTGGCACACCGTGTGGCGGCGCCGCTGTACCCTATGATGCTGTCTTCTCATTTGCGTCGGATATGGTTCTCATCAGATTTTGCAACCTGTATAGTGAGAAAATGCAACGGATTTCACGTATCTGGCTTAACGAATTCTATGTGGATGGCTGGATGAAGGGTTTCCTTGCACGGTACTGGCACAATCGACAGGCTTTGAGCAATGTCAAGGAGGTTTGGCTCTCGAGCCGACTTATGTTGAAGGAGTCGTCTTCGCAACCTCAACCCTCCACTGTATGGGCACATGCACAATCCCGTAGCGATGCCATGGGCAACGCGTTTCTTTACTGGAGAGGCTCCTCTTGGTCGGTTGCACGATGTTGTGGTGATGGCAAAGGCACGGCTATCACCTTCTGAAGAGGCTCGTCGTCTTGCCCATGCAAAACAGGCTTGAGAGAGGAGGGGTGCAAATGTTGTATTCAAGGAACTAACGGATACGAAGTCGTCTAGGAGAGAATTAGCATCGTCAACGGGGTTCAGCGATGTCCTGCGTCAATATTTCAGCCAAGTCGGTCCCAGACTCATTCGGCACTGGCAGAAGCGTACATTCCTCAAAGGAGTGTGTAACGGTATGTCAGTCTACAACCATGCGAAGTAATATCGTAGCTCAGAGTAGTGAATGCCAGATATTCTATCCGTCCCCTGGATGATTCCTCGACAGAGTTTGTGCATCAAGAAGTATAAGGACAAGGAAGCTTCTTGTGGGGATGCTGGGAGCGTCAAGGATGTTCTTCGTTTGCTAGACGACTCAAGCCGAAGACACAAAAGGGCCCAGGTGTTTCATCGACAGATGATTGTCATGCCAAGCTTTCTTTCAACGCAATTCCGAAACACATTCGAAGAGCGCTCAAGAGCCACCAATATTCCTGACTGAGGACCTTTACGTCCGGCTGATTATATCAAAACAAAAACCGAAGACCTTGTTTGTTGCTTGTTTCTGTCAGTAGGTCAAGCCCCAAGGTCGTTTGTTGTGTGCGGGAGATTGCGTGACGTTTGTTTGGCATCGGATTTTTCGCTCTGCACGCGCGTTGTGTTTCATCTTTGTGGCTTCTGATGCGAGATCGAGTTGCAATCTTCCGCCTTTTTTACCATTCCACTAGCTGACTTCATCATTCACAAAATCATTATTTACGAAATTGTCGCGTTGGCAGCCGAGTACTTGAGTGCTTTAGGTTCTGCTCGATGCTTGATCCAACAATGCTTCAACTCAACTCGATGCCACGCTTCCACTCCACTCGCTTCGACCGTCTGACTGCCTCTCATTCTCTGGTGCTCCGCCTCCTCGCTCTTGTTGGCATAGTACTCCTGATCGAGCGCTCAACAAACCTCTACCTCGCTGCCACAAACAGAGCTCACCACGATCTTACTGCCAACCTCACAAATGATGATCAGACACTCAGCTTTACCAACCACGATTCGGGTCTGGTGTCCAATGGTAAGACGAAAGGCATTGTCGTCGCCTCAACGACCTGGGAAGACACGTCTTGGATCACAGAACACCTCTCAGATTGGAACGTGAACATCTACGTCGTCAATGTATGTTCTCACACACTAACTCACACTCATACAAATAAGTACTAACACTTCCACAGAACCCACAAGCACCTCTCACAGTCCCCCGTCAAGCCGGCAACGAAGCTTCAGTCTTCCTAACCTACCTAATAACCCACTACTATAACCTCCCCACCTACCTCGTCTTCCACCACGCCGCTCGCTACCAATGGCACAACGACAATCCAATGTACGACGGTCTTCCCGCGCTCAAGTCATTGAACTTCTCCTACGTGGAACGTATGGGCTATACCTCGCTCCGCTGCACCTGGGAGCCTGGCTGTCCAGTCAATATGAAGCCAGCCAGAAACCTGTCTTGGGATGACGACGCTTTTGGCATCCGCAATGCTTACTACGAAGCTTACAGTGCCATCTTCACCGATCCTGCATCCACCAACGACGACGAAGAAGAAGAAGAAGAAGAAGAAGCACCAGTAGTCATCGATGTTCCGGAAACAGTAGGCGCGCCCTGCTGCGCCCAGTTCGCCGTTTCCCGCACCCAAGTCCTACGCACACCTCTGATCCGCTACGAACTTGCCCGCCAATGGCTGTGGGACACAGCGCCAGACCTACCTGCGAGTGTCTCCGGCCGGGTGATGGAATATCTCTGGCATATATTGTTTGGCATGGATGCTGTGAATTGTCCCAACACTGAAGTTTGTTTCTGTGAAGGCTTCGGAGTGTGCAATTTGAAGTGTCCGAGCGAGGGATGGTGCGAGGGCAGGTATTGGAGGACTGCGTTTGGGATGGGCTGGAATAGGAAGTGGCCGGTGGAGGGACAAGGGGAGAAGTAAGTTCGTTCTCTGTTTTGTGTCCTTCCTCCTCCTCTCTCATGACCATTACCATTGACAAGTCCACCTCCTCCCACCTCTGAAAAGACCAAACGAAAGCCATCATTGTCCACCTTTACCTCCATTTTACCCACTCAACTAACACTCCCCTCTCCTCCTATAGTGGTTTCCCATCCTACAACTGGTGGCGTGACATTTACCCAAACGAAACCTTCAATCTGACCCACACGGACATGCGCAACCGTCTCGATCCAGCCTTCGACCTTAACGGCGCCACAGGCGAAGGCATGAGCGCCGCTGAGCTCTTGAGACAGGAGTTGCAGCTGAAAGGGATGATGCGCGAGGAGGATATAGGTGAGGTGTTTAGGGAGGAGTGGGAGGAGGATCCGCTTGATGTTGTTATTGCGTTGGCGGAGGCTGATGAAGCGGATGGTGACGAGTGAAAGGGTGATGAAGAGAGGAATGAGAGGGTTGAGATGAGCAAGAAAGAGAAGGAGTGGTACGACCAGGAAAATACCCAGGAAGGGCTAATGCGAAGAAGGAACGACACAAAGCAGCGACGTGCCAAGCATTAACACAAAACTACTCTCTCGTATGTCAGATATCTCTTTGAAATCGTGCTATAGAGTATGTAAAGTAAGAAAATCCTAACGTGTGTGTATGAAGTTGCGCTATAATACAATATCTCGCCGCCGTAATCGTGAAAAACCATGCCTCGTAGCTTCCTCGCCAGGTCTTATCCCATGGTATATGCCAGTCCAGTTCCCATGATATTGTGTAACGCAGCCATAATCCTGCCAAATGCCGTCAAATGTTCAGCCATTGGAGCCATATGTCTGCTGGCAAGATATCCTTCTCTTCATCGAGATCGCGCTTGATAAACACTCATCGTCCCCTCCTAGTCCTCTGACTATTCAGCACTTTTCTCGTAATCCTCAGTCCATTCACCAAATCATTCAGCAAACGATTCATTTCCTCAAAGACAACCTCGCTATCCGCTCCCTCCTCCAACGCCTCAGCCTTTGGCGGAAGCGGCACAGGGAAGGAAGCCGGTACAACCATCGTCTTACCAATCCCATTTCCATTAACATCCGCATTAGGATTCGGCAATCTCCTTCTCGGCGCTACCGGTGTCGTCTGCTCCTCTTCGTCAACCTCCTCAGCATCCCTCCCCCTCGCCAACCTCTCCAAATGCTTCCGCAGCATCACCTCCTCACTTTCCTCATCCTCGACGCCTTCCACATACTTGATGATCTCTTCCCTGGGAACACCAGCAAACGCCGAGAAATTTCCAGTCTTGGCCTTTTCCTGGTCCCATACGCTTCCCAGGGTCCATCCATCGCCTGAATGGCGCGGAAGGTTCTTGTGCTTTTCCAGCTCGGCGCCTGATGAACCTTCGCGCGCTGCATCGAGGATGTCGGCGGCTTCTTTGTCTTCGGCGGCGAAGCGCTGCTCTACGACGGCGAGTCGGGCGTGGACACCATCCCATTTCTCGTGGTCATACGATGAATGGACGCCAGAGTCGGAGGAGAAGCTGTTGGAGGATACGTGGTTGTGTCTAGGGCCAGCCGCCAAAGGACGGTCAAGATGCACTGGTTCAGACTGGCTGTGTAAGTGGAAGGAAGAGCGAATGTCACGATTGTTGAAGGCTAGCTGGCCACTCAAAGCAGCAGATACTTGTTCTGGTGAAGGTGGAAGAATGTCGCGGTTGTCTTCGAGATAGAAAGTGCCATCGCCGGAATATTCTGTCGAAAACGATACTGCTGTAGAAGAACTAACGGCTGTATCAGGCCGGTCGTCTTCGTCGTAGTCTGTTTGACGCTGGCGTGCAAATTGAGGTGGAAATCCTTCATCAAGGTCGATCTCAATGGTTGATGCACGATCAGAAGGTTCAAAGTCGAGCTGATCCGATGCTCGTGGTTCATGACGAAAATCTCCGATTCTGCCGACTGGTTCAGTGTATGTATGTTTGAGGTTGGGACGAAAAGGTGACGCAAGAAGCGATGGTGGCGCTACTGCTCGAGGCTGACTAGCTTGAGCTGAATCTTGACGTCTAAGCTCAGCCGTGGCCTGCGCCATAGTCCACTCGGGAGCCTTTGTAGCATTTGTATCGATGGACCTGCGACCTGCGCGAGGAACAGCAACAAGCTCGAGTTGGCTCGTTTGTGTGGTTGAGTTCTTACGCTCCCTTTCTGCTCTCAGCTCCGCCTGAGCTTGGACGAAGCTCCACTCTTGAGGCTTTGACATGAATCCATCTGTTGCAGATCTAGTCATAGGCACAGAACGATCACGAGGCTGAGGTGGTGGGGTAACAAATGAGGATTGTTGACGAACAGGTTGAAGTCTGGCTTCCATAAGCGGCTGTTGCACGGCCAAAGTCGGTAAAGGTTGAATATGAGGAGGTAGGAGCGGCTCTTCAGCTTCAACCTGTTCGACACTATAACCCTCCTCTTCATCCTGCAGATAGAAGCGGTTCCTGGACGCCTTAACAGTATGCAAGTCCGGCAGAGCGACATAAGGCACCTCTGGCTCCAGCGCTGCATCCAGATCGATCACGCTTTCGCGTACCGCACTTCCTGTTGTCATATCTCTTAAAGTGAGATTGGCCATGTCCTCTTCATCATCAGGTATGTCTGTCTTGTATTCGTAGGGTGCAAGGTTTTCGTTGAAGATAGCTTCCAGCTTCGCTTCACCTCGTGTTGCTTTGATCTCTTCTTTGGCTCTTTCGAAAGGTGTCATGCCACGTACAGACCCATACTGCTGTTTCGGCGTTAACTCATTCGACGAGCTAAGCCTAGTATGCAGGCGTGGTGGCGAACCAAATTGGCTGTCATGCTCTGCATCGTCCAAGGTGCTAAAATTCCAGTCATCCTCCTCATTGCTTACATTAGGCCCGAGCATGGTGGGAGCGGCCGCGCCAAAAGGATTGAACAGTGATGCACGCTGACCTCCCTGCTGCTCCCAAAGCGAGAAGCGTGTGATTAGTTCTTTGAGCATTACAGTCGGATACTTCTTCGAAGTGTTTGCTATGAATGGATGCCTCAGGATAGACTCTGCTGTAGGTCTAGTTTCTGGTGTGATGTCCAAACAGAAAGCTACGAACTCGACCAAAGCTGGAGAGTATTGATCTCCCAACAACTTTGGAGCAGTCGCAAGGAATTTATGCAGTCTTTCCGGCATAATTCGAGCATTGGGAGGTTGTCCGGTTGCCATCTCGTAGACTGTACATCCGAATGCCCAGCAGTCAATCTCAGTCCCATATCCGATCTCAAACCCGTGCCTTGCATGTAATTCTGGTGCCATCCATTGTGGTGTGCCGATGATTGTAGATCTTTTATCGACACTGTTTTCGAGGATACCTGAGACACCGAAATCGCAAAGCTGCAACTGACCATCCTGCGTGACCAATATGTTTGCGGCCTTTATGTCTCGATGTATAATCTTGGCGTCATGCACAGACTTCATTGCCACAGCCAGTTCCCTTGCAATGGGAATGATATACTTCTCTTCCAGACCAAGTCTCGGACATGCCTTCATCAAAGTATGAACACTGCCTCCAGGACAATACTCACTGACAATCCATAGCTGTGAGTGGAATGAGAATGCGTCGTATATAAGATTGATATTTTTGGCATTTCCAGCCTTGAGCGCCTGTAATATGCTGATTTCTTTTGTGAAGTCTTTAATGGCTTCATCTTTATTGCGGATGTCCATGTGGTAGTCTGCAGTGTCGACATCCATAATCTTGACTGCCACAAGTTGACGCCGTCCATGCTGCTGGCTCTTGAAAACTCTGCCGTAAGAGCCTTTTCCGATCAATTCCAACAGAGTATAAGGAGGAGGATCAGAATTAACTCTCTCAGCTCTCTCCCTTACCACTTTCATCATCGTCTTCGCTTCTTGGATCTGCTTCAACTTTCCTGGTGCAGCCAGCCCTGGGGCACGCAAGAGGTGCGAGTTGTCCATCTTGACTTGGTTGTAGTCTTTGAATTTTTGCGTACAATAGCAGTGGAATGAGATCGATCGGATATTGAAGTACTAAGTGCTCTGAAATCGTGATGAAGATTCCGAGGCTACAGAGTTCTTATCCTCAGACCATGTCTTTGAAGATGTGTGTGCCTTCCCGCCAGAGTCGAAGTTCACCCAAGATAGGAAAGTATTATTCCTTGATTCAGGATATGCTCGCAGTTGCGCCTTGCCTGCCTAAACCACGAACACCGCAAAGTGCGCAATGCTTTCCCGGATATACCTCGAGCAGAATGAAATTGTCGGAGATGAGGGTTAATGCGAGGGAAGATATAAGTGAGAGGCTCTTCGATAAGATGTTGCGAAGTTCGATAAGTGGACTGAAGAGTAAGGGAGAGTCTAGCAATAGAACAGACGTCAATGATAGGACAAGGGTGAGGACGGTAACAAGATGCTAGAAGAGGAGAAAAGACTCATCAGCGATCAGGCCGCAGTTGACTGCTTCTGATCACTACCCTCATAACGACTGCGGCGACTCTGCCTCCTCTTGGCGGCAGTCACAGATCGAGGAAGGTCGCTCTTCCCATTTGTATTGACTTACCAAGACAAAGGGCGTCAAGCCCAGAATCCGCACAGCGGGAGACGAAGAAAAGGCGCGAAGTTCTAGGATGAACGCGCAGAGAGACGAAGCTATGCCATGCTTGTCGCGACAAGGAAGAAGTTCTTTTGAGATGAAAGGCGAGCTGCCATCTTGTGTTGTCTCTCTGACGATCAATACTGTAGTCTGGGGTATTTAGTAATCAGCTCGAGCTCGACTGCGTCTAGACAATGAATGAAGGCAAAGTAGATTCGAGCATTTCATTACATTATGGCCATAAAGTATCTATCTACGCGACCACTCCAACAGGTCGGCCGAGTGTTATGGTGATATCTGACTCAATGAGTTTTCCCTCATAGGCTTCTTTTGTTCCGCTGCCTTCATCAATTCGAAACCAGCAAAGTAATCTGGCTGATCATCCATCTTGCCTGGCAAAGGAGACATGATACCTTCTTGCAACAACGAGCTCTTGAAGTACTCCTCACCGAGATGCAAGATCCTGCCTCCATCCCAATCCTGCCACTCGTCTTTTTTGATAATGCCAGCTTCTCGTAAATCTCGCTCTTGTCTTGATGGTGTACGTTCTTGAAGGTCTGAAACGTCCCACTGCCACTGATCGGGTGCGATGACGCCCATCTTGCGAAGCATCTCCTCCTGACACGAAGGTGTTCGTTGTGGAAGGTCGGCTACGTCCATCGCGAAAGCTTCCTCCAGTTTAGTAGCCGGTGTTGGATCAAGATCTGATACACTGGATTCAGCCTCTTTTGGCTTCAGCTTTGCCTCTAGGGCTATTATTTCCAGTGCCTCCTGCTCAGAAAATGACATAAAATGACTTTTCGCTCGTTTTTTTGTGCGCATTGTCCGTGTGGGATGAAAGGCTGATTCCAGCATACTTGGCCCTCCCAGACGAGGCTCTTTCAGACTCGAGTCATCAGTGCTTGGTGAGTTGTCAAAGTAATTGCGGAAAATGTACTTGACCGCTGGTAAAGAGCTGACACTCAAGCCAACCAGCACTTCCACAACCGACGTTTCCCAGATACTGTAGCCATACCATGCCACGTCCCCAGTGTAGACTAAAGCCTGGAAGATCGCGTTACATCGCACAACTGAGAGCAATGTGAGCAGAGGTCCATGCGAGATACCAACCAGCATACGTACCAGCGACTATGCAAGCTGCAAAAGCGAAGAAGAAGATGACGAAGATGGCAATCCTCTGCCGTCGTGGGACCTTGAGCCTGTAGATTATAAGGAATGGCAGTGCTGCGCAAATAAAGTCCTGAACAATAGAGATAATGCTCATTGTGATAAGTACCGTTGGGCCCGCCAGGTTACATTGGAACTTTTCGTGTTCCTGTGAGCTTTGAAAGGCCTCGTTGAATCTTTTCCAATATGTAGATGCTGGAGAACAAGAGAATACTGTAAGGAAGAACCAAACGGTTGTTGTGGTGATTTGAAAGATCCTCATGCCTAAGACGAACAGATGAAAGGGTTTCGATGCACAACTACTCGATATCCGCTGATAAAACAGCAGGATCGACTGCATTATTATTAGCAGTGTCCTGGATTTGGAAATGATGACACTTGCCTGCTTGACTAGACCTACAGACAGGAGGTATAAGATCTGCATCCACCATGCAAGCTGGAAAGAGAATATTAGTATAGCACAAATGAAGAGTGGCTGGGACGGCTTCACCTTTGCCATGATTTCGACATTACGAGCTTCAATGTCCCATGAATGTCTGTTATAATAGTTGTAGTTGGCATAGTTCCCTACCACTACAAGGGAAATAATGATGGGCTATTCAATGGGGTAAGCTTATCATCGGGAAAGACCATTGCAACGTGATAGATACCAAAGCCGCTATATGAACCCAATCATCGTATCCTGCGTTGCGCTGTAACCGGAAACGTGAAACTAGCCTGCCTGTCGTTGTAAGGAGGGCTAATGGGCCAAGAACGGAGCTATAGATAAGGATACTATGCCCTCTGGTTATCGGGTCGAGACTGGGAGCTGGCCAGGTAGCGTATACAGCAGCTGAGACTTCCACAAGGCCAACCTGAATAACAGCAGCCATTTCAATGCCAGATCCTGGACGCCCGGAGCCAGTCAGTTCAAGATTGAACTCTGTTAGCCAACACTATCTTCGACCAGGCTCCAGTGTGAGCTCGTGGACGAAGATAGCCCGGAGGAGACTACATTGTTGAGGGACAGAGGTTGTAATAACGCAGTGGATTGAGGGCTGCCTGTACGATCGAGCACGACCATGACCGACGCACGTCGTATTAAATGACCTTAATTGCAGACGCCCGGTAACTGGGTGCAAAGAACCGGACCATAATCGACTCGAATAGACTGTGGTGTTGTGGCTAAAGTGCGTTTACGAAAAGGTTGTCGTATTGGACGGCTCGGAAAATTGACGGGTCTGTTTTCCTTATACATCATGAGGCACGCTCTCCAAGTATCAACGCATTTCGGCGCGCGACCGGCATATAATCCGATGACTTGGTACTGTGATGTTGTTGCGTATGGTGGCTACGGTAGTCGTGGTGAAGCTTGTGTCTGCCCAAATGGCTCGGGGCACGAGCATGAGTCGTGCAACACGACGACGAGGTCAATGGACTTTTATTGAATCTGCTTTTACCACTAGATCATTGCATTGACAATTTGAGTGTCCTGCGTAAGGATCCAACGCATGATCGATATTGTTAATATTGTTTGAGATTGAAGAGGCCGGAGAGTGTTAGGCCGAGCGCAGCTTCCCGATTGAGGTTCCAATGATGACGACGAAGAACAATGTCGAGGGACAGATAAGCAGATGGTGATTTCTACAGCTTCATCTCGCTGCCTACACTCTGTTACTTCCACGTTCTCTCGCCATCAAGCATTTACCAGTACCTCGCCAGTCATAAAGTACCTCAGACCAGTCTTCCACCACTCGTACCAAACATCAACTCAACTCTCACGACAACGATTTCCAGCCTACAAGATGGGAGGTGGACCAGACAACTCTCAAAAGCTCGTCATCATCCTAAATAGCCCTGAGCCCAAGGATCTTGTCTCGAATCTTCGCAAGAAACACTCCCTCGATATCGAATACTATAACAAGAATGACAACAACCTCCCCAAAGACGTATTCAAAGATGCAGATTACCTTTTCACTCTCGGTACAATGCCTGAAGACCCGAAAAATGACGCACCTAAACTCAAATGGGTACACTTCTACTCAGCAGGGATCAATCAGGTTGTAGGAAAGCCGCTGTGGACGGATGCTCCAGACGTGACGCTCACGACATCTAGTGGCGTACACGGTCCACAGATTGCCGAATGGGTCATCATGACACTGCTGAGCGCACAACATTACTTCCCGCAGTTACACGATCTTCAGAAAGAGCACAAGTGGGGTTCGCAAGAACTGTCGACGAAATTGCGCGATTCACGGGACAGCGTTGGTCAGAGAATAGGTATACTAGGCTATGGCAGTATCGGACGACAAGTGGCTCGAGTTAGTAAAGCGATGGGAATGGATGTCATTGCTTATACAGCCAGCCCGAAGGATACACCTGAATCGAAGAAAGATCACGACTATTATGTTCCTGGAATTGGAGACGCAGACGGTAGTATACCAAGTGCTTGGTATTCTGGACTTGAGAAGGAGAAGCTACATGAGTTCCTCAAGCAAGATCTGGACTTTCTATTGGTTGCTGTGCCTTTGACGTAAGACTGTCTCATTTGCCTCATGCTCAAAAGCAAAAACTAACTCATCCGTAGGCCTGATACCGAAGGTTTCCTTGATAGAGAAGCATTTGACATTCTCAGCTCGCGCCAAACGTTCATCAGCAATATTGCAAGAGGGAAAGTGGTCAACCAGAAAGACCTCATCGAAGCACTGAAAGCAGGCAAGCTACGTGGTGCTGCCCTCGACGTGACGGATCCTGAGCCACTTCCTGAAGACAGTGAGTTGTGGGACATGGAGAATGTCATTGTGACGCCTCACATTAGTGGCATTGGTAAAGCATATACAGAAAGGAGTTTCCAAATATTAGATATTAATCTGGGAAAAAGAGAGGATGGAGAGAAGATGTTGAACGTGGTGGATCGTAAGAGAGGATACTGAGAGTGTTCAGTGATTGGTGCGGATTACAAGTCCGAAGCCGCTCCATAAAACACGTTCCACATTCATGAAAGCTATCTTGTCCTCATGTCAATCTGCCAGATTTGCTTGTGCCCTTGTTGTGTGTGAAAGCATCTTGTGGACGCTCGTGATAAGCATTGTGTGACCACGCTTCCCATACACTCTGGCACCGTTCTCTGCCACTTGCGAACCCGTTCGCTCCAGCATAATTTTACTTCACCCAAGCAGCCATGAGGTTCACAGACGGCCAAGATGCCGCGCAAGAGTTCAGCAAAGGTCTCGCCGCAGCAGTCGCAACACTGACAAACACGGCTTTGATCTGCGTGTTCTGCATCACTATTGTAGCCGTGGTAGGTGTTCGCTCCAGCCGTGAACGTGCTGGAGCGCGCCAGCAGACTCTCCAGCAAGAAGCTGATGCTAAGAGTCTCACGGCAAATCTGCAATATCTGCGCATGTGGTACGGCGAAGACAAAGTAGCAATAGTACATTACTGGTGGCAGAAGATCACGGATACTGCCGCAATCTGGCAGGCGAAAACCCCGGAGAAGGACGTGAAGGTCATCGTTATTGACCACGAGAATGCTCTGGTCCGTCTGGGACATCGTTCTCGACCACGCACGGTCTGACAAGAGATCTTACGATTTGCTTGTCAGTCCTTACCACGACTTCAAAAACGAACATCCCAACCAGCTAATCACCAAGGACGACGAACGACACTTCGTGGCGAAGAATCTCAAGTAAGCCATCCGCAATGCCGACAACATTATTATATCACGATGGGCAAGGTGCGAGAAAGATGTTTTCACCCTCTTCATCTTCGCTGATCTTCGTGGCCCTCTTGGTCCGCCAACGGTTGAGCCAACTGTCGAGATGTCAAACCTAATGTGGATCAATGGCTTTCACATCATTGGCAGTGTTTATGGTGGCAGGCCTCAATACGCGATTCCAAATAATAGTACAATTACCTTGCAATGGGAGACGTACGTCTTGCGTGAGAAGGTCTTAGAGGAGCACCTCGAGGATATCGCATGGCATACTGCCGAACCTGAGCAGTTTCTTTCTAAGCTTAAGCGCGGCATGGCAGCGACAAAGTATCTTGCTATATGTTATTGCGTCATATCTGCTGCAATTGCTATCCTGTTAATTTCTGCATCATATATAAGCCCTCCTACCGACGATGGCCTGAGGAAACTTCGGCAGATACTCGATGAGGGTAATAACGTCTAAAGGCAAACCGCAGTGGCAAATATCAGACGTATACCAGATTTTGCCTCAGTAATCTGCTTGATTTGGCCTACGGTGGCGCACTTGCCAACACGCTCAGCTTTCTCGCTTTCCATAAGCTCTCACCACCCTCACTTTGTCGAAGCAACGACGACATAAGCCGAACTCGGCTGAAAGTTCGATTTGCTTGTCTTTCAGAACTTTCTTTACTTCTCGGTATCCAATCAAGTTGCGCCCCAGACAATTGATGTGAAGGAACTTCCAGCACTCCCGTTCACTTGATACTCTTACTTTCCCCTAGAAGATGATGTTGATTTTCCGAATGTCATCCACTGTCATAGGCTGCAAGTGATCTGCTACAGATCTGGCTTTTCAAAGTTTGCTTAGAATTGTAGGTGTGTAGGTAAGGAGGGACTGATGGAGGCAGACAAGATATAGCTGGTACCGCACAGATTTCGTGTTACCCTCAACGGTACTTGTGTAACTCAACGACTTGGCTGACGCTGCACGACAAACACAACAGACAAACAGGTCAGATAGACACAACAGATAAACACAAAAGACAAACATTTCCTTTAACACTCAAATCTTAATATCGACTTCTGCTAATCATGGCAGCACTCCAGGTGGAGCTCAACTGTCTTCGAACTATCATGGAGAACACGGCCTCATTCCAGCTACAGCTGAACAAACGCGAAGTCAGAGGCATGGCGAGAGGAATATACCTCAAAAGCGGCCGGGATACTAGTTTAAGCATCATGCGCGATCTTTCTTCTTTCGAAAGTGCACCTTTTTTGAATCTGATCGATCATCAAACCAAGGCTGTGGAGGGTCGTAGCATCGTTTGGAAAGCTTTCTCTGAGGCGTATCTCGGCCGGCTCGTTGCTATCAACATCCCGCAAAGCACTAGTGGTAATGACTACGAGAACTACCTGGCAAGCTTATCAGCCGATCTTGATATGCCTGTGCCCGCAAAACCACCATTGAGTGCCGATCGTCCTTTACTCACACCATCTCTCGGGTCTATTACTATTCGGCTCACACATGCTCTTTGGGATGATATGTCTATGGCCTTCTCTGTCGTGTATTCTTTTTTCCTTCAAAGAGTGAGTGGCGAATGGTACAGTATCACCGAAGCTCGTGAAACCGATGGCTATGTGCTTGTCGGCACTCATGACCGAGGCAGATCTACTAGTGAGGTAGCTGAGGATCTTATTAGACGCTGGAAGTCAGGAGACACTTCGAGAGGTGAGATTCGTGTTAGGGAGTTGGGCAATGATACAAAACTCACTGGCGATGTGCGGCCAGTTTTGTTACCAGAAAGTGCGTCCTAGGCTCAATACATCAGTTATGGGAGGATGCTGACATTGGAAATCCTTCAAGTTCTTAGACGCAGTTGCAAGATGGCTATGTCGCGAGGTTGCCCATCACCAAGCCACGCCGGTTTGGCACAACGATGATCAGCAGATTCAAAATCACAAGCCTAAATACAGCCATGAAGACACTGTGGTCGATAGAGAAGAGCCGAAAGAGCTCTGCTTTAAGGCCTGATTGTGTACTTCCCGTGGGCCCCATGTCTTCTTCCACGGCGATTAGATCGGGCGAGTACCAGAGGAGTGGGGAAAAATTTAATGCGAGATGTCGGTTCTCCAAGCTCGACTTGGCTCTCATTGAGAAGGGGCATGGTGAGATGTATGCAAGGAGGATGAGACCGAGTGTTTAGTGATCGGTGCGGGGTAGTTGCAGGGATCGTCATTATGCATGATGATAATGAAGGACATGCAGAAGAACTTCTTCAAATCCTCCCATACGTTCTAATACCTTCGAGCGTTCGCTGTCTTTCTAGTGAGCTCTCAATGCCTCAACCACACAGTCATGTCACAGTGGTAGTAGTTGAACGGATAAAAAGGCAGAAGACGTGATAACAAAATGCTTGGCGTCCGAGCTAAGACGATTAGAAGCGGGGATGAGCACGTCCACGATCGTCATCGGCGTGTTTCATCTTGTCTCTGATTTGTGCAGCAAGAATGATGCCGTCGTCTAAGACGCCATGCTTCGTCCCGTCTTGTCCTCGAGACCTCGAGACCTTTGACAATCCCTTCACCATCGACTCGACATCGCACCTTCTGTGATTTCTTGCTGTATTGCTCGTGCTGAACGTAGCTATTGTGTGGAAGGAAAGAGCGCAGGCGTTCATCACCACTGAACAACTTGATCAGCTGACTCTTTGCTCCCGTCTCCTCGAGCTCCTCCACCCTTCCATAACCTCCTGGGCAGTGCCAACCAACAACAGTAGCAATTACTACGCCATGTCGAACGGCATCATTTCCTCCAGCTACGTGGCGTATATTGAGGACATATTAACCTCGTCCTCAGTCCTTCCAGATACAAGTACTAGTGTGACCGCAGCACCAACATCAAGAAGAGGAGGAAGAGCTACACCTAGCAACGACCTGGCTTCAGCGACAGACACATCTGCGAATACAGATTCGGTAGATGCAGCCACCGATGCAGCATCTTCATCAATATTTCGATCTACCACACTTGCTTCCGTCACATCTCAGTTCACGCCACAAGCAGCTGCCATCACTTCCGCTTCTTCCACTGCGACTTCTCCAGTAGGCGCCATAGTAACACCGGCCAATACACAACATCACGGCCTTTCCTCTGGTGCAATAGCTGCAGTTGTTGTCGTACCTCTGCTCGTGATCGGTGCAGCTGTCGGTGCGTTCCTGTTTGTCTGGCTGCGTAGACGTCGAGCAAGAGACCGAGTATCATTTCATGGTGATGGAGGCTCAAATGACTACCAAGAGAAAACTCCAGGGACAATTACGCAGGCACGAGAACATGCAGAACCTAATCCAGCAGATTATAACACCCTTTTCGGATTTCCTGTACCCGCTGCTACAAGAGCGTTCTCGCGAGTTTCCCATCGCCCCTCGATGTCCACTATCCGAACTACAACGTCGACAATTGCACCACATCCACCAGTACTACCACCAATAGAAACATACTCTTTTCAACGTAGTGTGAGCACGGAAATCATTGGTCCACCAGCTGCTGTCACTGCTCCCGTTACACCAACGACATTGAGACGTGGTGATTCAGCCTCCAGTTCCAACAGCAGCTCAAATCTGGATCCTTTCGCTACTCCCAGTCCTTCCACAGCACACACACGAGAGCCATCAATGGCATCGAACCGCTTCAGCAGTCAACCCGACCAGCCACCGACATTCACATTCCGCCGCGCATCTACACCTTCAGCCCCACTATCTATTCCAGAGACAGCGTCGATGCCATTCCACCTGCAAAGACCCGCAGCTGCCGCGGTTCGTACGGAATCAAACAACACAATTGATACGATCTCTTCACAGCACGCCTCAATTACACCTTCGATGGCCGCTGACGATGACCATGATGAAGAAGCTCAAGTGGCTGAAGCGGTGCCTGTAAGGAGAGCACAGAGACAGAGAGCGAGTATTGTTGACTTGAATGGAGATGCGAGGAGGGCTAGAAGACATGGAAGAGAAGGAAGTGCTGGGAGTGAGAGCGTGGAGAGTATTGGAGAAGCATTTTAAGGTCATTCTGGAGCTTAGCTGGCACCGTGTCGCTGGTCAGAGACGAAAAGCTATGAAGTTAATGCTAATGACCAGGTGAAGACGAGACGAACGATAAGTGTCTCTTGGCGTGTTATGATGTACATGATGTTACTCTTTTACGCAAATAGATTTTAATCGTTCAATATAATGATATCAAGTTTACTACATTAGCGAGGTCTCGAATCAGTGAACAGAGCAGCTTAGATGCAACAAAGTCCTCAGACAATGGCTTTGACTTCGCTAGTTCATGGTTGTTACCTTCCTCTTTAGATGTGGGAGACCGTTGAGTCTTTTTTCACAACGTGCTCGAGTTGTTTCGACCACCACCAACATCAAAGACTTGGCTGCAGCAATGAAACCCGCCTACCTCGTCCAAGATGAGCTTCCACCAATGGCACAGCCCTCTTTTGACCTCGTGTCGGCGCTAGAGCAGCATGACAAGAGCACTCAAGCCTTCTGCCTCTTGCCAGTGACAGTCAAGCCTTTTGAGCTCTAGCTGCCTCCTTGTACATCGACCGATATTGGATTGCAGTGCTTGTGATTGGTCATGGCTAACCACATGGTGTGGTTGGCAAGCTTTCAGGCTGTCTGCGTGTGGTTGGAATGTGATGTACGGGCTATGAAGCTCTTCTATCAAAGTCTTGCTTGTCCCTGAAGTGGTTGATAAGCAAGCACAAGAAGAACAGTTAACTGAACTGTATCTTATATACTCGTTGCACAATGCATCTCCACCTCCTTTCTCTATTGGCTTCGGCCGCTACTGTGACGGCCACCTGGACCAAAAACTTGAACTATCGTAGTCCTTCTGAGCACCACCCTTTCCTCTCTGTCTCCATCCACAACATCGTTCGCAGGAGTAACTTATCAAGCCCTTTCCAGCCGTCTCAAGTATGTGCATGTTCTGCCACAGGGGTCTCGACCTATATCTGACCTTCTCAGCTCAACTTTACTCACGGTGTTGCCTCTGGTGACCCATACTCCGACTCCATTATCTTGGTCAGTGCAGCAACATATTATACGGTGAATCTGCCTATCCTAACAGGCTTTAGTGGACGAGATGCTCTCCACAGTACGACGATGACCACTCAAATATTACTGTCAGTACCTATCTTATGAGGCTGCTCGGAAGGAAGCTGACTGTGTTAGGTCTCTGGAACCGTGCCTTTGTACAACCACGAAATGCAATCTTATGCCCTTATCTCTACAGCCCCTGTATGTGTGAACTGGCGCATCAGCACTCGGCCAGATATCGGCATGCCCGTCTCCAGCGGACAGGTTTATACGTCCTCTGACATTGACTACACCGTCAAAGTCGAGGCTGGTGGCTTGGCTCCTTTCACGCAATACTACTACCAGTTCAATGTCTGCGGATCCAGCAACAACTCGCCAATTGGCATGGCAAAGACAGCTCCTCGTCCTGATGATGTTACTACTCAGCTCAACCTTGCTGTGTACTCTTGCTCCAACTACAACTTTGGCTTCTTCCCAGCATTTGGAAACGCAGCCAGGAAGAACTCTGTAGACTTTGTTATCCATCTTGGTGACTTCATCTACGAGTATGCCGAGGGCGCCTATGGATGGGGAGTATGTCAACGTTACCTTTCTTGCAACACAAAATTTGTCTGCTCACACCTGTTTCTAGTGGTCTATTGGCCGTGTTCCTCAACCAAACGCTGAAATCCGCACTCTCTACGACTATCGCAAGCGTCATGCAACTTATCGTGCCGATCTGGACTCCATCGCTTCCTTTCAGAACAACGCTTGGATTCCGGTTTGGGTATGTCCTTGAAACCTCCGGACACCGGATGTCGCTGTGACTACCATTCCACTCCCAGGATGACCATGAGGTTGGTGACAATAGTTACCGTGATGGAATGGCCGATCAGAACAACACAGAGGCCAGTTATCTTCAATATAACATCGAGTTTGGTGGTGAAAAGGTTGCGTTCGATCAAAGGAAGATGAATGCAGTCAGAGGTTAGTTGAATCTGTGAACATGTAGTGTAACAACCTACTAAGAGCATCACTTAGCGTACTTTGAATGGATGCCTATCCGTCAAGTGGCGATGGAGGACAACCTTAGAATCTGGCGCACTTTCTCCCTCGGCAACCTTGTCGACCTTATCATGCTCGATACCAGACAGTACGACAGATCCATCACTGATCTCTACTGGAATACTGGTGAGTTTTCGACCCGCTCTAAAAACTGACGTGTCTACAATTACTGATCATGCTGCAGACTACATCCACGCGATTTCAAGTATGTCGATATATGCATATGCAAGCATGACTAGCTACTAACATCACAACAGATGACACTGGCCGCTCGATGATGGGCCCTCGTCAAGAAGCCTGGTTTTACAACCAGCTCTCCGAATCCAAAGAACGCGGTGCCACATGGAGGTTGATTGGTTCTCAGACCGTCTTCTCCCGTATCAACGAATCCGCCGCCTACGGAAATGTAAACCCTCTCGACTACGATGCGTGGGACGGTTACCAAGCAAACAGGAACCGGTAAGTCGTCAAACGCATTCTTCCTCGGTTTACATCACACGATTTCTGACTTATTGAGTAGCACTCTTAAACATCTCTACGACAACAACATCACTAACAACATTATGATGTCCGGAGACTCTCAAGTAAGTACTGCTCATTACTGTAGTCATGCAGATTGCTGATTGGTACTTTCAGATGAACTAGGTGTCTGACCTCGTATGGCTTGATGCTGAGCCCTACAATGCATCCTCTGATGTAGGCGCCATTGACGTCGAGTTTGCCGGCACTGCTGTCTCCTCACCTCCTCCGTAAGTTCTGATGTCCGACATTATCGCTCGAAACGTGTTCCATGCAAGATCCCTGACAACACTACCACTATATAGATTCGGACAGAACATAACAATGGCACGCGCAGACAATGCCTCTGCATGGCTCGTTGGCGCCAATAGCGAACTCCAATGGCAGGTGGCGTACTACCGGCAAGTAGCAGTCTTAAAAGCAGAGACGGAGGGAAAAAAACTAATCAAGTCCAGTGGCTACTACGAGCTACACGTCACCCAACGTAACGTCTCCGCCCAGTACTTCGGCATCCCCTCCATTGTCCAGCGCCTACCATACGAGGTCTCTCTTGCCAATTTCACCGTCCAGTAGATGCAAACCACTTGCAACGTCCTGTCGGTGGCGGTACTGTCGCTGCAGGAACTCTCAAAACCGGGCGAACGGTGCATACCAACATTTCCAACGATACTTATGTGCCTGGTGGGCGGTACTTTCCTGCTATGCTGGATACCTTGGGCTATAATCAATCTGTTCTTGGCGTTGGCGGCCGCTCTTACTGAGCTGCTACGCTATAGTTCATACCGACGCGGAGCAGAATGATTGGTTGAGGTGACGATTGAGTGATGTGTTTTGGAATGATAGAAATGTCATAGTAATGCTAATGAATGAGTACCTGTGAATGAAGAGCTCCCTAGTGCTATGCACGCTGCTCTCTTCATGACCTATCCGCTTCTTCCTCTGATTTGTATTCGTCACGAACCATATTCACTTACAAGCAATGACCAAAAAAACAAAAGTGCTTTGATCGACGTGGGACAATACCGCCACCTGAACACTATATGCATCATCATTACAGTAAGTCCAGGATGATATCTCTTAGTTGAAGAGAAACCAAATATGCTGCAAAAGAGAAACAAGAGGGGAAGCTCTAGTCTCGGACCCGAAACTTCGGCGTTTAGAAGTCTCCGGTTCACTGTAAACATTCACAACATCTCCCGCTTCAATGATCCTGGACTTTAGAGATGCCCGTTCGATACGACAGGATACTATAAAGCCACGACGCTCATCGAACACCAGCAATGGTGTAAAGTCAAAGACGAGAGCCAAATCAAACAACTACTCACATAAACAACTACTTTCCCCGTTCGGCAGTCATCTTCTGATTACATCGCCATGTCTTCTCCTCTGAAGATTGCCATCGTCGGAGGCGGACCAGCAGGACTCACATTAGGTCTCTTGCTACACAAGAAGGGTATCGATTTCACCATCTTCGAGCTCCGATCAAGAATCACAGACGAAGAACTAGCACAGCCTGTAGGGTCGCTTGATCTGCACGAAGAGACTGGGCTTGCAGCACTCAAAGAGTGTGGTCTTCTGGAGGAGTTCGAGTCGTTCCAAGGCGATACCACCGAAGCTCAAGTGATTGCAGACAAGCACGGCAACATCATCTATAGTGATGAGGGATCGGGAACTCGTCCTGAAATTGCACGACACAAACTCACCAGGCTTTTGCTAGACCATCTGCCTCCTTCTAGCATCAAATGGAACCACAAGCTCCTTATTGCCGCGAGCAAGACGGAAGCTGGACAGAATGGGGTCGAGCTTGACTTTGGTCAAAATGGCAAGCTTACTTTTGATTTGGTAGTTGGTGCTGGTGAGTAATCTTTTCTTCTTAGGCGCCATGACTATCCACTAATACGTTTTGAGCAGATGGAGCTTGGTCTCGTGTTCGTGCAATGCTCACAGATGTGAAACCACAATATTCTGGCTTTCACCTTTGCAACATCAACATCAGGAATCTGACCACCCAATATCCAGACCTCGCCAAGATGACTGGCACGGGTTCATTCACAGTACTCGCTAATGGACATGGTGTGATGGCACAACGGTCAGTCAACCACTCTGCCAGGGTGTATGTCTTCATTTCAACGAAGGACGAGCAGTTTGCTACCACGACGAAGATGAAGAACATGACGCCAGCGGAGGCTAAGGATGTCCTTCTCGGAAGACCCGACCTGTTCAGCGATTGGGGTGCTAACATCAAGGAACTGGTTACTGCTGCATGCAAAGACGACACCGCGTATGATCCTTCGATGAAGTTCGACATCAAGCCAATCTACAGCCTTCCGATCGGCCACGTTTGGCCTCATCACTCTTGCGCCACAATGATTGGCGATGCAGCCACATTGATCAACCCAGGCGCTGGAGAAGGGGTCAACTCTGCAATGTTGGCCGCGTGGCAGTTGTCACAGGCTATCGTCAAAGCTCACGAGCTCGCAGATAGAGATATTGCTAGGCTACGAGATGTACTCAGTAGGGGGATAGAGGAATTTGAGGTTAATATGATGGCCGAAGCGGCTGAAAGTGCAAGAGGGACTGTGGAGGTTGGCAAAATGATGTTTGATAGCGAGAATGGCTCGGAGGTCATGGCGGCGTGGTTCAGAAGCTTCATGCCACCTTCAGAATCGACGCGATGAGGATCAAGAGGGTACGTTACGAATGAATGAGAACAACGACGAAAGATTGAGGTTGAACAAGTACGGAAGATCCGGGTAATGTAACCCTAGTGGCAAATGGGCGGCAAGCAGCAACAGGAAGGAGCTTTGCACCTTCATTAGATCACATCTTACACAATCCTCCATTTACAGCTCTCTGTTTTAAACAACTTTCGTTATCTTCTGTGAAATTCGGATTTCCGATGCTTGCTCTTCCTTGCCGATGGTCGTCTTTTGTAGTGTTACACGTGATATGAGAGCACAAGTGAACTGTGTTGTGGTATATTTTCAGCAGATCTAGCTCTACTTGTCGGCGTGATGACTTCCAAGCCACAACGTATACTCTCGTGTATACTGTGTCAAGAGCGCAAGATCAAATGTGATCGGAGCTCACCATGCAGTCAATGTGTCAAAGCCAATGTCCAGTGTGTGCCAGCGAGCTTAGCGCCAAGACAGAGAAGGCGTCGTTTCCCCGAGAAAGAGCTCTTAGAGCGCATCAGACTCTATGAAGGTCTATTGCAGCAGAATGATATCAAATTTGACCCTTTGCATGTATCCGCTCCGACAGATAACCAGAAAGCTGGAACGAACAGGCCGGATGCGCGCCCGAAAGTTGCCACTCTTGCATCCGGCCAACCCGTAAGCCCCGATGTTGAGAGCAGGTCAGGAGTGATCTACGAGGCCAAGTAAGAGTCGACATCAGAAGCTATCTCATTCGATTGCTAACACGGTGTTAGGGACGTGTGGGATACCATGCACCAACTTGTAAGAATGACGCTATAATGATAGGGGGTATTGCTAACGTTGTGCCACATAGTCACGACTTTCTGAAGACGATGACGACGAAGATGAGGATGAAAGTAGTGACCGAAATGGTCCGAAACGCGTTGTGATCGAGAATCTAGTGAAGGTTGCTTGGGACCAGTTCTATGAAAGTAATGATCATCTTTTGTTCGGCTCTCGAAAGACTAATTTCGAGCTATCGACTTTGCATCCACCACAAGTTCAGATATTCAGGTTGTGGCAGATTTACCTGGATAATGTGGATCGCCTGCTCAAGGTGACACATGCTCCAACTCTACAGTCACAGATGATTGAGGCCGCAAGTGATGTGACAAACATCAAGCCATCATTCGAAGCACTCATGTTCGCAATCTATTGTATTGCCATTGGCAGTCTCACCGAAGATGAATGCGTCACGATGTTCTACTCAGCGAAGAAAGATCTATTGGTGGGGTATCACTTTGCATGCCAGCAAGCGCTGGCCAGATGTGACTTACTCAAGACCAGCGAACGGGACTGCTTGACAGCTTTATATCTATATCTGGTAAGACTGCTATCTATCAATGTCATTCATGCGCTAACAATCCATAGATCTCGGTTAGGCCGAGCTCGGATCCTCGTTCGTTGTCTTCCATGCTTGGAGTTGCCATGCGCATTGCTCAGCGAATGTGCATACAGAGCGAGTCCAGTAATGCAAAGCACACCCTTTTCGAGGCCGAGATGCGGCGAAGATTGTGGTGGGCACTGGTATCATTCGACAGTCGTATCAGCGAGATGGCCGATCACAAAGCTACCATACTGAATCCGATTTGGGATTGTAGACTTCCACTCAATGTCAATGACTCTGATCTGAGACCAGAAATGAAAGCACTACCGACTGCCCATGAACGACCTACAGATTCACTGTTCACGATTGTAAGGGCGAGCTTGCTTGATTTTATCAGGAATTCTCGTTTCCACCTTGATTTTACAAACCCTGCACTCAATGTTACGGCGAAGCCAGTCACGTCAAATCCCGACATGGAAGGCGACGAACTGGCGTCAGTCGAGCGTGCACTGGAGACCAAGTACTTCGAGCTATGTGACGACGAGAATCCCACTCATTTCATGACGGTATGGACCACACGCAGCTTTGTGGCTAAGAATCGCCTACTTGAACACTATGCCAGATACTCAAGATCATCCGCACAACAAACCGAAGCACAGCGTGATGCTGCGTTCATGCACGCATTACGCTGGCTGGAGTGTGACACCAAGGTAATGAGCTCACCACTGACGAAAGGCTTTCATTGGATCGCCAACATATTCTTCCCGTTCCCTGCATACATTCATCTTGTGCAAGACCTCAAGAAGAGACCTCATGGCATTCATGCTGGACAAGCGTGGCTGGTCATGAGTGATAATGCAGCGTCACGATCTGTGATCCTGACCGACGACGACAATCCTTTTTACAGACTGTTCTCGGGACTCATGCTAGATGCTTGGACAGTATATGAAGCCTATGCGAGACGAATTGCCAGACCGGTACAGATGCCAAAACTTGTGCAAGCTATCATGATTAAGCACGCGAAGAAGCTGCCAGATCCTCGAGCATCAGAGCTAGAGATGCCTATCGGCGGGGATACAAGTTTCAATGATACTGCTGCCTTGGGTATTCCGCTGGACTTCGATGGCCTACCCCTTGATGAACGTACTGGTCAAGCTATTATAGATTTTGATATGCACGCTTTGGACTGGTCGAACATGGATCCCTTCTGGAACCCGATGGACTCTTCGAGATGGTAATCTCAATCGTTGACCCTGAGACACTGGGGCCATTGTAAGGGAACTGGAAGTGCACGATAGAGCTTGGCAAATATTGGGAACCGCAGGATGCGCCTGAAAGTTATGGTCATTGTCAGTGAACCAGGAGCATTCCAGGCTTCAGTAATAGTATGCTATGCCTCAACCAGCGGCAGATTGTTCCAGTTCTTCATCATCCACTTATGACACACCGCCAATCCTTCCTCTAACACCTTAGTATCCGGTACATATCCGATCCTCACGAATCCGTCAAATTTCTGTCCATCCTTGTCACCGAAGCCTCGATCTCCCGGCAAAAACATCACACCTGTTTCTTCCTGCAACCTTTTACAAAACTCCACTGCCTGTACTGGTGTGCCATCACGCATGAACCGGATGAACGCAGTCGTCCCTGCTACGGGTTTCTTCCATTCCGCCCAATCTCGCACAATCCACTTCTCCACATAACCTGTCAGAATCGCTAGATTCTTCCTCGCCAGACCCATGTTACGATGCAGCAAACCATGCACACACATAGGCGAAAGTGCAAAAGCCGCGACTTGCTGATCGACAATGCTCACACTAATATTAGTATAATCCCGTGCAGAGGCGCATTGTTCGATG
>Ga0160429_1000035_pt1 | contig 184790 bp, 183 predicted proteins | sample SolpanmetagenomR_FD_108199 | JGI IMG/M metagenome (GOLD analysis project Ga0160429, IMG submission 108199) | Solar panel surface microbial communities from Lawrence Berkeley National Laboratory, California, USA - R | ecosystem: Engineered > Built environment > Solar panel > Unclassified ... | reverse complement strand
TATACCTGCAGGAAATGCGACTTTCATGAGTGTGTTCGGAAGTACCTCTGGTGACTTGCTCGAGCGTTTGGAGTTTAGCTTTGATCCTACACGCGATCGAAATGGTGCTTGGACACCGCCTACGCCGGCGCCACATCCTACCGAAGGAGCTGGTGACCCGACGAGAAGCACATTGGAAGACGTCAGGTTAGTAGAGTCAATAACCCGGCTCGAATGCGAAGACTTTTTGAGCCTTTACGGCTGATCATATTGTGTCGCATATAACATAGCCAACGCAGATTACATGCTGATACTAAAATACAGAGATGAAATTCACGTCCTCATAACTGGTCGACCTTCACATGAGAAGGAAAGGATGAAAGCTGAGCCTTTTGAAGTACGATATGCGCAGCTCGATTTCGCACGAGTTTTGGGAATACCTCTCAGTAAGAGTCTTCAGCTTTTACAGGTTCTCATTCCGTCCCATGTGTTGACTGACATTGATTAGGTTTGCTTGCAGGTTCTGCAAAAGAGAACATCCTTCCGACACTTGCACCTTTTGCCCAGCCAATACCGAGGTACGCTCAATTGCACTTGCCCTTTCCGAGTTGTTTACAACACAGCGTACATCAGAACGTGTCCCGCCTGACAAACATTCATCAGATTCTATCGCGATCTCGGCATCGTCTCGAACTTTCCAATGCGTCACGTCAGCTGGGCTCACGATCAACAATTTCAAGCCGACTATGCGAATGGAGACCTCTACACCCACGCTCTCCGCGAGGTCGCGCGTGAGACTGGTAACGAGGAACTTCAAATTGAGGTGGCAACTCGAGAGTCGCTAGCGCCGAACACAGATGCTAGTGATGATGAAACAATAAGCATTGAAGAAGCATATCGCATTATCGGAATTGATCCAGATCATATAAAGTTCCTTCAGGATGCTCATATCTTGACGACATATCATAGCTTTAGTGGACCTGCGAATGAACAAGAGCAAAATATGAGATCTCAAGCATTGAAGGTCATTGGCAAACAACGAAAGAGTGAAGCCATTCTCACAGCCGCTGCAAAAGATACACACGGTTAGACTCTATAATATAGGTCTTAGAGTCAGTCACTAACCCTGAGTATAGTGCCTATGACCTATGAGCAAGCTCTGAGTTTCCTTGATGCGCAATCGACAACTCAAGACGAGTTCATCATGTCACTGGTCACTATCAAACTTGCTGAGAATGCATCTCTGGAAGACCAAGCACGCGAGGCTGTTCAAGCCATCGCAGAGTATCGCAATAGTGACATGCTTCGCACTGAGCTTGCTGGAACGGCAGCTGTACGGCAGATGGACAAGGAGCGTGCACATCGACTGCTTGGTATCGATATAGGGGACGTTCTGGACTCGCAGCACCTAATCACACAGTATGAAATGAACTCAACAGATCAACCTAGTCGATCTGCCGAACTACGTGAGGCACTGGAGGTTGTGGCGCAAAGCAGGAACAATGAAGAATTGACCAACTACATCCGCTACCTACCGCCCACAACACAACAGTCTGTGGACCTTCCAATTCAGGAGCCTCGAGGTCTAAACAACATTGGAAATACGTGCTATCTGGCTAGTTTGCTGCAGTATATCAACACTATCCAACCCGTCCGCGAGCTCGTTAGAAACATTGACGAATACGCCCAACAACTTGAGGCAGGTATTGCGATGACGAAGAAAGTAGATGACTCGGCTGTCAGTAAAGCACAAGTCCGGAGAGCGCTGAACTGTACGTCTCACCCTAGTTCCTCCTCTTGGACGCCTGTACCCGCCATAGCTGCTTCTGCTAACCTCTTCTTCCATAGTTGCTCGAGAGCTGGACAAGCTCTTTGTCACAATGGCCAGCACACGTTCAAGTGTTGTCACGCCTGAAATTGCCCTTGCGAGGCTCACTCTTGACAATGCCGTGGACGAGCAAGTCCGCAGACGTTCTACGATAGGGAGCGATCGAAGGCCGACCTTGACCAAGAAGGAGAGCGGGCCTTTAACTACAATCACCGAGACCGCCATCGACTTCACTGAGAGTCCTACAAATACGGCTGCGGACGACAAAACTATGGACGATGTCCCTCTTGTGGACCTTACAAGCTCTGGTACAAAAGAAGAGGTGGTGCTAAACGGCGTTCCGCCAGAAACAGCCTCCAATGAAGCGGCGCAAACCAATGGACATCAACCCCCATCAGACCCGGTAGCTCCTTCTCAACAGCCGCCACCAGTCCCACCTAGACCGCAAGGTAATGCCCAAGGTCAAACCGGCGAGACTGCAGAGAAGCAACAAGTAGAAAGATGGGCTCAACAACAAGATGTACGTGAAGTCGTCGCGAACATCCTAGTGCAGTTACGATGGGCCATCAAAGGTGATGCTGTGACAGAGAAAGGCGAACAGGTTGACAAAATCTCAAAGTAAGTCGTTGACATCGTTTGCCATAATAGCTTGAGCTCTTAGACTGATTGTTCCAGACTTTTCTATGGTCATGACCAAGTTGTCACGGTCAAGCCCACAGGCGAAGAACGTAAAAGTAATCCATTCTTAGAAGTCATAGCATACCTATCACATTCTTGTGACATATATTCACTCCTCGATGGCGCTTTTGATGCATCCGTGATTGAGGCCGCCGATGGACTATCGCAATATCGAGAAATTGACCAGCTTCCACCAATCCTCCACATCTCTATCGAAAGAGGTGATTTCAGCAGGACCAAATGCGAAGAACCACTGAGATTACCCGAGCACATTTTTATGGATCGGTATATGGCCAGTCCAGAGATGCTGGAAAAACGTCGACAAGCATGGCAGCTCAAAGCAAGTTTGCTCGAGGTCATGGACCGTAAACTGGCACTTACACAGACTGAGGTTGGGCTTGAAATACCTCAAGCACTTAACAGTACAACAGAATATCTGCAACATATCTCGGAAAATGCAAATGACCTCGGACTCGACCCTGGTCTCATTGACGCCCAACTGTTGGAGGGCATGGGCAAATCGGCTGAGGTATCACGACGGGAGCTCGAAGAGATAGACATCAGCGTTTCCCGATTTCAGCAACAACTTGACGACATCTTCGCTGGAGATCGTCAGCTACCTTATCGTCTACATGCAGTCTTCATGCATAGGAGTGGACAAGCGAGAATCGACGGCGGACATTGGTTCATCTACATATATGATACGCAGAACACACTGTGGCGCCGATACAATGATGAGACGATTACGAAAATTGCAGATCCAAAACCGTTCCTGGATCCGATAAAAGAAAGGGCAAGAGAAGAAGGAACTTCAAGCTTTGTCGTGTATGTGAGGGAGGACGTGGCAGATCAGCTTGTCCAGACAGTGTATAGGCAGCCAGGGCCCGAAATGCAGGAGGTTCATGATGCAGAAGGACAACAGGAAACGGGACTGTCGAGCGTTAAGATCTCGAACTGGGATGAAGACACGGCGGTGTGGAAAGATCCATCGAACTGGACAACGGCGAAGTAGATAGCTCGAAATCTTGTACAGCATCATCAGATAGTCGAGTATGGCTGAACTCATCGTAGTTCATGCCCTTATCAATATACCAGGCCAGTACTTCAGCATGAACCGATCATACCAATCCCCAGCTGTGATCGATGACTTCTTCATCAGCACCACTGCTGTACAGCTTGAAACAAACCCCACCGAAACGCCATTATTCCCCTCTCCACGCCAACCTCCTTCTACTTCGAAATCTCAGGTGTCATGCTAAATGTCGGCCTCACGAACCTCTCTCCATTATACACCTTCGTCTCGCCACCAAGCAGCTCCTTCTCTCTCGCCTTATCAGCCCAGTATCGTCTAACTTGATCACGATCTTCTTCGGCCTGGAGAAGGGGAATGAGGTGAATGTGTGCCCACATCTTTTCTCGGGCGAGTTCACTGTTTTCAAGAAGAGTTGGTTAGTATTAGGGGCTTCATCATGCTGACGATGAGGAGTGAGCGATGATCAGACGTACTTCCACTCTCTGATACCCTTGCCGAGTTTGTAGAATCCGTAGACCATTATGCCAGCAACGCCGACAATGTACCAGACTGGTCGGTAGCCACGAACGGGAAGATTGCGCTACATAGGAATGGTATCAGTCATCGTTTTCGCCCATTGCAGTCTTCCTGGTATGCTGTATGGCTGCTGTCTTGTGCTGCATGTTGATGTTGCTAGCTCACCTTGTACTGAACAGGGTCGTATCCACCTCTTGGAGGCATGTCCTGCCCGGCGCGGCGGAGGAGAGTCGGACGCATGGAGAGGAGACGTGTGGCGCGCATCGTGGTGTATGACTATGGGCAAAGTGGGAAGATGGTGCTGCCGCTTCGTCAAAGCCCATTGAACCTGAGGTCCCGAGTCAGTTCTTGGCAGGCAAGATCGTCACTTTACATTATTTCCAAAAAAGAGCAACTCTCTCGACACAACCACAACTCCCTGGCACACATCACAGGAAATGGCAGAAAATAGTACTGGCGCACCTCCTCCCCACGATCCCGTCAAGATTGAGCTACCAAATCAGATCTCGACAGGCACGAGCACAACCAATCCTCCCCCAAATACAACGACCACCGGCGCAAGCTCCGCCTCAGACTCCAACCCTCCTCTCTCCAAGAACCAACAAAAAAAGCTTCTCAAGAAGCAACAATGGGAGGAAGGCCGACCCGCGCGTAAAGCCTTCCGTCGGGAAAAAGACAAAGAGCGAAAGATACGCCGTCGGGAACGTGAGAAGGCTGTACAACAAACTCTTGCTGGCGAAGTCGACGCCAATGGCGAGAGCAGTGCCGCCTCTGAAAGTCTCTCAGGCATAACGCCGACACTGTCAGGCGGTGCTGCGCAACGGAGGATACGCCGTGATCCGAGGAAGACGAATCAAGTGCCCATCACCATCATTTTTGACTGTTCGTATGATGAGCTTATGACTGAGAATGAGGTTATGAGCTTGGGTGCACAGATCACGAGGTGCTATGCGGATAACAGGAATGCGTTATACAAGGCACATTTGGCAGTGAGTTCCTTTGGAGGTAGGATGAAGGAGAGGTATGAAGGATTATTAAGGAGTCAGCATAGGCACTGGAAGGGAATCAGGTTCTGCGAGGAAGATTTTGTGAAGGTGGCGGAGATGGCGCAAGAGTGGATGAGGGAGGAACGGACGGGCGGTGTGATTGCTGGCGCTCTTGCTACGGAAGAGTTTCCTGCGGAGAACAAGACTGCTGATACGGATGAGAAGACTGCTGATGCGGATGAGAAGACTGCTGATGCAGATGAGGAGACGACCACGACGCGGCAGAACCATCAGGATATACCCACATTCCCGATACATGATGAACCAGGCCACCCTGGTGAAGTGGTGTACCTTTCCTCCGACTCTGCGCATACTCTTACACATCTCTCACCATACAGCACATATGTTATTGGTGGTTTGGTCGACCGCAACCGATACAAAGGTGTATGCTACAAGGCCGCGCTTGATGCTGGCATCAAAACAGCAAAGTTGCCGATTGGCGAATTCATGCAGATGAGCAGTCGTCAAGTCTTAGCAACGAATCACGTTAATGAGATCATGATCAACTGGTTAGAAGACGGAGATTGGGGAAGTGCTTTTGACCGGGTCATCCCGAAGAGAAAGGGTGGTGTTTTGAAGAGTAAGGCGGATAAGGATGCCAAGAAAAGAAATGGTGGTGTAGATAAGGAAGTAGAGGAAGAAGACGAGGATGATGCAGATGATCCTGGTGGTGTGGACTTGGATATAGGCAATGAAGATGATGAAGATGACGAACCAGTAACAGCGGACGACCAGGTTGATGTAGCAGGCAGGGAAGGTCATCCGAATCAACAAGCCAATCTGAAGCGCAAAGTGGTCGACAATCAAGAGCCTAGTGATGGCAAAAAGCCGAGGGCAAACGACATATAGCAGTAAGAATGATGGAAACTCTCCCAGAAGACGCATGTATTTGATGTAATCATATTCCTGTCGCTATCACGAAGTTGATCGACCTGCGTCCCGAAGTATCGGTCGCAATACCACGATGAGTGGTCGCTTCAGCACTGTCATTCCAGTTTACAGTTCCGATATTTTGATAACCTTCTTTGGGTTGTGTTTCGTGTATTACGGGTTGCGGGTTGCTCGACTTGAGTTTTCCTCTTCGTTCGAAGTCGGCCAGTAGTATCGAAGCCATATGCAATTCCAGTAGCGCCGCCATACGAGCTTCTATCCAACTACAAAACAATAGCATCCGGGGAGCTGCCATGAAGCTTTACCAGTAGTCTTCACAACCTAGGATATACCTGAATTCGTACTTTAATAGGCACACATCCTAGGCCTTAGCTTATTGAGAGTGCGGTAAGAGAGAGGAGGCTTAGCTAATACTAAACTACTCCAGCACTCCTCACACCAGGTTCTACCCATGAAAGGAGTCTACCAGCTCTCCTAAGAAAAACATGTATGGCTTCGATACTGCTCGCCTTCGAAGTCAGCATCTCGGCCTAGGACGGTGACCACGGCACAGGCTTCATCTCCACCTGTCACAGCTAATTTTTGATGTTGTCGAGTAGAAGATCTCAGAGAAGGCACGATTCATCGTGTTGCTAAGCGGTGTAAAATGCGGGGTAGTAACGCTGGCCTATTTTTTACGAGACGATAAACAATACCCTCGACCTCGACTTTTCCGAGGCTTGATTTGGTCGGCTTCCTCTGTAATCATCTTCTGTCCTAGAGTCCTAGAGCAACTACTTTGCTGAACAATCGCTTTAAAACTAATGGCTTGGATACTGGAATGCGCGCTTGTCGTTCGACGTCAATGAGCCGCGCGTGCTTCGAGTCCCTGCATTAGGAGCGGCAAGAACCTGGAGATTGCTGGAACTTCATAAGATCAGGAAGACTGCCCTGGGCAGGTAGCAGCAGGTGCTCAGCGCCAGCAGGAGAGGAGGGGGCCATACCAGAAATGGAGCATCAAGGTCCCTTGCAGGAGTCGTCCGAAGGCCGGTTCGGCAGCTCAGGTCGACCACTGTTTGCAAGCGTTCCAGCCTCCGAGAATGCAATTTCTATACCACGCCTGGAAGAACCTCAGAGCGCGCAGGCACGAAAACTACAACTACGAAAGGCTCGTTTCAGGGGCCTTGTCGTTCCCACGAGAAGCTCACCACCCACCGGAGCACGAAGAACGAGTATCGAAGTCGCCTCACCAGAATTGACGCGACCGTCACCCTTCGAAAATGGCTCTTTGGGTCGACGGCAGAGTCGCACCTTCTCGAACGACCTTGGCATACTGCATGAGATTAGTAGTTCAAGCTTGAAGAGGAAGACGAGTCAACAGCAGGACATTAGAACGATCTTCAACCCAGATTCATACAGAGAAACATCAGGTCAAACACCTACCCTACTTCTCCCGTCAGAGGATCCTGAATTGCTCCCTTTCACCAACTCTGCACACTTACTGCAGATACCACGAAACGAAGTAGCGAATACGCCGAAGAGACGCGAGCCTCGTGTGTCCTCGAAAGATAACCTCAACAACGACACAGTAAAGTACATTGAACATCTGGAATCACAACTCGCTGCATTACAAACGCAGATACAATCTTTGTCATCACCTTCGACGAGCAAAACCCAGTCTGCGAAATTACGGGCTATGAATTCGGAATCAAGACTACTAAAACAAGAAATCGCGGATTGGGAGAGCAAATTTCATGAGCGTGTTAAGGAACAGCTAGAACAGCACGAGGTGGTGGTTGGGAAGTTGAAGGCAGAAATCCGGCATCTGGAAAAGCGTGTGGAGGTGGATATAGATCAGATCAAGGAGTTGCAAGTTCAATCCGATGACAAGACACGGCAACTGGTCGTGGTGGAAAGTGCCAACTATGACTTGGAGCGGAGGTTGGAGTTCATGTCGGAACTGCTCGCCACTTCGACAAGCAGGATTGACCTACATTCGGATAACCAATTAAACTCCAGTCGACGAGGTGGCAGACCCAAATCTGTTGGTCCTCTACGAATACCTACGCCAGTTTTGCAGCAATTCTCACCACAACGCGATCAGCGTCAGCGGAGATCGCATGACCCAACAAGGACGCCAGACCTTGATAGTCCAGTACAAAGCGGTGCCGAGGAGAACCCATTCGAACGTCTTCGAGCATCTGCCCGGAGCATCGAAAGTTCACCTGAGCTAGCTTCTGTTGTATCAGAGAATACACTGGTCGAATCCTTGTCGATGTCACCTGGCAGTAGACGCTCGATGATCTTCAGTCAGTCTGTCAACTCTGAGCAAGAAAGCAGGAACAGGCCTGTCAGACGTATGCGAAGATTTTACACTGGATCTACCGGACCAAGGTCATTGATCCTGCCTGCTACTACACATGGAACCTCTTTCCCCACTTCTGCTCCCATTCCAGAATCGCCGAACCCTTCTGTTCACCATCATCACATGTCCCGTGAAGGCTTTGGATTCAAGTTACCAATCAGTCCTGAAAGGCCTCGTATGCACAAACGATCAGCAACGTGGGATGAGGGCGAGTCAATGTCAGTCCGTGCAAGACGTATAGCTACCATATCGCCCATTGCCGAGACGGACTCTCCACTCCCTCTTCGACAACCTCTCTCGCTGTCACATGATGGAAACCGAACGCCGCCAACGCCTTTCTTTCCTCCTCCACAACCCGCCTCGCAAGAGGTTACCCCTTCATTCTCCGATGACAGCGCCCAACTCATGGCCAACCGCGCCATCTCTCTCAGCTCTGTTCGCGGTCGCAACCTCTTCGATGAGTTGAGCAGGATCAAGCTCGATGACGACAACGAAGACACAAACACTGTCACACATTACCCAAGCTCCTCGCCATTTAGAACTTTCTCCGGCCCTGCTTCGTTCAACGCAACGCCACTCGCCACTTCTGCTCCACAATTGGAACATAGTCCACATAACTCACCTACGCCAGCACAATCGGCCGGTCCATACAAAGCAGCAAACATGGCGGCCAAACGATCAGCCGCTTCTCTTTCCGCCTCTTCTTACTCGTCACCAAAAGAATCTTTATCATCTCCAAGCCCTGGTCTTGTCGAGCGTCTATTGTCGCTCATCTCCCGCAGACTTGACGCATCCTTGCCATCAGTAAAGACAGTCGTCTCAAGTGCATGGTCTATCCTCAGCCTTTCACGACCAGTACTAGAATTCCGTTTCTGGTTGATCCGACTGCTGCTCGGCGACTTGAAGAAGAAGCATTTGCACTTGCTCTCACTACGAGATGCAGCGCAACGTCCTAACAGAGTTATGGACAACATGGTGCCTGTGCCGCCCGGTTCATCTGCTGGCACCGTGGGCTTAGGCCTGTCTCATGCTGGCAGCATTGGACGAAGCGGTAGCATTCGTCATCGCACAAAGTTGCTCGACGCCTTTGATGAAAACGATGTCGAGTCTAGTTCCCTACGGAGCAGGCGACGAAGGAGCAGGAAAGCTAGCAGCGATCCTGATAGCGAGGAAAGTGATGAATTGATGAATGCAACTGAGCTTATAGAGCCAGAGGCACGATTACACGACACGTCAACACCGGTCAATTGGCTCAAGTTCTCGATGACTCTCGTTTTTGCTGTTGGCGTTGCCATTAAGGACGGTCCAGCAACGCTGTTTACGCCATCGCGTTCGTCTAGCTGTAACTGCAGTGGTCACGACGACTGAGAATGCATTGGCCTTGTGCCTTACGCTACTTTGCTACTTTCGTATATTCATCCTTGTTATTTGGAGTCAAGGCCAGGGGTAAACAGCATAGGAGGCCATGAGAACAGAGCATGGCTGGATTCGGATTGGGATTCTTCTTCTTCTTCCTCTTCCTCTCCTTGGATTCTTATTCTTGTATAGAAATGCTTCTTTAGTATCTTCTCATTCTTGCTTTCATGTAAGATAGATACCCCCACTTCTGGCACTTCTTGTTCTTTTTGGTATATTTTTAGTTCTTTCCTGGGACAGACTTAATACTATTATCATACTTCAATCTGCTTCTGAGTACGCTTTTGTTCCTGACCTATCTCGTGCTTCTTTTTTGGGCTGAATCGTTGTAGACGAGGGCTGTTGTCGTGGTGCAAAGTGTAGGACTAAGCTTAATGTTGTTAATATACATCACTCTGCCACTATGGCTCCCTTCGCCAGATGCTGCCGTCCTTTATTAACTTCTACACATAGGCCTTACAGTCAATTGCTTAGTCTTGCCCAGATCATGCGGGCTTCATTAGAGCACCAATTCACTGCGTAGAGCTTTTTAAGGGATCGTACGCTGCTGTTTGGTAAAACTTAGGCAGGAGATGGTTTGTGAGTAGCACGGCTTGTGAGTGGGATGGCTTGACATGTTTGTGGGAGCAGCGGTTCGCCAGCCATTGATTTGTAGTAGGAGCAGTGGACTTTGTCTTGTGAAGCATCCCCAGCGCGAGGCAGAGTTGTAGAAGGGGAGATCGTGAGTCTTTCAATTACATAGGCTACCATTCAATCACCAAGGACGAAGAACTTTATATATTACATTTTTTCCACTGCATAAAGACGTGAGAGTGAGATTGTCGAGTTTACTCGACAAAGTTCTTGATCGACGACAACCAACCCATGTACTCTTTCTGCTCCTTGAAGTCAATGTACTCGGGCACAAACAGTGCCATTGTCGTGTTGATGCCTCTCTCATCCAGATACTTCTCGAACAGCACTTGGAGGTCCTCGTCAAGGTTACCGAAGGGAGGACCAGTATACGTGTTGGCAAGCTCAGTGTTACCAGGCTCCAGCAGTTTCTTGTCCTTGAAGAAATTCACGTTCTCTATCACCATCAGGCCGTCCTGCGCAATGGCGTCAATCTCAAGAACGCCCTTGCCGGGACGGTCAACTGAGATGTTGAGGTGCGCTTGGAAGCTGGGCTCGGGCTCCTCGAGTTCGTCTTCGTCTGACAGCTCTTCACGGTCGGCAGGAGCGATCTTGTCTTCTGGGGCGACGCGGAAGTTGCCATCGCTGGTGCGACCGCGGTTGATGGCGCCTTTGGTGTTGGCGCCGCCGGATTGAGTGTCTGTGGGCATGTCGGCGGGGTCGTCCATTTCGTCCATTAATGACTGGTCGCCCATTGCGTCTGCGTCTTCGTCCATGTGGTTGATGTCGTCGATGCTGAAGGTGATGCGGATTCTGCAGAGTAAGCGTGTTAGAGAATACTGCCCTCGATTCGGCGTGATTTTAGATCTTGAACATACTGCTCATCGCCAAATTTCCTTGTCATGACTACCTCCTCTTTGCCTGCGGTATCTTCAAGTGTGTATGGCGAATTGTCTAGGTACTCCTTGAGGTGTGCTGGGAATGAATTTGGGTCGCGCATGTCCTTCTCTAATGAGATCTCGGATTCGAGCTTTGCAGCAAGCTCGCCATTGACTTGGTAATGTTAGGATAGCAATATACAAACTGTGTCGAGGCTAGCGCACCTTCTCCTTCTGTCTGCTTGAGGCTTCTGTAGGTCGAGAACGTGGCAGCAGGTTTCCTCGTGACTTGCCTCCATGTTGAGCTGATGGAGGTGTATGGTTGGGCATTGCGTCGGATGCAGTTGGTGGACAGGCTGCGCGTAGTACGCGGCAGAGCACGGCTAGCTGATCGAAGGGCAAACATGTTGATGGATGGATAATATAGGAGCTATCTTGAAGCTGAGGGAAGCAAGTGATGGATGGACTCAAAGTTCTAAAGATTTCCTCTACGGAGAGCTCTCCGCGCAGCTCATTTGACAGCATCGTCTGAATTTATACTACCGACCACTTGCACACATATTCCCCGCTGAGTTTCTTCTTGCTAGTCACGTTTGCTGGCAGTTATGGCGACAATGACCGAGAACAAGAAGGCATGCTTTCCATTCCTGGGTCAAATCTTGAGGTGTGCTAATATCTGACCTTTAGCCAAGTGCTCTACGTTCCATCATTGCTGGTTCAACCGCAGGCGCCGTAGAGATCGGTAAGTTCTGCTAACAATGAACACTGGTGCTATTGCTAATCGACTCTAGCAATCACATATCCTGCCGAATGTACGAATATCACTCCATGACCGCGCACGCAATGCTACAACTTACACACCGAAAACAGTTGCAAAGACAAGATCACAGCTCAATCGCAGACTAGCTGATGGCAAGAAGCTGCCATTCCCACCTTTTGGTGCTCAATGGTATGCTGGATGTACCACGCTTATTATTGGCAATGCCGTGAAGGCTGGGGTCCGTGAGTAGAAGAGCCCAGTCTATTCGAGTGAATGGAGTCTAAAGATAGTGAAAAAGGCTTTACCGCGTATGATTTTTATACAAACTATCTTAAGGACGCTGAAGGCAAGGTATCGGGACCAGCAACAGTTCTCGCAGGTCTTGCAACTGGTGTTACCGAGTCTGTACTCGCCGTTACTCCATTCGAAAGCGTCAAGACTCAGATGTATGTTGGAGCAGCTGCACACTTGCGTTTGTTGCTGTGGCCACTAACGGGAACGACAGTATTGATGATCGTAAGGCCGCCGTGCCTCGCATGAACGGTTTTCTTCACGGATCAAGGATTATAGCACAAGAAAAAGGTATTAGAGGCTTCTTTCAAGGATTCGTACCAACGACTTTACGTCAAGCTGCCAATTCCGGCGTGCGCTTCAGTAGTTATTCTTCCTTGAAGCATGTTGCACAGGGCTATGTTGCGCCAGGAGAGAAGCTTGGAACTTTGAGCACCTTTGGCATTGGTGCAATGGCTGGCATGATTACTGTGTAAGTTCGAACGTATTGGGTTGGTATGTCTTTTTACTAATCTCTGTAAGTTACGCAACAATGCCGCTTGACACTGTCAAGACTCGTATGCAGTCAATTGAGGCGAAGCATGAATACAGAAACAGCTTCCATTGCGCGATGAGGATATTTAAAGAAGAGAGCGTCCTTGCATACTGGTCGGGTGCACTACCAAGACTCGCACGATTATCCTTGAGTGGTGGCATTGTCTTCACCATGTAAGGCTAAGCCCAATCTCCTCACTATGAAGAACTCAGCTAACCCTTATCACTAGGTATGAGAAGACAATGGAAGCGCTGGATCGCTTTGATCCTAAGGGACAATACATATAAAATTGAGCACGGGCCACCGGAAGGGAACTCCGCAACTGATGCTTACCTTCGTCATGCTCTCGACTGAATACACATCCTCCTGATCTCGAGTCGACTACACAACATCTCCTTTCTCCTAGCATCAGCAATACATACCATTCATCGCCACATTGGTTTCAAAACCCTTCCTAAGCTGGTTTGCCAGAAGTCGACTATACACAAGCAGCTCCACCATGGCCTGGCGTTCTTCGGGAGACAGTAACTCTGGTTAGTAGAGCTGTTAAATTTGGCGCTGCGGCAGCCCACATACGGCTCATTGAACATGAATCTGCAGCTTTAGTCAACAATCTCTTCAAGAATGGGCTCATAAAGGAGGAACGGGTCAGAACAGCTATGCTTGGTGTATGCATCGTGTGTCGGTTACCGAACGTCTCTGATGCCCTCAATTCAGGTAGACCGTGCTCATTATGCACCTCGGGCACCATACAATGATAGTCCGCAATCGATTGGCTTTCGAGCAACTATTTCGGCACCACACATGCACGCTAATGCTTGCGAATCACTTCTGCCATTTCTATACCCTGGGGCTAAAGTCTTAGATGTCGGTTCTGGTTCTGGGTACCTCACTCATGTCATCGCTGAGCTTGTTAAGCCTGGTGGTTCTGTCATTGGAATCGATCATATTCAAGGGCTCGTCGATCTAGCGAATACAAATACTGCAAAGAGCCCAGAAGGTAGAGGATTGATGGAGGACGGCGGTATTGTCTTTGTCAAAGGTGATGGTCGGAAGGGATATGCGGTAGCAGCACCTTATGATGCGATACATGTTGGAGCTGCCGCGGCGGTACATCACCAGGAGCTCGTGGATCAGTTGAAATCTCCTGGGAGACTGTTCGTGCCTGTCGAAGATGAGCAAGGCTTACAACATATATGGGTCATTGACAAAAAAGCCGATGGATCAGTAGTGAGGAGGAAGGAGTATGGAGTCAGATATGTACCATTGACGGACGCTTATGAGTGATGAATGATGTAGCATACGACCTACCCCATTTCAAAATTGAGTGTCTACCATACATAGTTCAGCAGTCATCTTCACCTCCTAGGACATAGCTGAATTCGTACTTGATTGGCGCCCATCCTAGTGCCCACCTCATTAAGAGTGCGGCAGGGTGGAGGCGGTCCAGCTAATTCAAAAGTACTCCAGCACTCCCCACACTAGTAGTATCGAAATCGGACATCGACATCTGAACTGGGGTCGGGAAGTATACCTCTTTTCCAGTTCGAAGAACGACCGTCATGATTTGTCACGTGATATCGTGTTCTTTCCTCTTCGCGTGAATGCGCCTACCATGAACATCCATTCTATGCCGCCACCTCCCACGTTGAGTAGTTTTAAACCATTGAACGACTTGTGCAATCTGTGCTGTCTTAAGGCTTCCCTGGAGGATGTCAATGGCTCTATCCATGGCTGCATAGATCTTGACACTGACGCCACTGGACAAGCATGGGTGTTACAGGTTATGAAAACACATCATCTGTGTATACAGCACCCAGTATACTAATCTTTTACAGGACTCCTCGGGCTATTGAAGTCCATCCAGAAACCATGTAACCTCAAAGCTTTCCAAGGGCAAACCATTGGGGTAGATGCATACGGTTGGCTGCATAGAGGTGCAATCCCTTGCGCCATTGATCTGGCCTTGGGAAAGCCAACAACAAAGTACGAGTATATTACAAGACTTCTCAGACTATGCTAACAAGCACTCCAGAGTTGTTGACTTCTGTATGCACCGCGTGCGCATGCTAGTACATTTCGGTATCACACCTTACCTCGTCTTCGATGGTGATCGCCTACCGAGTAAAGCAGGAACCGAAAAGAGCAGACGTGATCGGAGAAAAGAGAGTAGAAAAGCAGGCATGGAGCTCCTGAATATGGGCAAGACTGCTCAGGCTCATCAAGAACTTCAGAAAGCAGTCGACATCACGCCAGAAATCGCAAGAAATCTTATTGAAGAATTGAAGAGGAATAATGTGCAGTATGTGGTAGCACCATATGAAGCAGACTCGCAACTGGCATATTTGGAGAAGAAGGGTATCATTGATGGCGTATTATCTGAGGACTCTGACCTCTTGGTATTTGGTGTCAAGACTTTGCTGACAAAGCTGGATCAGTATGGAGATTGTGTCATGGTAAAGCAAGATGATTTTACAGCTTGCAGAGACATAAATCTAGTTGGATGGACTTGCGGTGATTTTCGAAGAATGGCAATCCTCAGTGGTTGCGACTATCTGGAAGGAATACACAAAATGGGACTCAAAACAGCACATCGGATGTTACGGAAATACAAGACAGTAGACAAAGTCATTCGGTTTGCACAATTGGAGGGGAAGATGAAGATACCGTCAGGCTATTTGGAAATGTTTGAGCAAGCAGAAAAGACGTTCTTGTATCAGTGGGTATTCTGTCCAGAAGCGCAGCGAATGGTCACTTTGACAGAGCCGGAGACGCCAGAAGTGATTGCTGGCATTGACTACATCGGGCACTATGCTGAGCCCGAAATAGCGAAGCGCTTGGCCGCCGGAGATCTGAACCCGATGACGAAGAAACCAATCGTCGTCGCCGCACCACCCACGAATGCTTCGTACTACAAAAGGACGCCACTACTGCAACGATCGAAAACCTTCGACACGGGGAAGAATACCAAGATCGATTCATTTTTCAGGCCTGGGAGAAAGCCGCTTGATGAGCTGGACCCCAATAGTTTTACACCATCTCCAAGTCAGCAACGCACATTGGCTGCAAATGCGAACCGAGAATGGCAGGCAGATAGTGTCGAAGCAAGACCCTCCAGCGCCCCAACGCGAGCTATTTTCAGGAGACCTGCATTGCTTGAAAGGACAAACTCGGCACCTAATCCTGCAAAGAGGCAAAGACTTTGTGGTGATGAAAGCAATGCTCAGCAGGCCGCTCAAACACAACGAAGTCGATTCTTCAACAACGACACAAGCTACCAGCCGAGTCCATTGGGCGCTAAAAGCACAGCTGGGAAGAACAAGTCGAAGCTGCAACAGTTCAACCTCTGGTCAGATGATTCCATTGATTTAGATGCAATGGCGGCTTTGCCTGATATTGCTACTCAAACGGAGACTACACCCAGTGCAAGTGCCATAGCACGAATACGAAAGTTCTCCGTCTTTTCCGACTCACCTTCTTCGGCTGCAGCAACACCATCACGAAGACAAGACGACGCACAACCATCAATAATCGACCTCGAGGAAGACAATGTCGATGATGGGCCGGTACCTTTCGCATCAGTATTACGGCAGGAGGTTGGCTCCCTTTCGCAGCAGTTCTCCTTCACAGGCCTGCCAACACCCTCTTTGACGAACTCTCAATCCACCAGGAATGGCTTTTCGTTCACAGCAGAGCCAGCTACACCTCCTCAATCACAGCTTGAACACATATCTTTATCTGACAAGCAAGCTGATGACAGAGCGCTCATCGCGGAGACACCTTGCCACACAAAGGCTGTATTCGGTACTGGTTACATGACATTACCATCAAGGTCAGCATCGCCATTATCAACGAGGAAAGTGCAGCGGGATTGTGATATTATCACGATATTATCGCAACAATCCAAAAGCGCAAAAGGTAGCGAGGATTTGATGATTGTGCCTGATAGTGAGGCGGATATGATTGACGACGAAGAGGAAGAGGAACAGGGTGATACTGGGTTTGCGACGAAGCTGAATTTGAAACAGTTTGCTTTTTCGGAAGGTCCTTGCTTGATATGAGGAATGAATTGGGTGGACTGGTAAAGGTAACTTTTTGTGCGGCGTCTTCTTGGGATTGGTTAGAATTATGACTATCTTGGAGGCTCTCTCGACATTCGCGTGCTAGATGAGTTTGTCAACTAGGTCAATGATTGGCACTTGTTTTGAAATTCATCATATCGTTACACATTAGATTATTAACATCTCTTAGTGCCTGCTGATTAGCCTGTTGTGCTTTTATGATAAACTCCTGCACTACAGTATATCTTCCAGCTCTTATTACTACGGACAGTAACATAGCATCACTGTAATTTTTGAGCTCATCAAAAATTCAATGAACTCACGAGGCAGCATCAGCATCACCAATCTCGATAAAAAGCTTCACGTCGTGCGTACAATTGCTCCAAACAACTCTGCATAGCTCTCTCTCACCAAACCTCTGCTCATTCCAAACCACAGCCGAGCTCAAACTTACAGGCACGTACATCCATCTCTCTCGGTGCGTTACTAAACCTAAACGCCGTATGCAGCTTCCTAATCCCGAATAACCTCCCTCAACTCATACACATTGCCAATCTCATAAGCCCAATCATAACCCTCCATCGATGCGTCTCCTATATTGTACCTTTGGTTCTCACCATTCGCACTTGGAGGCAAGGGCGTCCAATCCAGACTCCCTCGTTTTGGACAAGCTATTACCTCGCAGATGTATTGCAGTGCGGAGGTGGGAGATGAGATGTAGAACCAGACGCGAAGCATGCTGTCGGGGGAGTGGGTAGCGGCGGAATTCGTGGGTTTTTGCAGCGTGGAGGATTTGGGACATGGAGGCTTGTTTGGGGGTGTTTTTTATGGAGAGGAGGATGTCGGTTGTGTGAGGGTCGAATTGGTTCTCGAGTCCTGCCATGACGGTGGTCGATAGGGGAGTGTAGGTAGTTGAGAGATGCAGAGATTGAATGCAGAGGCGAAGTGGAAAATAAAGGAGGGTTCACTATGAAGAACTGTTACGATACCGGAGTCATACAAACATCAGGTTACACGCAAGCATCACACAAAAACAATCATTTCCGGCTCTTCCTGAAGGTCCATTGTAGTGTCAACAGGTCGGCCATCACGTTGAGCATCAAAACCGAAGTTACTGTGCTTTTTGGGATTGGTCATTCTTCAAGACTGCCAGGTATTGGTAATGTCAATGCAGTGGCAGCAGGCACGAAGATAATAAGGATCCTGTCTCACATTCTTTCATGGTCACATCCCAAATCCTCGGCGTCCAAACTTCTGCGAAACTCGAAAATCGTAACTCAAAGAAAAGAGTTTGTGGAGCGTGCTGGAGAAGTTTTCGATGTACAAGTCTCGCGACATCCGACCGAGATCTCAGATCAGTCTGTGTGGGATGTGAAGTTCAAGCGCAGGCGCGCTAACTTCTGACGACTCGAGGCAGGGGAGGGTCTGTGGGATTCCCAAGCCACGACGGTTCAAGTCTAGGAGAATAAGATGTTGCGAGACTACATGGTTAAAAGTCTTGATAAGGAAAAGGTGTGGGTTTCGAGAAGGAGAGTCAGGAAATCTGTGATGACTGTGGGTAGTTAGGCAGCGAAAACAGGCCTTCAAAATTCCAAAGCCAAGCAAAACATGCTAGGTCGTCGTCAACCTGTATCTATTCCATTAATGCAAACCCGCGTCGCAAATGAACCAGCACTGCGTGAGATTGTGACCTTCAAAAGACCCAGTGACCAATCACGAAGCTCATTCATTGAACCCATATCCATCTTTAAACCATGACCTTAAACCACTGTCTCAGCAACCTCACCTTCAGCCACCACCGGCGTCGTTAATCCTCGTCCCGGACTAGCCAACACAACCTGCTCATGTCTCCTTGCCTTGAAGTATTCACTTCCCGCTTTAATCAGCACAAACCACCCCACAATCATCAATCCATACGCAAACCAATCACTCGTTTGCATAGCTCCGAGTCCACTCTGTGGCACGCCAGCATCAAATCCAGGCACAATGCTAGCACCTCCATCACCAGGCTGCACAGGCGCATTCGGGTCAAAGTCATGACTATTCGGGTCGTTTGGTGGAGGAATGAAACTGCCGTCACCGGCTGGACCACCACCGCCGAATGCACCGCCGGCGCCTTTCAGCGTGAAGCCGTATTGAATGAGTGTAATGCCGAGACCAGCTTTCGAACCGTTCTTGGCGGCATGTGTAGTGTGGAGGAGGTAGGTAAGGAGGAAACCGACGAGTTGGAAGGACATTGAAATCATGGCGTTCCAGATGAATGAAAAGACAGAGCCAATGGGCAGGCCATCAATATAAACTTCGTCGGAGTGTGGAGAGCTCGGTGCAAAGATGGTGTTTTCCCAGTACGGAGGAGCGGCATCAGCAGCTGCTTGTTCGTATGTCTACACACCCAAAAGTATCAGTATATTGTATGATCGTGCGCACTGTGTTCTTGATAAACTCACTGGGGGCTTCTCATCCACTTCTTCACCAGCAACAGGCTTCGCGCTCATGTTCGCAAACACACCATCTGTATTACCTCCACCGTATATCCTGCCTGTCCGTGTCGCAGGGGGGAAAACAGGTAATTGTGTCACACGTCGCTCAACTGCTGGTCGTTCTGAACTGCCTCTCCTACTCAGCATTCCAGTGGCTTCCGTCACTCCTTCCGCAACTGACGGCCTCCCGCTCAACACACGTTGTCGCTCATCCAGCCGTCTTTCCGCATTCGGTGTGACATCTTCCGCATCTGATTCATCGTCGGAAGGCGAGTCGAATGTGTCTTGTAACGTGCGATCAGTGTCGTGGACGAGTGGCGTGCGATCCGAGGTGGCTGTGTGAGAGGAAGTGCGGGAGCGGAATGAAGGGGGTGGCGATGGATGGGGTGATTGTTGTTTTTGCGAGGTTATTGAAGGGTCTGAGGGCTGAAGTGTGTGCTCGATGTGGTCGTCTTCGTCGTTGATCTCTACCTAGAAAGACAGAGTGTTAGGGATGCGTGCGATAAGGCGACGGAGAATATAGGAGTGAGCTTACTCGCTCATAGCGATGGCCACTCATGATGGCGTGAAGCGGTGTTGGAGTGTCGGACTGGTGTGGTGATGTGTATGACGAGGAGAGGAGAGCGATATGGTAATAGGTGGAAGAGAGATCAAGGAGGAGAATGTTGTTGTTTAATCAGAATGCAGTAGAATGCAACCTAGGAGCGAGGAGTGACTGTCGTAATCATCTGCGCCTCATCTCTTTCCCCACATTCTCAGTGCCTTCCATCTTCGTCTGTTCGTTGCACATGTAAATCAATGATGCTCTCATGTTTCAAAAGTTGATACAGCCATATTACTCAAGCTCCTCTATCTTAACATAAGTCGCAAAAGCACAGTGTAAGCTTCATACGCCGATAATATTTGAAAACCATATCCCAATATGGCAGCCACAGTAAGCACCTCTCACTATCTCACGCCACCACATATAACCTCTACAGTACATCCTCCTAACACAACCCCTCCCCAGAACATCTCAAAACACTACGCCCGCCTCCTGCGTCTCTGGCCCGCAGACGCCCTCCGCCCAATAACCTTCCACCGCGCCACCCTCCTCCGCCTCCAACAAACTCCCATCGCATCCACAACGACACCCACATTCTCCACCCCATCCGAGCCACCAGTCTCCCCGACCGAGCCCACCTCCCCCCTAACATTAGCACCTCACCTCATCAAATCCGGCTCCGTTCCCTCACCCTCCGCTCAATCAGGCACCCACGGCACGCTAGGTCGGTCCTCCGACGAAGCACAAATAAACGCGCTGTACAGTCTGCTGGAGAACAGATATAGCAGCATGTATCCGACGAGTCCTGAGATGCTGAGGCCGCAGAGTAAGCCGGAGTATTATGAGGATTTGGCGGCGGAGATGGAGGCGGCGCCGAAGAGGGGGTGGTGGGCGCAGAAGATGTTGAGGTTGAGGGGGATGATTAGGTTGAATTAGTGATGTGTGTTCTTGGATGTGGAGAGCAGGTTATGCGTAGGATTGAAGTGATGTGGAAAGTATTGGAAAAGGCATGTTTATGAGGATGGTTGAGAGATGGGGTGGTTGGTCTTGGGGCTTGGTACTTGGGTCTTCGTGGGAGGACTGCAGGTGATATTCTGATCATGTTATGATATCTAAGAGGTGCTACTGGAGAGTGCTTTGCCGCAAGACGATGCGGACACAGAAGACGATCTTCTGAAAGGGCCAAGAGTCTGGGTGCAATGCAGGCACCATCTTACGTGCTGTATACAAGTGACGTTTCCACAAAATTCCGTCCAGGTGGATCGTTGGTCTGCATTTACACATCTTTTGCTGTATTCCCCTACTTCTTTATCCTGGATCCTGCTCGCGAAGCAAGTCGTTTAAGGATTGGACCTCTGGATAGAAGATGCTCCCAGTTACCTACCTCGTAGCGCTTCTGGAATTCTCGGTGAAGATTAAAGCTTGGAACTGCCCCCTTGGTCGAGCAAGATGTCGCAAGACGACACTATCGGGAAAAGTACCTACATTGCTTCTTTTGTGCGGCCTTGCTTGTGGGAGTCATTGACCTAACATCAACGCAATCTGCAATCTATCGAGCTGGACTGCTCCCACAACTCCTACAGTAACACACTTCTCTACAGAGACAGCCTATTGTACAGTGACAACCACAGCCACCCCCTCCGCCAATGACAACTACCATTACCAATACCGTTACAAAAGAACGATGATTTACCTGGTCGAGAGCGATTGGATGATGGGTTCTGGTCTTGGAGTTACTATGGTTAATTAGTGGGAGGAATTACCAATGGTATTCTGATCATGTTGTGATTTTGAAAGGTGCTAGAAAAGCACTGCACAAACACGATGCGAACGCAGAACACTTTTTGCCAAGGCACGACTCCCTCGAGGGCTTGGGCGTAACGCAGGTACCATCATTGAAGTCACTTTCACCCAAAATGCACGCTCAGGTGGAGGTTTCTGTGGTCATTCCATTCGGGGGTGTCATCATGTATTTCTACATATTACTTGTATCGTACAGCAACATCTGAAACAACCCATCCAAAAGCCCTACATTAGGCATCTCCCTCGGTAGCTATCGTGACATGCCGTCGTTGGTTCCTTGTCGATACTGTTGGGCTATCTCTGCAAGCTTCATCACATCACTTCGACGTCTCCTCCATCACAACATCTTTCACTTCCCTCACTTCCTTGCCCTCCTTGCTCTCCTTAGCCTCCTTTGCAGCTTCTCTCGCAGCTTTCGCAGCCCTCCTCTCTTCCATCTCAGCCTTAGTCGCCCGAGGCTTTCTCTTACCAGGCTCTGCCGCAGCTCTCGATCCACGACTAACACCAGGCGTTTTACCACCTTTCCCAGCACCATCTCCAGCCTTGCCTTTGCCCTTGGTACCTCTTCCACCTTTCGCACCCGCTTTCTCAATATCGTCTTTATCTTCCTCCGGCACCAGCGGACCCATCCACACAAAGTAGCCATCCTTGCTCGCCAATGCTTGCTCTTCCCAAGCTTGTTCCGCATCATCAATAAAGTCATCAGTTTTGTCGTATTCATTGGCCTTTTGCCTACGCTTCTTCTTCGCTGCAGCTGTTTCAGCAGCAGTGCTATCACCACCACCATACATCCCGCCCATTTCAGCATTACTGTCCATTTCGTCGTCATCCAAGTTCATTTCGTCACCACTGGTCAACACAGCTCCTTCGAGAGCGCCCTGAAGAGATGCCATGTGTGCCATGCGTTTTTTGTGCTCGGCGACGCGCGGGTAGGCGACTTCGAATCCATATTTGGTTTCGACTTCTTTCATAAAGTTGCAGTAGTTACCGGTGGGTGCGGTCATGGGTACTTCGATGACGATGCAGTCGTTAATGACTGGCTGCACGGCTGGGCGTTCTTTCTTTGGTGGAGGAGGTTTGATGAGGTTAACAGCAGTAGGCGGGCCATTGCCAATAATGGCGGAACCAGAAGGTGACTTGGCTTTTGGTGGTGACTTGGCTTTTGGGGGAGCAGAAACTTTCGGTGAGGTAGTACGTGTAGGAGTGTCTACTTTGGATGTTTTGGGTGCCTTGGGCTTCGCTGGTGGAGGAGTTTGCACGGGATCATTGGAAATGAGAATTGGTCTGCTTGGTGCGGTTACCTGTGGTGCTTCGATTGGCTTCGGCGTGTTTACGACAGGTTTTGGAGGAGGGGGCATGCTGTTATAGCCATTAGTGGTCGATGTAGTCGAAGCATGTAGCATTTGCGTGGTTGCAGGTGAAGGAGGCTGTGAAGTACGTGCATCGTACTGTCGTGGTGTTGCACTGTAAGGCCTGGGAGAGGCATAGGTTTCTGATGGGTCGCTCAACAGATTCGTGATTGAAGCGGATGCACGCGCGTGTGTAGGCACTGGTGTAGTACGTGCAGGCGGCGAACTGTAATTGACGAGTTCAGGATGAGCTGCATTCTCAGCAGATGCAGATCGAATAGGATCATATCGTGGTCGTGAGATGGGTGCAGGTTGAGGTGCTGGTGTAGGAGTTGGTGTATATGTTTGTTGGCTTGTTACACCATAATGAGTGGCGATTGGTGTTTTGACGGCTTCATGTTTTCCTATTTGGGCAAAAGTTGGTGCATGTGATGGAGTTCCAGTGTGGTTCAGTCCAGAGTGTGGGGACGCTGCGGCAGAGGCTGGAAGAAGGTGAGGCTCGACAAGCGTGATAGGACGTGTAGCAGGAACATCAGCATCTGCTTTCTTGCGGGACTTGCGTGGAGGTGCATTGGGATCGCGAGGTTTTCGAGGCTTCTTCTCTTTGAGCTTTTCAGTACCATCTGCATTTTGAGTGGTAGCAGTTGTGCCATCAGCATCTTTTTTCTTGCGTTGGCGGGGTTTCTTGGCAGGGGCGTTTGGGTCACTTGGCTCCTTTCGCTTTGCTGGCACAGTTGGTGATGGTGCAGCTTTGTTTAGATACTGCAAGTGTGATACGACAGATGGACCAGACGGATGAACAGGTGATTGCGGTGGTGTTGAGACTGCAGAATCGCTATCATCTTGAAAAGGCACCCCTCCAGCCAGGTTCTGAGATACACCCGTTTCAACTTCCATCATCTCGCTCAAACTTCATGCAAATCGGAATCGAAGCCTATACCACTTGGAAGTAAATCGAGGGCGACGCAGGACGTCTGCAGGATCGTGTCGACTGAACTCAAGCAGCTTTTGACTGATATTGATATAATATCGTGGTTTGTGCGAAGTCGATTGTTATTACACCACTCGGTCGCGTGAGAGAAGGCGACGGCGAGGTCGACGACGAGATATTTAGCGTTAATCCGGACGTGTTGGAAGGACAAGACCAGCGTCGGCAGATGTATAGATAGCTCGTGACTCTATTGAGCTAGAAATTCGGTGAAAAAGAGGTCTGTATATAGTTGTTGTGGCGAAGAGTTATAAGTGTTTATTATAAAGAAGAGAAGGAGAGAAGAGAAAGCAGATTTTATGAGGTGGGCGGCAGTGTATTATAAGATTGGGGAATCAAAAGTCGTGCAGGCACGTTTGGATTTTGGGACTACGGGGCGCTCTGACACAAACAGTCTGGCAAGCAGGGACGGGAACCACCAAAATCTACCACCGAGGAAGACTCCACCTGCAGACACACAGCCTAAGGGCGCGGAACGAGGAGGAGTCGAAGAAAGGAGGACAGGAACGAGGGGAGACTGAAGACGGCAAAGATCAAAGACAAAACAAAGCCTTGGGGAAAGGTCAAGCGAGCAAGCAAGCAAGCAAGCAAGCAAACCGTTTGAACTTCTTTTAGCCCTGGAACGCCGCTTTTTCGGCTTGTTCCTGAGTCTAAGATATATCTTAGTTCCACTGTACTGTAGGCCCTTGCAAACATAACATCCTTAACATCCTGTTCATCATTACCACCGATGCTGTCTAATTCTGTTACGCGTTCCTCTTCTTGTGCTGGATGCGAAGTCTACTGATGCTCGACCTAATTGTTGCCGAAAGTATGGTTGTCTTGGCTCGGAATGTTTGACTAGTGCAATAAGCATACAGGCAATCAAGGTCCTACGATCCTACGACTCACAACTGGACAAGCACTCTCGAATCATCTCAGGCTTATATCGACCTCATCGTAGCAACTTGGTCACAGGCCAGTTGACAAAAGTGCCTAAAGATTACATTGATGATGACCAAACCAAAATAAGGTCGCACGTTGTCAGCCCTATGGCGGAAGCTAAACCTCAAACACACCTGAAACGGTTTCTTTTGAAAGATCTAGACGATCGCATCATCTCTTACTCTCGCGCACTTTCTTTCTTCTCATTGTCCTCTCTTCTTCTCTTCCTCACTACATCTCTATCCACTGTCTTCGACACATCTTGCGATGCAGTTCGTAGGCGAGCGCTTTCCCATAAATGTCCCAGAGGATAAAGAGTCATCTCCAACCCAACCACCACCTACGTCAGCGTCAGCGTCAGCATCAGCATCTTCTCCAGCACCCTTCCCAGGCCGCGACTTTGTTAAAGACGTCCAAGAACGCCCGATAACCGCCCCACGTCCACCTGCCGCTCCAATAGCAAAATCCACCTCAACAGGCTTTCCCGAGCACAAAAAGCGTACTGGTCTATCACGTTTCAGGCAGGCGCGGCAAGATAAGAACAACGACACGACATCTGCAGCAAGCACCTTGCCCCAAGGAACACCTTCGCGATCAACCGTCAACAGGACACCAAATAACCAAGATGATGTCAAGAAGAGCATTGACAAGGAGAACAAGGACAAATTGGCAAGCATGTCGGAATCGGAAATAGCACAAGAACGACGAGACCTGCTTCAAGGACTACCTGCATCACTTGTGGAAAGACTGCTTCGAAGAGCAAATATCGATCAAGATGAGCACAGTCAGGACTGGTTCGCTCCAGAGAAGGATAATAGCTCCAGCACGGACACGCATCTAGCTGAAGAAGCAGCACCATTGCCTGGCACAGAACAACCTGGCACCCAACCACAGAAGCCGAAAAAGAGCGTGACATTCGCCTCAGAACCTCCCGAAAACAATTTATCCCCATCTAAAATCGAAACACCAGCAGCAGAAGACAACAAGCACGACACCACCGCCCACGACCACAATGAAGAAGACGACACACCTTTCCCCAACCTCCCCCATCCGATCCACTTCCCTTCTGCGCCCTCCTTACCACCACTCGACCCCACCTCAACCACCTTTCTCACAGACCTACACGACAAGTACTTCCCCTCCCTCCCCAGCAACCCCTCCTCTCTCACCTGGCTCGATCCCACCTCCACCACCAGCAACAGTTACAACCCAGCCTCAAGCACCGGCATCCCCATAAACCGGCTCCGCTTCTCCTTTACCGGCCAACTGCTCCCTCCAAACAAAAGCCTCAACATCCCAACATCCTTCGGCCTGCACCATCACGGCGACGAGCCCGAAGCAGCAGGTTACACGATTGGTGAATTGGCGCATCTAGGTCGGAGCACGGTTCCTGGACAGAGGAGTGTTGCATTTTTGACATTAGGGCGGGTGCTGTTCAGATTGGGCAAGGGTGAGTTTGGGTCGAGGGGACGGAGGGGCCAGGATCAAGCACACGAACAGAGGGCTGGCGGTACAGAGCGACAAGATGGAGAAGAGGAAGAGGAAGAAGAGGGCGACGATGACGGCTTAGTCAAAGGAATGGACGAGCTAGAAAAGGGACTGTGGGCATGTATCAAGGAGGGTCGCGTGCTAGAGACGTTGCAACAAGAAGTCAACAAAACAGGTGGTCATGTGAGCGCAAAGGCCTATGCAGCCGAGGCGTTGTGGTTATGGCAGCAAGGTGGTGGGAAGCAAATTAGAGCCGAGTGAAGAAGGGAAACTCATGGCTGGCATAACTGGACTACTTTCGACTACATTACCATCGGACATGTGCGGCTAAGTGAGAGGCAAGATATAAGAAGGAGCTAGCTGAGGACTCGTGCTACATATCTTCTGCAGAAAGACTTTCTCGATCACGAAACATTAAATCAGCAGGCACTAAGAGGTGTTTATAACTTAATGTATAACGACTTCATGAATCTTACAACAAGTCACTATGATTAATCGTCAATTGACAAGTTACACAGTACGCGAATGTCTAGGCAGCATACATCTGACGGTTGGTCATTTTTCAAGAGTACTTCCATTGCTTTGCAGAGTCGAATAGGATGGACAGATTCTCGTCGTCGCCTAATTGCTTGATTAGATAACGGAGCAAGCTCTTCAGAAACAGTGGCTCCTTCAGCGACCTTGCGAGCATATTTCGTGCAGAGCTTCTCGGTTGTGTCTGGATCACGTTTCATCTGCTTGAGCATCGCGATGGCGAAGTGGAAGGTGGACGTCCTTGGTACTGCGTATACGGTTGCCGGCAGCTTCAGCTACTGGGGCAGACTGTGATACATCTCCCGGTCTAGTGTCTGTCCGACGCTGCTTTACTTGCTTGTCGTTTTCGAGGCGGATCTCTTCTCGGACTCTTTTTTTTTGGCTTAGGATGTGCTTAAGTTGGGTTCTTGCTCACGTAATGCCTTGACCGAACTATACAGCGCGCGCACACTACTCAGGTCCAGTCCGAATGTGTCTACGTATCTATTTGCTTCACGCCTCATTTAACAAGAAGAATAATTCTCGGTCAGTATACCAGTCGGTAAGACCAGACGCGTAAGCACTTGCGTGGTAGCCGATAGCGGCTGCAACAGAAGGATCTGAACCTGCTGCAACTCGACAGGCATGAAGATAAAAAGGACTGTAGGTTCATAACCCGCTGTGTTCGTTCAGATCCACTCGTATCACATCCGAAAGCCTTGGCGACCAGACACTCACCTCTTCACTCTTCCGCTCTGCGGCTTCGACACTCTCGCGTGTCGTGCGTTAGGGCCGAGGAGGCGAGTCGGATGCAAGAGCCACGCCACCGCCAGCACCACTACCTCCACCGAGACCACCGTACAGATTCTCTGTCATGTTGACTGGGTTAGTCGTCATGAGTCTGACAAAGGCTGATAGCCCTCGTTCCTGCATGTCCTGCGCATACTGCAAGCCAGTGCAAAACCTGGGTGCATGGCCTACGTTGTGACACCTGGCGCAGATACGTTGTTCCAGCGCAGGAAGTTGAAATTGTAACCCAAAGAAAAACAAGTTGTGGAGAGTGCTGGACAAGTTTGTGGTCGCAAATCTCACGACATCCGAGTTTGGATCTCAGTTCGATTACTTTGGGATGTGAAGGATGATAGGCATGCTTAACAACAACAATAGGGCAAAGTATAGCAAATAGAGCGATACGACAGCAACCTTGATCAAACACCAAACAAGACGAATAGAACAGTAGAAATACAAGATATCAGATAGCTCATTACGTTAACGCATAGCAATCATAAGAGCACAAGAAGCTCTCTACAATCTGCGCACACCTTCTACCTACATAAACCCTCCCCGGACGACCGTCACCACATTCCGCTTCATGGTATCAAAAGAAGTTCTAAAACTGTAGCACAAGCCTACATCAAAACATCTAGTTCTTGGCGTGCTTTGCCATTGTGTTCAATGCAGAACCGTTCTTGAACCACTCAATCTGACCAGCGTTGAATGTCTGGCTCAATGAGCAGTCCCAGCTCTCACCGTTCTTGGGGTGCACCTTCATGGTAACTGGCTTGCCAACAGCAAGTTCTGTGCAGAGGACGTCGACCTTGTCGTCGGGGTTGATCTTGTCGTAATCTTCCGGGTTGGTGAAGGTCAATGGAAGCATACCCTGCTTCTTGAGGTTGGTCTCGTGGATACGTGCGAATGACCTTGTAATGATGGCAAGACCACCGAGGTGGCGGGGCTCGAGAGCAGCATGCTCACGGGACGAACCCTCACCGTAGTTCCAGTCGCCAATGACAACCCACTTGACGCCCTTTGACTTGTAGTCACGAGCAGTAGCGGGAACAGCGTCCATTTTCCCGGTAATGGCGTTCTTGACGTTGTTGGCCTCACCGTTAGCAGCGTTGGTGGCACCGATGAGCATGTTGTTGGAAATGTTGTCAAGGTGACCACGGTACTTCAACCATGGGCCGGCCACTAGAGAATATGTAAGTAGCTATACAGGTTTACCAGGAGTTCCTTCACTTACTGGAAATGTGATCAGTGGTGGTCTTTCCTTGACACTTGATCAAGATAGGAAGGTCAGTGGCATCCTTGCCATCCCAAGCCTGGAAGGGCTCGAGAACCTGGAGACGGTCGGAGCTGGGAGAGACTTGGACCTGAACGGAAGACCTGTCGGTAGGAGGAGCTTGGTAAACGTCTTGACCTGGGTCGTAACCGTTTGATGGGAGACCGGGTCCTGTAGGCTCCTTGAGCTTGAAGTCCTTGCCGTTGGAGTCCTTGAGGCTGTCGGTGAGAGGGTTGAAGTTGAGAGTACCAGCCAATGTCATGGCTACAACCATGTCGGGAGAAGTAACGAAAGCGTGTGTGGCGGGGTTAGCGTCGTTACGACCAGTGAAGTTACGGTTGTAAGAAGAGATGATGGAGTTCTTCTCGCCTTTCTTGACGTCCTTGCGGTCCCATTGTCTGTCCACCGAGTTAGCAAATCATATACGAAACAGACGTGAGGGGGTTGCTGACCCAATGCATGGTCCACAAGCGTTTGCCAAAACCATACCGCCAAAGTCCTCGAGGACCTTCGCCTGACCATCTGCAAGTCAAATGTTAGCCTGTGCATATTGAATTTGTGTGGTAATTGAGCCTTGCCTCGGGTAATGGTTGCCTGCATCCAGTTAGTATGTGGAAGATGTGTAAAGGTAGTCGAAATTACTGACCCTGATTTGCTCTGATCCAGGTGTAATGGTGAAGAGAGCCTTGGCCTTCAGACCGTGGTCCATAGCATCCTGTGCAATGGAGGCAGCACGGCACATGTCCTCGTATGAGGAGTTAGTGCAAGATCCGATTAGACCAACCTTGAGCTCCTCGGGCCACTTGTTCTCCTTCACAGCATCCTTGAACTTGCTGATAGGAGTAGCCAAGTCAGGGGTGAAGGGCCCGTTGATGTGAGGCTCAAGTTCGGACAAGTTGACCTCAATCAGCTGGTCGTACTCTGCGCCGTCATCTTCCTGGAGCTCCTTCTGGTAGGACTTGGCAAAGTCGGCAATCTCAGCACGCTTGGTGGCCCTGAGGTAGTCGCCCATCTTGTCGTTGAAGGGGAAAAGAGAGGTGGTGGCACCGATTTCGGCACTAAGAGAAAGGTGTTAGCATGTTTCGAATTCTGAGCGTTTCATATTGTTCCGCAGGAAATCAAAGTGCGAAAAGACAAAGGACGTATGCTTTCGTGCAATAAGAAAACTCCAAGGTAGGTCGACACAAGGCTGAAGAGGTCATCGCAAAACTTGCTCCCAGAAATCTGATATACTGCTTGGGCGGATCGATATTCCTTCCTGGAACACACTCAGATTCCGACAGCCCTATCAGGCAGTTCTTGGACCAGTTCTTGGACCTTCGGTGGAGGATGTCCTGAAAATCTTGTAGTGCTATGACACGTTGTCCTCGTCTTGTTCCAGCCAGTTGACGAAACGGCTGTCGCCCAATCCTTGTGCCGATGCAGGTGGCTTTGGGATTTTACTTGAGTGATAAAAGCTTTCCTTCCGCCCGAGAGCCATCGGGCCACTCTCGCGAAAAAAAAAATCATGGAAAAAGAAAGATGCTGTACTAACCCCATGTTACCTAAGATTTGTTAGCAGTGCTACAAAGTGATTGAAGGAGATATTCCACGTACAGATCGTGCCCATGCCAGTGGCAGACAGAGTCTTAACACCAGGTCCGTGGTACTCAACAATTGCACCAGTTCCACCCTTCACAGTGAGGATACCAGCAACCTTGAGGATGATATCCTTGGCAGAAGTCCAGCCAGACATCTCACCAGTAAGCTTAACACCAATGATCTTGGGTGCCTTGAGCTCCCATGGGAGGTTGGCCATGACATCGACAGCATCAGCACCACCAACACCAATGGCGCACATACCGAGACCACCGGCGTTAGGGGTGTGAGAATCAGTACCGATAAGAAGACCACCTGGGAAAGCGTAGTTCTCGAGGAGAATTTGGTGGATGATACCAGAACCAGGGCGCCAGAAACCAATGTCGTACTTTGCGCAAGCAGATGACAAGAAGTCGTAGACCTCCTTGTTAATGTCCTTGGCACGGTCCAAATCCTTGTCACCACCAATTTGAGCCTCGATCAAGTGATCACAATGGACGGTGGAAGGTGTTGCGACTGCGGGCATACCAGCAGACATGAATTGGAGAATGGCCATCTGAGCAGTGGCATCTTGGCAGGCTACACGATCGGGTCGCAGCTTCAAGTATGATGTGCCGCGCTCGATGTCTTGCTCGTGAGGGTTATCCAAGTGAGAGTAAAGGATCTTCTCGGCGTATGTCAAAGGCCTGTTAAGCCTCGACCTGACGACGGAAAGGTTTTCTGACATCTTTTGGTAGTTGATATAGTTTCCCTTCTCCCATGGCGACATCTCGACCTTCTTGGAGAGAGGAGAGTCGCTGACGGATGCAAAGCTGCGCCTGGTGGCCTATTTAGAGCATTAGCTGGAGCTTTAATGGCATCTGATGTCTTGGCCTGTATCTACGCACCAGCCTGCGAGCGGCGGCGGCCGCAGCTTGGTTGATCATTATGAAGAGTGTCGACGAGCTCAAGAAGAGGTGAAAGAGCTGGACAAAAAGCCTTGCGGGAGAGGCGGATGGTGAAAGGCAAGGTTGTTCGTGCAGGAGAGATGGAGAAAGCAAAGCCTAGCTCCAATCAGAGGCAAGCTCATTGTCAAGTTTCACGTGATCTCGGGTTACCTCGGCGAAACGGTTACCCCCACATTCTCTTCGTGAAAAAAAGTTCCAAGCTTGAACGCTTAATTCGAGGACGAGAGGAAGACAACCAACACCGGCACACGTCAGGGAATACAATCAGTCAGCGAGAGAAAGTGAGAAAGAGACAGTCGGATAGACAGGTTCCCTCAGTTATATAAGCTTGTACCTAAAGACTGGTAGAAACCCGTTAAACTCCTGCCTTGACGCATCATTTGGGAAAGAGCCACATCATACATCGTTTGAGTTCATAACCAAACATGCCTGCCGTTCGAGGAGGAGATTCGAAGAAGAAGACAAGAAGATACAAACGCGATCTGGACCAGATTCACGAAGACCTACAATCACCACGACACCTTGAGCTTTACAAAGAGACAAAAGATGCAACAGATCTGCCAGCACTAGGAGAGTTCTATTGTGTCCCATGCGCCAAATGGTTCGAGAGTGAGCACAACTACTCAGAACACAAGAAGGCAAAGCCACACAAGCGAAGGTACATCCACTAGGACATGTCTGGAAATGGCTTTTGCATGGAGTTAGGCTAACGCTACATCCCAGACTTCGTCAGCTCAAAGAGGAACCGTACTCGCAGAAAGAGGCAGAAGCAGCAGCGGGCTTGACAACAAACAATGGTCGAGAGACAGAGAAGATGGCAATAGATGAGGATGTCCGGCAAGATGCTTCGGCAGCACTGATAGATCCTGCAGCTTGTCTTATCGAGCCAGAACAACATCAGATTGAGATTGAGGCGATACGATGACAAGGCTGCATTCATGGGCATGGCGTATGGTTGGCACAAACATAATGCAGTATGCCATGATGGCGCAGCTGGTATGGGAAACTAGCACTTCAGGTATGCTTCCCGCAACAAGACTGACCGCGGGACGCACAAAAACTGTCTCGGGTCTCACGAGAATTCTTGTTTAAGCATTTGGGCGGCGTCTTTGTATAGAATGATACCCACGGTTTTTCGCAAAATCACACGACATGTCAGGCAGTTAAATAGACATCAATGATCAAAGTGGCTGCGCGAATGACGCTTGAAGGAGTAAGGCTCAATCCCCATACTATGCCATAAACAGTAAATACACCGAGCTTCCGTAGAGGGCATACGTTCTACGTGCATAACCTAGCGAATCACGATCTTGTTTTTGATTCAAAATAAGAGGCATCTCGGACGTCGTTACAAATGCGGTCAGATGAAACCTGCCTTCCACTTCCACCACCATCATCACTTCATCTATCAGCTCGTCCGCCCCACACGGCGCTACATACATCTGTGCCTGGCATCCGTGCTTATTTCCTAAACGACGCAGTCACCCGTCGGCGACTGACGCTAGGTCGCACTCGCACTTGAAAATGGTATATGTGTTCGCTCCTTCCGCCATAGAGGCACAGTTTGTGATGCCGCTGTAAAAGACGCAAGTTCCTGATTATTTTCTCTCCTTTGTTCAAGGCAGATACACAACCACAAAACCCTATTGAGCCGGCGACTGAGCATCGCTACAAGTCGGGCATCATAATGAGTAACAAATACACAATTGAAGGAAATGGTGCTGTGCCACAATCGAAATATCGAAGAGATGCTCCGCTATTTGGAGGCGCCATCACCACGGACTTGCCAAAAGAATTCATCGATGCCAGGTAAATGTTTGCTTGTTCGAAGAGAGACTCAGCGGCATTTATGGGCGAATTGCTAACATAATCTAGCACGATACGAGAAGTCCCAGACAACCAAGAAGTCTTCCTGCACCGCGACGGCAACTACTCGATCATCATCGAAGTAGTCGAACGAGCATGTCCACCTAATCATCCTTGCAAAACCGATATGGAAGCTCTAGATTACCATTACAAAGACGCAACAGCAAACGAATATACAAACAACTCACGAAATGGCTACGAAGTGCAAGAAGTGACTAATGTCTGGCATAAAGACCCTATCAATCTCCTAGGCTTGTAAGTTGACCACCATCTCTAGTCTCTAGCCAGCAACAAACATACACCATATTGACTCCATCCGCAGCGAGGACAACCAGTGCTACTTCATCACCGCCACACAAACACCATACCGCAACATCCGCGACAATCATCTCGAGCGCGCCAAGTCAAACGAATTGCCCGAATTCACCTGGATCGAGATGACGCTGATACGCTTGGAGAAGCAAGCAACCGATCTCCTGATAAGTGTTAATATTCCTGTTTCAGCAGGCTCATACGCAAAGGAGGATATGAGGCCAGACGTCGGAAGGGTGCCTTTCTGGGTTGAGAAGGGGTGCGAATGGTCCGAAACTATCAGGTCAAACATGGAGGTCAGAGATTGGGGTCTCTTCGGTGCATGATATGTATGATATGTTTTGTGCTGGGTATGTCTGCTTGGGAATGACTACTGTGGCAGAGGTAATTCAAGGACGATCATAAATGAGATCTCCATGCTCACTACTGTTCACCGGTAGTAAAGATATTATATGAATGGGGTGCACTACCATCCAGCAACAGTCTCGACCCTTGTTTCTGCATTACTGTTTCTCTCCAAGGTTTCGATTGTCTCTGAACCTTTGGTAGTACGTCTAGGTATGTCTGAAGCAGGTATGCTCTCTAGGCCAGCATGGCCTAGAATGTCAAGACTGGCTTAATTATCTTCCCAGCATGCACATCCTCTAGTGCTTTATGCAATTCCTCAAATTTGTAATACGACAGGAGAGAGTCGAATGGAAACTTGCCACCTCGCCAAAGCTGAATCATTTTTGGAATGAACTAGGTGATATTGTGTTAGTTGCATCAGCGAGGAGAAAGAATGAGGCAAGACTCACCATCCTCGGTACACTATCACCCTGATGCGTTCCCCTCCACGTTCCACCTTTGACCAGATGCTCATTAATGATAATCCCGCAATCTTTAACAATACCGCCCAATGTAACAATCATACCCCCCTTCGCCATAGCCCTATGTCCATCTCTCAAAACCTGCGGACTACCCACCGCATCAATAACATACTCCACGCCCTCACCATCCGTCAACTCCATCAATTTCTCCACTAGCTCTCCCTCCTTCAAATTAGAAGAATCAATCAAATGCGTCGCGCCATGCTTCTCCGGCAAATTCGCCAATTTCGTGGCCGAGTTATCAATCAAAATCAGCCGATGCGGTGAGTACAGCGACGCCATGAAGCTTGCCGCAAGCCCTACTGCACCTGCGCCGATAATCGCGATAGTCGACGACGGCCCAGGTTTTATAATGTTCAACACCGCGCCCGCACCTGTTTGGATACCGCAGCCTAGACTGGCGAACTTGATCAGCTCGTCTTTACTCACTGAAGGGTCGAGTTTAATGGCGCCGTTTTCGTGGGCGAGGACGAGACGAGCGAGGGAGGATTGGCCGAAGAAGAAGTTGTTGAGATGGGCGCCGGTGCTGTCTGTACAGGGCGCGGTTGAGGTGGTGGGTGGAGAAGAGGCTGTGGAGGTGGGTGAAGTTGGTGTGGGTGCCAATCTCTTTGAGCTGAAGTTGAGTTCCTGGAGGTACTTGCAGTAGGGTGCGTGGCCGGAGAGACAGGCGCGGCAGGTATGGCAGGAGGCGAAGGACAGGATTACCTTATCACCCGGAGCAAAGGCTGTGACGTGAGATCCTACTTGTTTGACTGGAGAGATAGAGCAAGTGGAATCAGTACGTAATTCCCGCCGAGCTCGCATACAATCAACTATCCCGGCGGCTGGTTTCGAAAAAGAAAAGGGCTCCTGTAGACTCACCAATTCCTGAGGACTCATGACCAGGAATCATAGGAGGGGTCATCATAAAGCTTCCTCCAGACGCAAGCACGTCCGTATGACACAATGATACTGCAACAGGCTCGACTAACAGTTCATGCTCTCCCACATCTTGATATTGCACTTGTTCGAGCTCGAAAGGTCCATGGGCTTCATGGACCACATAAGCTTCTGTTTGAATGGGCATGTTGAGTCACGGAAGAAAATGTCACAGAGTACAATGTTGTCTTTTCTTTGAGAAAGATACTACCTCCCTCACTTACGAAGTGTAGGTGGGAGGTGGGGCTTGGCATCCAGCAGACCCCCCACATTGGAAAAGCTTGATTAGCAACTACGATTTAGCATCCTTCTCTGATCTACGCGTTGTGTATGAAGAGGAGAGGACCTGGAGCAGAGAAACAGGAACGTAAGCCGAAAGAAGAAAAGTGAATCTTTGCTGTGTTTCTGAGAACAAGAACACCTCGGATTTTGAATCTCGAAGAACAAAGTCAAAGGTATTCTGAAGAGAAAGGAATTTGAACGTCACTGGATCACTCATTCTTACGCATAATTCAAATACACATGAAGTGACGGAGGGGCTTCTATTCTCTACCACCTTCTCACCACGCTCACTACCAACTCCATCACAACGCACATGCTACCTACCCCACGCACAACCCACCTCTCCTTCGACAACATCTACGAACCCTCCGAAGACTCCTTCCTCTTCCTCGACACCCTCGCTCAGCCATCACTGGTCTCATACCACAACCGCCGCTTCCCCTCCACTTCCACTTCATCTCCTCTGATCGTCGAGGTTGGCACAGGAAGTGGTGTAGTCCTCGCTTTCGCCACCGCACACGCCCAAATCCTCTTCGGCAGGGGCGACGTATGCTCCTTAGGCGTCGACGTGAACACGTTCGCGTGTGTCGGTACCAGCGAGACTGTCAAGGGTGCTATTAGGGACGGTCAAGCAGAGGATGGAGGAAGGCAAGGGCAGAGTGCAGGAATCTGGCTTGATGCCGTCAATGCCAGTCTAACGAGCTGTCTCAGACTACATAGCGTCGATGTTCTGCTGTTCAATCCTCCATATGTCCCGAGCGAATCGGTTCCTTTACCTTCTTTGCTATCTAGCAAAGAGGAGTTGCTTGATCGACACAAGGTGTTCGAGCGCGACTCCAATTGTCTTGCGTTAGCCACGGACGGTGGCGCGGATGGGATGGAGGTTACTAGCCAGTTGCTTGAGGAGGTCCCGCAGGTGTTGAGTGACAAGGGTGTGGCATATGTGCTGCTTTGCGCGCAGAATAGACCGGAGGAGGTCAAAAGGAGGATCAGGGAGTGGGGTGCAGAGTGGGAAGTTGAGACTGTAGGAGATAGTGGGAAGAAGGGTGGATGGGAGAAATTACAGATTGTGAGGATTGCTAGAGTGGTGCCGTAATGTGAAACAATGGAATAGAGTATGAGTAAGTAGAATATTGTTGTTCATTCTGTGGACTCTTTAGAGGTATCCATACAATCTCGCTATTCTCGAGCTGGCTTGAAAATAAGGACCATAGCAGCGACGGCTTGTCCCAATGTTTTGGGCTATCTTCTATAGGCCCTCGGTAGTTTCGATATTCCACAAGTCGACACCGCTAGATCTGCTGAACGCGAACACATTCTTGCTTCTATAAGATGACATGCAGGATGTGCCCTTCCGGAGGTCTAAAGTCTGCACCCGCAGCACCTTTGCCTGGTATCCCATAAATGGAATGCGCGCCGTTCTTGCTTTTTGTAGTCCACAGCCCTTTGTAGGCCAATCTGACCAGATCCCCAACAATTCAAGACCACATCTCGACCTTGTCAGCCAGTTCCACCACTAGAATCCCCTTCCTCGTCCCCTTCCACCACCACGGCCTCTGCCACCACCACCTCTCGGTCCACCCCTGCCTCTTCCACCTCCCCTACCGCCCCTGTCCCCCCCAGGCGCCGCGGCCTGCTCCTTCCGCGCCTTATTCTTTGGCTTCGGCGCATCGTCAATCAACAACGTATCAAGTGGTAGGCTGTCCGGCAATATGAAATATCTGATCGTCGACCCGCGCACATTGATCGCATCCAGGGATATCGTTTCCGAGCCTCCCAAACCACCACGGTTCTTGGGTGTCATCTTGACGGCGCGGAGAGCGGTGTTCATTTGAGGTGTGACGGATGCGATAGTGCCGTGGAGGATTGTGCCGTTTTTCAGCTCGAGCGTGACTGTCTCGTTTTGACATTTCATCAGGAATCTGGTGGGAGAGCGGACATGTTAGTGGAATACGGGGCCATGAGATTGCGCAATGTGCGCGAACTGGGACAACGAACCTGACGAGCTTCATGATGGGCAGATGTATTTGGAGATGTGTTCAAGGACTTTCGTGTGGTGTTGCTTCGAACGCGTTTCGGGTGGTCGATGCAGAGGCTGCACAGTGGGAGGATGGTCTCGCAAGAGGGGATTTAGGGATGTGAGGTTTCACTTCGTATGTTGATAATTGGTAATACAGTGCTTGGAAAACAACATAATGCTGTTGTCGCAGGAGAAATGATTATTTGCGAGTCATGTGTCACGTGATGAGTATGATGTTTCGACCTTTTGAATGCCTTCTAGTCTGATCTCGTGCTCGTCGTCGTCTCATTAGTTGACAGTAATGGCTGTATGCTCCTAAATGTCGGTCGTCTTCTTCGTAGTCTTAGTCTATTTGCTTGACCAAGTAGTCTTAGCCACATCATGCCTCATTCTTCATCCTTGAGGCACCACCATCAAGAGTCAAGTCTTGTCCAGTCATAAATCCTGCATGTCATACCTGATTAGCACTACGCACAGTATGCACTGAAGCCTTCAGACTAACCTGCTTCCGATACATACTCGATAGCCGCAGCGATGTCCTCAGGTCTTCCAGCTCTATTGGTAGGATGCGGCTCCACGTCGTCCTCTTCATGCTCCCACGAAAGCCCTTTCTCATCACCTGCCTTGTTCTCATGTGCTACCTTGATCGTGTGTAAGCGATATTCTTCATTATGCGAGACCAGATTCATACCTTGATTCTTCCAGGTGCAACCATGTTGACTCTAATGCCCCATCTAGCACAGCTGACAGCCATACTTTGTGTCAACCCAAATATCCCTGCTTTGGTACTAGCATATCCTTCCTGGTTAGGATCACTTTGCTTCCAACGGAAGCTCGAGATGTGTACGATAGATGGTCCTGCTTTGCCGTCGGCATCTGCCTGTACCCTGGCGTGCTCCCCTGGCTCATTCGCCACCTTCATGTATGGAATGACTGCTTGGCTCACGGCAAATGGTGCTGTGAGATTAGTCTCCATGTAGGCTTGCCATTGCTCGATTGTTTCTGGTGCATCCATGCTTTTGCCTTCCTACATCACATAGCTTAGTACTAGTCAACATGTACATCCCAGTAGACTCACCTTCCAGTACGGATTTGCGATCCCGGCATTATTCACAAGCAGATCAATCTTACCGCCAAAGAACTTGGCAGCTGCATCCACTGAGCTACGAATGGCTGAAATGTCACGTAGATTGACCACGGAGTAGCCAACATTTGGGTGGAATTGTTTGAGGTGAGTGTTCACGCAGTATTCTAGTTCGTCTTTTTGAATGTCGAAGACTTGAAAAGTTGTTATTTTCTTCTGGTCATAGTGGTGAAGCTGTCTCCTTGAGACTTACTGTATACGCGATGACCTTTGTTGAGAAAGGTCCGGGCAACACAGCGGCCAATGCCCTTGGAGGAATGTCAGTGAACAAGAAGACAGAAGAGTTGCGAAAGCTGGATAGACTGACCTGAGCTCCACCTGAGATCAGGACGGCTTTTCCTCGATTCATAGTTGTATTCTTTCGCCTGGACAACAGTGTCAAGTCGATTTCTTGAGGACGTTTTCTTGCCGACTGATTCTCTAGTCGCTCAAATGATGTAGACAACCTGGAAGCAATGAACTAGTTGACAAGGTGTAATGCCACTGCCAAACACCACGTGCCAAGAATGACGTTCCTCTGCGTCCCGCCTTCTCCGAAGAACAGATGCTCTTCTCTATCTGTGTATCGTGTTGGAGTACAATCAAGCGAGGAGTCTGCCGCTATATTGCTGCAAATCCTGCGTACAATGGACTATCGGACTAAGATCAAACCTTCCAATGTTGTCAATACCGTACCCCATCCTGCTCCAAAAACTCGATTGGGACATTTTGTTTCTGATCCACCAAAGAGGAGTAATCACTATATAAGTGAAAGATCTCCGGGGGTGCTTAAAAAAAGGTATCTCCTAGTCTTAGGATCTGGTTATCTAGTCGACCTTTACTGATTACTTAGATATAGTTGACACCGGTCGGTCTATCATCTATTCTAGCCTTCTATCAAGCTAGATCCTGGAGGCCTATTTTAAAGATCCTATTACTTTAGTCGATTTCAGCGTGATAAATAAGCTTTATCAGCTCTCTTCACACTACTACTTCTATAGTCTAGACCTCTAGCATCCTAGTATCATCTTAGAGGTCCTCCTTAGGGATAAGCCGATATTTCATCAATTTTAACTTACTTTTGACTCTTTTGGCACTCCTCACACCGTAAACTTCACACCGTAAACTACAAGCTGAGTAGATACCCTTCTATAAGCGACTCCGGAGGGACCCTAGAGAGGAAACGACATGCTATGGCAGAGCTCGAGGCGAACGCTTGTTGTGAGAAAGTCATCCTGCAAAATGATACATCAGATAGATCAAGTGATGACATGGAGAGGAGAAGAACAAGAACATCTTATTTTGAACAATAAACCATCAGTCATCACGTATCGTAAGAGCATCCAACACACTTGGTAAATCCAACTCGTCCACATCATCCACCACCTCGTCATCCGTATCATCAATCACCACAACCTCCACGACCTTCTCCTTCGTGAGTCGCTTGCTAGGACTCGACGGTTCATCCGCAGCCTTGCTTTCTTGCTGTTGTCCCTTCAACGATCTGTACCTCGCTCCCACTTCCTTCATGACATCCTTCATAGGACTCTTCATCCCCAGCTCCTCTCTTACAACCTTGAACTGCTCCTTCACAAACTTCTGATACGCCGACTGACCACCCATTCCTCCATCACCAAGCCCCGCCTCCCCGTTTTCACCTCCAGCACCCTTCACACCAGCAGCCTTCCTGGCAGCCGGTCGAATCTGCACCAACCTGCCTTTACAAGCCCCACACGTATGCCTCTTCGGATCAACGCTGCGACTATGTCTCTCATACACCATCCCACAGCCTCCAAAGCCAGCATCACCAACACAAACCCAAGCATATTTGTAACTAATCTCATAACTATGCTTAGTCGTCACTTCCACGCCTCTCCCAACAAACACTCTGGAGACTTCCTTTGCCCATTTCTGGAAGCTGGCGCCATGTGGCTGGTCGCGAACGCGCGAGATCATGAAGTTGGCGAGGTGGCAGTATTCGTGGGCGAGGACGTTGAGGAGACGAGTTTCGTTGTCGATTACTTTTGAGGCCAGCTCGATGGAGGCGTGGTGCCGGTGTTCGGTTTTGTGGGTATCTGTGTTTGTTGATGGTGTTGCTGTGGGGCCCATGGTGGAGGCGGATGTGCCAAGCTTGCTTGTGCGAATGGTCTCGCATTTCCAGTTTGCACGTCCAGCGGTAGTGTTGAGCTTGTTGGACCAGATGATCTTTACACCGCCAGTTGACCCAGAGAGGCGCGCTATGCTACCAGAAGTAATTGTGTTATCAAGTTCGGTCAGAAATGCCGCGGCTAGGTCATGCTTATTCGTATCAAATGCTTTCTTAGCAGCTGTTGCAGCACGAGCAGCTGATGTTATCTTAGCTTTACTTGGAGACTTGGTAGGAGAAGACGGCGTCGGCGTGATATCGTCCTCTGATCCTTGTGTGTATTGGAGCTTTCGTGGAGAATGCAAAATTTTCTTAGGCGAATATTCGTCCGTCCAGGCGTTGATTACTTCTTGACTCCAGAAGGAGTCTAAGCTGGGACGATGTGGTTTTGGTGGCGCTTGAGGTTTTTGGGTTTTCGTGGGCGAGGTGAGTTTGTGTTTTGATGGACTGGCTGGAGGAGTGACTGGTTGGGATGGTATAGATGGTGCTGGCGGTTGCTTGAGAGGTGATTTTGAGCGTGGTGGTGAGCTGTCATCAGATTAGTGACTGAACACTGGAAAGCTCGAGAGTGAGTACAGTCTTGTTGGTGCTTCGGATACTTACAAGCTCAAAATCGCATCACTATCAGAGTCTGATAGCGATGATTTCCTAGGCATCTGCCTAGGCTTATTCACCACTACGACCTGTTTTTCCTTCGTACTCTGTTTCCGAGGACTTGACAAATCCACAATCTCGACCCCGTTCTTGAGCATTTCTTTCCCAGGTGACCTCCACAGCGCTCTCGGCTTCAGCTCCTCCAGTTCACTATCCTCCACCTCGTCCTCATCCTGACTCTTGTCAAGCTCACTCCAATCACTTTCCACTGCTCCAGAATCACCCTGCCGAGGTGAGGCTTCTGGTACAATATATATGACTTTCTCCTTAGCCGTCCTTCTTGGCGTCGCTCGTACTCTCTCTCTAGCATCGTCTGCCGCGGCTAGCAGTCCCTGCTCGAATGATTTGGCAGAGATGCCTTTGAGAGACGGTAAGGTCATCGAGTCTACATGATCAAGTTTAAGCCGTCTTTGTGTCCGTGATGTCACTTGAGCTTCTTTTGCATGGCTTTCATCTGATTGTTTTCGGGGACTCTTTTTCTTCAGTTTAGGTTCACGATGACTGTTATTGCTGTTTGGTGATACCTCAGCGAGTGGTGTGGTACCTTGAGCGTGCATTTGCGGCTCCTCGATCGATGCAGCCAACCTAGCCATCTTGTCCTGCTTCAGTGCTTTCTCGAAGTCTGTGTTTCTGTTGTGGTTGCCAAGGTAACAGGGTATTTTGAGGCGGGAATTCGGGGAAATGCAAAGAGAGCTTTACAGCAAAGCAAAATCTCAATCGCAGTAAGAATGCTTTTGAAAGTGAACAAGATACCTTTTCTATCCTATAATCATAATCTAGTACAAAGCGAACACCTTAATGTCCAGCCAATATGCCTAATCCGCCTGTGCACGACGAAAGAATCGACGTCCGAGTCATGAATCATGCTATAAAAGAAATCAAACCCCTCGAGTCTACCATTACTCAATCTTCCTATCTACAACAGAATCATACCAGCACCAGTGAAGACAGCAACACAGACGTAGAGTCCTACGTGCATCATGCTGAAGCCCAAGCTTGGAATGGATACACCTGCAGCAGCGCCTTTCGATGGCGAAGTCGAACCAGCAGCAGCACCGCTACCGCTGGCCGCCGTACCGGTAGCCTTTCCAGCAGAAACAGAGCCAGTACCAGCAGCACCAGCAGCGTTCAACAGTTGTGAGCAAGTTCCGGCAGGAGCAGCAGCGGACGTGACCTGAGCGTTACCGTTGAAAGAACAGGCAGACGCGGCGGAGCTCTGCGATGCGTAGTACTGGTTCATGACGTAGTTGAGCTGCTGATTGGCAGGGCATGGACCGAAAGCACCATAGGTACCACTGGTTGCGTTGGATGCGATTCCGTTACAGGCGGAAGGGTCCTGAGAACAGATGTAGTTGAAGATATTGCCGTATGCAGTTGCAGAAACGGTAGGCTTGACAACACATGCCGCTGCAGCGTTTGCGCAGTTGCAAAGGTTGGCATTTGGTGCTGGAGGAAGAGGGCTTGCAACCGCAGACCAGCTGGGACCGACAGATGGGCATGTGGTCGCGGTAAGAGATGGAGTATAAGCGCTCGCCGCGGTGCTTGTAGGTGAAACTGTGGCCATGGCGACAGAAAGGTAAGAGTAATCGACGAGAGTGGTGACAGAGTTGCCGGACACTTGGACGAGACCGTAGTTGTTTGTGGACTGGAAGTATTGGTAGACAATACCACCTTGGAAGACAGGTGACATCATAGGACCGTAGAGTGCAGCCACTTCAGTCCAAGTACGTGGCTCGACAGTGTTGCAACCGTATTCAGCGAAGAAAGCAGGGACAGAGTAGTTGCTGAAGAAAGCAGTACGCTGGTCGTACTGAGATTCAGTGTAGCTGGAAGCACCACACCACGAGTAGACGTTGTAGCCCCAGAAATCAATAGAGTCAGAGGTAGGTCCGCAGTTAAAGTATTGGGCAAGTTGGTCACGGATAGAGCCATCGTATGTAGCGTACCCTACACCCATGGGCCTGTATCCTTTGGAGGCAATGTATGCCTTCGTGTCACGGACAGCAGCCTTTACGAAAGCGCTGGCAGCGGTTGTGTTGACCGCATCAGATACCTCGTTTCCAGCAAAGAAACCAATCACATTGTTGTACTGGGAAAGGTTGTCGACCAGACCGGTGTAGCGAGCGTAGAGAGCGGTGTTCCATGACGGGTCGTCGCGGTTGATGGCGAGAGTAGGATCACTCAAGTCGGAGATGACATAGATGCCGGCCGCTGCCAAAGCGTTCATACACACGCTGTGGTCCGCAGCGGGGTCGACGGCGTAGGTACGAATGACATTGGTGCGGAGGGCAACGAGATAAGGGATATCGCGCAGGCAAGTCGAGTTGGCAAGAGGATCGGTGTATGAGTTTGCAGAGGAGCCTTCGCCGCCAGCTCCACCTCCTTGGTAATCTTGTTGGTATGCTACACCACGGATGAAGCTGGAAGAGGCGTGTTAGATGCTATGAAACCAAGAGGGCGGTCAAGCAGAGTCTACGTACAATTCGGTTCCGTTGGTCTTGTAGAACATGTGCTTGCCCTTGATGACAATGGGGTCGACTGTGGAGGCTGCATTGGACTGGGCTGCAGCAGAACCTGCCAGAAACGCAACGCTCGCAATAGCCGCAGAGACAATTCCAGTAGCCTTCATCTTGATGGTTGATTTCAGGCTGTCGTGATGATAAAGAATCAATAAAGTGTCGAATTACCTGTTGTCGCCGGGGTATGTAAACAAAAGTTGAAGTTGATAAAATTCCGAAAAGTTTCTTAAAAGGAGAGCGGTAGCGAACAGTTACACTCTGAGAAGGTGCGACTGGGCAGCGTGAAAGGAAAAGGTCGAGAGAGAGGCGAGGGTGAGGCGGTGTGGAAAAAGACAGAAGAACGGAGGCAAGCAAATATGTGTATGGACCAACGCGTAAGCAGGTGGGCAAAGTGGCAACTGTGGGAAATAAAGCTAATCTCCCACCAAACAGACGCCCCTTTATGCGTTTGTATAATTAGCATTAGCTTAGTCAAGTCTGCCTCGTGGACGGTTCTCACGGCAGACGAGACCGATGTAAGCAGCTTATCTCACATGAGACTCTGGACCTTATGGACATAGAATCCATATGCCTACGCCTATCGTTGTTGGCGCAAAAGGGACAGCTTCTTGCGGTTGTAGACGAAGTGCATATGGATAAGCTGACTATGAATGTGTAATCACGCTGCTGACACTGAATGCTCCTAAAGTCATGCTTGCTCACGCGAACCCGTGATCTAGCTTTAGTCTGTGATATCTATCGCGTGTAATCCTTCTCTTGTAGCCCATGCCCCTCCAAATGCACGCTTGTATAGGTAGATCTCTCCGAAAGTGCGGTCGACGTGCAGAACATGAAAGCTCCGACATATGTAAAGCAAAGACAGTCATGGTAGACTGTTGTGGCATACTCCTGCTATAGTCAAAACATAGGATGAACACTGAAACAGAGGTGAAGCCGTAAGATCATCGTTTCAACACTTTTTGATACATGATGATACATGCAAAAAAGGTTGATCTGCACGTCTGTGGCGCCGGAGTTGCGGGGTTGGAGGTGCCAATGCAAATGAAGCGTGTGCTCAGTTAGTGATGCTGGACGTTAGGATGGAAAGGCACCTATGATGTCTACGATTACAGTCTTGCCGCTGGACTCACCTGCTTGTCCAAGCAAATCAGGAGAAAACATTAGGTTAGACTGTAGCACAAATGTATAGTACATGCATAGAAAGTGAAACTAAACTAAAGGATTTCTGAAACAAGCCCAAAATAGCACAAAACTGGTAACGGCCTGTATGATAAGCGTGGTTCAAAATGAGTATTTGTGGTGAGGTAAGGTGGCAATTGTGGCACCCGACCAATCGCCGAGTAGATCAAGCTTCTTGCTTTCATTTGGAAACTAAGTGATAAATTTGATATTGAACGACAAGAGGAACCCTGGGAGGCAAAGGGCAAGAAAATGGACCTGCTACATCTTGAGTTTTGTCGAGCGCAATCGCAGTATGGTATGAGAGTTGATATAGTTGAGAGCTCAGCACACAGCGATGTAGTCATTAATCGTAACAACAATGATGCATCACCGACGGCAACCAGGGAAGGCAGTCAGGTACTGGCGGGCACAGCGCGTACCGTGCATAATGAATTGCGCGTCCCAACAAACAGATGTGCTGATCCACTCATGCAAGAGCAAAGCCGTAAAACTTTAGAAGCCCTGGGGCACTTGTCCCTGTGTCATCCAAACAAATCCGTCACACGCCCAAAACTCCCCTCGTCCCCTCCAAATCTCATTTCGCCCCTGCTACCTATCCTCCTCTCACTTCTGCTAAATCTTGCTTCCAGACCTGTCTCATTCATCTCGTCTCTCATTCCTTTGAGACGTTTCTGTTTGAGTTTGCACATCTTTGCTCGAAGCCTGGAAAGTTGGCATTAAGGGGCTTGCGATCTAAAACAACCTGCACGGCAACCACGCGCCCGACCTCCTTACTCTTTTCCGATCCAAACAAATTCGAGTTTGCGTCACAGCCTCAAGCATTCCGCCACTTGAATATCTTCAAGCGACCGACATCTGAGAAACTGAAGTTCATTGCTCGACGTCTTCAGTTCATTATTCGACCAGAAGCATTCTCTCGTTTTACGACTTCAGATTCAAGGGGCTCTTCATGATCAAGATCTGAGGTACTTTTGCCGCATCAGCAATTTGTCCGTTAAAATCCTAGTCTAATATCCTTCCAAGTGTTTTCCAGTTACGACAATCATCATGTCCGGTTATCCTGAAGGCCACTACGAAGATGGCTACGGTCACCAAGGCCAGCAGGCCTACCCTCAGGAACACGGCCAGGATGCTTATTATCAAGATGAACACAATCAAGGATACTATGAGCAAGGTTATGAAAATGGACAGCATCAACAAGGTGGCGAGGCCTACTATGATGAATCGTTAGTCTCACATTCTAGAGCCCTGCTCCTGCCGCATACTTACTTCTTTTTCTAGTGCCTACTACAATCAGGACGGCCAGCAGGGATACGGTCAACATGAAGGTGCATACTATGGAGACCAACAAGGCTACCAAGAGGAGTATTACAACGACCAATACTACGACCAAGGTGCTCCAGCTACCGCCCACCAACAGGCGATGCCTAACCACCCAGCCTATGGTCAACAACGTCGTCGTCCTCGCGACAACTCCGACGAGGAGTCTGAGACATTCAGCGACTTCACAATGAGATCAGACATGGCTCGTGCCGCTGAGTTGGACTACTACGGCCGTGGCGATGAGCGGTACAACAGCTACAACGAAGGTGGCAACAACAACAATAACCGTGGTTATCGCCCACCCTCATCGCAGGTTTCATACGGGCGATCTTCCGGCGCCTCGACTCCTGTGTACGGAATGGACTACACTAACGCCCTGCCTGCTGGTCAGCGATCCCGCGAGCCTTATCCTGCCTGGACCTCTGAAGCTCAGATTCCACTGTCCAAGGAGGAGATTGAGGATATTTTCCTCGACCTTACAGCCAAATTTGGATTTCAGAGAGATAGCATGCGCAACATGTTCGATCATCTTATGACTCTCCTCGACTCGCGTGCTTCACGTATGACTCCTAACCAGGCTCTTCTTACTCTCCATGCGGACTACATCGGGGGTGACAACGCAAACTACCGCAAGTGGTATTTCGCTGCCCATCTCGATCTCGACGATGCTGTAGGCTTTGCCAACATGAACCTAGGAAAGACCAACCGCAGGACGCGCAAAGCTCGCAAGGCGGCCAAGGCACGTGCTGGCGCCAATCCAGAGTCTGCCGAGGAAACGCTTGAGTCTATGGAAGGAGATAACAGTCTGGAAGCTGCCGTGTACAGATGGAAGTCACGCATGAGCCGCATGTCTCAACACGATAGAGTGCGCCAAATCGCGCTCTACCTTTTGTGTTGGGGTGAGGCTAACCAGGTCCGTTTCATGCCAGAAACACTTTGTTTCATCTTCAAGTGTGCCGATGACTTTTACCATTCTCCTGCCTGTCAGGCTATGGTAGAACCTGTCGAGGAGTTATCGTACCTCAACAAGGTCATCACACCTTTGTACAACTACTGTAGAGATCAAGGATTCGAGATCTACGATGGAAAGTATGTTCGCCGCAACAAGGACCATCACAAGATCATCGGATACGACGACATGAATCAGCTCTTTTGGTATCCTGAGGGTATCGAGCGCATTGTGCTTGAGGATGAGACCCGCCTTGTCGACTTGACTCCAGCTGAGCGCTATCAGAAACTTGGTGAAGTCACTTGGAACAAGGTTTTCTTCAAGACATACAAGGAAACCCGCTCATGGCTTCATCTGATTGTCAACTTCAACAGAATTTGGGTCATCCATATCACCATGTTTTGGTTTTTCACAGCTTTCAACTCGCCGACTCTTTACACTCCTGGCTACACTCAACAAGAAAACCAGCGACCATACGGTCCATACACCTGGTCAGCTGTCGGCCTTGGCGGTACAGTTGCTTCGCTTATCATGATCTTGGCCACAATCTGCGAGTGGCTCTACGTTCCTAGGCAATGGGCTGGTGCTCAACATTTGACAAAACGTATGTTGTTCTTACTCGGTGTCTTTGCTGTCAACCTCGCTCCCGCTATCCTCATCTTCGGGTTTGCCGAGAAATCCATTCCTCACAAGGCTGCCACAATCATTGGCATTGTCCAGTTCTTGATTGCCTTGGCCACCTTCTTCTTCTTCTCAGTCATGCCACTTGGCGGTCTTTTCGGCAGCTACATGACACGCAATACAAGGCGTTTCGTTGCTAGTCAGACGTTCACCGCAAGCTACCCAAGACTCACTGGCAATGACAGGTGGATGTCTTACGGTCTTTGGGTCCTGGTCTTTGCAGCCAAGTTTGGTGAGTCTTACGGATTCCTGACTCTATCCATTCGTGATCCTATCAGATACCTGTCTATCATGAAAACGCCAGCTTGCGTTGGAGTCGCGTACCTTGATGATAACCTTTGCAAGTACCAGCCACAAATCTTGCTTGGCATTATGTACTTCACCGATCTGGTTCTTTTCTTCTTGGACACATTCTTGTGGTACATTATCTGGAACATGATCTTTTCTGTTGCAAGATCCTTCTACCTGGGTATCTCGATCTGGACACCTTGGAGAAACATCTTCGCTCGTCTGCCCAAGCGTATCTACTCCAAGGTATTGGCTACAACCGATATGGAGATCAAGTACAAGCCCAAAGTCCTCATCTCACAGATCTGGAACGCCATCGTCATTTCCATGTATCGTGAGCATCTGCTGGCTATCGACCACGTTCAGAAGTTGCTGTACCATCAAGTTCCCTCGGAACAAGAAGGCAAGCGTACTCTTCGCGCTCCTACCTTTTTCGTCTCACAAGAGGACCACTCCTTCAACACCGAGTTCTTCCCGGCCAACAGTGAGGCAGAGCGTCGCATCTCTTTCTTTGCTCAGTCTCTCTCAACACCGATCCCCGAGCCTCTCCCCGTTGACAATATGCCCACTTTCACGGTTATGATTCCCCACTACAGCGAGAAGATCCTTCTGTCTCTACGTGAGATTATTCGCGAGGACGAGCCATACTCCCGTGTCACTCTCTTGGAGTACCTCAAGCAGCTTCATCCTGTTGAATGGGATTGCTTCGTCAAGGACACCAAGATTTTGGCAGACGAGACTTCTCGTTTCAACGGCGAATCCGAAAAGGACGAGAAGGAGACTGCCAAGAGCAAGATTGATGACCTTCCCTTCTACTGTATTGGTTTCAAGTCTTCTGCTCCCGAGTACACCCTCCGCACTCGTATTTGGGCTTCTCTTCGTTCACAAACTCTTTACAGGACAATCTCTGGTTTCATGAACTACAGTCGTGCTATCAAGCTTCTCTACCGTGTCGAAAACCCCGAGGTCGTTCAGATGTTCGGTGGTAACTCTGACAAGTTGGAGCGAGAACTCGAGCGCATGGCCAGACGCAAGTTCAAGATTGTGGTCTCTATGCAACGTTATGCTAAGTTCACCCCTGAAGAGAGGGAGAACACCGAGTTCCTCCTCCGTGCCTACCCCGATCTTCAGATTGCCTACTTGGACGAAGAAGCGCCAGCGACTGAAGGCGAGGATCCTCGCATCTACTCTGCTCTTGTTGATGGACACTCCGAGATAATGGAGAATGGACTTCGTCGACCCAAGTTCCGCGTCTTGCTTTCTGGTAACCCGATTCTTGGTGACGGCAAGTCTGACAACCAGAACCACTGCATCATCTTCTACCGCGGCGAGTACATTCAGCTCATCGATGCCAATCAAGATAACTACCTGGAGGAATGCTTGAAGATCCGCAGTGTCCTTGCCGAATTCGAAGAGATGACTATTGAGTCCAACCCCTACACCCCTGGTTTGCCACCTGCCAACACCAACCCTGTTGCTATTCTCGGTGCCCGCGAGTACATTTTCTCGGAAAACATTGGTGTTCTCGGTGATGTTGCTGCCGGTAAGGAACAAACATTCGGTACCATGTTCGCTCGTACCTTGGCACAAATCGGTGGCAAGCTTCATTACGGTCATCCTGATTTCCTCAATGGTATCTTCATGACGACTCGTGGTGGTGTCTCCAAGGCTCAGAAGGGTCTCCACTTGAACGAAGATATCTACGCTGGGATGAACGCCATCCTTCGTGGTGGCAGGATCAAGCACTGCGAATACTACCAATGCGGCAAAGGTCGTGATCTCGGATTTGGCTCCATTCTCAACTTCACCACCAAGATTGGTACTGGAATGGGAGAGCAGATGCTGTCTCGCGAGTACTACTACATGGGTACTCAGCTTCCCCTCGACCGTTTCTTGTCATTCTACTACGCCCACCCTGGTTTCCACATCAACAACATGTTCATCATCTTGTCTGTCAACTGCTTCATGTGGGCTTTGCTCAATTTGGGTGCTCTTCGACACGAGAATGTTGTATGTGTGTACAACAAAGATGCTCCTTTGACCGACCCTATCATGCCTTCAGGATGTATCAGTCTTGTGCCTATCTACAGATGGGTCGAGCGTTGTGTACTGTCCATCTTCATCGTGTTCTTCATCGCCTTCGTTCCTTTGGTTGTGCAGGAGCTCACTGAGCGAGGTTTCTGGCGTGCGGCTAAGCGTCTCGGAAAGCAATTCGGGTCTCTATCACCTTTGTTCGAGGTGTTTGTCTGTCAGATCTATGCCAACTCTCTGGAGCAGGACTTGTCCTTTGGTGGCGCTCGCTACATCGGTACCGGACGTGGTTTCGCCACTGCCCGCATACCTTTTGGTGTGTTGTACTCGAGGTTCGCTGGCGCGTCTATCTATATGGGTGCTCGTCTTCTGTTGATGTTGCTCTTTGCGACACTCACTACTTGGGGTGGCGAACTCATCTACTTCTGGTTTTCACTTCTCGCTCTTATCGTCTCGCCGTTCTTTTTCAATCCTCATCAATTCTCATGGAACGACTTTTTCATTGACTACCGCGATTACCTCAGATGGCTATCTCGCGGTAACTCTCGCTCTCACGCCTCGTCTTGGATCGCCCATTGTCGTCTCGCACGTACACGTATCACTGGTTACAAGCGCAAGGTTCTCGGAGAGCCATCGGCTCAGGCCATGGCTGACGCACCTGGAGCTCACTTTCGCAACCTGATTTTTAGCGAAATTGTTGGACCTATCATCCTCATTGGTGTAACCTTGATCCCATACTTGTACATGAACTCACAGACTGGAGTCCCCGACAATCCTTACAATGACGGACTGCCAATCGTCAAGGCCAATGCCATCATCCGAATCGCCATTATTGCATTCGCCCCTATTGCCGTCAACGCTGGTGTGGCTATGATATTCGGTGCCATGGCTTGCTGCATGGGTCCAGTCTTGAGTCTCTGCTGCAAGAAGACTGGTGCCGTTCTTGCCGCCATTGCCCATGCAATCTCGGTCATCATCCTCATCGTTCTCTTCGAGGTCTTGTTCGTCCTTGAATCCTGGTCGTTTCCCAAGACTCTCATCGGCATGATCTGTGCGCTTGCTATTCAGCGATTCATCTACAAGCTCATCATCGCCCTTGCGCTTACCCGTGAGCTCAAGACCGACACTGCGAATATAGCTTGGTGGACTGGAAAGTGGTATGGCATGGGATGGCACTCTGCTTCCCAACCTGGCCGTGAATTCCTTTGCAAGATCACCGAGCTTGGTTTCTTCGCCGGTGATTTCCTCCTTGGTCACATTATCCTCTTCTTCATGCTTCCCCTACTGGTCCTGCCCTACTTCGACACGTTACACTCAATGATGCTCTTCTGGTTACGTCCTAGGTATGTTTGATCGTTTTCGAAAAGTGCCAAATTCTTACTAACATCTCCGTAGTCGCCAGATTCGTCCTCCAATTTACTCTCTCAAGCAGTCCAAGCTCCGCAAGAGACGTGTTATTCGTTTTTCGATCATGTATTTTGCCATGTTCATCCTCTTCTTGGTCCTCATTGTCGGCCCTATTGTCGCCGGTGGCAGGGGTCTGCTCGACAGTATCACTACTCCTGTAAGTCTTTACTATCTGACTTAATGCGCTGCACTTTCTAACAATCTATCTAGTTAGCGAATATGCACGGTGCTCTAGGTGGCTTGGTACAGCCAACTGGATTAAATGCATCCAATGTGAATTGGTCACAAACAGGCACAGGCTCTGCCAACTACACCCGAACGCACATCAAGTCTGGTGCCTCTACCTCTGCGACCTCGACACCAGCGACCAGACTTATGCTCCTGGCGAGAGAGTGGTGATTTGATGAATGAATGAAATGGCTGGCGTCACGCTTTTTTCTGCTCTGCAACATTTTGTTGCAGTTGCATGATGTACAATAATGCTGCCATGTTTCTTTTGGTGGTGGGAAGATGTTATCAATGTGCATCCGCGCAAGAGCATTGGGAGGGAGTTTTTCTTATGGCTTGAAATGATAAGCTCGAGCGAAGTAAGAAAATTATAGACAGGAATCGGTATATGTAGTATTATTTAGCAAACATGAATTAAACATTCCTTCTTTCTGATATGGTTTACATTCGTACAGTACTTGCTTGTCTCTGATCAAAAAGTACTAAGCGAGGAGTGAGGTTAATCGAGTCATCAATAACCTTTTCCTGCTTGTCCTGCCGTCTTGCTTGTGCTACTCATCGCTGACTTGCGTGACGTCTAATGTCGTTGAATCTTTGAGTATCTGATCTATCGCCAAAACAAAAAATAACGAAGAAGTCAAGAACACTATGAAGCCTAGAGTGGTTCATTAGGATATTCTCAACTTTGGGTACATGCAAAATCTGTTCTCGAATTGAATGGCTCCAACTTGGCGCATTTGACCGAAAGAGCGTGCCGTGTTTTGCCATGCTGTTACGCTAGAGTTGCTGTCGTGTTCTTGGCCTGTCCTAGAATAAAGACGAAGAAGGAAAGGCAGAAGAAGAAGAAGAAGAGGAGGAGGAGGAAGAGGAAGACGAGGTCGGGTTCAGATTTTCGCATGGATTTGAGAAGGAGATGTAGAAGAAGGTGAAAATATCATCCAAGAAACAGTAATACTCGAGCCGAGCGAGAAGGAAGGAGGGGGAGGAAGAGTTCAAGAGATCAGAAAATAGGAATACCAAATCTCTCTCTTTCTTCTCTTTCTAAAACTGAAATCAAATCAAGATGAACATCTACCTTTTTATGTTTTATGATTTGCATTATCGAGATCTGGAAGTGTTATGTAGTACCTACTAGTCACGAAGAGGGACGGATGGGTGAGATTGGTATGGCAATATGTACAACTATGTAGAAAAGAAAGCGATAGCATAAAGGAAGGTAGGGAGGGAGTCGAGTAAGTGAGTTGAGTGATTAGGGAATAGGGGGAGATAGACGGGGGGCAAACCTACAATCTGGAAAAGAGAGGCGATTAGGAGAGGAAAAGAGAGAGTAAATATTAAGGTAGTGTGTAGGTATGTGGTAGGTAAGCTGAAGTGAAAGTAATATGAAACTTAATCTTCCTTCTTAATTTTTCCAAATCGTGAAGTAGTCCTCTTGTTACATGTACTTACGAAGGGGTCGTGATCTTTTTTTTTTTTGACGATGAATGAAGATACTATTCTATACGAAAGTCCATCTTTCCTCGCCGTGCGACAACGAATCCACCAATGACCAAGCAAAGCAGAGTAGGAAACAGAACGATATGGTGTACTGTAGTAGTGTCCAAGCCCAAGCTTGAATCGTCAATGTTTGTTTCAGCCGAAGTTCCCAGAAAAGACGAGAAAGAAACTGAAATATTCCATGGAAGTAAAGACACCATTTTTGACATACAAGATATTTACCATGTATATGGATTTTCCCCTCGCCATGCATGCATAGATACATCTCCAACTCACCCATCTTATGGTTCCACAATCCCCATCTCCTCCGCCAAACTCTCCTCCAACGCATTCTTCTCCTTTCTAATCTGCAAAAACTTGGGCACCTCGGGATTGCCCTGCTTACACTTCCTCTTCTCCGGCGTCCCATCACCCAGCTGTTTACAATGGTCTCGATCCCAATTCCCAAACACAGTCATTTGCTCATCCATCTGCTGCCGCAACCGATTATACCTCACCACCTTTTGATTCTGCTCGCTTTCGAGACACAACCCGTAGCCTTTGCAGTAGCATTCACTTATCGCGGGACAATGCTCGTCCTTGTCCAGCCACAGATACTGCCAGATGTATTCCATGATGCGCCCGGAATAGCCGCTACCAATATCAGTCTCCCACAGCCAGTCGCGGAGCGCTTCATATTGCGATAACGGCACGGAGCGGATTCGATCGCGACTCAAGGCGAATTGGGAACAGCATGGCTGTGACAGGGTGCCTGGGTTGTGTGTTCGATTGGGGAAGAGGCGGTCCCAAAGCTTTTCCGAGAAAAGATCGGCGGTGCGTTCGGGGAACCAGGCGTTTTCCTCTTTTGTCGGATTCCATTTGATCCATTTGGGGCAGCCGGGGTAGAGCTCGCAGCGCATGTTGAAGTAGCCTTGGTCGATGACGTGTTCGCGGCGCAGGTTGTTGATCATGATGGCGCCGTCTTGGGCCATTAGGACGTTGTTGTGCCAGGCGACGCGGGAGGAGTGGAAGAAGATTGTCACGTCGGAGAGCTTGTCGTAGTGTTCGAGAATGTATTTGAGGTAGACCATTGCCTCGCGGCCTTTGTTTCGGTCGAGGTGGAGGGGCGCGTTGACGTCGTCGACGATGTAGATGGCTTTGTTGGGGATGTCTTTGAGAGTGTCATGGATCCAGGCGACGCCGGCCGGGTCATTATCTAGGCGACCGACGACGATGGTGGTGCTGTAGTGGGATTGGTTGGAGGGGAGGTTTGAGGAATGGGATGAGTCGGCGGTGTCTTCTATGACGGTGAAGTTGTCGCTGGTTGTCAACAGGGCATCGTGAGGTGTTTCTCCAGGTAGAGCTTCGTCAATGAGACTGGCAATGTCGTCCAGATCGGATGTTGCTGTTGTATTGGCAAATGATGAATTCGATAGTGATGTATATGACGAGGAGGAGGGTATGGTAGTAATCGGTTGCGCTGAGGTTGATATGGTGGTAATAGGTAGCGCTGTATTCAATGTGCTCCTGGAGGATGATGAAGATGTCGAGCTTGTAGAATGTTTCGAAAATGTAAAACTCGACGATATCGTCTTGGCCGCCTCACTCGACGCTTTCAGCCTCGACACTCTTTCCTGCTCAAGTTCCTCGTCTGTCATGGCAAAGGAAAAGCCCAAGCCTTGTTTTGCGGCATCGTAGGGTGCCGGCGCATAGCCATCCAAACTCGGCGGTCCAGCCGCGGGCGGTATAGGTAGAGAATAGATCTGAAATGCTTTGAACAGTAACCACAGGGTCACCGCTGCTCCCACCAGCGAAGCGAAACCTCTGGCGCTTCGCAAAGATGAGCGAGCAGATGGTGCTGAAGGTGGAGAGAGGATGGACATGTGGGCAGCTATTCTCGAGTCGTCGGGCAAATTTGTCGGAGTTTGTCACCACGACGATATTGGCATGGTGTTGGATCGAGAGCGAAGATGGCTTCCACAGGATGGATGGAATGACAAACAGGAGGATAAGAAGGGAAGCAATGGCATCGTGTGAAGGAGAGGCGACACAATCGAGGTCGAGGCCGAGCTAACGCGCCAAGCACCCGGTCTACTTTTTTGCCAAGCTCGGAGGCAATGCGCTGAAGCATGCTGCGAAGATGAATCTTGAATCTTGTCACTTCATGATGCAAGTTCTGTAAGCATGCTCGACGACAATGTAGGCAATACTCGTATTCATTGTTCACCATAATATCGAGTCTCTAAATGCAATCTCCAGACTTGCCCTGATTACATGTAGTTCTGCTGCCCTGACGATCATGTTGTATCTGGTAGAATATTCAGCCTCGAGATGACCCGAAGTGTTTCATAAGCAAAGTCGTCTCGGTCCTCGTCCAACACGCCAACGAACTGTCGACCAGTATCGTAGAGAATCGATGATGGTAAAGCACATTACAGAAGAGACTGGTGAGAAGCATAACGAGGTAGCTGTCATGCGATTGTTACATGTGTCCTTGGCTATCACAAGGCCCCATCAATGAGGAGAAATATACAGTGCTGCAGACAAGACTCTGCAGGTGTGAGGTGGCTATATCACATTGTCATCACAAACAATGATATGGAGTACTGTGGCTCTTCTAGACCTTGCTTGTTTCGAAATTGATGTTGCGTCCTGTTTGATACTTGTTGCCGGCACAAGATGGTGCTTCAAATCTCAGTGGGCCGCTAGTTCTAGTTCGTGGAAAAGCTTGATTTTCGGATGTGACGTTCGGACGATGGAGCTGAAATGTCTCGCGTAATGCATCTTTCTCGCTCAACAACAATCTATAGGCCGAGGTTACGCCTTTCTGACTGCAAGCGAGCGAGACACGAATGATCTCAAATACAACGATAGCGGCTAATGGCATATATGCTACTTGAGAAGAGGGCGAGATTCGAGACGAGTTTAGGTTGGCGGAGTTGAACAAATTCAATGATGCCCCTGGTAAACGGTCATACAGCTACTCAGCTACTCGCGTGAGTTCAGCGCCGAGTCCATACGCGGCCTCTCAATATCAATCTGCCATTTCTCTTCGTCCTTCTTGTAAACACTTTCCTTCCTACATTTATACCTTACTGTCCTTGAGTACTTTTCGTCTGCTCGTTGTTTCGTCTCGTCATTCATTGCAGCACCTTCACTGTCCAAATTCTTTCTTTTTTTCTGGCAGCAACAATCGAATCCTTGCCACTCGAGGCACTTTGACCACTAGTCACGACAAACACCTGCCCGACTCCTCCACCTCTTCCTCCTTAGACACACCCTTCACCAACATGCCTTCAATTGCAAGCCTGCTGCGCTGTCTGCCAGTCCTGGCAACTCTCCTCACAGCAGTAACAGCCGATCCACCACCATTCCACCCAGCAGAAGCAGACGAGTATGACAAGGGTGGCTACGGTTTATACCCAGAAATAAAATACAAGACAACAGATCTAGTTGGAGCACACATTCTACGACGGAAATGGGATGCAAAGTGCGGCAAAGACGGGAAATACATTTTCTTCGCGCCAAGAGGTATGATCATTGGACATCCAGGACCAATGATCCTCGATCAGAATGGAGAAATGGTCTTTCATACCGAGGCTTTCCCCATTGCATATGGCTTGACTGTGCAGAAATATAGAAGTGAAAATTATTTGACGTTTTGGGCTGGTGATGATCAGGTTATCGGTCATGGTTCTGGTTCTTATTATATGGTATGTTCATGATCCAAGAGTACTGCTGTTCAAATTCAAGACTGACGTTTCGTACAGTTTGATCAACATTACAGACAATATAAAAAGATTGACCCAGTAGGAAACCTGACTGGCTACCCCATAACAGGCGATCTTCACGAATTCAAGATAACAAAAGAAAACACCGCTCTCATTACATCCTACGTCTCCATCCCATGGGACTTGAGCTCCCTTGGCCGGCCCAAGGATAGCTTCATCTTCGACTGTCTCTTCCAAGAAATCGACATTGAAACGAACCAGCTCCTCTTCGAATGGCGGGCCACCGACCACTTCACCTTCGACGACTGCTACAACCCCGTCCGCCAAACCGGCGCCGCCAACAACCCCTGGGACTGGTTCCACATCAACTCCGTCGAAAAGGACAAAAAAGGCAACTACATGATCAGCGCCCGCTACTCGCACGCCCTGACCTACATCCACGGCAAAACGGGGCAAACCCTCTGGCACCTCGGCGGCAAGAACAACTCCTTCACCGATCTCAGCGGCGGTTCCGCAACCGACTTCTGCTGGCAGCACGACGCCCGCTGGGTCGACAACTACGAAGCCATCACCATGTTCGATAACCACGCCTACTTCGCCGACCAAGTCACTCCCGCCCGCGGCCTCAAAGTCGGCCTCGACACCAAGAAAATGACCGCCACCACCCTCTCAGAAGCAAAACACCCGCAAGGCTATATCAGTGAATCCCAAGGCTCAGCCCAACAACTCCCCAACGGTAATCTCTTCCTCGGCTATGGTAGCGCCGCCGCGTTCGCAGAGTACTCCCCCTCCGGCGAAATCTTGTGCGACATGCAATTCGGCGCCCTGCATTACCACAAAGACGGCAGTTTCAGCCCGAGCGCTGTCATGTCCTACCGCGCGTATAAAAACGACTGGGTCGGGTACCCGTCGCAACCGCCCAAAGTCAAGTTCGATGAGGGCAAAATGTACATTAGCTGGAACGGCGCCACGGAGCTGAAGCAGTGGATTGTCGAAGGCACGAATGCACTGGGAACGAGTGCCGGAGACTGGGATATGCTGGGCACGATCCCCCGGACTGGGTTCGAAAGCAACGTCACGTTGCAAGAAGACCTCTACCGTATATATAGGTTGACTGCCCTGGATAAGCAGCAGAAGATGCTGGGGATGTGGATTGTGTATTCGGGTGGCGAGGTCAGGAGTATCCCGTATCCGGAAGCGAGTACGTCGAGGAGTGTCAGTTTGGTTGTGTTTGGGGCCGTGTTGGCGCTGTGCACCATTGCGCTGTTCTCGAGGAAGGCGGAAATTAGACATCGGATTGCTGGCTTGGTTGCTGGTGGGAGAGGAAAGACATCGTCAAGTTCGACGTTGGATTATGATGATGTCGAGAGGATGGGATTGGTTGAGCCGGAGGTCAAGTATTAGATGGCGCTGGAAGAGGCGGAGGAATGTTTGTATACTATCCATCTAACCATTTTTGTTTATAGCGAAAAGGTATATTGGAATCTACTTGCTGTAGTTTCTAGTCTCATATACCTCACACTACCTTTCTGGACTCCTGTCTTGGTTGTCTTGACTTGTTCATCTTTCTCTCTCTCTCTTTTTCTTTCCGGTTATTGTTCCTGTCTCTGTTCTATCATTCTTCTTAGGACTTCGCTGTTCTGTTTCCTTCTATTCTCTCTTCTGTCTCTCGCTTTCATCTTCTACTGTTTATCTCTTGTTCTACTCTTTCGCTCTCTGCAGCTTGCCTCAAAGGTAGCTATAGTATCAATCTCTGACAGCAGTACACTCACATTTACACCCGTTAACAATGCTCAGGCTCAGACTCCATGTCAATTAATCCCTGTGTAAAGCCAGCATGCGGAAGGAGAAGATCACAACATTTAAAAGTTAGCTCTAACTTCACTGCCAAGCACTGGTCTCTCCTTCTCGATATCTAGAGACAGGAGGGTTTCGAACAGAGTGGTGGAATGGATATATATGATTACAATAGATATAGAATTTTGAAAATTTTGAAAAAGTTGCTATTTATTGCTAGAATCTTCTTTTCTAGATTTCAAGAAGAAGAATAGACGGGGCGTTATGAAAGGCGAGAATATGATACGATATGATAGCACCGAGCTATGAATTCTCCTTCCTCAAATCGTCCAGAGTTGCGACTTGAAAAGTACAGAGTACCTTGAACCACTCTCGCTCTTATTTTTGAAAATATTATCGCCTTATGGAGCATGAGAATAGAAAGGCAAGGATAATGTTGAGGACGTTGTACTAGTAACGACGTCTCGAGGGATTGGTTGGGATTTCAGTTCGCGGGACGGCGAGGGAGGGCTTTGTTTTTGATTGTTCAACTTGTTCTTTCACTGTATTCTTCGTGTGTTGGATTTTGACGAGGACGGTCACGACGGTATGTATGAGCAGGTAGCATGAGACCAAGACCAGAAAAGCGACAACCCAAAACAACACCGGCACCATATTTCACAACAATGACGATGTCATGGCATCACTACTTCAAGATCAATCTTTCTCAAGATCGTTCCCTGTTTTGTTTGATTCAAACAGTCTCTTCGCGTAATCAGCATTGAGGAAGGTGCAGTATCATCTACCAGCACAGCTCGAAGTAACGACGATACCATGTCATCACTGTTTTGACCGTTTTTGAGATCATTTCATATTTTGATTCTTCAAATAATCAGCATTGGAAAGGTGCAGTATCATCCACACCACCACCCACAAAGTAATTTTGCAAAACACCCCCTCCGGATTCCCACCCACCAAACTCCTCAAGTCATTCCATGCATCATCGACCATCATTCAGCAAGTACTCTTTCTCTTTGCTGCTTTCATGTTCCAATCCTCTACGAGTAGAGCTTCTTGTCATAGCTGTGCAGACCATGCACGTTGCCCTCAGCCTGAGCACTCACAGTCCTCAGCTCGAAACGAACAGTGCCGTTCTGTACACCCTCCCTCAACTCAGTGACGCTCTTGATTCCAACATCCTGCAACGAGTGTTGCACACCAGCCATCAAGTAAGGCACAAACTTGGTAACACTACCTCTGTCAAGCACGCTTCCACTCACACCTTGAGCGACAAGCACTTTGTCACCCTCGGAGAAGTATCTAGCAGTACCAGCACTCTTGGCCTTGGCCTCGATCTTGGCAGCATCGGTCATGCCGCTGGCGGCAGCACCACCGGCCTTCTTATCCTCCATGGCGGCAATGGAGCCCATACCGCGGTATGCCTTGACGAGTTGACCAGTGCTGGAGACAAAGTACTCGCCGGGAGACTCGGTTGTACCAGCTAAAAGACCACCCATCATGACTGTGGAGGCACCCATCGCAAGACCCTTGACGATGTGGCCAACGTTCTGAATACCACCATCGGCGATACATGGAACACCGAATTTGGCTGCGAAGCTCGATACGTTGAAGACGGAGGTGGCTTGTGGTCGGCCTACTGCCATGACTTCTTGTGTGATACATGCGGATCCTGAACCCATACCAATACGAAGACCGTCGACGCCAGCTGCGATGAGGCTAGCGGCTTGCTCGCGTGTGACGACGTTTCCACCAATGACATCAATGTCGGGATATGTCTCTTTGATGAACTTGATCATTTCGATTTGGTACATGGAGTTTCCTTGACTGCTGTCCAAGATGACAATGTCGAGTCCGGCTTCAACAAGAGCTGCCAAACGCTCCTTGTCTTCTGGTCGTGTACCAATGGCGGCGGCTGAGATGAGTTGTTTGCTATCTGGTAGCTTGGAGGCGAGAGGGTAGTGGAGGTTCTTCATGAGATCGGCGCGTGAAACAAGAGAAACGAGGTTGAAGGAGCCATCCACAATGGGAAGCTTGCCCTTCTTGGATTTGCGGAGAATGTCGTTGGCTTCAGTAAGAGAGATGCCAGTTTTGGCAGTAACGAGGTCGGTGGTCATGACATCGGTGACAGAGGAGGAAGGGTTGGGGTGGAATTGGATATCGCGAGTGGTGATGATTCCGAGTAGCTTGGAGCCTGCCTTGCCATTTTCTGAGAAGTATTGTTAGTTGATTTTCTCAAATAGATAAGGTGCAATATCCATTCAAAATTGGTAAATCAGGATTTTTGTTTCTGTGCTCCGCATGCGGTTGCTCGCGAGTAGGTGGAACGAAAGTTATAATTAAAGAAGGTGAATCATCATTTGACGAGGAGGTTTGAGGAGAGAGGTCTGACCTACCAGTAACAGGGAAGCCACCGAAACCCCATTTTCCTTTCAACTCCTTTGCCTCTTCGACAGTTGTCTTCGGAGAGAGGACAACTGGGTCTGTGATGAAACCGTTTTCGTATCTCTTGACCTTACGAACCATTTCGGCCTGCTCCTCGACACTGCAGTTGTGGTGGATGACACCAAGACCACCAAGTAGAGCAATGTGGATGGCCATCTTCTCTTCGGTAACAGTGTCCATGGGTGATGAAAGGAAAGGCGTCTTGAGTGTGATGCGCTTAGTTACGGGACTGTCGAGGCCTACTACAGAAGCAGGGAAGCCAATGTAGCCAGGCAGCATGAGGAAGTCGTTGTAAGTGAGACCACCGTTCCTGGCTGAGTCGATGAGCGTGTGGACGTCGATACCATCCTTTGGTTCTTCCTTTAGTAGCTTCACGGCCTGAGTGTAGTCTGCGAGCTTCTTGCCCTGAGTAAGCATAATCTCAGCGCCATTGCTGGCGTCGCCATTCACGATGGGCATGATGGTGGTGGATGATGGGATGACTGTAGAGAGAATTTGTTGAAGCCTATAGAAGAAAGATACAAACTATAGACTGGGTTGAAGAAGTCGCTTCTCCCAAGTGAAAGAAGGAAGGAAGCGAGGACCAGCTGAGGACTCGTCCCATGAATATTTTTCTGAACGGCGCAGGGTCCGATAATCATCCAAAGCTCACGTGCGCCTGCCAAGCTTTTGCATGTAAACAAACCGACAAGACTGCGCCGACTTTGGTTTAAGCAGTCCGCGGTGTAAGTATAGGGAGGTAGACACTTCCGTCGCTGGCTTTGAGACGACTTGGAAAGTACTCGCGGTGTTGGCGCAGCAGAGGTAGCACGAACCAGACTGGAAGGCACGACTGGTTATGAAAGATATTCCAAGGATGATCACAACATAGCAAGCACTCTATCACGACCATGGCATACCCCCGACCTGGACTGCGTAGCCCGCGCGCACTGCATCAGACAAAATCTCCCAGCCCTCTCCGACACGCCTCGACCATTGACGACAGCGAGGATGACGAAGAGAGCTATCGCAATCGTTATGCATCTCCGAGCAGAGCCAGCACATATACAACAAACAACCAATATGGCTTGTCGCAAACGGGTCCTGCCAACAAACGCGGCGCGAGTGATTTTGCTTCACCGAAACCATACACCTCATACAATAGCACAACGACTTCTTCCTACACAAACTCTACAATCAAAGCGCAACCAGTACCAAGGCAGACCCTTGGAGAGATGCCTCAAGCTACCAATATCAGAGCAGCGCCAGTGCCTGATCTAAAGCCCGGAAGTGTACACAATCGCGCACAAAGCTTGGACGCAGCAGTACTCACAGCAAGACCAAGCACGCGGCAGCAGCAACTACCTTCACAACCTGAGCAGCCACCACTACGCGCCCTAAGTCGCTCGACATCAAAATATGACACGGGTCAAGAACACCACAAATATCAGGCACCAGTATTGGAGAATAGTGACTTGGAACGACTTGGCACATCTGCTACAGGCCATCTAAGGACTTTATCTAAGTTGGCTGAGAATGGTGCGGAAAAAGAATTCGCCATCCGAACGAAAGAGCAAGAAGTAACAGGCTTACACGGCAGGCGGAAGTTACAAGGAAATATGTCGACGCAAGAAAGACCACTGAAGAACCCAGGATATGGTGGCAGGATCTGGCTTGACCAGCAACGGCAGTTTTTGCAGGCTTATGAGTATTTGTGTCACATCGGAGAGGCAAAAGAATGGATTCAGGATGTCATGGGTAAAGACATACCAGCAATTGTGCAACTAGAGGAGCACCTCAGAGACGGTGTGACACTTGCAGAACTAGTACAAACCCTTTACCCAGAGAAGGCCTTGCGCATATTCCGACATCAAAAGCTGCAGTATCGACATTCTGACAATATAGCAATTTTCTTCAACTTCCTGGCTGATGTCGAGCTTCCTGAGACGTTTCGATTCGAGCTAGTGGATCTTTACGAGAAGAAGAACATCCCAAAAGTCATATACTGCATACACGCATTGTCATGGTTATTGTTTCGGAAAGGAATCTTGGATTTTAAGATCGGAAACCTTGTCGGTCAGCTGGAGTTCGAGCAGCATGAGTTGGAAGACATGCAGAAGGGGCTTGATCAATCTGGAGTCAGCATGCCCAACTTCTCTGGACTAAGACCTGAACCTGTTGAATCTATTGGGACGGACCAAGATCGCGTCGAGCGCGAACTCAGGGAACGCGAAAGTGCCATTATAGACTTCCAAGCACAGCTACGAGGTGCACTTCTGCGTTTGCAGCTTGGTGAGATGATGCAAGTGTTCTGGGCTAACGAGGACTGGATTCTGGATTTGCAAGCAAGAGTGCGTGGGGACTGGTCGAGGCAGGTCCATGGCTATCAGTTACAGATGAGAGGTTTTGCGGTCAAGCTACAAAGCGCTGCGAGGGCTTACTTAGTACGTGCAAGGCGGAAGCAAAGATCTCGGGATTGGAAGGACAACGAGGTAAATATTGTCCGCCTACAAGCAGTGATCCGAGCACAGAAAGCAAGGAAGCAGACGCATGTACTAAAAGCGGGATCGCGACAACACGAACATGATATACGGGAAGTGCAAGCGGCGATACGCGGTGCACTCAAACGCCTGCAGCTTGGAGAACATTACGCTCAAGCCAGTGATGCTGATGCCGAGATTAGACATCTCCAAAGACACATTCGTGGATTTCTGAGCAGACGAAATCATCACCAGAACAATCACACTCTTGAAGGACTAGAAACTCTGTGGATCACATTGCAAAGTCATGCCCGTGGTTACCTCGTACGGAAAGCTCAGCGCAAAGGACATATGGAGGTCAAAAAATTTACGCCAGCCATTATCACTCTTCAGACGCAAATCCGCAAGCACCAGGCACAGACGACATTCAACAAGCAAAGAGCAGAACTTGCAAACCGGGAAGCAGTATTTACGCAATTGCAATCAAGCATTCGAGCACACTTACTCAACAAGAAACGAAACTACGACTATCAACAGATTAAATTACATGTGGGAGCCATCATTGAAGTACAAGCTGCGGCGAGAGGCTGGATATTGTGTCAGCAAGTGGAACGCCTGCTCGTACAGTTAGAAGAACACTATGACAGCATCGCCGAAGTTCAAGCAGCGATCAGAGGCCGTAATGTACGCCTAGAACTAGAGGACAAACTTGTGGCACTCGCAGATACTGAAGAGGAGATCATTGAGTTGCAAGCACTGATCAGGGCTAGACATGTCCGACAACAGTTCATAGCGAAACAACGCCATTTCAAGGAGAACATGGAGAAGGTCGTCAAAATCCAGAGCTTTATTCGAGGACGACAACAAGGTCAAGCGTATAAGAGCTTGACTAGTGGCAAGAACCCACCTGTCGGTACCGTTAAGAACTTTGTACATCTGCTTAACGACAGCGATTTCGACTTTGAAGAGGAAATTGGTGAGTATCTTATGGTCCTAGAGGTTGCTTGGCGTACTAATCTTTGGCAGAATCTGAAAAGCTACAGCAACAACTTGTCGGCCAGATTCAAAACATCGAAAAGCTGGAAACCTGGATCACGGAGATGGACGCCAAGATTGGCTTGCTTGCGCATAACAAGATAGCTAGTGACGAAGCCGCTAGACTACGCCATATGCCAAGTTCCACACATCGCGGCACTCCAACCTTCAATTCTAGAACATTGAACAAGAACTCCAGAGCTAAGCTAGAACGATATCAAGAGTTTTTCTTTATTCTGCAGACTCAACCGCAATATCTTGCTAGACTGTTCAAGATCATCAGAGAACGAGGTTCAGTAGAGGCAGACCAGAAGCGAATGGAGTCACTGGTCATGGGTACCTTTGCGCATGCACAAAAGCAGAGAGAGGAATACTATCTTCTGAAACTGCTTGCACGATCTGTTCAGGAAGAGATAGATGTGTGCGCTGCTCCGCTGGACTTCATGCGTGGGACCTTCTTCTTCACCAGATTATTTGGTGTCTACACTCGTGTGCCTCGAGACCGCAAGTTTATCCGCCAAGCGTTCGGCCAGCTGATCAAGACTCAGATTATCGAAGATGAGCAACTGAATCTGGAGAGTGATCCGGAGTTTATCTATCGCGCTCTTCTGAATGATGAGGAGCTGAGGACTGGTCGTGTCACTCGTGCCCTGAACATGTCAAAAGACCTTATCATACTGGAAGAAGATGTGCGAGCAATCTTTATAGACAACTTGCAAAATATCAGAGGTCTAATTGACAATTTCCTCTATGCTTTCGAAGAGGCTATACCACGCATACCATATGGGTCCCGGTATTTGGCCAAGCAAATGTTCGAGTTGTTGACTGCAAGATTTCCTGGGGAAGATCAACGAGATCTGCTCAAAGATGTTGGGTTCTGGCTGTGGAAGATCTATATCAAACCAGCATTCGCAGATCCCGAAGGCCAGGGTGTGATTGATCGAAGTCTTGATTCTAGTGACAAGCGTAATCTCAACATCTTCATAATTGTACTCAATCAATACATGTCTGGAAAGCCATTCAGTACTGCTGATCTATTTTACTTTCAGCCGCTAAATAAACATCTTTTGGGTGAGGTTGCGGCCAGGTTGGAGAGTATCTGGGCACAAGGTAAGTCCATATTTGACACATAAGAGAGTTTTGGACTGACTCTACTAGTTATCAATATTTCTGACGCCGAGACCAAATTCGACATTGGACAGTTCAATGATTTCTACGCCAAGGTGAAGCCAACACTTTACATCAAGATGACTGATGTCTTCACTCTGCACAAAATGGTGTCAGACAACATCACATTTCTTTGCAGGTCACAGGAAGATAACATCCTCCGCGACGTCCTGCGCGAACTAGGCAACCCGAAAGCAAACGAAGCAGAAATGAGCGCCGGCCAAGCAGAAGTGACCCTGTCTCTAGGTGGCCGGATGCACGCAGTTGAAGGTAAGTACTGATCTTCCACCCAGCCCATATACCGCTCAACTAACACCATCGCCATCAGATCCCGACGCTGAAGTCAAAGCCCTGTTCATGGAAACCAAACGATGCGTCTTGTACATCATTCGCATTCAAACAGGTCCCGACCTCATGTCAATCATGGTCAAACCTTGCACTCCAGACGACGAAGCGCGCTGGTCCACACTCGTCCATGAAGAACTCGCTGCAGCCGCAGACGAGCACTCCCGGCGTCGCAGCGCATATACTATTGACGGCAGTACAAGTCTCGTCGACATCACCTCCCTCAACTACGCCTCTCTCAAAGCAATCGCGCTCGAGAACATCCTCGAGCTCGAACGCCACCAACGCTTAACGCGCAAGAACCACTACCAAGACCTCCTCAACGAAATCGCAGTCGACATCCGCAACAAGCACCGCCGACGCGTGCAACGCCAGCAAGAGCTCGAAAACGTGCGTAACACGCTCAGCCATCTGGAGGAAAAACAACGCTATCTGCAAGACAGACTAGACGCTTATAACAATACCTACGAACAATCGCTCACAACACTGCAATCCAAGTCTGCGCGCCGCAACGGCCTCAAAAAGCTCACGAATCCCTTTAGCAAACAAGCGACACATCTGCGCTCGCTAAAGAGTCGTGGCGAAGAGCCAAGATTCGGCAGCTACAAGTACAGCGGTCAGCAGTTGCTGCAACGAGGTATTCTGCTGTCGTGGGAAGGTCGGAATCTGAAGGATGATGACATCACAGTCAGTAGTAACCATATCAATGACTACGATATCGAGGGTAGTAGAGGCCAGATGAACATACCTGGCGCGGCGGCAAAGTTCACGTGGGATGATTTGCTGGAAGCAGAGTATGAAGGGAGAGAGGTTATCGAATTCTTTGGAGATGCCGCTGGGGGTGGACAGGGGAGTCATGACTTTTCAATGAGGAAGAGCATGGATGTGAGGAGGGGAAAGAGTGTAGATATGGGACCGAGAGCGGGTGTGTTGAGGCTGGATCGGAAGGCTTTTGTTGAGCTGCTGAGTAAGAAGTTTTGGAGGGAGGCTTCTTGAATTGAGTTGCCACCTGAGACGAGGAAAGGGAAATGTTTACAGGTCTTTTTCTTTCGTACTCGGGACCTTTTGTGTTTTGTTTGAAGAGTAAGCATTTTGAGCATCGGCACGGCGTTTTTGATAGAAAGTCGGTGTTTGTACAGTAGACTGGCAATAGCCTCATCCATGAATCTTTTAGTTTCTTTCTATGGCCGGTCGACCATGTCTGCTTCTCTCTATCCTCAACTGTATACTGCATATCTCTGACAGAAAGATTCGACTCAGCTTCTAGCTTATTTGACATTCGAAACATCTTCAGCCCACTTCACTTCACTTCACATCGCACTTAACTCTATACTTCATCTTCCGCCTTGGTCGACTATAACACTATTGTCAGATCTGCAGACCAGCAATCACGTCAAGCAGCCCCAAACGCACAGAATTAGCTTTGTCCTTTGGATGGCCACGAGCCACGAACACCTTTCAGGGACGAACAACGTGACTTTGCGATGCTGAAACCCCTTGATCGGGTTAGTCGGTTGGTATGGTGGAAGCAGAGAAGTCGAAGAGAAAAAGAGACGAAGATTGTACGGATAGTTGTACGAGAGAAAACAGTGGAGGTGAGACCAACGTAGTCCGCCATCGAGCCGTCATCGTATACATTGACCCTAAGAAATATCAAACTTTTGCCCTTTTGGGTTTCAGCAGCCTGATGACACTTCTGACGCTGTTTTCCCATCACACACACCGATTTCTGGACATATCCTTGTTGGTTGGTACAGGATCTGCCGAGATAGGATTCTGCGAGATGTTGTTCATCACGAAAGTGGCAGCTTTGGTCACCCATGTCTTGTTTTTGTGTTTGGTGCCGTTTGCATGGACTGTGTATGATGTGGTGACGCGTGTACGGTATGATGTGGTGATGGTCTGAGGGTTGAGGACGTCAACACGAGGAACGCTCCCAGCAAATTTGGTTGACTGGAGCGATGGCCGCGTTGCGCAAGACATGGGCGAGCTTTGTGGGCTGAGCCTATCATAGGACAGTTAGCAATGGCTATGTTGAGATTTATGATGATCTTCCCTGCAGCAACTTGAGCAGGAGTCAGAGCACGCACGGAGCTTGGACCAATTGTATACCGTAGTGCTGCACTTCTGTATCACCCTTGGCAAGTTAGATTCAATAGGCAGCCGTTGACCCCAACGCACCTCCAGCTTTTCCTTTCTACTCCAAGGTCGTATTTGTGTATGTGGACGTTGAAGCTTATGAGATTGACAGTAGTAAGATCACTGAGATCGGCATCAGCACTTTGAAAGTGAAGAACCTGGGAGGGGTTACTCCTGGTCACGCTGGAAGCGACTGGCGTAACAAGATCCACGAGCGACATTTCAGAATTCAAGAACACTATCGTTAGCGAAATGGAACATTTGTTCACGACAAGGGTTGTTGCAATTTCACGGAAGCTTCGGCGACCTCAATCTCTCCATTCTCAGCGTCTTCTTCTTCCTCATCGTCATTGAGTTTGATGGTGCTGAGGATTTTGACAAATGCTTCGGTGTGTTCGTTTGTATCAAGAGTTTCGTCATCTTCACAGTCGGTTGTGTGTCTCTCTTTCTTGACAACAGCTTCAGCTAATGCGGTATTGGCGTTCCGCTTGAGAGATCTTGATGTAATTGGACGACGTTAGGTGAGCTTTTATTACACGATAGAATATTTGACTTACTTGATGTATTGACAGAAAGCTGGTGCAATGCTTCCGGCATGTCGAGGACTTCAGTATTGGTAAAGCAAAAGGTCAAATGAAAGAGTCGGAAGAAAAAAGATCGAAGATTGTAGAGAAGACTGTAGAGGGAATAGTGGAGCCGAGATGATTAGGGAAAATGAGAAGAGAAGAAGAGAAGTTGTACAGGACAATTGAGAGAAACCTCAAAGAAAAGTAGTAGAAACAGTCTAATGGGACGAATGACATGAGAAAGAAGCGAGGGAAAGTGGACAAGAGGACCTTCGAGGATGTCCATGTCTGTGTCACGAAAGTGATCTGTCAGGTGACGATTGTCAATGTATTGTTGGGAAGTTGGGACAATGATGTCGTCGCCGTACAACTGCGCCCTATGCACGTCTGGGATGTGTTTGGGACATCCCAGACAATGCAGACGAGCGGAAAGAGCTGCACGAACCACCTGCCACCCCACTGCTGGGATAGATCGATGAACTCGTTCTCCATCTCGCACAACTAGGCTTTCGCCATAGTCAGCTCGTCCAGACCGTTTTGGCATACGCTGGCCATCAAGACATGGTCAGCTGATCCGAAGATGTGACCACCAATTTTACGCAAGTGACCCGAAGCGTTGCTTCGCTTAGCCTTCACGACGGACTTTGCATCTTTAACCCAGTCGGTGACAATGGGCGGTGCGTTGATGGACGAGGTGTTGATGGACGAGGTGTTGATGGACGAGGTGTTGATGGACGAGGTGTTAATGGGCGAGGTATCGATGATATTTGATGTCATTGTGCTAACATATTCATCGGAATATTAACCCGCTACATCTCTGAAAGGAGAGTGCTGATACCAACTAAGGTCACAAAGAATGTCAACAGTTTCAAACAGAGTGTTGCCAATGGAAAGCTGGGACGAAGCACCAGGGTTCGAAGAACGATGCTATCGAAATCTATCTAAGTGAAGGTGGGGACCGTTTGTGCTTGGTCTGCTGAGTCTGCTGAACGCTGTACTGCTGCAGCACCGATGTGTAGGAAAAGGAATAAGGAGAGACACAAGAGCAATTAGAACGATGAGTATTCTTATCTTTTTCGTACTTGTTTCTCTTTCGACGGCACTCAGCACAAGCGTGCGGATATCTTTCAGATGTGAAACTTCTTCGGAACTCATAGAAGTGAAAGAAAACACCTACAACGAGTCACCTACAGTAATGTCACGACAGTCCTCCCACACCATAGTCGTACAATGCATTTTCCTCCTTCTTTGCAGATCTCAAAGTATCTCTTTTCGAGATTTCATGAACGATCAGTGATGTTTCAGTTTTTGTATGCCCCACAGCACTCACCACAAGCCCACGAGGTTCAAATCCACCGCCGTATCGTACAAGGAAATCTTCGATCATTATAGAAAGAGATTACCATTAGTGTTTGGACTTGCCAAAGCTATTAGCTTTGGTGTGAATCATGTCGTAAGCTTTTCGACTTAGCTGTATCCCAACGCCAGTTTCCATATCCCAACCTGTCTCGATTGAGATTCTCTCATGAATTTACCCCATTTCTCATCCAGTCTTGTCTGCGGGTTCTACCTCGCCTCTTTCAGGTCCGGTGACCTGCGCCTCTACTTCTCCCAGAACCGTGTTCTCTTCTCTTTCCTGCTCCTGTCTGGTCTCGACTGAGAAGGAGTAGCGTGGGGAGGATGCCAGCTTCTCCTCGGGGCTCGTCTTATTGTCCTGTAATTTGAGCTTGAAGGTCTTTTCGACCTTGCTCTTACCTTTCTTGCCTTTTGGGGCAGTAACCGAGGCTGAGCCTTGGTCTTTGGGTGTTTGCTCCTTGGGCGGGTCGATAAAAGCGGGCTGTACGGCGGCAGGGCTTTGCTGAGTGTCCTGTACTGGTTGAGCGGGCTTGGGTGCATACTCTGCGATCAGTGCATCGACATCTGCAGAGGTGTGGTTGGGCTTGGTTTTGTTCTGCTCAAACACGTCTTCCATCTCAACGTCTTCTTTTTCGACCGTAGGGGTGCTACGAGTGTAAGATGGGGTTTGGTTTGAAGCACTACCGCCTTGCTCATGCTTGACACTTTGGCCATGGGCGCCTGCAGGAACACCACCGCCTTGGTGCATCTGCTGCAACTGAAACTGGCTAACCGATGGCGTGAACGAGGGCTTCTGAGGCAAACCAGGCGGTGCAGGTGTAAGGCTGGGAGTGCGCACAGGCGCAGCCAAGGCAGGAGGTCCCGAAGGGAGGTTGTGGTGAGGTTTGTGAGGAAATGCTTGGGGTGGTGGAGAGTAGGAAGCAATACCAGGAGGAGCTTGATGTGGAGGACCAGCAAATTGATAGTTGTGTGCGGGCGGCATATACTGTGGTGGTCCACCCCAAGGCTGTTGACCTGGGTACTGCTGAGGTGGTGCACCATAAGGATTCAAGGCAAATGGTTGTGGTGGCATTGCGAACGGTGGCATGTAATCGGGCATCACGCCGCCAGGGTAGTATCCCGCTGGACCAGGAGAGGGTTGAGCATAGCCGGGATAGCCAAGTTCAGGTGTGTGTTGAACTGAACCCTGTGGAAGTGTCTGTGAATATGACACAGATGTAAGCATCCGGTCTTTCTTATGAAAAGAACCGTTACTTACCGAGGGCGCAGGACTTTCAGCGGCTTCTGTAGCATGACCACCTCCTTGACCAGCATCGGACGATGCTTGCCCGCTTTCCTCCTTGTTGTTGTCTTTTTCGGCTGCTCTCTTGGCTTTCTCAGCTCTAAACAGTGCCAACCTTGCCTTGAGTTCTTCTGGAGTCTCCTTCTTGATCTTCTTGCCTGGTCCTTGCTTCTGCTGTACTGGTGGTCCATGCTCTGCGTAGTATTTTGCAATTGTTCTCTGACGAATTTCTTCAAGGTCCTGCGCGGGAATGCCCTCCATGCCAAAGATCTCGATATCGCCGGTTTCACGGCCAGGCAGCGCATTTTCGACCCGAGACAAGGGTTCTTTGTGGACTTGGCTCATGTGAACGTGAAGACCTAGTAAAGTGTAAGCATTTGGCTAAGTGTTATTCTAATGAACATGGTAGGCTTACCTCCTGCGGTGTTGAGTCTACGGCCACAAGTCTCGCACTTGAAGTGCTTGGCCTTCTGATGATCAAGAAGGACCTTCAGATTGTCGAAGTCGCGTTCGCAGTAATAGCACCAAGGTCGGTCGAGTACCTCCTCGAGGGTCTGACGAGATCTTTTCTTTCCTGACATTTTGTTAGATATCTCGAATGAGTGTCACAGTCAAATCAATGCAAGCATGAGAAGCAAGTGGGCAGTGGGCAAGTAGCGTCGGTATTGGTGTAATCGGTGTGATTGAAGAAAAGATTGTAATATGTACAAAAGGTGTGTGATTAGGTTCCAGGTTGTAGATGCGCTGAGAGCTTCAGGTTCTGATGTGTGTCACGTGTCTGGAAAGGCAGGGTAGGTACGGATTCACAAAGCCCGAAGGTTGACAGTGGCGAATTCGACCATCGACCACAAGCAATAGGAAGACACCATCGTTATGACTAAGAATATGAACCTGTGTGACAAAGACAAACATGTGTGCGATTCGTAAGCTATTCGAAAGGGTATAAAGTATAAAGTACAAAAGACGGATGTCAATCTGATAGAAGGAATAGCTAGCTTCTCCTTTCCTGCCCTGAAATGAAAGCCATACTGTTGAAACGCGTTGAAACGCGTTGAAACCACTCTAACGACCTGCTCTTTGGCCGCGCGGTATGGGTTGAATCCAACAGACAGCGATGTTCACAGCGATGGTGATAACACCAATGATCCAGACAGACTTGCCGAAGTTTGGCGTCAAATATCTGAAGATGATGGCGAAGCAGATACCACCAAGGTTACCCATGGCACCAGTGAAACCAGACACGATTCCGTTGGCGTGGGGGTGGACGTGAGGTACAAGGGCGTAGTTCATACCGTTGCCACCCTCGAGGAAGAAAGCGAATCCTGCAAAAAGACCAAACATGGTAGCTTGGTTGTGAGAGTTGAGCAATCCAATGGCGATGAGGAAACAGCCACTAATAACTGCGTAGGTATGAAGCAGAACCTTCTTAGCCCAGACAGAACCAGTGTAACGGTAGGCATAATCGGCTGCGATACCACCAGCAGGGCGGCATACTATATTGAGCAAACCAAACATAGCGGCCCAGTTGCCAGACTCTTGGAGGGTGAAGTGATAAGCCTTGAAGTTGGCGAGGTACCAATTTCCAAGAATGGAGTTGATTGACAGCTCAGCACCAAACGAGCAGAAGTAGCACATACCAGTGACGAAAGTTTGTGGTGAGAAGACAACCTTGAGAATTTCCTTTCCAGTAGGCTTGCGGACGACCTCACCCTTGGCAGCCTCATACATTTGCTCTGCGCCAATGTGAGCTTCGTGGTCTCCGTACTGTGGCTCGACTGGTGGTAGCAGATCGTTCTTCTTCTCATCGGTGGATGCCTGAGAGACCTGAGAGCTTGTAGCTGCGGGAGCATCCTCGTACTTCTCGCTAGTGATTTGACCAGGAACGCCGACAATGGCACCTTCGCTAGAGCTCTCATGAGCGTTGATGTCGGCCATGCCAACCATATCGTGTTTGCGTAGGTTCTCATCAACCACTGCGAACCGATCTTCCCAGCTACCTAGTGGGGTGTCTTCACAGAGGAAGAAAAGACACAATGCAACAAAGACAATGAGAACACCAGGGACGATGAAGTCAACCCTCCATGCCACGTGGGTGGTCAAGCCATCCTTGCGCAGAGCGTTGTAAATTGCCGGCATGACGAAGTAAGTAACACCTCCACCAGCATTACCAAGACCAGCGGCGATGGCGTTTGCTGTACCGACACAGTTCTTGTCAAAGAATCCAGTCATCCATACTTGACAGGGAACGAATGAGCCACCAAGAATACCAATGAAGAATCGGTTGGCATAAAGTCCGGCAGCATTTGTGACACCACCAGCGCAGAAGGTAGGGATAGCACCAGCGAGGAGACAAAGAGCAAAGGTTTTTCTTGGGCCGGCCAAATCGCAAAGGTATCCAGCGAACAAGCGGACGAGTAAGGTAGCGGTGAGAGCGATGACATTCGAGTTGGAAACAACAGCGGTCGAGACTTTTATGTCGCCCTTGATGACATCTGAATAGAAGGATGAGTATGATGGGTTACTGACCCGGACGCGGAGTGCACTTACCACTCAATAGTGGCGGGTACGCATACCATGACCAGAATGCAATGAAGAAACCAAACCATGAGAAGAAGAAGGTCTTGCCGTAAAGGTTGAGAGGGTTGAGAAGTGGGATGGATCTGGCTTTGTGGTTGCTGTCGAAGTGTTAGCGCGATTGATGGACAAAGTATTCTTGTCTGTTGGCTTACATTGGGTTCACCTCTGGTGCAGCCCAGAGAGTGTTGATGCCCATGTTGGCAGTTGTGTGTAAGATGCCGAGTGCAAGTGATTAATGAGTTTACGAAAGGCGATGGCCGTGTTCAGTACTCTACAGACTATGGTTGTTGATGGTGACTGAGCTGTTGCTTATGAATGAGGTAAAAGAAATCATGAAAGACGAAAGGACAATCTTGTTATATATGACAAGACACTACTACTCCACAGGGCCACGACCAGTGCTGATAGCACACAGCGTTGAGCACAGGATAAACTTACTTCGGGCTGTGCAGATCTAAATCCGCGGCACACGTCGTTTTGCATACTCAACAGCAGATTTCAGAACGAGAAACAAAATGTGTGGGTAGAGATACAAGCAAGTCTGCCCAGTCGGAAGCTTTGCATGCTTAACCGTGGAGATTGTATGGTCGTTGGGCTGATAGATAAGACGAAAGTCTGGGCAGCCTCGAACCTCCACAATTAACTAACGCGAACAATTCAGAAATGTGCAACAAGGACCAGAGAGCTTCCCCTCGGAGAAGCTTATAAGACAGCTCTTCTTCTTCCTCTTCTCCGCGACGAGCCTCCTCGTTCTCAACCACACCGTTTCACGTGCAAGGTGGAGTCTTGAGAGAGCTCGCGAATTCGGTTATCAGAAAGCACAATCTCATGTTGCGCTCTACGCAGATCGTGCGACCTTATCACTTGAAGATGACGGTCTCTAGTGTTGGGTGACGCTGTGTCGCAATCATAGTCCCTGCCACATTCCACCAGATACTGATGGTCTGAAGGGAAGCACAGAAAGATCGCATCGAAGAGTATAAGCGGCACAGCGATTGCCGATCGCGGCAAGGTGTAAGCTTCTCTAGGTCACGCCTCGCAATCAGCGATATCTCCAGTAAGGAAGCACTTTGTTATCTCGTTGAGTGAGGTTGACAGCCGTTGAGATATGCTTATCTTTGACTTACTCGGTGCACATTAATAATCATGCGATCTGATATTTGCCTCTTCCAAACCATTTTACTCTTCTTTCCGCTCCTCACGACAGCACTGAACTTGCACCGACTGAAGACCATTACAAGATACAGTGAAGAGCGCCCTGAGTACTTTATGGGTCCTAGTGACCTTAGAGCCCTTCTGCATCCTATTCCTTGTTAGTGCGCGGAGTTGTATACTTCAGGACGTCGTGGTCGCCGTTTCAGACTCTTGAAAGCCACGGCTAATAGCCCAGACCTTGGTGAGCTTACATGCTAGTGCTTAGCTGAAGCATTTGTAGCTTGGGATGCTTTGACAGCAACCGCATGCGCTACGGCCATGAGGGCGTCTGTGCTATGGTGACTCTGAGAGGGTTGGACTTTTTTGATTGATCTGCTTTGATGTCGCGCCTACCTGAAACGGTGCTTTCGATCGTCATGTCCCTGCATGGCTGATAAGGCGCTTTTGACACGTGTAACGTTGTTTAACCTCACTCCTTCTCCAAGTTCAGTCATACCAGTCATATTTCGAGAACAGACCATTGGATGATACGTATGCTCCGAGGTTTGACTGACTACTTAATCACATTCACTCTGTAGAGAGCTTCGGTGCATTTCAGTTGTCTGAACCCAAGATATCATTATGCTCCAAGCACTACGAAGAGCTAGCACGACCACTAGCAGCGGCACTGGCATGGAGGCCTGGCCGTCCGCCTCCGCAAAGACCTTCAGCCAGTTCCTAGGCACAGATGTCCGACATCTCGATGGCCCTGCGGTGATCTTAGACCTTAATGTGATCAGACGTAATTGTGCATTGATGTTGGAGACATGCGACACACTCAAGGTCGGCTGGCGTGCCCACGTCAAGACTCATAGTAAGCCACCTCATCTAAGCACCCGCCAGCCATGAAGTCGACGTTCCAGACCCGCATCCGCCTTTTGATGCAGCCAGATTGTGGAGATGCATGGTTCTTCTCCATTATCCAAAGCGTTGCCTAATCTGCTTTTGCGTGGAGAAGTTTCTTCTTCCTTTGTTCTCGTCTGAATTATACCGTTACGTGGTTGTTCACTTACCATTTCGCAGAAACCATCGAGCTTGCGAAGCTTCAAGTAGGCGACGCTCCAAGACCCGTAAATCTTATCGTCTCTACAGTCAACGAAGCACTCTTCCTTCTTCCGTGGCTCGTCGAGTGTAAACAGCAAGGCAGGAAGGTGAATGTTGTCTATGGCGTACCGCCGTCCTCGACCTGCTTCAAGCGTCTCTCTCCTTTGCGTGAACAACTTGGCCACGATAGTATCAGCTTCCTATTAGATCACCCTGCTCAACTACGAAATCTGATAGGACCGTCGCCAACCACAGAATCAGTACCAGTATGGATCAAAGTCGACCCCGGTTACCATCGTGCTGGAGCCGCACCGAAGTCGACTGAACTCGAGATTCTCCTGAACACAATCAAGCAACATGCTTCTTCCGACAAAGTACATAGCCATCCCCTCGTTAAGCTCATAGGGTTCTACACACACATGGGTCACTCTTACGGCGCAAAATCATCATCAGATGCACTCAACTTTCTTGCCGATGAGATCCAACAAGTCCTTGATGCCACGGAGGGCGCCACACCACAAGATTTTGGCGTGACGAGATTCACAATCTCTGTTGGTGCAACTCCCACAGCAGCATCAGCAGCGAACCTTGTCAGCGATCCTAACGCCAGCACTACAGTGAAAGAAGTCATGGCTAAAGTTGCCTCCACTCATGAGCTCGAGCTTCATGCTGGCGTATATCCTACATTAGACATGCAACAGATGAGCACACACGCTCGTGCCAACATGACAACGTCCGACATTGGCATTCGAATCCTCGCCGAAGTCCTCTCCGTCTATGAGAATCGTGAAACTCCAGAAGCATTGATTGGCGCTGGCAGCCTTGCACTCGGTCGTGAACCCTGTCAGAGTTACCCTGGATGGGGCGTTTTAGCACCAAGTCCGTGGAAACCACAAGATGATAAGGTTATATATGATGAAGAGGGCAAGACAGGGTGGATGGTCAAGCGAATTAGCCAAGAGCATGGTATCTTGTCATGGGAAGGGCCAAAAGAAAAGAAGTATTCGTTGACTATTGGGGAGAAGGTGCTGCTGTGGCCAAATCATGCATGCATCGCCGGCCCAAATTTCAACGCTTACTACATCGTTGACTCCGCTCAAGGCGAGGGTAAAGAGATGGAAATTGTGGATGCGTGGGTGAGGGCGAGAGGGTGGTAGATTAGCGTCAAGGATATTGCACACAATAGCTCGTGATCTGATAGCATGTTCGTGCATCGATTCAGGAAGTAATTGGAAGATACTAATGTCCATCAGCACTTGGTCAATCCGATGGGCTCAAAGTATTCGCTATTCGAGCGAATCGAGCGACGTTACTATATTGATTGTAATTACTGTAATAACTGATTTGTGGCATGTAGATCAAAAGCAAAGTCAGAGTCATAATGCATACACCCCAATTCGAACCCACAACCATGCACGCCCTCGTTCAACACGTGCTTCGGTTCGCATCCACAAACATGAATTAAACTTTCTGAAACGCTCATGAAACCTTAGCGTCAATTCATAGCTCCCTCCCCTTACGCCCATCACCACCCACTACTGGCTACTTACATTCACAACAAACAAAAGACCAACGAACAGCCTGCCTATAGCAATAGCAGACACCAAAACAATCAAACAACCAGCAAAAACATGGCAGATATCGCGAAACACCAGTCCAGGCGCCTCACGACATCTCCCGATGAATAGATTTACAAACACCAGTCCAGGCGCCTATGACTCGCACGGACGAAAACTCCTGACTTTGGATTTTTTGCCATTCGAGCTATGCGACCGGCGTGCGAAGGTCGGCGCTTCTCAGGAATTTCTCCTTGGTGAAGGAAATTGAGGATACGATACTTTATATACCTTAAGTAATTACGGAGTTGCACCCCGATTGCCCATATCGCCATCGTCATCTGGCACATGCATATATGTATGCGAACGTCCTAACGATATTGCCCCAGCATCATAAACTGTTGACTTTGGCGCTTGGACAGTGAGCCTGATATCAGCTCTGTCAATGTCGGCATCTTGGTAAACGTCATTCTTGGCCAGTTTGATTTTAGCATCGCCGATATACTTTGGTAATGGATCTCTTCCATCTGTATCCTGATCATCGATCGCCGTCGATAACTCTGCTGTCCGTGTAGCACGCAGAATGGTCGAAAAGTCATCGGTGAACGAGCTCTTAGTTTGGATGACTGTTAGAAGGCCTAATAACACGCCAAAGGTCGAGATGCAGAGTGCAATTCCATAACATATCCAAAGAGTTGAGGCGGCGTATTCATATGTCGCTTGATAGGTCGTGAAATTGACTGTGATTGGTGGCGGTGCATAAGGCGAAGAAACGTTTGCTCTGTCAAAGTGTAAGCAGAACTCCCTGAAACAACACTACCAGCTTGAGGCCGACTTACCTAAGTAGTTCGGAGCTCATCAAACTAACAGTAACATTCTGGAACAAGCTTTCAAGAGCGCTGGCTAGAGGCATAGTCGGAGGCGCAGTATCAGTTACACTCAGTCCAGAAAACCCAGTGAACGGTTGTTGACTTAGCAACGAAGTCGACGTAATCTGTTTTAGAAACTGAAGTTCTATAGTCTCTGCGAGAACTGTCGACAATACCGCTGAGCTCACACTCACATAGGAAGAGGGTGGTACGAGAAGGTACCTGGTCGATATCTGGCCTATCAATGTTACCCCAAACGAGTCCATCACGGACTGATATGCCAGGTTGCGGACAGTAGTCACAGCCAGGCTCGACTCCGCCGTGGCATTCGTTGAATGGATTTCTGAGAGAACATGTATATCATTGTACTTTTGACCAAGTGTTATATTCACATCTTGTACACCATTAGTGTATGAAAATTCGGCATGGTATGATGCATTATAGAGCTGGCATTGCAGAATAGTGGAACCGTCAAAAGTCTGGCAGTCAACAGTTTGGATTGCACTTGGAGGCAGCCAATCGGGGAAGGCCGCCACGAAGATTGTTGCAGGAGTCGGCCCAGTAACATTTAGTGGACCTAATGATGTAAGGACAGTCTCATTGTTCGGCATCGAGGCGTTAGACATAAGATCAGAGTTTCCCGGTACCCAGCTCATGAAGCCATAGTATACAGGACAAGGTTTCCGCTTGATTGTCATGGTGTTTATTATAGCATTGCGCATTGCAGTGGAGACATTGCGGCATTGAATGGCTGGTCCAGGAAAGTCCAAAGCCCACGATGCATTCAGAGCATCCAAAGGCGGCGTAATCGAGAGGACAGAACCTTGTAATACACTAGCGGATACGACTCTTGCGACGGCGGACTGAGGGCCGAAGTATGTTCCATTATATGCCAGCACTGCGTCATCCTCATCTGTAGCCCCTGGTATCTGAATAGTAATGCCCTTCGTATTGGCAAAGTTGAGGCTTGCAAAATCGGTCATTGGCACATGTAATTGCTGCAAATTGATGTAAGGTGCCATGGCGACAGTCAAAGTTGCTGGTGTTATGATAGTAGCAAGGGGGACAATCCTAGAAGCTCATCAGCATAAGCATATGACAACTCGATTCTGAAGACAATGTATTACCATTTACCCAGGGCTAAAAGCATCATGAAAGGGTGCAACCACCACAGCCGATATCTGAATAAACCTAAAGGATTGCTCATAAGACCGAAGATGGCGTTGGCGGTCGAGATCTGTATACTGTGCACCCTGAAGAACTTCCAAAGGATCTGAGTGTACGCGGAAGACATGGCGATACTAAGGCATGTTTTGACCAGAAAGGCAAGAGCGGTTCCACCTACAAGATTGATGCGTTGATCGGTCAATGAATATTTCAAACCAGGCACTCGATAACTATACGATCGAGGCGGCGTGCCATTTAGGTTGTGATAGAAGAAGTGGTGTCCGAGGATGAGCGCGAGACCACTAAGAAGGCTTCCAAGTATGAGTGTGGGCGCTCTCCAGTGGAAGCCTTGATGTGTAGCCATTTTGCTTTACTAGGGCAGTTGGACACAGTGAATGAAGCGTCAAATTTTTACAAAGCACTGGTAGAGTTGGTAAAAATGCCACGAATGAGTTTTTCTCCCTGCTACGACATGGCAAGGCCAAGGGCGTCAATATAAACCACTTGCATATGTCAATGATTGTGGCAGTCCTTGTCTTATGCTTTTCAGCCCCAGTGGCTGTGTGGCGATCGCAGTTGGCGCGGCATCGAGTCGACAAGTACATAAGCACTTGCATATTCGGCTGCTGCTGCCACCGCCTGACATGTCTACGGCAGCATAATCGAGCTTGTACATTGCATTAATTGCAGATGACAGGCCTTTCGAATATACTTTGTAAGCCTACGTCCATTGAGGTCGGTTGTCGCCACCGCTGATGTCATAGGAATACGGAGGTCCAAAGGTTGACCAACTATTTGGTGCGCAAACACCCAGCAACGCGAAAGAATATCGGAGCTCTACGCCTACCCGCATCAGTGATCTTTGTATATGCGTGCTGTTCTGTGTCGTGTCCCCACTCTTCGACTCCAGCTAGCGAAATCATTAAGAGCTTTGATCAGTGCTGGAGGCATCCACTTGTTATCGGGCAGCCGTTCCAGCATCGGCATCATGAAGCGTGCTGCATCGTCTGCCATAAGTCCAACCAAGATCAAGAAACCTAAGGCAGAAGTACCAGAATATCATCTCGCGACGTCAGTGAAAGACGAGGATGGGGAGATCATCTGGCCAGCCCCAATAGACCAGATAGAAAAGGCACGAGAGATTATCAAGCAATGTGCGATAGATAACAGGACGACTCTTATAGTCCCAGACAAAGATGCGGATGGTCTGACCTCTGGAGCTATAATGTACAAAACACTTCTCCTTCTAGGTCTGGACGACTCGAATATCTCGTTTCATCTACTGGAGAAGGGCAATAACATCCACTCAGAGGCCGAACGCGAACGCATGGCTGCAAAGGAGCCAGCCTACATCTTTGTGCTCGATCAAGGTTCTCGTCCCGCTCCTCGATTGATTGATCCTCCACATATAGGACTTGTTATAGATCACCACTTTGCACTTGAGACAGACTTCCCAGCAGACTCCGCACATGTAACAGCTTGCAACTCGCCGCCTGTGGCTACGGCATCACTACTCACCTTCGAGATATGTAAGCCGCTACACCCACAAGTACCAGCTCAGTGTTCATGGCTATGCGCAATTGGCACTATGGGTGATCTGGGCACAACAATAAAGTTCGAGCCGCCGTTCCCAGACATGACAGCAGCATTCAAGGAGTACAAGAAGAAGAACATCACCGACGCAATCGGCATGCTAAATGCGCCTCGTCGAACAGCAACTTTCGATGTCAGCTCCGCCCTAGACGCACTCCTGAAAGCCAGGTCGCCCAAGGAGATCTTGTCGGACCAGCGACTGCTAGCTGCGAAGCAAGAGATCAACGCCGAAGTGGAGCGATGTACGCATACCGCACCAAAATTTTCAATTGATGGCAAAATCGCCGTCTTTCGCATCTCATCCGCCTGCCAAGTACACCCACTCATTGCTACTCGATGGGCAAACCATCTCTCCTCGCCTAGGCTGGAGATAGTGATGTGTGCTAATATTGGCCACTTGCCTGGTAAGGTTAACTTCTCCTGCCGAATAGCACGAAGTGCCAAAGCGAAAGAGCCGCAAGTCGACATCATCCAGACACTGAAAGACGTGGCTGAACAACATGAGAGTGGCGATTTGAGGGAGAGGATGGGACATGACTTCGCGAGGGGGCATGTGCAAGCTAGTGGTGGTATTGTCGGTGAGAAAGAGTTTGAGGACCTAATGAGTGTCTTAAGAGTTGGCGAGAAGCCGGAGAAGAAAGAGGGAGAAGGTGCAAAGAAGAGTCCTGCAAAGCCAGTGCAGAAGAACACGCTCGCCAATTACTTTGCCAAGAAGTGAACCAGCAGATGTTATAGTTGAAAACAAGTATCGAGCAACCGAACTCGACAATCGACGCACTGCTTACGGGTTCTGTCGCCCTTCGGGTGAGCCGGGCAGTACGAGCTGGAATGGGTAACTGACCAGAACGCACTGCGGAGAATGGATGACCTCCCTCTGTCCATTTCATCGTCCAGATCACACGCCTCCTCACCTAATCGGCACGCTCGACGGTCTCCGAGATTGCAACACGGTCTCACAGCAGATCATAAGCTTATAGAGAAGCAGAAGCAGACCATGAAATCAGAGAGCAGATGACTCAATTAGAGTGCAACTATAGAAGTCATGGCAAAATTGCGACCATGGTGAAAAGGACAAAGGAGGAGAGAGCAGATCGCTCAGATTAGAATGCAGGCTACAGAAGTCTAAGAGCAGGATTTTGGTGTCGGGATCAAGGAAGAAAGGGACGAAAAGGACGAAGGAGGTTGAACGAAATGATTATTAATAATATGTATCGATAAGAACATTCAATGCCAAGCCAAAAAGTCATATTGACACAACTTCTGCATCCTGCTTTACACTATCTAGTGTACCTTGCTGAAGAAGTCTCGTCTAAGTATCGAGAGACGTCCTCCGTGCTAGCATATGGTGGCCGCATTCAGCTTCGATAGCACTCAGCCTGCGATCCCGCCCCTCTTACAAGCTCTACACTATCCAAAATGGGTCCCGACCTCGACCGCAAGGTCGACGAGCTCTACGAACGATGTAGCAAAGAAGCCGACGAAGGCGAAGGCGCCCACAGCGACATCTTCAACCAATCCGATTTACTCAACATGAACATAGCGAGCGACGTTGCCGACCTTATGCTCATCTGCCAAAAGCTCATGTCCAGGAACCTCTTCCAAGTCCTTACAATGGACAACCAAATCTGTTACCGCTGCCGTAGCCGAGCCGATGCTCAGAAGATGTCTCTTATGAACGAGAGAGAGTATATGGTGTACACCACGATCGAGGCTAGCACAACAACAGGCATATGGACGAAGACGCTGGCCGCACGAACAAATCTCCACCAGTCTGTTTTGACGAAAGCGCTGAAATATCTTGAAAGTAAGGGCTATGTCAAACAGATCAAGTCTGTGAAATACCCGAAGCGCAAGATCTATATGCTGAAAGAGCTCGAACCCGCTGAGGAAGTCGCTGGCGGTCCATGGTTCAGCGACGGCGAGCTCGACGTCGACTTTATTGCCTCCATCGCAGGGCTAGTAGAGAACCACGTGCGCAAGTTGTCTTGGCGAGACGGGCCAAAGCTAGTTGTACAAAAGAAGCGCGACGCAGATGGGGACGAATTTGATGAGCTTGAGATAGACTATACACGCGATTCGCGATTTTACCACCCGGCAATGAGCGATAAAGGAAGAGCAATGGTGCCATATCCGGCTGGGTACAAAGGGTTTCCGACACCATCTGAGATTCTGAATTGGATTGATGCAGAGGGATTCATCCAGAATAAGGACATCACATTGCTGGATATGAATGCGCTACTGGATGTGTTGGTATATGATGGCAAGATCGAGAGAATGGGGCGAAGGGAGGTGGATCCAGCACTTCGGTGGTCTGCAAGTGGGAAGGGAGCCAAGACAGCGATCGACATGGACATGGACGACGAAGACGAGGACGACTTACCCGCTAAGAAGAGAAAGACAAGGAAGGCAGCAGCAGCAGCAGCAGCTGTACAAGAGCTACCAGAAGGGGATGATATGGAAGACATGTACAGATGGGTGAAAAGACCGCATGACGAAGACCTTGAAAATGGGCCGGGAAATGGGTTCAGCGAGGCGCCCTGTTCAAGGTGTCCAGTGTTTAAGCTTTGCGAGGAAGGTGGACCTGTGGACGCGAGAAGCTGCGAATACTTTGGACAGTGGTTGGAAAATGAGGCATGAAAAGCGTTGCGCTCATGAAGCTTGATGCAGGATGATTTGACGATACACAACATGCATGGGATTCGGCGTAAATTTCATCAAAGCATTATACCCGGAACTGCTTGAGATGAAAGGTCATGCAAGTGCGCTACGAGGACTTCCAATGAGTCTACAATGTCTCAATGTCTCATAACTGGACCGGAAGACGATAGCACTGCGACAGATTTACAGTATAGACCTCTTCGAAATGTAGATATAATGGAGCGGTTCGAAATTTAAATACAAACAACTACAATACTGTGATCGTGCACATTACACAACCACAACTTGGAACACAAATCAACCTTGCCAGTGCAGCACCTTCCCCCTAATCATCCTCGTTGCCAGCATCACAGCACAAACACCAGTCCTATCAATTCACAGCACAACTGCCATCATCAAGCGAATGTCCCACCCGTATCTGTGCTCCAACACGCATTCTCAATCGTTGCAGCTCTTCAAAAGGCAGATGATCAGATCAGTTTTCTGCGGCTAAAAGAGTCTCGCGACTCTAGCCTTCCTCTGTTCCAGGAATGCGTGGGTGGTGACGGTGAAGTCGGACATTCTTGGCCTGTGGAAGGTTTATGCTGGTAGCCGGGAGCATGAGCGATGGTCACGAAGGAGTAAGGAGGGGTTATGATTATATGTGCATGGGAACAGGACTGGGCCTAGTCTGGAACTATGAGGAATAGGAACCAAAGAGGTCATTTTTGAGCTGCAAACTCGACCCGTGAACCGACCAATCATGAAAGCATTCTTGGAATGGAAGACAGGAGGCAGGATCATTCTCGAAAGACCATTCTCGAAATGAAGACAATTTCAATCTTGTAGTAACCGATCTTGAGTAAAACCAGTCCCGAGCCGAATGCAATCGTTAACAGAAGTTTGGCAATATTACAGTCTCGAGGTGTGGTGAGGTGGTAACGCGGATGGTGATAGCTAGAGTACGCTCGAGTGGAATATCGCATAGAAAATGTAACGAACAAGGTGAGCAATAGTTGATCGTAAAATTCTTATTCTTTACCACCTGCTGTTCAGCGCGAGAACACTGCGAACACGGCCTGCACATCTTTCCCTGCTTAAGCAGCAATACCGCCTGACCATAGTGTAAACATTTTCAATCATGCCAGCCGGTCCCAAGTGTTCATCCTCTTGCTCGCCTCATGCTCAATAACTTCATCACATCCCTAATGCTCATCAGTATTTTGCCCTTCCTGCCATTTATATCTTCCTCACTAACCATATCACCACCTCTCCGAACCATATGAAACGTCTATCGGCTTCCACTCCACACGTTCTTCAAGAAACCATCTCTCTGTGCCAATCTGTTCACTGAGTCGTCGCTCTCGCCCATGGAGCGCACAAAGCCAGAAAGAGCGTAGATGTGGTTCTCGCCAGTGTAGCGACCGCTCTCGTCAACCTTGGCGACAGAGATTTGTACAGATGCGTGGTCCTTGGCCTTGATGATGCGGTTGGTTGCTGAGCACTTGCGGGGGACGTAACTGTTGGTGGGAGATGGAGATTAGTGTGAGTTCTTTCTTTCTTGCTGTGAATTGGTGGAATCATGAGGAGATTCGTGTTCGTAGGATGTTTTTCGGTTGAAAGTGTTGTGATTGAAGATGACGCTTACAGGTCGACGAGTTCTCCACGTTCGTTCTCCATGTTGACGGTAGGTGTGTGGTGGGTGAGGTGGAAGGTGTGTACAGGTTTAGATTTTGAGGAGTGCTACTAGAGGTGTCGACGGTGAGGTCGATTCACAATTTCGGAGGTTGTGTGTTTCAGGGTCTTTTCGACATGTGCGATTAATAATCACGTTCTACCATGATAAACAACATTGAACCGTACGTAAGGGTAGCATAGTCCGATTATTGTTGAGCATAGCATATTGAACATTATCATTCATTGTGATCAGACGTAATCCTTGGCACGATATATTGCGCAGCCGCACGTAGCACAATATCAGGAAGAAGCTCGTCGAAAGAAACATCCATGAGGATGCAAAGAACAAATCAACGTACCGGAAACGTGACCTCGAGATCAAGTCAAGGCGAGGAGCTGATGATGGGCAAAACGTGACGATAGCGACTACACTACTATTGATATTCCATATGGTGTTACATTCTCGAGCAGAATAGGTCTGGCGCTGTTGTTCGAAGATATGGAAAATACTCGAAGGAGAGCAAGCTTGGATTCCCAGGTTCGCAGCTTCACACCAACAACGACAACTTGCAGAACCCTACGACTTCAAGCGCAAACAGCTGGGCACTCGTCCTCTCACGCCAAGCATCTCAATTATAAGTCGTATTCTTTACAAAACATCCTGCTGCGCTCTGAAGTTCACCCACTCAATTGACTGGGCTTAGTCGAGCAGTGATCGCGTACATCAAGAAAAAAGGACATTTCTTATTGTCTTCATTCTCGGCATCGACAATGGTTTTCTTACAACGTACGTCTACATCCACATATCTTCCATTCCAGCACCACTTGTGACTGCAAGCTGATTCGCCTCGCTTCCATCTCAATCCTTCGCCTGCCTTGTTCTGACACAATCTAGACCCCTGATCCTGTCTTAGCAAGCCAAGTGTCATTCAAAGCTGCAGAAATACTCGGATTCGAGCTTGACGAGGTGCTTTCTCCGTTTGCTGGGCTCTATCGTTCCCAGCAAGAATTGTCAGCGCTTCCGAAATAGATCTGGCAGGCCTCCCACGCGCGATGAGCTCCTTTCTTCGAGCCAAATATCGTGTAGTGTCTCGATCCCCAGCTTCCATAGACGTTTCTATCAAGCTGCCTAGCAGTAGCAGTTGTGGATAGTCTTGGACAATATGCAGGAGATCTTGGCTACCTCACACCGTCCCTAGTATCCCAAAGAAAGAAGCGAAGGTAAGGTCTTCATTTGTTGCTCCGGAAGTCTTTGCAGGTTCAGGATTCAGCTGCCACGTCAACAACCTGTCTCTGATCTCAATCTTACAGCGTCTGGGACGCTTTCACGGGTACGACGTAGCTGGACACTGGAACAACCATTAGCATGCTTCACAGCTTGACCCTATGCTCAATCTTCTGGACAAACGATGTGACTTTTCAATTCGTCAACGGTTGAGACGACGACCAGGTAGGCTAGATCCGCAAGCTTAAAAACAGCAGCGGCAGTCTTCACACCCTAGTCTCAACTTTCTCAAGCGGTTTCGCTGAATCTGGGATATCTGTTTTCTTTCAGGAGCTGAATTGCCATGAACAAGCTGTGAAGAGTACCGGACCTATAATAAGATCGTTGAAAAAAGAGCAAAGTTAGGCCTGTCAAGAGCTTAGGAAGGTCTTTTTAACTAGGTGGTATCACCAAAACTTGACCTTTTCAAGCTCGTCATAGGCTCAAAATCATGAAAAGTTATGCCTATTCTCGCACCTTCACCTCAATGACTCGAAAGAAAGGAGACGTAAGAAAGCAACGTTATTACCGTATTAATCTCTACGTAAGCTGACAGCACCTACTTTAGCCGAGACACGAGCAGCCAGTCGCAACCATCGACGATTACCTATATAACCTGAATCCAAAGATCATGAACGTGTTCTTTGTGCGAGGGGTATGGAGAGATGTACATGGAGACGGAAAAGCGAGCGTCATAGGGCAGTTCTGGATGACCAGCATGCTATCGAGCGAAGAGCCGCCCAAAAACAAAGTAAAGCCGAACAAGAAACGTGTGAAGCTGCCAATTCATACTATGGATTTCGACCACATGCCGACACCTGAGGAGATAGTCAACAAGTTAAAGGCAGAACTAGACGAAAAGAAAAGAAAGCAAGCAGGCGCTGTCGAACCGGCACGCAGGTAGGATGATGTCCACGGAGACAGTAAATTGAGCGCTGGGGGCTGCTTTACGATGCAAGTTATGAAGGCAACCGCTGAGGTAGGTGGAATGATATTCACAGAGAAACCTTATGTGCGGCAGGCCACACAGTCGCAGGAACGTACAGGACCAAGTGATGTAGCTGAAGACTCTTTAGAAAAAATTGATCCGAATCTTGACGCTTGTTGAGACTTGTAAACCACTAGAAAGTACCACAATAGTCCATTCGTCTGTGTTTCCTGCCTCTCACATATCGCTTCCTCGCCTAGTAGGAGAACAACTGATTGGGATTGACAGAGCACTGTATATGGATGGAGTTTTCAAAGTACAAATTATCGTTGCTACGACAGAGAAGTGTAGGGTAGTCGTGTAGTTTTCCAATTGAATCTTCACACCAAGGGCAAGCAACGCTCGTGACGCACTCTGGCTCTCTCATCTTCGAATTCCTCGCCGGAGCTCTACTCTACCTGACAGGATTCACTGGTCCTCTCAGCGCAATGGTCAATCCTAGCCCTGGCATTGTCCCACCAGTATGGTTTTGGGGACTAGCCGTCATGTTTGATATACTATGATCGGCTCAATGCTTAGGCGCTCATCTAAATCCTGGAGCAAGCATCATTCTTACAACCTATGCAAACACGTACACCAGTTCCTACTAGATATCTGCGCAAACTTGCTGTGGATTTAAAATATTTGCTATCTGATGCTGCATCTGATCATCCACCACGTATATTATGGCAATCATAAAGGTACCACAATGGACATGAATTTCGTCAGGCAAGGCCTTTAGCACTATCTTAGCGCCATTACCCGTATCAGCTTCCTCATCCGTCATCTCTACTGCATCAGCTCACAGCTACACGCAAGACTTCACTCAACTTTTGAACGTCCCAGTCCTCCCCGTACTGACCGGCCCGCTCCTCTTAACACCCCCAGGCGCCTCCATCGTCCTAGCATAAGGATTATACTCCTTCTTCTTCTTCTCTCTTTTCCTCATCCCAGCCTCGCCTTCAGCAATAGCAGGGTTCAAGACACTCGGCGCGCTTGCATAGTCGAATGGCATGTCCTCGTCAGCGTCTGCCTCTGCCTGAGGTGTAGCAGAAGTAGTACTGGTGTTCGGTGTTCCGTTAGCGGCAGCTGCAGCACGTGCGGCTCGTCGCGCTACTTGTGCTGCTTTCTTCTCCTCGCGACGTTGGCGCTTACGCTCGGCACGGGCGGCGGTAGGGTCGTCGTTGTCGGAGATGTCGTTTGTAGGCGTGAGAGATGTCATGTCATCTTGAGAAGCGAGAGCATCGGAGGCCGTTGTCGGGGTAGTAGTATTATCGTTGAAGGCGGTAGCAGCTTTGCGCTTGCCGAGCGTGGAAGGTGGAGTGGCTGGGATGGAGGAAGCGGCGGAGGCAATGATAGCGTCTGCTTTGCTTGGCTGAGGTGTGTGGGTTGGCGTTTGAGAGATTGCGGACTCGAGGAAGGGTGTTGTGACAGTGGAAGAAAGGTGGGGCAGTGTTTGAATCAGTCTGTCGAGATTGGGAAGGACTTGTGCGAGCGGTACTGATGCATGAGCACTCGTTGGGAGCGTGGCGCCCCAAAAGGCAGAAGCATTGGCACGGATTTCACCGTCCACTACGGTGGAAGCGGTGGGTGCTGCTGAGCCTGTGTTTTGTGCGGATAGAGCTGCGAGTACTGGAGCAACTGCTATCGCCGAGTGTTCTCGTCGCTCTATGCCTATTTTGTCCGAGATCTCGTTCAGCTTTGCTCCCATCTCCAGCTCGTTGCCCGCATTTGCTATGGTGCTAACAATAAGATCCACTAACTCGCTAGCGCGCAAGCGGATCGATGGTGAGATTGGATGCGTGACGGTGAGTAGACCGGGCGTGTCTCGAGGAAGTGCCCGAGCAATGTTGAACAGAACATGTCCTTGCATAACCTGTATAGGGTTTATATCCTCCTCTCTTGCAACGGTGTCGCGCCATTGGTGTACTTTGCGATATACTGCAAATTGCTCCTTGGAGAATGGTGACATGTTCCTTTGCAGCATGTTAAACCACCCTCCTCGTCCTTGACCAGTCTCATAGTCATATATAGCATGTTCATATCGCTGTAGTGCGTAGTCGTTTGATCTTTCTAGTACAGCTTGTATTCTGTCTTCTTCGGGATTGCTGAAGTCTGATTTATCTATCAGTTCGTTCCGCATATTGTCGTAAATGTAGAGGAGGAAGTGGGTATCTGATCGAGCATAGTCAAATAGTTCAACAGGCAAAGGTCGAATTCTCCAGTCTGCAAGCTGGTATTGTTTCTGTGCGTCAAAGTCTACGAATCTTTTAAGCAAAAAGGCCAGACTGCCACCCGTATAACCAAGTACACGTGAAGCATGATGTGTGTCGAAAAGTCCAACAATATACAGGCCAAGATCTCGTTGAAGCCAGATGATATCAGACTGCGCACCATGGAAGACTTTCAGAATCTTTGGGTCAGTAAAGACTTCATTCAATACCGCGAGCTTTCGTCGCCATGGTCTCAGTGTGTCGACTATCCAATCTTTGTTGCGCGTGCTGATCTGCATGAGAGAGACAAGCCCAATGTAAGAGTGTGTATCGTGATGTTCTAGGTCTATAGCTATTTCTGAAGCGTCTTTCAGCTCTTCCAGCATTTCGAGCACGCCTTCGTAGTCGTCAACGAATGTAGCTGTCGTGCTTTCCCAGTCTGTGAACGGTATTGTGTCTGCTTTGGTGCTGACAGATGAAGGATATCGATACTGTTCAATCTCCGTCTCATACGGATGTTGATACTGTTCTCGGTCATATTTGTTCCTGCTGATGTGCAGACTTTGCTCCAGTGGTATGATAGCATGCGGCTTCGACGTGAGAAGCGGCCTGAAAGGTGTGGCTTCGTAGTTGTTGGCTTTTTCGTCGAAAAGTAGTTGAGGTTTTGCTATGTCTTGAGCGCGGAAGTTCTTGAAATTCTTCGTTGAGCGAGCTTTTGGTGCCGGAGATTGATCACGCGAGCTTGCATCTTGCTGCTTCCTGATACCACTGAACTCGTCTAAGCATGTGTCGGCCCTTTCAAGCAAGCTGTCCACTGAGTCGACTATTCTTCTCCAGTTCGAGTCTATCTCTTCTAGATCATCACCAAGACGGACGGAATTTGCTGTGGAAGATGCATTTTTGAGGAGTTTTTCTGCGAGAGAAAGTAGGCGTTGAGTTTGTCTGTCGAGTAGTGAACCAACTTTCGGATCCGAGGAGCGGTGAAAGACTGGATCTTCGGCACCAATAGCTGAGGTCGCACGAGTGGTGTTGATCAAGGCGTTCGAGATGGTTTGCTGTGTAGCGCCGAAACCTTGTGGGAAGCTCATACTGCAATGTTTCCTCAGGCCGCCAGCAGCCTCTGCGTTGTCGCTTTTGATATCGTTTCCTTCCACAAAAAGAGGCGCTTCCGTATTGTAATGCCACTCTCGAGATGTTATTTGACGAAAAGGCTGATTAGCTTTTTCTGAAAGTTCCATGTTTGTTTCAGATGTTAAATCCGGTAAATTCCGGATATATGTTCTCTGCAGGGCAAGGACATCATTAGAGCCTGAGTGTTGCCACTTCGAGACTCTGCATAGATCATACACAATCGAGAATGTCAGCCTCACTGGCGCCAGAATGTAACGAGCCAAAGGAAAGATATGACTCCTGCTTCCTAAAGTGGTACAGTGAAAGTAAGCTTACAGAAATACTCGAACACAAGATCACCATACTAATTCAGAGAAGAGTTCCTGAAGGGTACTGCCACAAACGATGAATGCGAGCCGCTGTTCAAGGAGTACAAGAAGTGTCTCGATGTATGTCAAGACTTGCTCAAATTGAAAGAGCTGTGTCTAATACGTTTGGAACAGAAAGCACTGAAAGAACGAGGAATCGACAAGATGCTGGCAGATGCAATGGAGAATAACAAGGATTATGAAGCCAATGCCGGTCCTCGATAACAGTCATGACTATCGCTGGATTGTGAAACATAAAAACACGATCAGTTCACTGGTTGTAGAGATTGCGGCATGCCTTATATGCTTCAGGAGTGCCACGTACAAGGTATGCATCTTCGAGTGTCAATGCCTCATCGCGGCTCACCTTGTATTTAGACCCCAAGAGCGTCAAATTTTCACTCTCCACTACCTCATACTACCTTGACTACGACCACCCCACTCATATCGACCACTCGTGGCACGTCTTAACCACCTTGGCAGCCAGGGTAACGTCATTCATCTTAGCTAGGCAACCAAAGCGCAACGTGGTGGTATGCGGCATGGACCTTATTGCTACATCTATACAGCATTATCAAGACTCGACAGCTACCATGATGCCAAAGCATAGTTGATGTAGTCAGCCAATTGCCTTCCGCTCAGTTCGCTGCTACGCCATTCGTCTAGAAATGGATACCCAGTAAGATAGGACACAGTGGCATGTGTACAGGAGGCACCACAGAAAAGCTACTCGTTTTCACGTGGTTAGCAGTGTGCGTATATAAGAAAGCATAAGAACAGTGAGTGCATCGTTAAAGTCACCCTATGAGTCATACTACTCTGAGCATTGTCCCTCCTTCGCTTTGTGTAACATACAAAACACCATATCCCATGCGCTTTATCGAGACCACTTCCACACAGCGTGTCTGGAGATATCCTCTTTCCAACTATAGAGGATACTCTGTGATTTCACTATCTCAAGCTGACGTATCAGAATAACTTTTGCACTTTCATCTATCGTGACTGGCATTCAGCAAGTTCTGCCGAATTAACACAGCAAAACGACTCACACTTCTGCGACAGCTCGACTTGCCATACCATGGCTGATCTCGTCAGGTGAGATAATTCAGGATATCAATTGTGCACTCAACCGTGTTAAGACGTCCATAGTTGCCCGTATCAGCCCGGAAAGTTCTTGAACCTACGTGGCAGTATCAGCGCTGGAATCAACGAGGCAAGCAAAGTACAGATCAAACACGTCTTTCAACCGTTCACCCTATCTTGTGTGGTTAGCGTGGATATTACTGATGAGCACGACAACACACAAACTCGCATCATCAAACTCTACGACTATCGCTTCGCGACTGATCTGCGCGAGCAATTCATCTTCGGGTACAGGTCCAGGTATGCCTAGAAATGGCTCGACACTTGCTGCTGCTGTTGTCGTCCGAAGATATGTGGGGTCTCTCAGTTGTGGCGTGTACGACATCTCACTCGTAAACACTGTGTTCCGATTTGACGTTATCTCATCGCGATCAGCCTCGCATGCGCTTGAAGCTTTTCGATCACGACTCAAGGTACATGATGTGGGAGGCGACCCCAACCGCACTGTAGCTGCAGGTTCCACACTTATATGAGGGTTAGCCCTTCCGATTGCATCTTCCAACTTCGTTCATTCCCTCAGGAGCGTTTCGTGATGTCGTCGTTGATGTTGTCGTTTGTGGATGACTTCTTGCTCAAGCTGTTCCCGTTTGTGGATGAACTCTTGCTCAAGCTGTTCCATGTCGAAAAGACTTTGCTCAAGCTCATGACCTATCTGGCGTGATCTCATGAGAAGATCCTGTATCTCCTGTCCCGCCATTTGTGTTCGTCTCGGGAGGTTCGTACTCCTTTCTCCTTCCCCTTCTTCTGCAATGTCGGATTGATCCTGAGACGTGTCGGCTAGATTGCCTAGATCTAACACCTCCTGCTTGACCTGGCCAGTAGTCAATGAGTGTCCTGGACTATACAGAGCGTCCACTGTTGGTTCCTGCAAAGGTGCGTGGTCATTGGCTGTCGTATCATGTACTGAGCCTTGTGATATCGATGCCCTTGCGAGAACTTGCGAATTTGACACTTGTCGAGTGGTATTGGCGGACGCTGTCGCGACTGGAATCCCGATATTGTCGTTCCAACTTGCCACTTTTCTTCTCCTCTTCACGTCCTTCGTTTCAGCAGTAAGTGAGTGAATCCATGCCAAAAGCTCTGGGTCCATACTAATTGGTGGCGGCCATCGTTGTCTTCTCTGGCGAAATTTACATCTGGGTGCTTCCTCTGAAATCGGCCTTGATGCAGAAGAGCACCGCGTGTTTGGTGTCATCCGATCGTCTTGTCGAGTGAGTGTTGACTGACGTCGGACGCTTGATTGCCCACTACCGACTTTCTTCTTTGGATTGTAGGCACGATCTGTAGCAGACTTCTGGCATCGCTTTGTTGGTGGACTTTCCTCTTCTGATAGATAGTGATCACGGGCGGTCCAATCAATACCGTTAGACCGATAGACCGGAACATTCTCATTTTGGAAGTCCAACAGGGCGTCATCCATGACTGTGCTTGCATGGACTCAAGGATGGCTTACTGAGGTAGTGGGTGCAGAGCATGCTCTCGAGGGATAGCTATACATTTTGGGTCGTACAATTTGAGATTCCTGCTTGATAATCAGGTTCACGTACTCCACGATGACTTATAGGCTTCATACTTTATAGCAGCTAAGTGAGAGGATAACAAACGGAACGAAGGGTGGGCTATGCCATGCAGATAGTCGATGGCATGAAGTGATGTGAATGATTGCCGTTACATGGAAGTAAGTTTGCCTTACGTAATCGAAACGTTTTACCCCTTTGCACGTGCTCGAATAAACAAACAACAATGCTGATCTCGTCAATGACAAGTATATTGACACAATTGCAAGCGCGCATGTTATACGTGTTAGAAGAGGGAATCAACAGTGAAGCGTCGCCAACATGTCGCAAACCTCACCAATACGCCCACGCCGCGCTGCCCAGCGCAAGATGGTTGTTGACTCCTCGGACGAAGAGAACAACAACGTGGATATGAAGATGGAAGACGTGGATGAGGAAGAAGAGTTCACACCAGCACCAGTCAGATCAGTCCGTAAGCCGCTGCGAAGAAGTGTACAAGAACCACAAGCCGCTGCGCAACCAACGTCAAGACCGAGAAGAAGAGCGACAAGTAATGCTACAGCAATAGATGAAAGCCTGCTTGCTTCAACTACTAAGAAGACTGCTCCGGCAGGCCGCCGGAATGTTCGCGCAGGTCGAAAGAGCGTTGCGCCTGTAGTTCCCGACACGCCAACCATGCTACCTACTCCTGAACCTACCCCAGAATCTCTGGCATCTCTGGAACCACCACAACCATCTCAATCAATACTAGAAGATATTACGGAAGCGACAAACAATGAGCAAGAACCAACAGTCATAACGCAAGAGAAGCCTATGATACCAGTCAAGCAAGAGATCACGAAGCAGGCATTTGAGAAACCAATGGACATCGTGGTTAGAGCACGCGCGAAAGGCATCACGGCTTCGCAAGAGCCTGCAGCCCCACGAGCGCGACTCTGTATCACATACCTCATTCTTACCAACTTCAAGAGTTATGCTGGTAGACAAGAAGTAGGACCTTTCCACGCATCATTCTCTTCTGTGGTTGGACCAAATGGATCAGGAAAATCTAATGTTATTGACTCTTTGTTGTTTGTCTTTGGTTTTCGAGCAAGCAAGATGAGACAAGGAAAGATTTCTGCACTTATACACAACTCCGCAGCATTCCCGGACCTGGATTACTGCGAGGTCGAAGTCAGATTCCAACAAGTCATGGATAGACCTTCTGGTGGATGTGATGTGTTGCCAGACTCGAACCTGACAGTCTCAAGACGGGCGTATAAGAACAACTCGAGCAGATACTTCATCAACGGCATTGAATCCAACTTCACCACAGTCACGACGCTGCTTAAAGATCATGGTGTCGACCTCGATCACAAGCGTTTTCTCATTCTGCAAGGTGAGGTAGAGTCAATTGCCCAAATGAAGCCAAAAGCTGCCACCGAGCACGACGATGGCCTGCTGGAATACCTCGAGGATATCATTGGAACCTCAAAATACAAAGTGCCTATCGAAGAATCGGCAAAGGAAGCGGAAGAGCTTAATGAGGTGTGTTTGGAAAAACAAAGTCGTGTCCAGCATGTTGAGAAAGAAAAGCAAAGTCTAGAGGGTAAAAAGGATGCTGCTATTGCGTTCATCAGGAATGAGAATGAATTGGCAACAAAGCAATCAGCACTGTACCAGCTTTATGTGGCGGAATGCGACGACAACATTGTGGTAGCAAACGAGGCTGTCGGCCAGCTGCAATCACTTCTGGATGCAGAGTTAGAAAGACACAAGGGTAGTGAAGAGGAGATCAACAGTCTCAAGAAGCAGCACGGGACTCACATCAAGCACTTTGAGAAGATTGAGCAAGCCACCAAGGCGACCTTGGAACAATTAGCGAAAGTCGACAAAGAGACAGTCAAGTTTGAGGAAAAGCGAAAACATCTTACCACGAAAATCAAGAAGTTGGAGAAGACGAAGGCGACCAGTCAAAGCGCCGCAAATGAGGCTGAGGCAGCCCTGGTTCGACTGACAGACGATCTTGAGCGCAATTCAAACATAATGACTGATATCGAAGAAACCTTGAAGGCTGAAGAGCAAGAGCTTAATATCATTCGAGACAATCTGAAAGGCAAAACACAAGGTCTTTCTGCACAAATCGCACAGAAACAGGAAGCTCTCCAGCCATGGCAAGAACAGATCAACCAGAAACGCTCTGCAATTGCTGTGGCTCAGAGCGAGCTTGCTATTCTTCGAGAAAGAGACGAAGCTGGAGCGTATGCCATACAGGACATCAAAGCTCGACTAGGTCGCATTCAAGAAGAGAGAGCCTCGAAAATGTCAGAGCTCGAAACACACCTTGCTGAGCAGAAGTCGCTGTCCAAACAAATACAGAGAATGAATGCTAGCCTGCAGCAGCTGGTCAAGGCCGAGCCCGAAGCACGATCGAAACTATCAACATCACGGCAAAAAGCTGACGAGGCGCGCGCTACTCTCGCGCAATCACAAAGTCAAGGCGCCGTGCTCACGGGGTTGATGCGGTTGAAAGAATCTGGGCGGATTGATGGCTTCCATGGAAGACTAGGTAATCTAGGGACGATCGATCAGAAGTATGATGTCGCTATATCTACAGCTTGCCCTGCTCTTGACAATCTGGTTGTCGATTCGGTCGAAGTCGGACAACTATGTATCGATTACCTCAGAAAGAACAATCTTGGTCGTGCAAACTTTATCTTGCTGGACAGATTGAGTCAAAGAGACCTATCAGCCATAGAGACGCCCGAGAATGTACCAAGACTTTTCGACCTGATAAAGGCCAAGCACGACAGATTCCTGCCCGCCTTCTACAACGTTCTTCAAAACACGCTCGTGGCCCGGGACCTCGAGCATGCCAACCGCATCGCGTACGGCGCAAAGCGATGGCGTGTGGTCACAATTGATGGTCAGCTCATTGACAAATCTGGTACCATGAGTGGTGGTGGTACTGCCAAGGCAAAAGGCAAGATGTCGTCAAAGCTAGTGGCTGAGGTCACGAAGCAACAGGTTGAGAAGCTTGCAGAGGAACAAGAAACATCCGAACAAGAGTTTCGCGACTTTCAGAAAGAACAGCAAGATGCGGAGGCTGCCCTGCGCGAATTCAACGACCAACTACCAAAATGCGAAACCACAATCTCAAAGTGCAGACTTGAAATTGAAAGTCTGGATAAAACTGCTGCTGACGCCGAGAAAAGACAAGCTGAGCTTAGCTCGAGAAAACAGCCTGCCACATCTGATGCCGGCCGAGTAAAGTCTCTGGAGTCAAATGTTGCCAATCTAGAGCGTGAGGTTGACAAACTTAGTGCAAGCACAAGTGACATCGAGGCCGAGATTTCAGCACTGCAAGACAAGATCATGGAGATTGGAGGTGTCAAGCTACGTGGACAGAAGGCCAAGGTCGATAGCCTCAAGGAGCAAATCAAGACCTTGACTGAGGAGATATCTGGTGCTGAGGTCAACAAAGCAAAATCAGAACAACAGAAGAAAAAGAACGAGAAAGTTCTACATGACGCCCTGAAAGAGTTGAATGCTCTTGCTGATGAGTCTGAGACACTGGATGCCGAAGCCGCACAACAGAACAAGGACACCGCCGAACTAAGGCGACAAGCTGAAGAAGCTCAGGAGGACCTTGAGATAAAGCGTGATGAACTAAACACTCTCAAGCAAGAACTCGATGCAAAGGTCGCCGAGCTCAACGAAACACGTAGTGTCGAGCTTGAGATGCGCAACAAGCTTGAGGAGAACCAAAAGGTCCTCGTCGAAAACGAAAAGCGTCTTCAATACTGGCAGGAAAAGTCGTCAAAGCTCGTCCTCCAGGACATCGATGATCTCTCCAGTATACCTCCTACCTCTACATCCGCTGACGCTCTTGCCTTGCCCGTCTATACCCGTGACGAACTCACCGACCTTTCCAAAGATGCCCTAAAAGGTGAAATTGCCATCCTGGAAGAGAAGACTCAATCCGCCAACATAGATCTCTCAGTCCTAGCCGACTATCGCCGCCGAGTAGAAGAGCATACAGCTCGCTCCACCGACCTCGCCACAGCCATCTCCACCCGCGACACTGCCAAGCGTCGCTGCGAGGAACTCCGTCGCCTTCGCCTCGAAGGCTTCATGGAAGGGTTCGGCACAATCTCCCTCCGTCTGAAAGAAATGTACCAGATGATCACGATGGGCGGCAACGCCGAGCTCGAACTCGTCGACAGTCTTGACCCCTTCAGCGAAGGTATCTTGTTCAGTGTTATGCCACCTAAGAAGAGTTGGAAGAATATCAGCAACCTCAGTGGTGGTGAGAAGACGTTGAGCAGTCTAGCGTTGGTATTTGCATTGCATCACTTTAAGCCTACGCCATTGTATGTCATGGATGAGATTGATGCTGCGTTGGATTTCAGGAATGTTAGTATTGTTGCAAGTTATATTCGGGAGAGGACGAAGAATGCGCAGTTTATTGTTATTAGGTGAGTGTTTCGTGCTCTTCGTTTTTGAGTTGGTTAGTTCTGTACTGACTGTGCTCTTTTTAGCTTGCGGAATAACATGTTTGAGTTGGCGAGTAGGTTGGTGGGTGTGTATAAGGTCAATCATATGACGAAGAGTGTCACAGTGGAGAATAGGGACTATGTTGTTAAGCAGAGGGCGTTTAAGGAGGAGTTGGAGAAGGCGAAGGCGAGCGCAAGGGATCAATCGCAGGTCTCGCAGCTTAGTGTGGTTGCGTGAGGTGTGAGCGTGGGTGGGATAGCATGAATGGGAAGGCATGGCTTTTGGTCGGGCATGACTTTTTAAGGCTTGCATTGGATTGGATAGGAGGTTTGTACATATGGTTTGAAGTGGACTTTTATTATTTCATTATATTGACCTTGAGCACGGGAGGACTAGGTCAGTGCGGGTTTTTGAATGGTCAAATGCATTCTTTCTCTGATGCGGGTTACGATATCTACCTGCGATTCTTTCGCACACGCCCTCGTGACCATTTCAGTCGGCCCATGCTTGAATCGACTCTGTCCCTGGTCTCTCGTTCTGCATGCCGTCTTCGCCACTTCAAAGCTCTTCTTCATCTTCCATCACAGAACCTCAAGCACGACAAGTTGGCCTAGCGTACTTTGCTCACTCATGTGATTACTATACCGAACACACTTATCAGAAGCCTGACCCAAACAAAGGTGGTCTGTCTCACTAACTTTCTTCATTATCGTCTTCCTCTTCTTCTTTCAGAGCCGACTAAGATATCTGCTTCCGTACAGACCCGTGCAAGGGTCCGCGCCCATCAGTGAGCAGCGGGAGAAGTCAAGTGCAGACTACAGCATTGCTCCCACAAGTCCTCTTTGGAGTGCTCTTGGCAGGTTCCTCTTGCACATAATGATGCCTGTTCACCTATGAGGGTTTGTCGTAAGTGTTACTGATGTGTGCGCAAATCAGGCTTGCCGCAAGGAGGCTTCTAAGTGACCCACAAGAACTTCCGTGATGCGGGCAACCAGCTTGAGTTCGCCTGCAGTCTGGCTCGATCGTGACCGTATTACCATGGCATTCACTTCGGCTTGACACAAATCTCTTGTCCGGGATCCAGTTCAACCAACTCCGTCACACCAGCTCTCCTCCCCTCAACCAACTCCTCCACATCAACAGCTGCAATCATCTCCCTAATCTCCGCCCGATCATACTTCGTGAACGTCAATTTCAAACTCAACCCAGTATTAACCTTCTCTTCATCGTGCGCGCCCACCCAGACCTCCGCACCCAGTGCCTTTGCTATCTGTATACCACTGGGCGAGCCGGAACAGATCGTGCCGCCGAGATACCACGGATTGGCAATGCCGTCGACGCAGTGGATTAGCGCTGTCAGAGGGAGTGCGGAGGAGGAGAGCAGGTGGTTGGTGGCGTAAGATGCCACGAGAGGGCTGTAGTCCACGCCATGCGGGCTATAGAGTAGGGAAATTGTGCGTTCTTGACCGGCTTGGGGTGGAGGGAAGGATTTCAACGACGAAGCTGTAGGCGTAGAGGAGCGGGATTTGTTCGAGAAGAGGCTTGGTGTTCCGGTTCGTGTAGTTGGTGCGGAGAAAGGCTGTCTTTGAGAGCTTGGATTGCGCGCCATCGCAGGCCTGCTGCTTGATGGAGCACGATATGTGACCGCGAGCGCATTGTGCAAACCGACCAGGTCTGCCTTTGGGGCTAGTAGCGCCACAGTGACTTCCCCAGCCGTGCCGTCCTCAGATGTAGCAGGCAATACAATACGGAAGACGCTGTCCTCCTTACGAGGATCAAAGCGGGCTAAGCCGTGTACCTGATCACCAGTGAAATGTTTCCAGCTCTTGATCTTCTTCGCCGCAGCTCCAGTGCCAAGTATCAATGCGTCGACGTCTGAGGGGAGCTGTGTGAGAGTGCCTTGATTACAATGATCGTTCTTGTCTTGTGAGACGAGGATCAGGTCGGGAGTGGGCAGGTCGAGCAGTGAATCTACACATGCTGGGACGACGTGCTCAGTTAAAGCGAAGCGAGAGTGCCATACCATTGACGGACCGGAAAGCCATGGATCGACGAGGATGGTGAATGCGCCGGGATAGGTGCCTGATGCGGTCTCGGGGGCATGGGAGGGAAGGCAGGTGATGAGGAAGCAGGCATCGGCGTTGATGTGCTTGATGCGTATCATGACGTTGAATATGCTCCGAGCCGAGGACAGAGGAGCACTGGTGGCAGATGATCAGGTCGTGGACCAATGCCTTGTAAGTGGCAGCATGGTGGACTAGTAGCACACACCAGTGGTGGGAGGTACTGTGCTACGAGGGAGTGAAATGGGATGATTGATGATGGATGATGGATGATACAGATACGAAACTGGGGCCGGGAGTCTGAAACGTCGAGTACGATGATCGTCAAGCCACGTTCTGCTCCACGTTCTTCAGCAGATAAAGCAAGGTCTCCAACAAGGTAGTTAAGAACAGTGTGAAGGAAAGACCTGCTATTGAGAAGACTATCGACAGCTTTTACTTACGAACATGTCTCCATCCTTGCCAGTCATCTCGTTCCCGCAACATGATCCCAGCTTTTCCATTAAATAACAAACAACGCCTGCCATTCCATTTCCATTTCCATACGATTACATCGCGCATTAATTTCATTAGTTCGTGCTTATCTGTTGCCAACCTTCACTAGAGGTAATTGCTTCGCTTGACAAACAAATCTTTTACTTCAAATCCAGCATAAATGGCTTGTATTGTGCCCCAGTGATCTGACATCTTGGACATCCTGGTCTGTCAGAACCCATACTCTGCAGTACCTCCACGCAATCCCGGCAGACACCACTGATGCAGTTGGTGCATGCATAGCTGCTGGTGAGTGGAGCGACTCGATGACATGCAGCGCAGTAATGCTGTACAAGAGGTGGGGTTGGAGGTGGCTGCTGTAGGTGAGCAGAAGTTGGTGGGGAATATTCTTCTGGTGGATATGCTGGTACATTATTCGTAGAGTATCGGTGATGGGATGTCTCAGGTGACGTTGCTATAGTCTCAGGGGGCATGTTATAGCTTGACCCAGAAGAATTAGTATTGTGGTGGCTGTAGTGGTAAGGGTGAGACGGTGAATAAGGGTGGCCAGTGAGCGACTCGTTTGGTGAGTGATGGTGCATATACGGACGATCAGGAGGTGGAGGGTGCACATCGTAAGAAGTCTCGACAGATGGAAAGGGTTCCAAATGCGGTGGCTCGAATCTTGGCGATACTTCGATGGGTGAGCGTGGCAGAATGCTATTCTGCAAAGGCGATGCTGTGTATGAGTGTGTTTGGAGACTGTTGAAGAGTGGACCGAAAGCAGGTCGTGGTGATGGGTTCTGCCAATCTGGTTAGGTGGCAATCAGGCTCAAGTGTATTAATGCTTACAGGTGTCTGATTCCTGCTCTGACCATCAGCCTCACTTGCGGATGCAGCCGCCTCTAGCAGTTCCTCCCACCTATTACCGAAGACACTACTGGACTCTGCAGATGGCTCTTTGGTCCCTCGACTAAATCTTTTGAAGTCTCCGAGGTGCTCTCCTTCGTACTTCCTCTTCCTAGAGTAATCACTCACAGAATTCTTCCTTGGCTTGGTAACTCTCAAACGAGGTACAGCCTGCGTGCTGGATGCTCTCGATGAAGGCATTGGCATGCGCATGAGCTCAGTGGGCGACACGTTTTTAGGTAGGGGTGAGTGTGGTACACGGGAACGATATGGATCATCAGACCCGTGGAGGTAATTGTGCAGACTGTAGGAGGCTTCAGGATCGACCTGAGGATAGATATCCTGAAAGTGTGAGCCCTCATAGGAGAAAGCAGGCATGTCATCGCATACGATGTGATCCATATGGTCAGCATCCCAGTCATGATCCTCAACTCTGCTGTTGTGGAGTTGTGCCAATGCTGTTGCAGCCGGAAGCATAGATGGTCTTCTCAGATTATCGACATGTTTTGGGGCAGAACGAGCAACATCTTCGTTATGATAATGTCTGTCCTCATAAACTGGTGCTTGTTATTGTCAGCATACATCTTAGGGGGCTAGATGTCAGACAGACTTGAGCTCCTCGTGCCACTATCAGCCTTCTTAGGTCTCTCGGACGGCGCCGTCTCGATCATGAGCCTGAAGCTCTCTTCAGTGGCAGGTAGTTTTGGGATATAGTAGTCAGGATGTGCTCGTCGGATGTGTTCTTGCATTGAGCGGTATCGCTTCTCCTGATTGTTACAGATAGACGGTCATCAGATATGGGTTCTTTACGAATGGGAACACAAGTATGTTGCGATTTTGAAGGCCACAGGAATGGGGACTCACGCCGAAGCATCGCTTGCGACAGTTTGATCCATCATGATTCTTGAGCGGACAGAAGACTTCCTCGCCAGGGGTAAAAGTGTTTGCGAGAGCTGATCTCGGAGGCATCACATTGGTCGGTTTCGAGAGAACAGTCGAAAGGCATGCGGTACGAGGGATAGGGAGGTTGTGAGCAAGATATCAGGTTATCTTCGGATCACACGGGAGATAGAGGTAGGAGGAGGATGCTAGGATGGTGATGAACAATGTAATAGAAGCACTAGGGTAGCCGTACGCAAGCTAGTTGCGCAGAGCGTGAGAGAAAGATACGATGGATGCAAGTTAGGATGCAAGCAGGCAGTCTAGACAAGAGGCAGGAGACAGCATAAGAGCCTAATGCAAGCGAATGGACGGGCTGTGTACGAAGAGATGATCAAGTGACGAACAAGGGACTCACAACCAATAAGCGCAGAGCATTCCCCACACGCATTGGCTGGACACCGTCACATGCGACCCTTGGCAATATAGATTTCATAGTGACTCAATCAGCTAAGAAACTCCTTGGTGAACAGTAACAACATCCTATATCATAAGATGCCAGGAACGCGAGGAGCAGTGCCGGTGCCCTTGAGGGATGGCACACGAGATGTGACACAGCTCATCCTCGACACTTTGGAGAACCAACAAGCAATAAACAGCACAGAAGCCTTTCCACAAATACCACAAGATGAGATCAAGGCAGCATTGGATCGCCTAAAGTCAAGACTGATGCTGGAATATGATGCAGTGGACGAGGAACAGGTACACTTGACTGAGGAGGGACAAAGTATAGCCGATACTGGAAGTCATGAGTGGAAGGTTTGGGATGCCATCAGAAAGGCTGGAAAGATCGAGATGAAGGATCTGGTTAGCCAAGTCGGTGAATCAGCAAAAGTTGGACAAGGCAATGCTATGAAGAATAAATGGATCAAGAAAGAAGGAAGTGCCTTGGTCGTGGCTACAGACAGCGTGACAGATTTAACAAGAGAAACACTACAACAAGCTGCCGAATCCAAAACAATATCAGACTCAAAACTACTAGCAGATTACAGAAAGAGGAAGCTCATTACACTGAAGAAGGTCATCACATACAATGTGCGAAAAGGACCCAAGTATGCCAAGGAGATTCCTGTCGAACACACCGACTTGACTGCAGAAATGCTCATGACTGGCGAATGGCAAACGGCAAACTTCAAACCCTACAACTTCAAGGCATTAGGCGCAAATCAGAACGCTGGCGCATTACATCCTATCAATAAAGTCCGCAAGGAGTTCCGCGACATTTTCTTCCACCTAGGTTTCGTTGAGATGCCCACGAGCAGATATGTCGAGTCTGGTTTCTGGAACTTCGATGGTCTCTTCGTCCCTCAGCAACATCCGGCTCGTGATTTGCAAGATACGTTTTACGTTTCGGATCCACCAAAAGCAGATCGACCGAGACCAGATGAGGAGATGGAAAAGACAATGGAGCAGATGGAAGCAGGCCTTGACAAGATTACTGGAACAGTAGGATCACGAGAAGTATGCCTGCAGATAAAGTTCTCTCTTGCCAGCGCTCTTGCTAACCTATAATCCAGCCAAGAGATTATGACACATACTGGAACAACGTAAAGAAAGTGCACCAAGAAGGAGGATTCGGCTCAATCGGCTACCGCTATCCTTGGTCAGAAGACGAGTGTCTCCGACTCTGCCTGCGCACTCACACCACCGCTCTCACCACATGGGTTCTCCATCGCCTAGCCAGTAAACCCCGCCCAGCCAAGTACTTCTCCATTGACCGGGTCTTCCGAAACGAAGCTGTCGACGCTACACATCTTGCAGAATTCCACCAGGTTGAAGGTGTGATTGCAGAGTGGGATCTCTCGTTGGGTGATGGTATGGGTTTTCTGGAGTACTTCTTCGCTCAACTAGGTATTCACGGATTGCGCTTCAAGCCAGCATACAATCCTTACACCGAGCCCAGCATGGAGATCTTTGGCTTCCATCCTGGGTTGAACAAGTGGATTGAGATTGGTAATAGTGGCGTCTTTAGGCCGGAGATGTTGGAGGTAAGTCGCGCTTTTCCTTTGATAACAGGTTAGTAGATGCTAATCTGTGCGTTTACAGCCCATGGGTCTGCCGAAGAACTTAAGAGTCTTTGGCTTCGGTCTTTCTGTTGAGCGACCGACAATGATCAAGTACGGCGTGAACAACATCAGAGACTTGGTTGGTCACAAGGTGGACCTGAACTTCATCGAGCAGAATGCTGCTGTCAGGCTCGATAAATGAGTATAATGCCCGAATGAGCAGGTAAAGATAGCATCGCTTCATATGGCAACAGACTAGAACGCTGAACGTATCATGTACGCTCTAACGCTCCTGATAACGCCCTCATGACAGTATACATACGCTCATACATCCCTTCCCCCTCCGCATCATCTCAATCACTCTCAACCACCTTCTCAAAAACAGGTCTAATAAGATCCATCACCGCCTCATTAGTAGTAAACAGCACACCCCCACTAATCACCGTCCTACCCAGACGCATCACCGTGCCCCTCCAAAACCCCTTAATCCCATCCCTCCTCCAAATCTCACTAACCGCCTCCACCACCCCCGCACCCTTGACACTCTGCGCCCTCGTCTTGACCGTATCAACCGGCTGCGTCAACAACGTCGTCACCGTCCCCGCCACCGCGCCATTGAAGAAATTAAGCGCAATACTTGCCTCAAACCCCTTACTCTTCTCCCACGTCTTGATGATGTCGTAACTCCCCAGCCGCACTGTCGTCGCGCCCGCCTGCTTTAGCGTCGTTGCCGCGTACCCCGCCCAGAGCCCGCGGATGCCTTTAAGGCGCCAGATGTCAGAGGTAGCGTGGAGTGCACCGCGGAAATGGCGTGGGGTTGAGGTGCGGTGGGCGCGGTGGGCGTCGTCGATGAGGGCGGTTTTGAGACGTTCGGTGGGTGTGATGACGAGGGTTGAGGCGACGATGCCGGCGGTTAAGCCGGAGAGGAGGGATTGGAGGGCGCTGGAGGAGGTGGGGTTGCCGAAGAGGGATTTTATGGTGTCGAAGGTTGCGAAGCGGATTGCGTCTTTGGCGAAGGAGCCCTGTAATGGATGAGTAACGAGTGGAGGAATGAGTGGAGGAATGAGGGATGAGTGGGGAAGGAGCAATGAATGGGAAAGTTGGTATGTGAAGACCGGTAGATGGTGCGTGGATGGTCGGGGGGAGTTGATATCTGATCTTGACTTACAACTATCATCGTGGAAGCACCACGCCATAGTGCGCGTGTTCCCTCTTCTCTGGCGACATCGGTGACTACTTTGAAGGGATTCTTGGGCCCTCTTTCGCTCATCAATTGGACTCTGGTCTTGGCGAGCTCGAAGGGATACTATCAGGCACAGAATAAGAACGATGCAGTTATCTTAAATACTCGGCAAGTTATGCCTTATCCCCTGGTTACGCATACTCACTGTGATGGCAGCCTCTACGCTACCTGCTATGCCGCCCGAGACTAGAGATAATAATGGTGGAGGTTTCTTGCCCTATACTTGGGTTTCAGCGAACCGAGGTCATGAAATACCAGAAAGGATTGTACTGTACATTTTTGCTATCTTGCTGTACCATCACGGACGGTAATCTTGATATGAAGTCACGACGACATTCACAGCAAATGGACGTCAGTAAGTACGCAAAGATCGAATGAATGAATAATAAACAATTGCCAAAATCGAGATGTTCAATTATTGTCCATTGGCAAGATCTGCAGACGTCATACTGTAACAGTTTGCCGGAGCTGAACCCGCGGTGCTTGGCAGTTTCAGAAGTCAGATAAGCTTAATACCTCCATCTTGTTTCATATTGATCCCGACCTCCGACATCACTTCTTGTGTACTAGAAGCTACGGCAGCGCCCACGCGACAGAGCAGGAAGCACAAAGGTAAGCTCTAACACCGATAATACAACGCGACGTTCTGAAATCCGAGGACGGATGCTTCGCAAGTATGCAGTTGTCTACATAACAGCTCCAGCGTCTATTGCAAAAAAAGCACAAAAGCTTGTACTCAGAAAACCACAGTACGCTAACACCTCGCGTTCCCTACAGAACCCATAATCATCGCTCCACTCCTTCAACATGTCCAAAGACCACTTCACACTTCTCTACTTCGCATCCGCATCGTCGTACACTCGAAAGAGCTCAGAGACCTTCCCGGCACCTTCCACAGCAGCAAAGTTGTTCGAGGAACTAGAGAAGAGATATCCGGGAATGAAGCAGAGGATCTTGACAAGTTGCGCGCTTACTGTAAATCTGGAATACGTGGAGTTGGAGAAGCCGGAAGCGGTGGTGATTGATGGCGGAGCTGAAGTCGCTATCATACCGCCCGTCAGCTCTGGATGAAGGCACGCCAGATACATAGATGGATCGCCACCTTGCCGACCTTTCTGTAGCCTCCTGGGTTGAGCTTGCTTCACCAATATTACTAGCGTTGACACGTAAGGACGTTACCGATCCGAAAGAATGGCTACTGCACAACGATCTGATAAAGTTGCGACAAACAGTCATGCTGCCAATCCATATCACCAAATGGATCGATGAGCTTTATAGATCAAGCATTCGATGAGGCTCAGGCATACCTTGGTGAACCGTGGAGTAATTTGTCAATTGCTTGTCAACGGCACTAGCACGCTCTGCTGCCAAGAAAATAGAGCAAGGGCATCATCGCAAATGCATGGATTGATAGTAAGCGTGTGTGGACTGTCATGCCTCTGAGGAACTCATGATTCTGATAATGATGATAATGGAGAAGATGTTGAACAGCAAGGTCCGGATGTTGACAGGATGATCTAGGTTCGATCGTCCTTGGGGTAGATTTCGTAAACAGATCTGAAACCGCACATGCTTTCCTTGTTTAGACGCCCTTTGCTCCTTCCGCGCCCTTCGCCTGTGCTCTCACTATGTTCATAGTTACATCTCCTTGTGCACTATAATTGCGTGTAAGCAGATAGAACAATGCACATTCCGAGCCTTCAAATGTGAAACGCAATTGAAATTCACAGTATCATTTTACCCCACTGAACCTAGAACGCTAAAAGATCGGAATATCGGGTCCCCAGAGCGCCGTGTGACGATCTCGAAAGCTCGAACGCCCAGGCTACGCAGTTTGCAGGCATCATCCCAGAGACGCAAGACTCTGGTGTGAATAGATGCGACCCTTACTGTCTCTGTCTAAATCGTGCTGCTGAATCCATCGCCTGCGCCCCCGCTGCTAGCTAACCAACACATCCCACTCCGCACTCGCCACCACGATACATAGCTAACAAGGAGAGTCGAGTCCACCGCCCATGTGCATGAGACGCCCTGGAGGCTGTCGACATGAGTTCTTCGCAAATTGACCCGCGACTTTATGGCCACCACAACAATCACCAACTAGGGCCTCCTCATCCCGGTCACCAGCATGCCCCTCCACCCCTCCATCACCAGCAGCAGCAGCATTCATTTCAACCACAACACCCTCAGCAGTTTACTCCACCACCGCACGCACGCCTACCTAATATCAACCAACTCCAAGACCTTCCGCGCCCCTACATCCTGCCAACATACCAGCCACAACATGCACACCATCCGCAGCAGCAACAACAGTACTATAGAGTGCCACCAAACCAGCCTCCACAATACTCCTCGCCCATCAATGCAACTCCAATCGCACCACATCCGCCACGGTCTGACATGGGACCAGTGATGACAAGACAAGGTTCATATCAGGAGGACATTGGTTCCCCAGGAAATGGGTGAGTATGGATTGGGAAGAGACTAGAAGAAGCATGCTGATCATCTGATGCGTAGTATGAATGGTGACCCGAATGATCCCAAACGATCACGAGCCTGTGAGGCCTGTCGAGGACTAAAAGTTCGCTGCGATCAGGACCCAAACAATCCAGAGATGCCCTGCAAGAGATGTGCAAAGGCAAAGAGAAATTGTGTCATTACAGCACCAAGCCGAAAGAGACAAAAGAAGACGGATAGTAGAGTTGCAGAGCTGGAGAAGAAAATTGACGCACTGACAGCCTCTCTAAACGCCCAGAAAGAGACATCGACCACAAGTGAGACGTACGGCGACGAAGGTGGCCCAGCATCACCTGCTGGATCTGGTTACAGCCCTTCTAGCACTCAACGACCATCACCCGAGATCATACGTAGACCTTCCATGGCTATACCGAAGAAGGAGATTGAACGGAAGATGTCCTTTGCTGCTACGGCTACGCCCTTACCATCAACGACGAAGACCAACGACTCTCTTTCTTCTGGTGTCAAGCGTCGACGTTCAGAGGTCAAAAGTATGTTATCGTCACCTTCTAACACGCTCACTACAATTGCTAACAAGGAGCAGGTGACTTCACACCACCTTATCCACGACCAGCTTCGAATACAAACAGTACTGATGGTGATTCCACGTTTGCCGGCATAAACGCCGCTCTCGACGGTCAGATAGACGAAATCATCAACAGGAAAATGGCTGGTCGTGTCTTTGATCGATATGTCACTGATATGGCACCTCATCTACCGGCTATAGTATTTGATCCCGGAACAGTTGCGGCTACAGTCAGATTACAAAAGCCTATACTCTTCCTTTCCATCTTAGTGGCTGCTTCGAAAGGTCTCCTTGATCTGGATGTTCAGGAACAGCTGGCAACACTTCAGCTCGACATCTTCGCGGATGGAATCATACGGAATGGCACAAAGTCGCTGGAAATTGTGCAAGCAATGTTATTGTCCACAATCTGGTATAGACCACCAAAGCGCTATGACCAAATGAACTTCTATCAGTTGACACATATTGCTGCTGTTATGGCTATTGATATTGGACTTGGTAAACGATTGAAGAAGACCTGGCGAACCATGGGACCTGCATTCAGTGATGGCAGGACATCAAGAAGTATGTTTTTGACTGATACAGTTGAAGTACGGCGAACGTGGCTCGGCTGCTACTTCCAGTGCGCAAAGTGAGTACATTGTGTCCCGTCGGTTTCACCCAATGCTGACGAATATAGTACATCAATGTCACTACGACGACCAAATCTCATCAGGTGGAGCAATTATATGGATGAGTGTATTGAGATGCTAGAAACATCGTCAGATGCTCTACACAGTGACAAGCTGCTGTGTGCCCACGTCAAGCTGCAACACATCAACGAAGACATTGGCATGTCGTTCTCAATGGACGATCCTTCTGCAACTGTCACAATATCTGACCAGAAGGTGCAATACTCGTTGAGAGGCTTTGAGCGAAATCTTGGTGACTGGAATAAAGGCGTGCCAAAAGATGTCTACAACAGTGAGTACTCGGTCTGTCCTGACCTGAAAAATAAGCTGACGTTGCTACAGGCGATTTACAAATATCTGCTCATGTAACTGGCTTGTACATGCATGAAGTGGCACTACATATTAACCACAACGTCGACGACTTCCGAGCACCTTTTACTGAAGAGTCACTCAAGGCTGCCTCGGGCCAGTCAGATGTGCTATCACCTGCTCACTCATCAGCACTTACTGAATGCCTGACATCAGTCCATGGCATCTTCAATACCTTTTTCAGTTACGATCTCATGACAGTCAGAGCACTACCTATATTTTACTTTGTGCGGGTAGCATACGCCGTGGTCGTCCTCGTAAAAATGCATTTCGCAGTCAACGCTGTGAATAGTGAGGTGGGTAAAATCATCAACAAAGACGACCTGAACGTTGAATCTCATCTCAATCGTCTTCTGGATATATTCGAGACAATCTCGAAAGAAGACGCTTTTCGCCCGGCCAACAAGTTCCTCATCATTCTTCTGAAACTACGAGATTGGTTCGAGAAGAACAAGGACAACAGACCAATGCAGATGAATCCACGCGAGCCTCCTAGATGGAGTGTACAATATGATAGTCCAACAGAAATGAGCCAACAACAACAGTTGCCGCAACAGAAGAAAGCGGACGAAAAGCTACAACCGAATCAAAGACAACCAGAGATGAAACAACAATCATCGTCGCAACAAAATCAACGGTCAAGAAACAACAACAATCAATCTCACCCGACACCAACTCTGCAGTCTCAACATCCTCAACTCCAATATCCCACAGCGGCAGCATCACCCCTCCACTTCCTCAGCGAAGTCGCCACAACCCACTCCCCACATAATCAAAACATGCAACCACCTCAAAATCACCAACAAGCAATGCAGCAAATGTCCCAACAACAAGGTCCAACAGCTTGGTATCAAATGCAAGCACAACAGCAGCAGCAACAGCAGCAGCAAGCGCAAATGCAAGCCCAACAACAACACCAGCAGCAACAAAACGGCATGAGCCAACCTGGTATGAATCCGAATGGAATGGATGTTAACATGGGTAGTATGGGCATGGACTACTATGGCGATGCTATGAACCTTACTCTGGGTGGTGGAGCAGAAAGCGACATCACTAACTTGTTCATGGAGGATCCGCTCTTTGGTTTCGGTCTGGGAATGGGTCTTGATGGCATGGATCCTGGAAGTACCATGTATGGCATGGGCTGGTGAGCCGGGACTGCATTTTTTCGAACATTTTCCCATCTCTTTATCATTTTATCTTCGTTTTCAGCATATGTCTGTCTCTGTTATTATATGTATGGGAACCATCTTCGGAAGCTGGGAAGGGGACAAAAGCTAGGCGTTATGTGCAGGAATATATAATGATGGAATACGGCCTTGAAAAAGCACGGCCTGGTGCAAAGAGGAGAAGAGGCTATACGGAATGATGTATGTTGCATGGAAGCGGCTAGTTCTGCCGACTCTCGTGAGCAAGGATGAGGATTACTCGAGGAACCAAATCCACATCGAAGCAGCCTTTGTATCGAATGTATACATATCGTCGTCGTCGTCGCATTGTCTTTTGTTAGTGAGTGGTTAATACGATGTCATTCTTAATGGTCTCTGAGACGACAATATGGAGTTGGAAGGATGAGTGTACAATGCCTTATACTTGCGATTGCTATCTATGATGCTTTCACCTTGCTTAAATGAGAGACTCTGAGTGAGTAATCCTCATTCGAACTATTTGTACACGTCGAAATCTGACCAGATAACAAACCTGACCAAATCGCCAAATCTGACCAAATGGCCTTCCTAATCAAACATTGTGGCACCCAGCGTTCTCTCGTAGCATCTAGCATCCGCTGCCAGCAGCGTCAGCTCCTTCCCCTACCTTCATTACCCATCCTCCGCACACGTACGCATACCAAACCAATCAACCCAACAACCAAATACTCCCATACCAAAACACCTCTTTATGCATCCACCTAACATGCTCCAGCATCTCCTCCAGCCCAGGCTTGGATAGATGATCACCCGTAACAGGACATCTCATGCACGCTTCATAGCAGATTTTGTTGAAATACGGCAACATTTCCTTCTCCTTTTTTTCGGCGGCTTCGTATGCGCTGTGAACTGCCATGATCTTCTCGTTATCGCTCATGTCTGGGTGTGTGAAGGCAGGATTGCAGATCAAGTTGCCTTGGTTGAAAGAATCGGGACGGACGAAGTCAGTGACAAGAGGTGGGTAAGCTGGGAGACCTAGCTTCTGGCGAAGAATGATGATGCCGCGATCAGTAAGATTGTTGCGGTGGTTGTACGTGCCTGGCTGGGCATTGTGTAAGGACATATTCATTATGGCACCAGTTGTTAGATCGGTGTGGATGTTCGCGCGGTGGTAGCGTTTCATTGCTTCGATCCAAGCGGGTCTGTTGCCTTGGCGGCGGCTTGTATTGTAGTGCTTCGCGTTGACGTCGAGGAGGCTGATCAAGAGGCGGAGGGCGTCGAAAACAATGTATTCCTGGGGCACTGCTTCGTGGCGACAGATGCGCCCAAGGGTTTCGGGAGTGAGGTTTTGTTTGAGGAAATCGTCGACGGCGGTTTCTGGAGCGATATGTGGTGCGTCGGCATTGAGAAAGGGCGCCGGAAAGAGGAAGGGAATAATGTTGGGGCCGATGCGTGAGATGAGGATGTGCATGATGGTGCTGTCGAGCGTGTCTGATGTGGCAAACCTGGGAACGTGTTGGTAACAGATCATGGACAATGGGAAGGAAGTGGCTTACCAGGCGTCCATGTAACAGCTCAACTCGATATCGTCCATCTGCAACTGGTCACAGAGTAGTTGATACGGCTTCTTGGCTTCTTCATCCGTAATCTTGCCCGACTTGCGGCAAATGACGCTCAAGTAGGTGTAGATATACTGAGTTGCATCGATGAGTCTGCGGCGAAGTATCTCATGCTGTTCATGTAGATCATGATTCTGGTAGAGTGCCTTTGTGCGACTTCTCCATTCGTCCTTGGCTGCAAGCTCAAAGTCTGCAAGGCCGCGTCCAGTGCGTTGGCGAATAATTGTGTCAACACTTGGACGATACAACAACTTCTGAGGCGTGACTGCTCCGAGATTACGAAAAGCTGCGATAGTCATCTGAGGATGAAGACTATTTACAAGACGTGTGAGCTCAGGACGAGCTAGACGAAGCATTAGTTGTGGAACATTGAGGAATACGGCTTCAGACTTACAGATACCAAGCGAATTAACACAAAGTGCACACAACATCCTGCCCCACTGCTTGCTCCTGGGAGGTGACGAGCGAGAGTCCTTGACCAAGCAGTTTTGACACCTTTTATCCTCGCTAATATAGTACTCAACTTCGTTGCAGTAGTTAAATAAGTTCGTGTATTTTGCACCAAGGCACGAAATGTGTTCACGGTCAATACGACCAAGCCCTCGCTCCGCCTTGCCGAGGATTGTAGGTGGCAGACGCTTGTACCATACGTAGTTGGCCAATTCGTAGTGTAGTTTGCGCCTGAAGTCTCTACAGGTATGGTACACACTCAGCATCGAGCTGACGTCGAGGTGGTACATGATGCCATGAAAGATCTCGATTGGTAGACGACTGAGATCGGAGATTGGGTTGGGAGTGTCGATGACAGCCGGCTGTCTGGCAGTAGTACATGTCTCCTGGCTGGACTTGGTGCGTGTCGGACGACGAAGTTGAGCTTTTGGAGTCTTAGACTTTCTGCATTTGCCAATACGAAACCTGATGACTGCCATGGTGAATGCGGATGATAGTCACCAGCGTGGAACGAACGAGATAACCTCGAGAAGAAGGATGCTCATTCTGTCATGTATGGTCTTGGTGGTCGTGTGGTCATTGTTGAACATGAAACCTTATTCATGCTTTTCGATTGCGCTCAGAACAAGGTCTCCACCACAAAAAGAAAGCGTAGCACAATGAGTCGTGCTGGGGTCAGATCCTGTAGCACAAGCATCGACATTGATGTGATACAACATTGTCGCCAGACCAGACCCTATTGTTGTTGTTCAGGTAAAAAGCGGGGTGGTGAATAGCGTAAGCCGCTACTGTATTGTTCGCCATTGACATTCACCTCAATTCTGGTCGCAACTTTTTCTCCATTGAGAACAATGAGAACTTTCACGCGCCGTGCAACAAGCCATGGTCCAAGATGCATACTACGACACACTAGGAGCGTTTATCGGTCGCTTGAAGAGATTTGCGTTGTAGCCAGGCCACACCATCCTGTGCGAAGCCATAACTTACGCCAGCCAATAAACCCCATCTCGTCATTCGTGCGGCGGTAGATAACGGCAAGCGGTCTAGAAATGATTAGCATCACTGCATTCGAGAGACTGTGCTACTTTGGCGCTCTTACTGTAAAGACTGAAAGCACCAGCCGTAGTCAAACCTGCACAAATCGTACTCAACGCATCGCGACGTTCCCTGCTTCGATCCACAAGTTCTTCGATCACGAGGAACAAAGCTGTCCAGGCCGCTAACTTACTGCCCATACGTCTTGCCTCTTTTGTTCCTCCTACCATGACTGCGTAATTCTTGCTTTTGTGATACAAGAACCACCCTTGTTGTGATGTGGGTAATCTATGAGCATTTTCAGCTCTAAATCTCAATCCCGTCATGTTAGCGCCGTGAAACATCCCAAGTCCAGCTCCGGTTATGCCAGCTGCTACAGCTGCCAACAATATACGGTTTCGTGGTGGTAAGGAAAGACGGTTGGGTACTTGAACCTCTTCCTCATATTTGTCGCCGAGCACACGCTGCAAGATGACATCTGGATCAGCTGCTGTCGTCATATCGTAATGCAGTGATTTTTCGATGCTGCTGTCTTTCCTACAAAGCCATGAACCTGGAAGTTTATTGATGCCACTTTCGGTTTTTGACGAAAGCAAATCAGATCACGTGAGTGGAACGCCAAGACTGCCATTATTGTTTCATTTCCAAGATATGTTAAGATCTCACGGAGCACAACAACGATTTCGGACCTCCGTGAAGCAACAATAAGTCTTTCTGGTCGTGTCTCATATCCATCCAATCCTCTTCATCACAAGTATGTCAGCCGTCTTAGGCTGGACCCTCCGCTTCAAGCACCACAAGACCACGACTCTCCTCCATGTTGATCCACTACAATCAATGATTTCTGTAAAAGCAGAACTGTTACGCTCGCTGAAAGACACACATCCAAATGGATGGCTCTCTTCTGGGGTTGCTATTCCCGATACACCTTCAGATATTGTGCTAGGCAAAGCAAAGGATGTCCACGACTTGACGAATGGAGGTTGGGAGCGTGTATACACAAACGACGCATCGCTTAGTGATGCAAAGAAAAAGAAGGTATCACCAGATGACTGTCCGAAAGGAGTTGGACTGAGAGATGGCTCGGTACTAGCCTACAAGTTCCAGTCTGAAGAATTAGACATGGAGGATGAAGGTCTAGGCTTGGACGATGAGGATGAGAAGTGGGACGTGGTGATTGCAAGTTACGACGAAAATGCAGAGGGACTGCCACAATTACCTCCAGCAACTGAGTGATGGGCTGAAGTGAGAAGAGGACAAAGTAACACGACAAGCCTACGAAGATCGATTACGAGATGTACGAGATGGATAGTCTCCAATGACTGAGCAATCGAAAGAATCTTGAAAAACGCTTCATGTTTGCACGGCAAGCAATCAGGGAAGAATCAATGGCTCGCGGAGACAGACAAGAGCTTTGGACCAGATGGATGACAGGGAGACAGAAGAGGCTTTGTGTTAGTGAGGAAAGGCTTGCACTCGGACTGAGCTGAGCTGTGCAAAGAGAGGAGAGAGGAGTGTTCCAGACCGCAATCATGAGAATGGCATCATTACTCTCCATCTGCTGGGAATAGAGAGCCAGCGAAGGAGGACGCAAGACATTCGGAACATATAGAAAGGCGATGTTCGCGCAGGAAGGAGTTATCGCCGTGGCATGGCAGCAAGCTTGACATTGCTTGTTAGTTTAGAGTGAACGCGTATATGCTTTCGGGCACTATGTAACTTAAACACACCTATTGAGTGATGGTTCTGAAACGTTTCAGGGACACCTGAAACAATCCAGGGCAGACCCCCACAAAAAAGGTACGCGTGGTTTTTGGTACGGCGGCGACGCTACTGCAGGCTTAAGTGCGCCTCGACAAATTTGCAAACCGTCGCTTGTTGAACGTCTAACACTCATCAACCACTGTGAACTGCTTGCTCGAGGCATTCCTTCTACCTCACCAGGTCCTCCCTCGTTCTCCTCCCGCTCACTGCGACTGCCCCCACCATATCGTCTTGTATTGGTCCATGATACACTGGCATCCTCTTCTGCGCCAGACTTATACTTATTCCTATTCTATTCTCTACCTTGGCATTCATTGCAAGCGACGCAGCAGAGACCCAATTGCGAGCCAAAGAAGAGTAAAAGAGTAAAAGGAAATACACATCGAAAGCTGCTAGTCCATACCGCAACCTGGATTTCCTGGTTATGCAATAGTTTCTGACACCTATATACGACAACCTATCCTGCTTGGTACCATCGTCAGATAGATAAGAGGCCAATTCGAAAGCCACAATGCTGCGGGCAACTTTCTCCTCGCGCAAGAAGGACGCTGAAGAAAAAAACACAGTTCCCACCACACCATCATGGTTTTTAAACACATTAACGCCATGGCTACAATCACTTTCAAGATGGGCGTGTACGCATCCTATTTACACTATTCTCTTTGTGGCCATCATGGCCAGTACATCTTACATTGGAGTACTCGAGAGTGATCTTCTAGAACCACCAGCCAGCAGTAGCACTGCGGCTGGACAAGTTGACTATTCAACAATACTTTCAGGAAGTAAAGCGTTACATGCTGGTCAAAGTAATGGCTGGAAATGGCAGAATAGCGAAGCAGATGTTGAGGCTGCTAAGGTGAATGGACTATAGCAAGTGCGCATATCTTCCAAGCTGACCTTTTGGTAGGTCGATCAGGAACTGGCCTTGTTCACCTTAGTCTTCCCTGACACTCTCACGAATGCCGCCTTACCACCACCAGAGTCATCTGTGCCTGTACTGCATCATCGACGGGTTGGAGCACTTCCAGTATCAAAGAACATATTTTCGCCTATATCTCAGGACGAAATGCTCGTTTTCTCTGTCCCCTTGGACATGGCGCCTGAATTTGCTCGCTCCATCCAGAAACTACCAGTATCAAGAACAGGCGAGGTCGCCACATCTGAAGATGACGAGGCTGGTGAGAAGAAAAGGTGGCTCATGGCAGCCTCCAGAGGCGAAGCAGCTGGAAGCAACCGCACCTTTGCTCGAAAGGTTGCTGATGCGTGGAGTGCCTTCGTCGATCTGCTTAAGGTATGTTTGATCAACGTGTCTTTAGTTCGTGCTCTGATTATGAGCAGAAAGCAGAAGAGATTGACATTATTATTATGAGCCTGGGTTATCTCTCCATGCATCTCACATTCGTCTCACTCTATGTTTCTCTCCGCCGACTCGGCTCAAACTTTTGGTTAGCGACATCTGTGCTCTTTAGTTCGGCATTCGCTTGCCTCTTCGGTATCCTGGTGACCCTGCGTTTCGGTGTCCCTTTGAATGCAGTGCTGCTTTCTGAAGGACTACCTTTCCTTGTTGTCCTGATTGGCTTCGAGAAGCCTATTATCCTGACCAAGGCAGTACTCTCAGCATCACTAGCACTAAAGAAGCCTGCAGCACGAGCTGCCTCATCAGCGAGTGATAACAAGCAGAGTAGCGCACCTCCAGCCATTCAACAAGCGATCCAGATAGCTGTGAAAGACGTCGGTTATGAGATTATTTGGGATTACGCAGTCGAGGAGTCTATTCTTATTCTCGGTGCTTCGCTGGGCGTTTCTGGTGGACTTTGTCAATTCTGCTTCCTGGCCGCATGGATTCTCTTCTTTGACGCCCTATTACTGTTCACTTTGTACACGGCCGTCTTGACAATTAAGCTCGAAATCAACAGGATCAAGCGTCACGTTGCGCTTCGTCGTGCTCTTCAAGAGGATGGTGTCAGTCGTCAGGTTGCAGAAGAAGTGGCAACGAGCGACGAATGGCCGAAGCTCGACACTGTCAATACTGAGAACCGCCACCCATATGACCTGTTTTTCTTCCGTGGCAGAGTTCGGGATAGCAGCATTGCTCGTTTCAAAACTCTCATGGTCACCATCTTCATTGGCATAAACCTTGTAAATTTTGCTAGTATTCCTTTCCGGAGCGGAGCACGTAGTACTGGTTCTCAGCTTTCGACTGTTGTAACTCAACCAGCCATGGATCCTTTCAAGGTTGCAGGTGCTGGTCTTGATAATATCTTATTCTCCGCAAAACGAGCTGGACTTGCTACAACTGTCACTGTGCTTGCACCTATCAAGTACGACTTGGACTATCCATCGGCATATTATGCTCTGCCAGATACAAGCAAGAGTTCTATCTTCGATATGGACTTCAACAACCACATATTTGATCGTGTAGGCGGGAGAGTCGTGGAAAGCATTTTCAAGAGTCTGGAAGACCCCTTACTGAGCAAGTGGGTTATCGTTGCTCTCGTCCTTAGTCTATTGCTGAATGGCTATCTTTTCAATGCAGCGAGGTGGAGTATCAAAGATCCTGCTCAGCTTAGCTCAGAGGCATTTGCTCGTGCTCGATCACTCAGTCAAAAGCTGAATGGCACTCAAGTCGCTAAAGCTCTGACTTCAGATTCCGACAGCAGGAAAGAGCCTACGCGCTCCGACGGACACAATTCCAACCAGGAAACATCTAGTACTCGCACAAACGGCGTTCGTACTGTCGCCGAATGTGAAGCGATTGTCAAAGATAATAGGTCATCTTCGCTGGAAGACGAAGAGCTGATCAATCTAACAGTTCGCGGCAAGATTCCTGGCTATGCTCTTGAGAAGACTTTGGGCGACAAGACTAGGGCAGTCAAGGTCAGACGTGGTCTCGTCGCGAGGACGCCAACAACAACAGACCACACTGCCGCTCTTGAGAAGTCGCTCTTGCCGTATGAGCACTACGATTACGATCGAGTCTTCGGTGCATGCTGCGAAAACGTTATTGGTTACATGCCGATACCAGTAGGTGTCGCAGGACCTATCGTCGTCGACGGCCGAAGCTACTACCTTCCTATGGCCACTACAGAAGGTGTTCTTGTTGCAAGCACAAGTCGTGGTGCAAAAGCTATTAATGCTGGAGGCGGTGTCGTCACAGTTCTTACAGCGGATGGCATGACCCGTGGACCTTGTGTGAGCTTTAGTACCCTTTCCAGAGCCGGAGAAGCCAAGCTCTGGCTTGATTCGGAAGAAGGACAGAAAGTGATGAAGACTGCATTCAACTCTACTAGCCGATTTGCACGACTTCAGACTATTAAGACTGCTCTTGCAGGTACCTACCTCTATATTCGTTTCAAGACAACCACTGGAGACGCCATGGGAATGAACATGATCTCCAAGGGTGTCGAGCACGCCCTCAACGTCATGTCGACTGAAGCCGGTTTCGAGGATATGTCAATCATTACTGTATCTGGCAATTACTGCATTGACAAGAAGCCGTCTGCGATCAACTGGATTGAGGGCCGTGGCAAGAGTGTAGTTGCTGAAGCTATCATTCCTGCTGAAGTGGTGCGAAATGTGCTCAAGAGCAGTGTGGAAGCTCTTGTCGAGCTTAATGTGGCCAAAAACCTGATCGGAAGTGCCATGGCAGGCTCTATCGGTGGTAACAATGCTCATGCTGCTAATATTGTGGCTGCTATGTATATTGCAACTGGGCAGGATCCTGCTCAAGTGGTGGAAAGCTCCAACTGTATCACCACGATGAGGAAGTAAGTTGATCATCCCAAATTAGCCAATTTTGAAAGCTTGCTAACAAATCACCAGTTACAATGGCAACCTCCAGATCGCTGTCTCCATGCCTTGTATTGAGGTCGGCACGATCGGAGGTGGTACGTTCCTACCGCCTCAAGCAGCTATGCTCGAACTTCTTGGCGTTGCTGGCGCACATCCGACCTCTCCTGGTACCAACGCACGCCAACTAGCTCGTCTTATTTGTGCAGGTGTCCTAGCCGGTGAGCTGAGTTTGAACGCCGCTCTCGCCGCAGGACATCTCGTGAAAGCACACATGGCACATAACAGAAGCCAGGCTCCTACGAGAGTCGGCACACCAGCACCAGTTTCTGATGCACCCACTAGCATGACTGCTGTCAGCAAGCCCCAAGTATCTGGGGCTTGAAGTTGCTATTGTTGTATGTTGGAACATTCGCATGTCAGCGTTGGAGTCGTTATGTACTTGTACGAGGCAGAAGTGGAAGCATATCATGTTTGTACATAGAAAAGGACGATTGCAGCATAGTATAAGAGCATAGACGGTGTAATGAAACTTTGAATTCCCTATTCCAATTTTTTTTGCATTCTAAGCGATTGTTTATTGTGAGTGCCAATCCACAACCTATTGTGACATTTTCTCGTCTTTTATTCGTCCTTTGGCCTTATCGTCACCGAGCTCAGCACTACCCCACAATGTCTAGGGTAGAGGTCGCACAGCCTGGCACATCCACATAGACCGTCATCCAGCTACGCATCTAGTAGGCTTTACCGTCTACACAATTATGCTCATACCGAGACTGTGTCATTCTCGACTTGCAAAGGCGCAGAACTAGAATATAAAATGGACCATAGCGTCCATAATCCAAGGATGCATCATTAACACAAAAGAATTTCAGAGCATCTCTCGTTGATCAATAGTACATGTGCTGTCTATCGACATCCGTGATATATATATACTCCATGCCTAAGAAGCACACACAGAGATGATGTTCAGCATTGCAAGAAGACTCAACCCTAGTCGCGTCCAACCACCGGCAAAACACCCGCAAAAGCCTCACCCAAGCTCACCAAGTCCAGATCCGAGGTAAAGTCTTGGCGTCATATACCACCTCCTTTGCGCCAGAGCCTGCCGCATTGCCAGAATGGTGACGAATGAGTAGAGAAATGGGTAGTCGTCGAATCCATCTTAATTCAATCGTTCTTCAGGATCGTACCTGCTCTATGTACTTCGAGTGAAATAAGCTTGGCAGGCAGGCATGCAGCTGAGCATCACGGCAGGAGCATTTCAGAATAACCAAGAGAAATGCTTGGCAACAGCGAAAACATATAGATAAATATAACAGTGTGGTTTGCGCTATTTACTCATACTCATACTCATACTCAAACTCATACAGCAATCCACACAACCATTCATACCAGATACTTTATCTGGTCCTTTGCTCTTTCGCTCAACCAGGACTCCAAGATGCTCGACTTCCTACTGCTCTGTCTAGCAACCGCCAGCATCTCAGCAGCAGTCCCACTGAACCCACCACTTCAAGCTGTCCTACAATCTCCAATCAACACTGCTCCTGCTCCATCACCATTGACTGCCTACGACACCCTCTTCCAACAAATCCGAGAGTCCGAGTCGCCCAGGACATTCGTCGGTGTTTTATTCGAATCTTCTTCATCGCTAGACATGCCGACGCAATACTTTGAGTTTCCTCTTGGTGAACGCATATCTCCTCGTTCGTACTTGACAAGCATTATCCTTGCTTCATCAATCAATGCTTACTACTGTATAGTCGAGTTTCCAATGTTACCACTTCATCCCGCACATGCTCGGATTGTCAACGCTACTATGCGGAAGGGGTCGCGGAAGAAGCTTCTGAGCGCGGAGAGACTGCTGAATGTTATGTGTCTCACTTATCCCAGGGTTGGAGGAGGAGGAGAGGACGATGAGCACGCAACAGGGTTACCTCTGTCAACAGCTGAAGCACGACCGATTTGGTGGCTGGTAAAGGACGGTGAGGTGGATTTTGAGGATCCGTTGGGTCGTTGGAGCCTCGCAGGCAGGGAGGTGGAGTCGTATGAGTGTATATGACGTTGTATGGTCATAATTGCTGTGCTCGACATGGCAAGGCGTAGATGCCATGATGTATCTTTTTATCACCAGATGCGTGTCTTACCAGTGCTCTTGATCCTTTCACGTCATTTGAACGCACCCACTCTCACTCCTCAACTGGCGCCATCTCATAATCCCCTCCAGCATCTCCAGTAGCTTTATTACCACCAAAGGCCATTGGTTGCAGCTCTCTCCATCTACAACCCCATATCCCCAACCCAATCATGATACCCGTACTCGACGCCCTCACCATCCACCAAAAGATATTCCTCGGTATAGCCTTGGTATACAGCGACGTCACAACAAGATCGATCAGATGGATTGTGATAGCAAAATCGGGCACCAGTTTCGAGCGTGCGATGAGGATGAGGAAAGCAATTGCACTGTTACAATGACAATTAGCTTCGGGCGCACTACCGAGATCAACGGAAAAGACTGCTCTAGGCGCGTAGCATAGCAAATAAGAAGAAACATACACAATCGGCGCAGTCAACACCCAACACAACCCCAACGTCCACCCATCCGTGATATCACCTCGTAGATTCTGCCAATCAAACAGCAACCCGGCATCTGGATGCTTGCCGGATGTCAAGGAAGTGAAGACGATGAGAACCATGGCGGAAAAGTAAAAGGCTAGTTGCAGGACGAGGATTTGCGTGAGGATGCGGAGGGGTGCTAGGTCTGCTAGGGCTCCTGGACGGGCTGGGCGGCGGCGACGGGGCGCCATGGCGGGGAAGTGGTGGTGGTGGTGGTGGTGGTGTACGCTGGGTTAGAGGGTGGGAGCCAGAGGGGTGGACATTGTGTGGTTAGCTTGTTGTTGTTTAGATAGCTCGTTATATGTTGTTACGTCGTAGGTAGGTAGGTAGATAGGGGTGATTTGAGATTGACACGTGCTTGTATAAGCTTCGATCCGCATCATGAAACTCGAAAAGGCGAGTTCCCAAATCCCCCCAGCAAGCGTCACACCACCTGATCACTCCGTCCCATTGCAACCAACCACACAAACACATCCCAATCTCCTCCTCACATACACACACATCCCCAAACATGGGCTGGTTCTCCTCCTCCCCCTCCACACCCACCCCCCAAGCTCAAGCCGCCACCCCAACATCCCTCGACGGCACCTACACGCCCCTCAAGCGCAACGAACGCAAAGCCTGCTGGGAAGCGCGCGATACCTACTTCAAATGTCTCGACAAAAACAACATCCTGGATGCGGTAAAAGACGCTGATGCGGCGTTGACGAATTGTCCGAGCGAGAATGCAAAGTATGAGCAGGATTGTGCTACTAGTTGGGTATGTTTGGCATTCGCAATCATTATCGGTAGGAGTGTGTCTGTCCACTTTGACTAACGCAAACATAGATTCTCTACTTCAAACAAAAGCGCGTCGCCGATTTCAACCGCGAAGCCCAACTCAAGAAACTTGAGAGTCAAGGCGCGGTGCCCATTGCGCAGGCACAAGGGGAGTCGAAGTGGAAGTTGTGGTGAAAATAGAGCAAGCAAGAGGGGTCGCGTCAAAACAGACAAGAGGAGAAGAGAAGGAAGAGGATGGATGAAGCTAGCAAGGGCAAGTTCCCCACACCACTTCTGTCGAGCAAGCTGCTGTAGCGCTCACGGCTAGTCCGGTTGTGCGAGCGGTAATGGGTGAGGATGTGGATGGCGCGCTTCGGGTGTGACTGTGCTGACTGACTGGCTGCCTGCGGCCGAAAGGGGGGGTTTGATTTTAGATGGCATTCATTGGATGGAAGTGGAGATGGCGTGTTTGTGAGGGTATTCAAAGCGTTATGAGGTGAGGAGAAGATATACTGATACCACGAGAGGGCCAGATTTTATGGGTGACTCCGTTATGGTCATGTTTGTGCAATGCATGCGGGACGGCAATACACTAATTAACGAGAACGTATTTTATGAGTACTGTACAAGCACTATATAACATCCAGACGAAGATCAGATCTACATAAATTTCCTCATCGGAGGCTCGACTTTTGCTAAACAACATCGTTCCCATATAAATGCCTTCTTCAAACTCAGACAACATCGAGGAGACAATAAAATATTTGTGACGAAGCTCGACGCAAATCAAAATCATCGAGCACATATACCAAATTAAAGAGCTCTAGTATTATGCTATCAATCCCATATCATCACTCTACTCTCCCATTATTCCCAGCATGCATTCCATTTCCATCTCATGCTCTAATCGAGAAAAAGAACAAAAAGAAGACACTCACTCCTCTATACTCCTTCCATCATCATTATTACTTTACTCCCACTCGATTTCCCACCAATTCGCTTGCGCCTTGGTCTGATCAGAGCCGGTGCCAAGCAGTCATTGGACAAGTTCGAGTCTCAAACCACTAGGATCCGGTCCCTTCTTACCACGCCTCGCCAACAAAGTAGAGCTATCAAGACTCAACTCAAACGGTCCTCTTTGCTTAACCTGCCTCTTCGCTGCAGCCGCCACAGCAGCGCTGTGCTGACCATAGCCCTTGGCTTCTGGTGCCGCCTTGGGCTGCTGGCGTGCCTGTTGCGCAGCAGAGTATGGCGCAGATCGTGCATTAGCAGCAGTGTTGAGATTGGTCTCACGCATCTTAGCTTCCATAGCACTGATATCGTTGGTCTTTGGCTGTTTGGCGGGGATGTGGCTTTGGTTGGGGTTGTATGGTGCGCTTTGTGCGTGGTACTCCTCCTCGTTGTCTTCTTCGTCTTCGTCGAGAGGGTTGAGTGCGTTGAATCCGCCTCCACCGTAACCTGCCACCTTGCGGCGCTTGGCTTCTTCCTCTTGGCGGTGAACAGCGTAACTGACGTCGAACACTTCGCGCAGATTGACAGCACCGGGTGATCGGAAATCTGCGCGGCGAGTGGCACCAGGTGTCTCGCCAAACATGTCGTTTGCGTATTGGTTCTGTCTTGTGGTCATTGGAGTGGCAAGAGGAGGGGCATCGGCGGCAGCGTGGGTGGTCTCTTGGGACTCACGAATCCAAGGGTGGTTGAGGAATTGTCTGATGTCGTATCTCTTGTCAGGATCGACCGTCAATAGATGTGAGATGAGATCCTGGGCACTCTTGCTGATGTCGTCCCACCATGGGCTGAGGAAAGTGTATTGTCCACGCGCCACCTTTTCGGTGAGAACTTGAATACTCTCATCGTAAAATGGAGGGAAACCACAAAGCAAAGTGTAGAGCACACAGCCGAGAGCCCACATGTCGACACTCTTAGAGTATCGCTCATCCTTGACAATCTCGGGTGCAGTGTAACCGACAGTACCACAAGGAGTCATGGTCTGAGAATCCCAGATGACTTTTGACAAACCAAAGTCGGCAATCTTGATGGCACCAATACCACCAGCACCGACGCCCTTGATGAACTCGCCTTCATCTACCTTATCCTCATCCTCAGGTCCGTGAGGCTTGGGAGCCTTGGTCGGTACGAATGGTACAGGATAGAACAGAAGATTCTCAGGCTTGATATCACTATGGAGATTCTTGTCAACATATGAGCTCGCGAAAATGCAATCAGGGAAATACCATACCGATGAACAACACCAGCCTCTTCGTGCAAATATTCCAGAGCCTTGGCAACCTGAACAATAACATGACGTGACAAGTCCTCAGAGAAGTAGGTAAGTCTCACAATCTGGTGGAAAAGTTCTCCACCAGGGCAAAGTTCCAGAATGATATAATAGTATTGTCTCGATTCAGAAAAGTCGATGAGCTTGACGATATTGGGATGATCCAGTTGACGCATGATTTGAACTTCTTTGAGAATGTTTGCACGCTACAAGAGATGGTAATCTGTATCAGCGACCATTGCTCAATCCAGAAATAGCAAAGCGAAGCGTTGTCGGCAATACAAACAATGCTTGAATGTGAGTGTAATCAAAGAAAAAGAAAGTATTTGCGCACCTCCACTGTTTTGGTCTCCTTCTTCTTCTTGAAATCCGGGTGAAGGTGAGCATCTCCCTGTAAAACAGTTGATGTTGGCAACTGATCTTGATGACGTAAAATAATATTCTCAATCGCATGTTGGGTCGCATTGCTGGAACCCACCGATGCCCGACTCAACACATACGAGTGAGGAAAAGATGGGACAGAAACAAAGCACACGCAAAGGAAAACAGGCTCATTGCCAAAAGTTAGCTTACCTGGTTCGAGCTCATCTCAAACTTGCGGACAACTTTGATCGCAACCTCACCCCATTGACCTTGTGTATCTCTTGCTCTGTAAACATTGCTGAAAGCTCCGTCACCCATCTTCTCGACCAGGTTCCATCTTTCTAATCCAGGATATTTCGGCATCTTACCCTTGCTTTCTCTTTCTTCCTCGACAAGACGTTCTACTTCTGGATCGTATCCGCCTTGTTGCTGTTTCTTGGCCGCAGCATCTTGCATTTTCTGCTTGTCCGCAGCAGCTTTGGCAGCAGCATCGTTTGCCTGGGCGACAACATTCCTGTTGTCACCACCGCCAGCAACGGAGAAACCACCTGCGGCGCCTTGAGGTAATTGCTGAGGTTGCTTCGCGTTCAAATTGGGTTCTGTGATACCATAGTGTGGCTGTGGAGGAGCTTGTTGGTAGTTTTGGTACTTTTGTGGTTGGGCATGCACATTGGAGACATTTGTTGTAGGTTCGGCCTGCTGGGCTCGAGCTTGTTTTCCATGACGAATGAAGTTCTTGAGATTCTGAATCGTGCTCATGTTGGTGGTAGTGGACGACTGTTTAAGACGTCTTGTTAAGTTTGACGGGACTGGTAGAAAGTAGAAACTCGTCGATGATTAAAAGGTTGGTGGTTGATGCTGCTGTCAAAACAAGCTTGTCGAATGGGAAACTATATCAGTCCTGTAAGTACAACGCCAGTATAGAAACAGATATCAGGAAGCTGGTGTCGATGAGGCTCGTGGTTGACAAGGATGAAGATCAAAGTAAGTGGTGATGATGAAACAGAAGGCTTGGACAGATAGGAAAGATGTGGTGATGCTTGCAAGTAGACGTCACCGACCCATGACGATAGTAGGTGACGAGCACAGACAGACAGGTGTGGGGAGAGGTGAGGTAGGTGCAAATAAGGATAGTCTGGCGAGTCGCAGGAAATTAATTGGAAGAGCAGTCTTACCGTGGGGAGTGTGCTGTGACGCAATGGCGGGGAGTTTGCTAATCGTCAAGTCTTCCTCTCGTTTAGTCAAATCGTATCTTTGCTGTGATGTGTGCCAGGACGATATTGAGGGTTATTCAAAGCAAAGCGGCTGGTTGACGAGGAATCGGAATCTCTAGCCAAGGAGATGGAAGCAGCCTTGAGGGGGTTTCGAGGAAGAGGAAGAGGTATAGTACGATGAGACGAGGAGCGAAGAACGACGTAGGGGGAGGACGACGCTTGGCAGCAGGTGGAAGATTAACATAAACTGGTGCAGATCATTCTGACGTAATGCATAACAGCAACCCCCCCAAGCATTATTTTGCCCTGCATTCGGTTGGTTTCCAGCCGCCCGTCAAGTAGCATGGAATGTCGCTTTGTCGTGCTACTCTAGTATAAGACCTATACGAATATCATCCTGCAGAGATATCTATCCACAGTCACGTCTGTCCAAGTGGTCAGCTAATGATGAAGCAACGAGAACAACAATGACCAGCACATGGTAGCGGCTCGCCTTGCCTTGCCCGAGGGAGGTCTCGTCATGTATCAAAACGGCTGCCGGCAACGTGCATCATCACACTTAATGCATCATCAGGTTCATCCGTCTGCATCGTGTTGCTCCAGGCAGCACCTCCAACAAGACCTTCCTAGGAGAGGAGGAAGATTGTAGTTGTCACGCAAGAGGACCAAGCGTCAGCCACATTCAATTTGTTCCAGCGTCATCGAGGAAGTCTAGCCTGGACCTGGCTGGGCGCCACGAAAATCACCACCAGAGAACCGGTTTCGGATCCAGAGCCGACCATACGATGCTTTGCAATCGAGCTGTTGTTGCTATCATTTCCTCTGTTGTTCTCTCCCAGGCCTTTGTTCACCAAGTGGGGAGCTGTAGCAGTTTCTGGAAGTCTTGTGAATGACCGTCTGTTGAGCCTGGCCTGGTTGAATGCTGAGAAGTGCAGGTAGTGTTACTTATTAGATTCTAGGATTTCTAGCAGGACACAGACAGGAGTAAGCACATCTCCAGTTGTATAGTCTGGGAATCATTCTCTTCGCTATGCAAGCGAGACCTAAAGTCTTACGATTATACCATTCTCCATACTCTAAATCATTACATGTATATACTGCTCAATCCTCCATCATCCTCTCCACTTCCATCCCCACGCGAGACACTTCCAGATATCCAAAACATTTGAATACTTCAGCCTGGGCTGCAGGTCGTGCGCATGTGATTGCTCTTTGTATCTTGACATTGTCTTGATATCGACCTCCTCCATCTCACACCGCTCCAGGCTCATCTTCAGGATTCTCTTCACTCTTAATCGGATGATGCAACGTCGAACGCAGACACATCCGCCCAGTGCCTTCAGTCTCGTGCCTAACACCACCCTGATGATCCTCGACTTCACCCCACCATCGTCGCCACAACTTTCCAGAAAACTCGGCATTGTAATAGAAACTACTTCCTAGTAGATTGTGCTCGCCCCATCCAAAAGGCGAGTTGACGGCTGTCGGAGGATAGTTGAAGGTGCTGTCGAGCACATCAATTGGCCACTGTCGGTCAAAATAGATAGGGTGAGGGATATACACGGCTTTGAGACCATGGTGAAGAGCAACTGTTGGTGGCCACATTTCAGGGAATGCAGAGTGTCTCATCTGATAAGTTTCGTCGTGCATAGCGTTAATCATTCTTCTGGAGTAGCGTGCTACAGTGATAATGGCGCATCGACGTGGTGGGATAGGTAGGTTGAGATCGTACCCTGTGATGTCAGCACGAAAGACCCAATTGGTCTTGCTAGGGTCGAAGATGGGGTTGAACGTGATCAAATCAGCTTCTTCCCCCACACCCCAATCAAAATTGTCCTCGAAGAAGCCAGTGGGTGGTGTCATGTTGTCAGGCACGTCAATCATGCCGTTATTGGGGAATGTGGCAGGTCCCCAGACAGGAATCTGTCCTGTGGATATCGTCTCTTCATTGACGAAGCGCATGAAGTCGCTGTAGTTGCCATGCTTCTCTGGGATGTAGAATCTCGAGTTGCGCTCCCACAGTCCTTTACGTGGCTGCTGCTTGCCCCACTTCGCTACACCTTCGTGAAACTCATAGAGCTGTCCAGTATATCGCATATCCATCTCCCAGTTCCACACATAGTCGTAGTGAGGGAACTCTTGTCCGAACCACTGAATAGCCAGATGTGCTGCACGATAGACCCCGTGAGGGTCGGACAGCGAAGGGTTATCGAACACATCATCGAACTTGCCAGGATAATATGCCTTCATGAGAGGGACGGACCAAAGTGTCGTGATGCCCCAGAACTCTTCGGGGATGTTGTCCTCGATGACCTGTCTGTATAGCTTTTTCGAGGCCCAGATGGGCAAGTTGTCGTCTTTGGAATGAAGAAGAATGTGCACGTCGTATTCTCCTCCAGACTTTAATGACAACTCGTTTATCATGGCGCGCAACGTGATGATCTCTCGTTCAGTATATCTGAATCCAGTCCAAGCACGAAGCACATATGCCGTTCTCGGAACTTTCTTCTTGTCCGAAGCACTGAAGATGCGCCCGATTACGCTTTTCTCCTCGACACTGTTAAATCGGGCGTGGTTCTTCTCAAAGCATCTCTTCTGTGCCTTGCCCCAGTCAATTCTCCTGTAGTCAAGTTTTGGCTGTTGTCTCCAGACTTCTTCACTGCCTTCGTGCTCAGATTTCATCCCGACATCGAGCCCTCCCTCTGATCTGCTGTATCCATATCCATATGGCCCAAATCTTCCGAATCTTTCGAAACATACGTCGGGGCGAAAACCAAGTTCATTGTACGAGCCAAAGAGTGGCATAGTCATATGTTGCGGTACGCCAGGATATGCGAATGTGTCTGGTGCTGGTATCTTTTCCTCAGTGTCGAGGAAGCATGGTTCCACTTCAGCATACTCTGCGAGGTATTCTTTCGAGTCGTAGGCTGGATAAGGATTGAATCTTTCTAATGGTAAGGGTATTCTTGCGCCAGCTTCTCTTGTTGCTGGCTCTTCATCACGCTTGTCAAAATGTACAATGCCTTGCTGTAGCTCTTCGGGTATCCATTCTGATGGTCGTACCAATGTTCGAATACCATTATAAAAGCCCGATACTCTGTGCGCCATCGTGTCAGTCTCCTCTCGTTTACAGCATGGTATTGTAGAATCAGCGAAACGTACTTTGGAAACTCCATCCACGGGTATCTTGGGGACGCCGCCTTCTCCCAGTCCATTGAAGGTATTCGTGGCTCGGGCGGCCCAAAGAAACCACCTCTTTCCTTATGTGTTGTCTGTATAAACCCTATTACACCTCCCACGATCAAAAACGCTATTATTACACCTGCCAGTATCCTCGTAGGCCCGGAAGAACAAATGCGATAGTAATATTGTCTCACTCTCGAGACGGAGCCATAATTTGGCGAAGAAGCGGTGGCAGGCGGAGTAAGTGTCGAAACAGAGGAGCGCCATTTCTTTTTGTACTGAGCATTGGGGCCATTGGCGGCAGTAGACCCATTGATACCGCGCTGGTGCTCGCCAGCGGGCAGAGGGTCGTAGCCACCAGGGGCCCCCTGGGAGACGGATCGTCGGCGAAGCAGTTTGAATGGATTCCAGGTAGAGTCTTCAAACACCGCTTTCATTGCTGTCGCGCAGACGAACAAGTTTGCATCCCGGGGAAGAAACCTGTCAAGTCCACCACGACGAGGTCAATGGAAGGAGGTTGTGTTTGAGCGACTTTCTGATTGAAGATGGCTGGGAGAGAGGAAGTGCAGTCGAGGTTGTGACACTGAGGATATCTCGTAAGGTTTGTCTGGGGTTGCTTGATTCGTAGCGACCCACTAGACTAAAAAGTAACAAGCAAGAAACGGACAGTCGAGACTTGACGGATCAGTCTCGAGATAGATACGGCTCCAAAAGTGTGCGTGGAGAGTGCTGATATGGAGGAGTATGCGGTTAGGTGTGCAGAATGAGGCCGAGAGTACGTACTGCAGTAGATAATCTACCACAGAGGGGAGAATATGAGACTAGCGGAGATCGACTGCTTCTATCTGGCTAGATATGATGAAACACCGGCATGAAAGCCACTCATAAAATAGAGTGCCGTGGTATGTCACAAGCGATCAAAGAAATACCCGCAATTGCTTTGATGATTGCGCCTTCATTATGCACGCTTGACCAGAGTATCTACAATACTTAGCACACTGCTACCCTTCCTGCTCCTCACCGAGCATTAAAGGCCAGCACCAGCACGCCTCACACTGCATCTACATCTCTTATAACCATCTTCTGGCTCCAAGCACGCGACGCCAACGCCACCGACGCTTCCTACAAGACGTTGAGGATCTTACAACCATGCTTTCGTCGGCGAGCGTTTCGCCAACGAGACCGACCGTTGCCCTGCTTGTTGCGTCCTCTTGATTCATACTTGATGTTGAAACAGGTTGTTTCATCCCCAACTCGTCGGACTCACTCCCACTCACTCTTGTCCGGCATTCGAGCTGTTTCAAGTCGTGAAAACTTGTTGTCCTTAAATAATAATTGTTGTGATTTATATGCCGGCTGTGGTTTTGTACTCAATACTACTCATGCACGGTCCCTCTTGATTAGCCGCTCATCAGGGGTAGCTGACGCGGCCTCTGCCGGGGTGAGGGCTTCCACATCAAAGATCGAGTGATGGTAGTAAGAAGAGTGATATATCATGTGTTGTACAGGTAGAGATAAAGAAGGATTATGCGTTGTATCTAGTAGAAAACACAAAAAAAACATATTCAAATGCCCTAAACAGTCCATTACTCCATCCGATATATCATGCTCTGGGGGTATATTCGTCTACCATCTCGAAGCATCCATCACCACACTCACACTACCATCCCATCCCCTCCTCAGTAGTCCAAGGTATTCTTACAACCACGTTTCTTCAAGTGGATGACGCTGAGACCCGCCTGGAGCACCACCACTACTAGCGCCAGGCGCACCTGCAATAGCAGCGCCAGGTTCTTGTGTTTGATCAAACTCCCGCATCATATCATCCCACTCATTCCACTGCATACCAAAGTCTTCCATACCTGCATAGCCAGAGAATATGGAATCTAGCCCTGTTGGATAGCCTTGCGGCGCTGAGTTCATGTTTTGGGTAGCAGGACTCACGTTGGGCATTACGCTGCCATTAATGCTCATAGGTCCCCAAGGGTTGTTTGTTTGCGTGCTCGGTATGGCTGCGCTTGAGTCGTAGTACCAGTTGTTCGACGGATGTTGGTTGGTATTGCCGACGTTTGGCCACTGTTGGTGGACTTGGGATTGCATTGGAGCGTTGTGCGATCGCTGTTGTGGTTGTTGATGCTGTTGAGGGTGGTTGTTTGGCATGTAGTACTCGTTGTTGCGTACATGAGGAACTGCTGGTAAGTTCTGTTCCACCAGCAAGCTATTAGTCCTGCTAAATGCATTGCTGCTACCAACACTACTGAATGTGGCCGCCCTGCTTGGTTCAGCAAATTCTGTCTTCAATTGTGAATAGTCTGATTGTTCGTATTCAACGTCACTATCGTCCTCTTCAGACTCAGCGTCCATCGAAGACAGAGCTCTCTCTCTATCAGCCTTGGCAGTATCGTACAGTTTTCGAATAGGCCGCCAAAGATTGTGGCCATTCTTGCCATCCCCTTGTTTTTGACCGAAGAGCTCGACTGTGGCATCAACAGCTTGCCAAGCGCGATCAACTAGCGGTCCTTCGGTGGCGACACGAAGCTCTGAGAGTATGGAAGCTAAAGCATGGAATTGACTCCAATTTTGAAATAGCCATCCCCACTTCACCTTCTTACATTGTTCGTGGATCAGCAGGGCGTACTCGATACTCTCCAACGAAATTGTGAATATTCGTTCTTTCGTTGCTTTAGAGAGACTAGCTCCTTGGTCTAATCGCAGATATGGATGTAGCAGCGACAACCACTGTTTCGAGAAGATCATGCGTGTCAATGTAGCAGCCAACCAGTGGTTTGGATCTTGCACATTGCAATAGCGGAAAAATTTGTCTTCGAGATGTTTCTGAGTATCCTGTATCCATTTCTCTTTCTCTTGCAACGATATGCCTGTTCGTCGCTCGCCTGGACGTTGACGCATGGAATTGACTACCACATCGAATGCTGTTGAAGGGCGTGTATGTAATTTGGCATACAACATTGCAGTCTCGAATCTGGTCAAACAGAATGAAATGCTCGTTATTCCTTGTCGTTCGGCTGGTGTCTGTGTAGTTGTTGGAGTCAGATCCTCGTCCTCGACGTTGAGTGGGAATTTTGTGTCGAATGCGTGTTGTACAATTACGGGATCCCAGCCATGATACTCTGATGCTCGGATGTCAAGTACCAGAATTTGCCACCACGTCCTTCGCCGTATCTCGACGTCTAGTGGCGAAATGGCAAAATTAGAGCCATCACGATGTAAGCCCATTGTAATGGCTATTCGGCATGCAAGTCCACACAGACTCCATATGACTCGGGAGTCCTCAAATCGGCGAATAGTGAAAAGATATATGATGAATGCTTGCAGTAACAATATCTCCTCTGTGAAGAGCAAATGCGATCTTGTCAGTGCTTGCTCCGTGGCCTGTCGGTATCTCTTCTGTAAAACGTCCTGCGTCTCACCAGTTTTCTGCAGGAGCTCCTCTGCGGACAAAGCACTGACAGCAGAGTAGTAGATCGCAAAAAGCAAGGTCTCTTCGGCTCTCGAAGCCTTGCCTTGGTTGTCTATGAGCTCGTGCAGCAACTTCTGTGTTGTTGGAATGTGCAGCATCCTCATCAAAGGGTCGTAATATTCCAGATATGCTTGCCAATATTCTTTCGCTAACTTTGGCGAAGGATGTTGAGAATGCAAATCAAGTTGGTTGGTGTTGCTGCTAAGTAGGTAACCATGAGTCCCTGGTGAACTCATAACGTCGGTCATGGGCGATGGCGATTCGAGCTCCTCCTCCGATTCCTCGTCCAATATCTGTTTGAGGTCCTCCACCTGGAAGTCGTTAGTTCAATGCTAACGTCTTCTACGATATTTGCTATTATACCTCGTTACTTAATGCTGCCCAAAATCTGTTATTCACATATCTTGATCGGCCCTTGTCATCAATGACGAGACGCCCAAAACTTTCTTCCAGTCTGTTCTCCGTTCTCACATCTCCAATGACTCCCGTATCCGTTCCTGACTCCAACTTGACCTGTGCCGTCCCATTGCTACTTTGAGACCCCTTATCGGATGGTGGCGGCTCATCATCAACCTGGACACCAAGACTCTGGACAACGCCTTCGAGCCTGCGAAGACGTGCCAGAAGTTCCGTGTCTGGCGGCTTGCGCGGTTTACGAGGAGCCCGTCCTGGTGCAGGAAATATACAGTCGATGTGTGCTTTCTGACAATTACTGCATGGATATCTCTTGTCGCAACGGACTTTTCGCCGCCTGCATGTTACACATGATCTAGGATTGAGCGCCGGACCAGAGGGCGTACCGCCAGGTCCAGTGGCGCCTGCTGCAGAAGATGGAGTAGAGGCTTGCGGTTTGGGCTGACCAGGATGGGGCGGAAGCAGTGGTGGGGTTTGATGTCTTGTTGCATCATGGTGGTCGGCCATGGTCACGAGGAGATTGCGACCACGCGCCGCAAGATACTAGGATGTGATATCGGGACTTGGAAGATCGCGAGCTGGTTATCAATAACCAGATAAATCATTGCGGACAGACAGTCACGATAATGCTTGGTAAACTGAAAGTCCTTGGCAGAATGCCCATGATGAAGAGGTTGGTGGTGGTGTATGTGGGGAAGTCTAAGAGGCAGAACACGTAATGATGGAATCTTATAAGATGGTCCATATCAAACTTTAGGCCGTTGCGCGAACAAGCGCAATTTTTTTATGTCATAAAATGCTTCATAAGTCCTGATACTTTATCTAGACAGACAACAAAGAGCCGGCGGCAAGCGTAACCATTCTACCCTTCGTTACTTCTGCTACGGCCTCTCCAATTCCGCATACAGCCTTGCTGCAACCCCTTCAAAAGCCTCGCAGGTCTGGGAGAACCAAGGTCTTCAACTTTAGCCAGAAAAAAAAGAAGGATGTTGCCAAGTTGCCAAGACTGTCCTCGGTCTGTAAAGCGTGCGAGAGAACCGACTAATACTGTTCGGGGCATCCGAGGTGAGTCGAGTAGGTTGACGTCGGTGCCGATGTCGGTTAATCGATCAACCTTTGGCGTCCTCGAACTCGTCCAATTCATCGGTAATCGAGTCCTGTCGTTTGACTTTAGGTCCTGACAAGTCATGAAGATCCTGTTTTGGTGCGGGAGTTGTGTGAGCGAATTGCTTGAGTGGGCCAGATCGTGATGACATGGAGGAGGATGACACAACGGGATGGGAGGAAGACGAGGAAGAAGAGGGTTTATGATGCTGAGGTGCGGCTGCACTTTGTTGTGTTTGGGATGAGTGCTCCGGCTTACCATGACCTTGCAGCATGCTTCGAGGTAGTACAGGCGCAAAGTCCAGAATTTGCGAAATTTGCTCTTTGGGCGTCTTGCCGTTGCTGGAGTATTCATGCGTCAGTATATACAACCATCACTTCCAGCAGCTAAGAGAACACTCACATGTTCGCGTTGATGACAAAGTCGAGCTGGCCCTCTCCTTCCTCAGACTCTCCAGGGCCATCTCGTACACGGCGGAACAATCTAGGCTCCCAATTGGCCTCGTTGTGTTGTGTAGCTTCTTCTCTTTGCCTGTCTTCGATCCTGGACTTCTCGTCTGTTGCAGTATTCTGGTCTTTGCGCTTTAGTGCCTCTGTACACTTTTGCCATAGTCGCTGGGATTCTCGCTCCTCTTGTTCCGCGATTGGTCGTGTAGAAGGATACGTCTCTCGAGCTCGTGTTGCGTCGAAGAGCAGGGTCTTCTTGCCAGACTACATACTGTCAATAATTGCTAATCCACCGGACGTAACGGCTTTACTCACGTGAAGGTCCTTAATGTGCATCTCACCATTCCAGAAGCCGGACAGCTCAAACAGCTTCTTTTGAGACTGTGACTCTTTGATGAATCCACCAATCTCATCATACTTTCCTCCTACCCAGCCCTTTGTCTTGAACTCCAGATCAACCTCAAGGCCAGTCTCAGGGCACTTGACCAAACTGTGGTCACCGAGCTCATACTTCATCTTGCCGAAAAGTACGCCGCGCGCATACATATTGGGCTGAGTAACAAAGTATCGCTCGTTGCGGTTGAGGAAGCGCATGACCGCTAAACCTTCCATCATACTGGCGGCAGAATTGCCTAAGAACTTGCTGCGTGGTTTTAGTGTACCGTCGATGCGGATGTGGTGTTCTGGCGCCATAAAGAAATAGCTAGATTTTGGTGGATGATGAGACGTCTGCTCAGAGATGTAGTAGCCACGGGTTCCATCCTTGTAGTCCCAATAGCCGTAATATACCTCACCCAGGATTGGGTTCAGAGGCTTCTTGACACCACTGCCAAGCCTGTTAGCATGTAGTATCTCCTCGACCCGCTTGTCGTGTGCTTACGGTGGCTTGATGTGCCATCCACTGAGATAAAACTTAACGACGGACACAAAACGCTGTACAGGGTCGTCAATATCCGCCATTGGGAGAAGTGTTTCTGGGTGCGCCATGAAGCTACGTGTATTAGCGTCATGCGCCGAGGGAGCTTCACATCTTGACAAAGCCCTTACTTTGTGATTCTTTCCAGCATAGATCGTGGTTCGAGGAAGAAGGTGGGTAGTGTAACACGACTGAGGTCGGCGCCAGGTCTGAGCTGCGAGATGATGTGGGAAAGGACTATATGGATCAGCTAAGCCTAGTCCTATCGGGAAGCACAATCTGTCTTACTGCTTCCTTGCTCTTCGTCGACAACAGTTTCATCATCGCCAGTAACGTCATCGGGGTGGCTTTCTATAGAGCTCCTTCCTTCACCTAGACAATGTCAATTCTCCTCGTCCGTTGTTGTTGATGTGCTCGAAACTGACTTTGCACCGACTTTCGGCGATTGCCATGTAGATGTCCTAGACCCACCATGCTTGCGATGTTTCAAGCAAGGTGGCAGTTACGCGCTTGTCTTTAGACCAGATGGAAAACCTTCCTTAGGCAACAGGAAGGTGGGGTGTAGCGGGGTGACGTAAGGCCAGGGCTGAGGAATAGGAGGGGATGAAGCTTCTGGTCAGGACACGCCACGGAGTAGTGACGATGGTATGTTTAGGTGGTGATGTTAGGGAATGTGTAACAATGCAGTCGTGAGCAGTGGAGGTGACGATGACAATGAAAAGGGCTCCGAGAAGCTTCATACAGTCGCGCCAAGCAAAATCGGGGGCGAAAATCGTCCTCGAGCCTTTCCAATTTTCCTTTCAACTTCTAACAAGACTTGAGGTGCTACTGCTCTATCATGTGTCTTGCCTCCGCCTGAAATGGTAGCCTCCAATGTAGTGCTCATATGTCTAACGAAGAGTCAAAAACACCGCGCTTATCGCGCTTATCGGAGTCCTTCCTTACTCATTCAACATCATGCTATGAAGTACAACGCAGCTTGTCTTGGAAGGATCGTAGATGGCTGCTAAAACAGGCAGCAAAGGGTCGACGAAAACCTCAATGGTATCTGCCTCCAGCGACGCAAACAAAATAATGGTAAGGCATGAGAACGAGGAAGAAGACCCCGGTGAGATACCACATCGTACGATGGTTCGAGAGCACGAAAAAATGTTCCCAGCAATCTCCACAGGTGTTTTTTCTTCGAGTTACGATTTGCACTTTCCAAAAGTTCAAATGCCAAGCCTTTGAGATGAATGAACTCGTCCTAAAATCCTTTATATATGTAGAAAATTTCATCTTACGGAGGATGAAGGACACCTTCGTGAAGCTGCTGCCTCGATCTTTCTTGACTAACATCTCCCTTAATGTTTCTTCGAAAGGGTTGTCCTACCAATTTAGTATTCTCTTCAGCGATGGAATCAGCACTTACTTTGCAGATGGTCATCACTCTACATATAATAATACAGTATCGGAGCAGCAGGCAAAAGACAAGCGTGAAAGCAAGAGTGAATACTGGTTATTGACGTTGTTCGACTGCCCTCACGAAGGACTACAATTACGCTGAGATGTGCGTGAGGAACTATTGCTCGGAAGCTTACTTGGCCGCTCGATGAGGCTGACAGCATAATGACGGTCATGGATAACGGGAGTCTTATGAGTATAATAAGAGCGGGACTAGCAAAATTCCAAGAACTTGGGCAAGTAATTTCAGAGGACAATAGTCACAACAACTGAATCCACGGGAGCATGAGCATTACATTGTAACCTGAAACAGTGCCACGTACTAGCCCCAGGTAAGCCATGCCTTTGCCCCCAGTTTGGAACAGGGGCCTTCGCAAGAGTACGAACGCAAGCAAATCACCAAATATATTGTCCCGCGGAGAGCAGTCTACTTGCTCTATCATTCGTTCGGCCGCCCTGATTCAAAGGAAAACAGGGCGCTCTTGACAATGAATGCTATCATCGTTTTGATCTCGCGAAGCCAATAACTCGATGCCAAGTATAAGGTCATGACGCAGACCTTGAAAGAGTATATGAATTTCTAAGAAGGCAGCAAATCACCAAGTGGTAATTCGCAATCAGAGTGGGCCTGATTTTGTCTATATCGTTTGTCCACATTGCTGACCGTCCTCAACCACTCGCTAGCACTAAGTCTTGAACAGAAGAACTCAGCACTCAGTTTACCGTAGAAGGTCTCAGCACTCCGTCTTTAATAGAAGAACTAAATGCTTTGCACAACTTAGGCAGAACACCGCTGTCGCTAATGGAGACTACAAAAGCGGTTTAAACGCAGCCACAAAGCCTGCCAAACCCGAGGACGATGGCATAACGTGGCAAAAGTTAGATGGAGCCGGTTGGGCCTAATCCTAGCAAGCATCTCAATGGGGAATGGGAAGTCATAAAGGTAGATGGAAGTTTGTCGGTACTCCATCCCTGTTACGCCTTATGCTTCTGATATGAAGTTGACAAGGATAAACCAGCAGATGTGAGGAGCAGGAGGAGGACTTGCAAACGTGTTCGGGAATGACCACAAATCCATGGCTGTTGACTCTCGAGTGCTGTTGAATCTCGAGTGCTCAGGTCTGGATGTTGCCAGGATGGCGAGCGGACGCATGAACAAGGCATCCCAGTTTGAAAAGCTATCCTGCGCAGAGCTTTACTTGGTCATTAACGTCGTCGTAATATTGTATATCATATCATCAGCACATGTTCAGGTTTAATATTACTATCAGCTGGCTTGGTCTCTATGACATGCATTTCATATATCTCAAAAGCTCTTTGGTATACTCTTGGAAACACTAAATCTCATTTTTCAATTTTCGTTGATCTTGGACCCAATTGCTCTCATGTCCTCTATGTGTGTCTAACATCCTGCATCTCTGTCCATTCCAATGCTTCCTTCGGACCATAACCCAATTCACGCAAATCACACCTTCCTAGACATCGGCACATCCCCTTCCGTAATCCTCTCAACAAACACCGGACTCGGATCATACAACATAACATGAAAATGCTCCAACGCATGCACCGACTTAAGCGCTGCCCAATTCTTAAACCAAGTCACCTATAATCCCGCACAAAACAAACCTCTCATTAGCCTTTCACAGTTCAAATCGCTTTCCCTTCTCCTATCTATTGGTCGTGCAGCATGTTTTACTCACCTCAGTAGAATCGCTACCCTTCCTAAACGTCTCATCAACATACGCCTCAATCTCCTCCCTCGCTTTCTCCGTCAAATCCCCTGTTTGCGCGTCCTCCTCAAAGCTGAATTTCACCCAGACGACTAGATGGACGATTTTGGAGTCGATGCCGTACGGCCAGTCGTTGTAGAGGATTTTGATGTCAGCTAGATCATAAATCATTAGCTCGTATACTCTCACTCATTGTAATCATCAGCAGCTCTTGCACTTCTCATGTTTGTGGCGTCAGTGTGATGTAAAACTAAAGTAACGTACAATCATCCCGAAAAGGCGTAGCATTCGGCGTGACATCCTCCCACTTCACGCGCTCCTTCATGATAAAATTCATGACCGAGCCATGCGACGCTTTGATGTTTGCCAGGAAGATTCGGTAACGGCGGAGGTCTGAGGGTGTTCTTTTGAAGATTTCAAGACGGTTTGTTCCTTTGCAATACCAAAACCAATATTAGAATCAAGACCATTTAAAGCAGTTCCTGTCTCACTAGTGCTTCTTTCTGCATTGGATTGTAGGGTTCTATTCCATAGCCTGTGGAATTTCAAAAGTGGAGGATTAGAAGTGTTGTGATTTTCTTACTGATAACATCTTTCACCTCTTCCCACGACAGGCGTGAGTATTCAGCGTCCGGTGTACTGAGTATCCTTTGGTCAAATTCGTCGCAGGCTGCTAGGTAGGAAGGACATTCGGTTGTCCATTGATCTTGAGGGATGTTGACGTTCCAGAATGGTATTTTTTGGGGTTTGTCTTGTTGGCTCATTTTTGGATATCACGTTACGATTGCGAAGAAGTCACTTGCGGATTCTTTGTCCTCTCTCTATTAAAGTTTGGAAGATATTAGACCACGCTACAATCAGTATTGTCTTGTTGCGCCTGCTGTGCAACCAAAGTCCTCAAGTGGATTCAGGGGCACGTATGACAAGATTCACCAAGAGTGATGTGAAGACTTTCAGGTGGAGGAGTAACGACCAACAATTCATACGGAGCTCCTATATACAAAGCTCAACGCTAGAAAGTGGGTGAGGTGCTAGGAACACTCAAATATACAAAGATCCGTGATCAATTCCAGACCACTTTCGATATTTTCGACAAATGCTCTCCCACATCTTCCAATACGCCCTGTAGATGCCCATTTCACCTCTATATCCTTGCGCAAGATACCTTCTGATGCGGTTGTTGTGTGAACGACGTTGCCATGCTCAGTACTCCGTTTTCTCGTGAGCCCAAACGGGAGCCCATTTAGTTGCCTATAGGTGTCCCTGCGAATATAGTCGCTAGATTGGTACGTGCGTGCACCGGTGCTTCAAGCAGCTTCAAGCACCAGCTTCCTCGGATTTCCTGATGAAGTACGCTTTCGCCATCTCATACGCCGACCTAGGACTCGTCAGTATTGCTCAAACTTACCAACCTATTTTCAAGCTCAAAACTTACCAACAAATAGCCGTACTCGGCATCGTCTGCAATATTCTCGGCCTCAGTCCTCTGAAAAATCCTCCCCAACCATTCCTCGCCTTTATTATCCTAGCCGCCTGCATCAAACCGTTTGCATTTCTAATCTCCGGATCCTGTACTGTTCCTCGTGTTTGTAGCAATGTCTTGATCACGTCCAGAGGCGTTGTTACAGCAGCTGCGGCACCTCCTGCCAATCCACCAGCAACACAATGCGTCAGAGGGTCGTATGATTTGGAAGGGTTCATCATTCGTGATAATGATTCGTAGGCCATGAACTGCGCGGCGGTGAAAGGAACGGTCATGGTCAAGGTTGTTGGGTAGGAGATGTAAAAGGCACCGAGACCTTCTGTCCGGAAAACTTGTCGTGCACATTGGATTAGTGAAGTGTATTCGGAGCCATGGACCTGCATGCGTTGCTTGATGACTTTGTATAGAGGTTAGCAGGTATCGCCGAACATCATCCTCCTGTCGCTGCTTACCATCGAATGGGTTCATCAAGGCGTCGCTCGCAATTGTTGCGCATGCTCCGCTGGTCGCTGGGTTGATTCTTTAGCGTCATTTTCCCGCTTCGACTTTCATGATCTCTACACACCTGCTGCCAGTGGGTGATGCCCTTCTCCGTCATTGCCACCCATTCCCTGTTTCACCGTCTCATATGTGGCAAAGTATACCGCATGTGCCGGTCCTAAATCCAAATAAGCCAACAGTCCTGCCTGCGATCATTATCTCTTATGCCCATACCTGCTCCTACAACCACACTAGACAAGCCCTTCCACAATGCGCTGATTCCTTCTACCCGCGATATCGTTGCAATTGCGTTCGAAACTCCAGTGTAGACGGCTGCGGGTGTAGGGCTCACGACTTGCATACGAGTCTATACCGTCGTTTGTCAGAACATGAGGGGATGATGCGCTTGATGGTTGGAGGCTCACTTTGAGGACGTCGATCGGGTACATTACTGAATGTTCCTGGAAGCAGTCTTAGCATCTTGTCGTCCAGTATTGAATTACTCTTGTCATACCGCAATACCAGCGAATGCGCCTGCGGTCATGTTCGCCGCAAGCGAGAAGTTTGACGGTAAACCTTCATAGCTGTTATCTTCAGATCAGTCGCCGCACATGAAGTCTTCTCATACACCGATCCCAGACGTACTCATAGTCCTCTTGCTCAATCAGCCCTGCATCGACAGTGGCCATTGAATGGCTTTGGTATGATCGCGCTCTTTCTGCTGGGATATGTGAGGTGAGTTACTGGTGGTATGATCGTATAGAGGAGGACACAGAGCAGGGCAAGGCAGCGGTAGCAGTGGTAAGGTCAAGGTAACTGGATGGTGGTGATGGGCAATTTGAATGATTTCGATGTCTTTTTTGCGAGGTGCTCTACAATTCAAACTGTTCTTGGCATCAGTGACGATTTGACTTTTGGCCAGACCTCTCTCCAAAAGGTATCTCCGACCACGACCAATACATATAACTTTACTGCTGTGTTGACTATATACAGAACTCTACTGCCACATGCACTCTGTCTCTCCCCGAACACGACTTTCATGATGTCTGCTTGCAGGATATAAAGCTGAGCGGAGCAGGAATCAGGCATGATCTTATCAATCAATGCCGATCTTGCAGCGAAGGTCCGGAGATGACCATGCTGCCGAGTTATCCATTGAGGATGCCAAATCCGACCTCGGCATTCAGCACAAGCATCTTTTGTGATACCTTGGAAAGGTAACAACATCTCGAACGTTGCTCACACCAGCGAGATAGCCGAGGAGTCTGTCGAAACCGAGACCAAATCCGCCATGAGGTACGCTGCCATATCGGCGTAGATCAATATACCACTCTAGACCACTTCCTTCCGCTGCTTCTTTGTCGTTGTTTTCTTTGTTCGCGTGCTCCTCTGGGGCCAGCTGAGAGTCTATAGCCATACCCTTCTCTTTCATCATTCGCTGTAGTTCGTCCAGTCTGTGCTCCCTCATAGATCCTCCAACTACTTCACATACATCGGGCATTAGCAGGTCCCAGCAGGCGACTGTAGGTACTGAACCCAGCTCTTGGCCTTCTATTTGCTGCGAGGGCGCCATGTAGAAAGGCTTGATGGCTTTTGGATAATCCGTTACGAATATAGGTCCATTGTGAACCGCAGCCAGATATCGTTCGTGCTCTGTATCTAGTCCAGACTCTTCATTTGGCAGTGCTTCGAAAGTAACCCTACCATCTGCCGCTGCACGTCGTATTTGCTTGCATGCCTCGTAGTATGTGATTCTAGGCCAGGAAGTCTCGAGCAGACCGTGCCATCGAGCAGATAATGCTTCTCCATCGAGATGATCTGCTTCCATCTCCTCGTTTGAGTCTCGTAGTGTCTTACTCTCGCGACTCTGCAAAAGCTCGTCTCCCAATTGAGAAACTGTAATATTGTGCGTAACGAGTTTGATCATTTCTTCAATCACATCCATAACTTGGCTGGCATTTTCAACAAAGGCCATCTCGGCTTCAAGCATATAGAATTCGCTCAGATGACGAGCAGTATCACTCTTCTCTGCTCTGAATGTAGGCGATAGTGTCCAAACATTCTTTACTGCTAAAGCCAAGGCCTCCAGGTGCAGCTGCGACGATACGGTAAGGTACTTCTGTGTTCTAAAGAAAGGCTCCTCGAGCTGAGGCCGTATCGCGCCAGTAGTTTGAGCTGGACTCTCCTTGAGTTTTGGCGCCTCCACCAAGAAAACCTCTCCTGCCCCTTCGCAGTCAGATGATGTGATGATGGGCGTGTGACACTGCACGAAGCCCTTCTCTTCGAAGAACTTGGTTAAGCTCGAGATAACTTGTGATCTTAGACGAAGCAATAGAGCATTGTGTGGTATGCGCGGTCGCAGGTGTGGCACAGTACGAAGGAACTCTGGAGTATGATATTTCTTTTGTACAGGATAAGACTATACAGATTGTTACTGTTCCGCTACTGTGATGAGGAATTACCCATGAACGTACTGCAGCGTCGTTTCCGCCTAGTATCGTTAGGTCATCTGCTCGCAACTCATTGGCCTGTTTCTTCCCAGCAGGAGACGCTACCCATCTCCCACTGACTTGCACTCCTGCTCCAGTAGATAGTCTGATTGGCATTTAGTAGGTGTTTTTATAATGACTATAATACTGAAAATACCCTTCTGCTTGATCTGGACTCAGCACAACCTGCAGAGGTTCAATTGATGACCCATCCGTCAGAGCTACAAAGGCTACTTTCTTCTGCTTTCTTAATGATTGGACGAATCCGTGCACGGTCACTGTGTCGCCATTGTTTGTATTTTGCAGCACGTCTACAAGACGTTGGTGTGTACTCTTAGAGTACGAGTGAAGTGACCAGGATCGCACGGAGCTTCTAGTCAGGAGAGACGTGGCTCGTCGTGCAATCAGCAACATAGTCTTGCGCTCACCAGATCGAGAGTGAGATGTCCGGAAAATTGGAAAGGACCAAAGACGATTTCGCCCCCGATTTTGCTTGGCGCAGCATGAAGCTTCCACGTAACCTATTCTAATTCTTATGTATGGAATATATTATGTCAACGTCTTTCCAAGATGATATTCCACCTTGATTATGCTCTTGTCGCCTTGTGTGACAGCATTTTCCACTATCCACGACGCGCAATCCGATTTGCTAGCTGGATATCCTTCGACTGAATGGTAACCCTCTTGGCATGAATAGCGCATAAGTTTGTGTCTGTAGAAGTTAGACCATATTTCATGTGTTAGCAAGCATCACACTGTTACACATCCTCGAGTACTGAGACGAGATGGGCTTCAGCAGCTTCCTGGAGCGCTTTGATAGCACTTTGCTGGAGATGGAGATCGCTCTTGCTGTCCTGTGCTATTTCTCGAACTAGGCGCTGGAAGGGAAGTTTCTGAATGAGAAGTTCGGTACTCTTCTGGTATCTCCTGGTTTCTCTCAAGGCCACAGCTATAAGAGAGCGTCAAGTTAGGCATTAATAGCAGTAATAACGAAGAAAGACTTACTTCCTGGTTTGTATCTGTGTGGCTTTCTAGGTGCGTTGTTTTCAGGTGCTCTACCCATCTTTGCTAGAGCGGCGGAAGCGTAGGTGACTCCCTTCTTCTTGATTGCAGCTTTGCTCGCGAGAGGCTTCGTGGGTGCTTTTCCACCAGCTTTTGCGACCTGGCTTTTGGGGGGGCTCTTCTTGAGGGTGAGCCTACTATCGTCGATTGTCAGGATGTATCACAACCTGAGAGAGGCGTTGATGTATTGCACTCACTTCCTTTTCGCCATCCTCCTTGGTGGTGCTATCTCGTGTAAAATCCAGAATTCAATATATGTTAAGTGTAACAAAGGTTGAAGGTCTGATTTGGAAAATGTGAAGTAGATTGATCGAGAGCGAAGTGAGAACTTGGCCCAAAATGAGTAAATTGTGATCTGTTCTCGGTTACAGTGATTAATACTTCAGGATAGATCCGTCTGTTCCCATCACAATCTGCAAAGATCTCGATCTATCTGTATTTGCAGACTACTACCAGCTCTCGTTCTACCCGGTCGTAGATGCTTCAGACCGAAGTTGCAAGATAATGAAGAAGATCTAGATCTCTTTCTTCTATTATTCTTTTACTCTTATTTTGAGAGCGTCACCGAAGAGATCGAGTCCGAGAAGTGAGAGAGCTGTCAGATTGACATCTTATATTCAGGTGTCATCGCTACTCAAAGTTCAATCGGTTGCCACACTGCATTCTTCTATTATATCTGCTATTTCTTCTCAACTGCTGCGTGACACCAAGCGTGCTAACACTCGAAACAATGCGTCCTTCATACTACATGGATGGTGTGAAGGTCAAGAAAGAAGTCGTGCAAGAGCTACTTGACGACCAAAAAGTGACAAAGGACGATACACGTGTGAGGAAGACTCAGACTCCTAAGAAATACATGATTGAGTCCTTACTGCCGATTTCCCAAACTACATAAATAAAGCGACGTCAAGTTATGCCGATATTTCCAATTTCAACCTCAAAGACGAGGACTTGGAGAAGATTCAACGGGGTCCAGGTCGTCCTTTGGGTCATTCACAACGCAAGGAGAGTGACCAGGTCGGCGCAGATACTAAGTATGCCCGTGCGCGTGAAGCATGTCAGACTACACCTGAGAATATGAGAGACAAGCTCCGCCATCAAGATACACAAGCCTGGGGTGACAAAGTTCGAGTGGAACGCAAGACTGCCAAGTACCAGGCTCTTACTCAAGAACAAAAGCGAGCCCGGGAATTGCAGATCAAGGCTGCTGTGCTACGAGATCGGTTTGTGATCTTACTACTTTCACAAGGGCTCACTGCTAACATACGTAGGCGCGACCGCGGCATAGACGAGGAGTCGAAGATGAAACAAGTGGACAAATATCGTCGATTCTATACGCGTATGAAGGTCGAGAGGGACAACCTCATCAAGAAGGAGCAGGAAAGGGAAGAAGCCTTTGGAGATGATAAGCTTTACACTGGGAAGTTGCCAAGCAAAAACTCCGAGTACGTTCTACTCTAGTTTCGTTATTACTGCTAAATATGCTAATGATCTTAGTGAGGAAGAAAAGGGGTTCATTGATCTCACGGCTCTTGCAGCGGACGACGATGAAACTCTCGAAGATAGTGAGGACGAGGTACGAGGGTAATGTGTGTAGGATCGACACAACGAGCTTGAAACCGGTATTATCAAGCTTGATGAGCTTCAGAAATGTCAAACAAGGATGGTGTATCGAAAAGAAGGAAATGGGTACCAGGAACGATGAGGTGACGAGACAAAGAATGATTTGGAATAGCAGCTTCTCAACTTGGGTAGGTTCGGCTCGGCGGTCCTTCCCCAAATTGATTTGGTGGGGTGGTGGGGCGTCCTGTTTCATTCATGTTTCATGTCTGCTTCAGAATAGCACAGCCCCGCGCTGATCGCCGCCTCGCCTGGTTTCACATCTTGCAGCTGACTATCAACAGACAACTCAGAAATCGCTACAGCCGCAATATCACAAGTGCTTTTGCTCATCCTAACCAATTGATACCTGCTCAGCTGGATCATCCGATTCTGTTGATTTTGATTTGTCTCAACGCAACTGAGGAGGATGTAGCTCCTGCTTCAATACTTGATTTAAGCTGGAGGTAAGAAGGACGCGAACAAGCCGCCCTGTATCATCGCATCGCATCGCATACATCACCATCCACCTGATAATACCCTTCGACCACTTCCTCTCTTCCGAGACCTTTACGCTGTTGTCATAAACAAATTGCGAGGCTAACCACAAGTAAATCAATAAATAGCCAGTGGAAAGACGTGTAATGATTTGACGTTTGAACAAAGCAGAATCACGAACGCCGCCATGAGCTGTGGAAGTGCAAAGTGAATGAGCGTATTCGCTGAAGCGGGCAACAACAACCGCGATGGAAATATGCATCAAGCGCGGTGCCTGCGACGCTTCGTTGGACAAAAGAGCACTACGCTGAATGCTTATCCCTTCAGGTTGAGGAAAGAAACAGCGTAGAGTAGTAGAACCTTAATGAATCTGAAAAATTTGCAGGGTAGCGTGGAGTGTGTTTCAGTGGACATTGGGCATTTCATCAAGCAATTGAAGTTGAAGCCAAGGAAGCAGTGTAGTTATTGCCAGGCTTCATGTATCAGCCAACGAACCACCATGATGTAGATCGCTACCTTTAGACTCTCTCAAACCCTCAAGCTCGGAGCACGATAGAGATAAATCAATTTGAAAGAGTTCTGCATTCATGCTATTTGTACATCTAACCACTTTCCCTCATCCAAAGCTGTCTCTGCCGCCACGGAATCGGGCTTGCCTGGATTCCTCTCTGCAATCACCCTCAGTCCATCCCACACCAACATTTTCTCTATCGGTAGTAGTAATCAGGCTTAATGAAGTTGGAAAAGTTTACAGGTTCAGGCTCGGTTCGATGAGCTTCGTGGACGTGCTCGGGACCGACGTAGTCCATCTCGTAGCAGCAGCCACACTCAGGGCAACGGCCAAGAGGGCGGTCACGGGAAATCTGTTAAGTATGACGAATCAGCCTCTCTATTGCTTTCATTGAGCCTCTGATGCCTGTTCCGCATCGTCGCGATCGCTCGACCGCAGTTTCGTAGTGCTTTCAACGTACCGTCAACCACTTGACATGGTGAGTGTCAGCTGGGATACCAGTACATCCACAGTACTGCTCGTCACCGAAACTCCTGATCCTGACGGGGTCTGCCATCGTGCCCATGCGGTCAGAAGGCAGAGGCTTCATATCGAAAATGTCGATTCCTTCTTGCTTTCCGAGGATTTCAAGACGGTCCAAACCAGTAGCTTGTTCAATATCGGTAGGCACGGTTCCGGGCTCGGCTCCAGGGGGCATCAGATCCTCTTCGCTGTGAACATCTGTGATATGAGAGCAGACGAATCAGTCTCTAATCTTCGCTTGTGCAGGGCTACCGTTGCAGAATGGCGTGACAAATATTGAAAGCTGGAATCAAAACAGTACCTGCGATGGTCCTCTCAATGTTAGGCATTTTGGGGGAGGCGGAGACGGCTTTTCCGTGATCGCCGTGGCCGTGAGCATCACCTATGTGCAAAGAGAGAGCAATGTTAGCATGTTGATCACAATTGGGAGAGCTTCTACGAATATGCAGAACTCGGTCAGCGCGGGTTGGAGACATACGACGGACGATGCCAGTGGAGAAGGCACGGACGGGGGCCTTGAAGGCAGTGCGCCTAGCAGCGGTGGCAGCTGAGCGGACGAGGAACATGGCGGTAGTGAAGCGAGATTGTTCAGATGAAAGCGAAGTTGTAAGTCAAGCTCGTCGTTTCGACATTGATTGAGGTCGGAAATGTCCGGTGCGAGTCAAGACCACCCATTGGAATATTAGGGGGAATGAAGGCATCAACAAAAACATCCTGTGCAACAACAATGTAGTCCTCTTTTCGAATGCATCCTCGTCGATGAGACGATGAGACTGTCCTTGATTTGCTGGCGAATCTTGCTCGTCCTCTTTGGCCCTGCTCTTGTGTCGACCAGCATCTTGTATCTGTATCCTGCAGTACTCGGTTGTAACTTTCCTTCACCACCACTGTCGGTGTCATTACAGCATGGCAGCGGACCCTCCAGCCCGGGCATTGCTCCCTTCCGTTTACTTGTCCTCGCAGATCCGCAGCTAGAAGGTGATACCTCATTACCTGATCCTCATGCGCCGCGATTCCCTAGCGTGCAGCACTTTGTCTCAAAGTTCAATAATCACAGCAGCACCGTCCACGACACCTATAACCTCCTCACATCCCTCGTGACCCACGACATCCCTATTCTGCTCTACTCTGCCCGGAAACGACTTGACCTCCTCGGCAACGACTACTACCTTGCCCACATTTACCGCACACTATACTGGTATACCAGACCATCTCATGTCACTGTACTGGGTGACCTATTGGGTTCACAATGGATCCCAGACGACGAGTTCGAGTATCGCGGCTGGCGCTATTGGAACAGAGTATTCAGGCATGCGCAAAGAGTGGAGGATGAGATTACAGATGACGTGCCAGGAGGTCGTCGTGAAGTGCTTGGAGCTGACGAAGGTTGGAACAGAAGGACAATCAACATTGCTGGAAACCATGATGTTGGATACGCTGGCGACTTCTCAGAGAATAGATTAGAGCGTTTCGAAAAAGCATTCGGCAGAGCGAATTGGGACATTACGTTCACTTTGCCTGCAGACATCACAAGCACGAACAGAACTGCTTCCACTTCCTCGCCTGTGGAGGAGGACGAGAACATCGTAGCTGCCCCATCGATACGCCTGCTGGTCTTGAACAACATGAATCTTGATGGTCCAGCTCTTTCCTCTTCGCTACGGCAACAAACATACTCACACATCAATGACCAGTTCATAGCCCGTGCCGCCCCAGTAGAAGATACCACAGTCTTTACTATCCTGCTCACGCACATTCCTTTACACAAGGCCAAAGGTGTCTGCGTAGACGCACCCTTCTTCTCTTATTTTCCTCCTCCATCACATGAGGTTGTATCCAGTAGACCCGAGGAGACCGAGACCACCACCATGAGCGTAGGCAGCAGCCAAGCTGAAGAAGTCGATAGCATAGAGGTTTTTCAAGCAGACGAGCGACGAGCAGAAGAAAAAGCAGAAGGAGAAGGAGAGGACAGCATTGTCGAGAAAGAGGTTGAGATTGGCAGACCAGAGGAAGTGACCGATGGCATGACAGAAGAGACATCCCTGCATGGCGTACAGACCTCACCTGAAGAGGCTGAGCAACCAGAACAGACAGACGTGCTTGTTGACGGAAGAGATACTGGCCTTCCGTCCGCGGACGACATTGAAGAACCGGTCAACGAAATTGGACTGCCAAAGCTCGAAGCAGTAGAACAAGGACCTACTGCAATAGAGACAGTGGAAGCGGCAAACATGGCCGAAAGCACTCCAGAGACAGAGTCAGGACAAGCAGCATCCTTGACGCAAAATCATCAAGCATCAGTCACGACTCCATCACTAGACTACCGAGAAGCCAAATTCCCTCAACAGGAAGAAGGCACTACCTCAAACACAAACATCCTCTCTGAAACCGAGGACAACCACAATACCAATCAACCAACAGAAACAGAAACAGCCAACATTCCAGCCTCTTCCCCAGTGTCCGCCCCACAAACTAAGAACAAGCACACAACATACCACGCCATCTTACCGCATGGCCTGCGCGAACAAAACCACATCTCCGCTGGCAGCACCCGCAACATTCTTCAAGGCATCTTCGGCATGTCCGCCACAAGCGGCAGGAAAGGCCTCATCCTCACCGGCCACGACCACGAAGGCTGCGACGTCGTGCATCATCTTCGCAATCCGCAGGACGCCAGCACCGTCACATCGGACAACCTTAACACAGACACTGTTCCAGAAGAAGCCCAGGACAATCTCAGCACAGAAACTCTTTCAGAAGAACCCGTCGAAGACATCGGCGCAGGAGAAGAAGTCGTCTGGACCGCCACACGCACATCAGACTTCTCCCCTTCCTCCGACAACTCTACTCACCTCCGCGAAATAACGCTCCGTAGCATGATGGGCGCTTATAATGGCAACGCCGGACTCCTATCTTTGTGGTTCGACTATAATCGTGGAGAGTGGGAGTACAGATTCCAAACATGTGCGCTTGGGGTGCAGCATTGGTGGTGGGCTGTGCATGTGCTTGATTTGGTCGTTGTGATTGTCGCGATTGTTGGGACGATTGCGAGACTGGTGGAGAAGGATGGTGGGGTGGTGTCTGTGTCGTCTGCTACGGTTGAGGGTAGGAAGCCGGATAGGAAGGTGGAAGTGAAGCGTGGGTAGACGAAAGCAAGTAATGTGCACGAGAGATTTGCGACGAAGATACATCTGTCGAGCGATACCTTGACTGGAGCGCATGCGATCGGGTAGACCTCGTTAGAGATGAGATGGATATAAGCGTACTGGGAGGTGTCTGATGGACCTTCATTGATGTTACGATTGACACGAGAAAGAAGATCATCTATCATTGAATATCATTGACTTTTATTTATGCAGCAACCTAGCTCTACCAATTTACGCCAATGTGATGGTGCCACAGTAGCGACTAAGCTCAGATATTCGAGCCCGATGCCACCTCGTATATATGCACCATGTGATGCAACAAAACAAACATTTACCACTCAATATGCACATTTGTACGATGTCAACATCACGGATGACCGGCAGGCTTGCCATCAGTGATGACATCTGCAGCACCACTCCATGTGCCCTCAAGCCTCTGTTGCACTCTCTCGCCCTGAACAAGCATTTCTTGCTCTTTGACATTCTCCTTCGCCTTATCGTTGTCGACTTCCTCCAATTCTTCGATACTGTCATTATCTGCAATTATGTCTTCCTTCTTCGCGACACCATTCGTCTTGTTCTTGACTTTGGTATCATCCGCGTCATCCTCGCTATTACTAGCACTGCCATCTTCTTCCTGTCGTAGCTTATCTGCTTTGGTCTTCAACTTGCTAATCTGCGCTTCCGCCTTGTGCGCTCGATCTTGACGTCGCCACATACTCTTGTATTTGCCATTGAGATCCATCAGTTGGTCATGCGTTCCTCTTTCTACAACACGACCATCATTGATAACCAATATTTGATCAGCATTTCTGATAGTGCTGAGGCGATGCGCAATCACGAGCATGGTTCGACCATGACCGAGAGTATCTAGCGCATCTTGAATGTTCTGCTCTGTTTCAGTATCTAGCGCTGCAGTAGCCTCGTCTAGCATGATTATGCGCGGGTTCTTCAAGATGGTACGTGCAATGGCCACACGCTGCTTCTCACCACCAGATAGACGAAGACCGCGTTCACCGACCTTGGTCAGGTACCCATCGGGGAATGTGAGAATTCTCTCATGGATTGAAGCTGCCCGACAGGCCGCATAAACATCTTCATCTGTGGCGTCCTGGTTGGCGTATTTGAGATTGTACATCAAAGTCTCATTGAACAAGACTGTATCTTGTGGCACAATACCGATGTGTTTTCGCACAGAATCTATCGTAACATCTTGAACATCATTGCCGTCTACTTGAATTCGACCAGCATTGACGTTGTAGAAGCGGTATAAGAGACGGAAGATGGTAGATTTTCCGCCTCCAGATTCGCCAACAAAGGCTGTAGTTGTGCCGGCGATACAACGGAAGTTGAGCCCTCGTAAAGCAGGTTTTCTCTCGTCGTAAGCGAACTCGACATCACTGAAGTTGATGTCACCCTCGCAAGTCGGCATCTCCTTTGCATGAGGCTCATCAGTCACCGTCGACTGCTCCTTGAATAGCTCAAGCATCCTCTCAGAGTTGATCATGGCAGATTGGATCATGCGGTAAAAAGTGCCAAAGAAGTTGAGTGGTCCTTGGAGTTGCGCCATGTAAGTCAAGAGAGTGACGAAGTCTCCGACTCTACGTTGACCTGCCGTGACTTGATATGCAGCGATGAAGCTCACGACAAGCAGGCCCGTCATAAAGGTAGCATTTTGAGCAATGTTCATCAGATTGAGCGATATGCTCACTCGGTACTCCGCATACTGGTATTTCTTGACCGCCTTGCGATATCGCTCAAACTCATATCTTTCTGCGTTGAAGTATTTCACTGTCTCATAAGAGATCATCGAGTCATTCTTCACTGCATCCTCTTCCCTGTCTGCATTCACCATTTGGCGGCGGATATCTGCTCGCCATTGAGCCATTTTGATAGTGAGGTATATGTACCAGAAAGTAATGACGGTAACTACCAGTGCATAATATGCATCGAAAACGATCAAGAAGTATCCAATGGCAACGCCAAGGTCGACGACCATTGGAAGGACCTGGAAGGTGACAGACTCGAGGAACGTATTGATAGAGCTTCCTTTGCCCATGGCGGATATAACTTCTCCAGTCTTTTTGCCGAGATGGAAATCCAGCCCAAGCGAGTGTACGTGCTCGAATGCTGCAACACTTAGCTCGCGGTAAGAATACTGACTGACCGGAATCCACAGAACTGAACGGGCAGCACCGAGAAATCCATTAGGCCCTTGCAGCATGCGAGCTCCTAAGTATAGCAGAATATGGCCCCAAGGCAAGGTAACAGGACCATATACACCAGACAGGTAATTAGTGATGGTGCCCACTTCAATGACAACGAAGACGTTGACGGCACGCTGAAGTGCAACAATGATGATGCAGAGGAACACCACGAGCTGAAGACTTCGATCTTTGGACGGCCACAAATAGGGAAAGAACACAGCATAACCTCTTAAGTATTCCACCCAACTTCTGCTCGGTGCCTTATCTGGCCGCTCCCAGCCAGCAGGTGCTCCTTCGGTATGTTTATGTTTGCCTCCACTTGGAGCTGCTCCTAAACTTGTCGAGGGCGCGCTGGAAACGACTCCATTTTCCTGCGTGTGGGGTCTGGCAGAACCGTTTGCGGTGCTGGACCCATTAGCCAGCAATGGCGACGATTCCGAAGCTGCTGCTGAACCATTCGCATTCGTCTCTTTCATCTCGCGAAGTCTTGCATTCCTGGTAAGGGCAAAAATGGTGTAGAAAATAGCTAATGCCGCAATGGTGAAGGTTCTTGTAATGTCGACCAGGACCTCAATCAACTCGAAATCAGTCATCTTCTTCCTCAAAGGCCCCATCACCTCCATTACGTCAACCCGGCATTCGCGATGGGGCTTGGTGTACACTGCGAACGAGGTTCCGACAATCATCACTTCCATGACAAGCGCGACTAGCCAGGCGACAAGATTTACAGTCGTAGGTGACGGCGTGTTGTCTACTAACGACGCTAGAAGGAGAGCATGGACTGAGAAACCACCAACTATGTAGAACTGAACAGGTCAGAAAAGAATAGTAGCACATGCGAAAATGTCTGGCAATAACATACGACTGGAGCCTGACCACACCACCATCCCTCCTCGCGCTTGATTAGAGCATGTGCAATTACATCCGCTGCATTCAACACGAAGGTAAAGCACAAAAACACCGAAAGCCAGTTGAACAGCAGCTTGCGAGGCTTGCTAAAGTCCAGATCATCGTGGGTATTCTGCTCTGCAGGCTTCTTTGCGCGAGGCGGCAAGGGCTTTCCTCCTGGCCCAGTCCTTTGTTCGGGCTCCTCTGCCGCCTTCTTCCTTTCCAGACTGGACACGATGATACTGCGAGCTGTGAACGCCACCAGGAAGGCTACAAGGAGAATAAGAGGATAGGCATAGTGGGTGACATCAAGTACTCTCTGGGCGCGGGATACCGAGATAGTGGTAGGATGTAGACCAGACTGCATATTGCTTTTGTTCTCAACACCTCGTCAGTGAAGGCGAAGTACGACTCTGAACACGTGAGCAAATGCAGGAAGAATGATGTCGATTTCGTGAGTGTGGTGAAGCTGATGATGGAGGATGCTCCATGTGTGACTTGGTGCGAGGCCAGTCGTTGGAGGTCGAACAAGTCTGAGAAAGATGTGACGTGGGAAGCAAGCGACGGGGGCGGAGAGGGGACCAGGTGGGGAGAGGATGTGTCGACTTTTGGGGATTATAGAGCGGCGGTGGCAAGGTCGACGTGGTCGTCGTCGTCGTCTCGGCGTCCTGATTAGAAGCTCATGGTCCTTCGCTTTGAAATGAAGATGGATAGCTGATTGTTTTCGTCTCTTGTTCGTTCTTTCCTCTCACGTCATCAAAGTGACAAGTTTGCTTGTGACTCGCACTTTGCGTTCACGCCAAGACCAGTGATAAGGATAACCCGGCGTCTCACGTCTGTCAGAACTCGTGGGCGGCTGTGAAGAGTGCCCGTAGACCTTCTGAGTTTAGGGAATGTATTAGATTACAAATATCAATCGAGGAAGAGCCTGGGACAATAGAGAAGGGCATAAAGTAAGTAGTTCCTGCAGAAAGTTCGGGTATCCTTCACAGCGGTCCTAGCCCACGAATTCTGATTATTGTGTTACAAAACAGCAGAACAGTCTCTTGTGTGATCACTTGCTGACGATGTAGCCGAGTAGTAGTGAGATCCAGACATAGCCTTCATAATGTGCTGGACGGCCGTGATATCATCCAACGAACATGCTTGAAAGACTGCGATATGGCAGCAGGAAACCCTCCCAGTTGTCGCCGACTGAGGAGCTGAAGCAAGGCATATTATCTCATAGTTCCATGTATGTCTACCTTGTGATCTTTCAAGCACGTCCCTTCCAATGTGTAGGTTTTCCAATCTGACTGTTGACTAGTCCTGCCTCATCGCAAGACGCTCGTTATTATAGTCGTGGTGGGAACAGGATAAGGGCGCTTGACATTAATTCGAGCAAAACTCATGTGGTACTTGCGGGAAACAAGATATTGCGGACCCTACGCATCGAGAATGACAATACTTGTGTCGAGGACTATGATATTCGGGATGCGGCATCAAACACTCAAGACATAACCGCAGCACAACGAGACACCTTTGAAATCGAAGATGTTGCTTGGTCTCGTGATAATTTTCAGAACCATATAGCCACTGCTGCTCGTAATGGTAAAATCTTGCTGTACAACATCACTCGACCGGAAGTGGAGATCAACCGACTGCATGATCATCTGCAGCAAGTTCACAAGGTGGACTTCAGTCCACTCGAAGGTGGCTGTCTACTGTCTGCATCGCAAGATGGTACAGTCCGACTGTGGGATCTGCGCAAAGCTCAAGGCAGTTCTATGGTCTGTTCGAGCCACGATACGTTTCATGGCAGAAGTGGTAGTGTACGACATGCAAAATGGTCTCCGACAAGCACCTGGAACTTCGCATTCTGTACTGACAGTGGCGGAATACAAATGTGGGATATCAGATACAACAACGCTGCTCTGCTCAAGTTTGCTGCCCATTATCAAACTTGTAACTCAATAGACTGGCATCCAGATGGCAAGCACTTGGTTAGCGCAGGGCAAGACCAGGACGTGAACGTCTGGGATATGTTGGCTGACGGCCCACGAAGAAGACCGGTATTCACACTGAAAGCGCCCTATCCTGTGCAGAACGTACGGTGGCGGCCGGCGTGTCAGGTGCAAGATTACCACGACCAATTTTACAAGCAGTGTACGCATCTGGCTACAGCATACAGGAACCATCCAGTGATGCACGTATGGGACTTGCGAAGGCCACTGATCTCGTTTAAAGAGATTCATCATCACAAGAATAACGGGACCACCGACATGCTGTGGCGCACAAAGGACCTCATCTGGTCAGTCGGTGCTGAAGGAGAGTTTTCCCAAGTTGATGTCTCTTACGCACCAAAAACAGTGGATCGGCGAACAATGTCCACAATGACTATCGCGCCAGATGGTGAGACTAGCCTTTACATCAAGAAGAGGCCGGGACGAAACGAACCAGATGTACCAGATATGCCTCGTATCCATCATCCAGATAGTGAGCCGGATGTACAGGAGAAATTACCCTTCGGTCGAAGTCCTGGTGACGACAGTTTCGAGGAGCATTTCTTGACACCTGCGCTTTTCACTAGTAGGCACCATTCGCGAACACCTTCCGTGAGATCAACAAAATCCTTTGGCACGACGCCGCCATCTTTCGAGGAGTTCAGTAGAACCATGATGATAGATTTCAATACTACTCTGAGCTTATACGCCACGTATAACTCTGGACAAGTATCAAAGAATGGACTAATGCTAGGCCTGTCGTCGCCACTTGAAATAGCCTATCTGGCGCAGAAGTATAAATTGCCTATGATCGATATGGAGCTGGATGTGACCTACATGCTCAATCTGCGGACGATGTTCGAACAAAACGCCGAATATGCACAGCGTGCCAGCCGCTACCGTGACGCACAGACTTGGAGAATCTTCATTCTTCAGCTCGAGAAAGAGCTGAAGAATCGAGCCACGTGCAATCGTCAGAACCGACAAGATGAAAAACGAAAAGCACAACAGCACAGACTTTACAGTTCTGGAAGAAGTCGGGCTACTTCCCTAGCTGTACCCAATTCGCGAAGTAGCGTTCTAACCAGTCCGAACCTTCAAGCAATGCAATACAATGAAGGGACTAGGTCAAATGAAGCCTCAGGAGGTTCCAGGAGTGTATCACCGACGCTTAGTAGGAAGCCTATCAGAAGGCCCATGTCGAGACTCAACAGTAGCAGCACCATAAACAGTAAACAGCTTTTGGATATAGCCTCCAACATCGCCACACCTCTCGTCAGTCCCATCAAGGATGTTGCGGAGACTGATGACGACTATGATAGTGGTCGTCATCTACCAGCGTCGTCTAAAGGACGGGGATCCAACGCGTTTCTTGCATTAACTGAGTCTGCTGTAGAAGATCGAGCGCCTGATGACGGAGCTAAATACAACGAAAACGCCCTAGCGGAGTCAGGCACAAGTCCGGACTACGAACGCGGCCGACTATGGCGACCATCAGGGAATATGCCATTCTCTCTCAATGACAATCATGCGGACAAGGACGTTCTACAGAGAAGAAATTCGGCAGAAAGCTTCGAGATGTTCTCAAGCTCAACAGATTCGCAGCCGAAATTCTCCAAGTCCGCATCATTTGCCAGCAGATTGTCAAAGGGCGAGGACGACCAGGACGCAAATATTCGTATAGCCCGCAACACATCCCGTGATATACGCGATGATCTTGTGCAAGCCGATTCACCTTTCGAGTATGCACGTCACAGAAATCACAGTCGTTTGCCCGACAACGGTGAGTCAGGCTTTCAAGTTTCTGGCGACTCGCGTGTCCGATCATCAGGTGAGATATATAAGCGGCGGCCTCCTGCTTCTGCCGGAGGTTTGAATGTGCGACATACGCAAGATGGTCAGGGAATAGCACGCTCATTCTCTGACTCCTATACTGCAAGAACCAAGACTGCAGATGTACATCTCGGAAAGGGTCTTCGAGAAGAACAGCCGCTTATTGTACGGGTGACTGTGCCAAGCGCTGCACCCTACAATACACTATTCGTTGATGAGAGGATAGCACATGAGGAGGCCTCGAAGATTGATGCTTCCCGCGAGGACAATTTCATTGTGTCCGATTTCCTAGAAATGCCCGAACGAGAGCGCAGGGCAGGGAACGAGTTAGCGAATGCGTCTGAAATGCTCCACCGCTTACTGGTCTGGTATGTGGATCGTGGAGATGCACAGATGGCTGCTACACTCCTGTCTCTGGCTATCCCTCTTTTAGCGCCTCCTGGCACTCTACCCACAATGAGTCCAACCCGAGAGGACGAGATTGTCGATGCTGCGTATCTCGAATTGTTCAACTCGCAATTCCTCGCCTTCGCTCCTGACGACGCCAACGACATCATAAGGGATCATCACAGACCTCTCGGATTGCTCAACATCTCGCCTGTGTGCGCTGAATCAATCTTATCTGCCTACCATGAACAGCTCCTTACATTGGATCTGCTAACACCGGCTACCTATTTGCGCAAACTCGCGTATCCTGCATTCCCTAGTGTGTACGAGCAAGGTCTTAAAGATGTCGAGATTGGACTTCTTTGCAAAGCGTGTAAAAGTCCCATTTTCAATCATGTGGACAAGTTGTGCTGCGAAACGTGCAACACATATCAAGCAACATGCTCTGTATGCTGGTCGCGAGAGTCGCCATTTGAGCTTTCTGTGGCGAAGAGAAAGAAGAAGGACAAAGAGCATGATTTGGTAACACCAAACATCACTCCATATCAACTCCCAACTACGGGCAATCAAGACGTCGCTCTACCAACTATGTCAGGCTATACTTCTGGCGACGCCTCGACCTTGCTCATGTCCCAGGAATTGGAAGGCGTCTACGATGAATCTCGAGCTAAGTTCAGCACGGGATTCACATTCATACCACATAGTAGGCGAACCTTGTACTCGACTTGTTCACTTTGCAATCACTCCCTTCACGCTGCTTGCAGCACGCAATGGTATTTAGATCCGTCCTCTGGTGGTGCCTGCCCTGAACCAGGATGTAATTGCGCATGTGTACGTGGCAGATACCGAGAGGAACGTGTTGAAGCAATGGAGATTGAGGAAAGACGGAAGCTTGCAGAACGCGTTGAAAAGGAAGAATCAAGAAAGCAGAGCATGGTCGCTGCTAGAGAAGCTGCAGAACTCGAACGTATTAAGTCAAGGACCACTGCAACTCAAGGAACGGCGAGTGAGATTACAAGACTGAGAGGGGCGATGAAGACAAGCCCCTCTGTGGAAGGAGCAAGTGTTGACGGAGAAGCCAGAACAAGCTTCGAAGCCAAAAGAGTACGAGTATTGGAGCCTAGCATTGGTCCTAAGATTTGATTGATAGTCAATACATTCCGGACTACATTAGCGAAATATGCGTCGTTGTGATGCTTCATAAATGTGTAAGAATGGAGGGAGCAAAGGGGGTGGTGGTGTGCTCAGGGGGCCGCATTTGCATGTGACGTACTGTCCAGCTGTTCATACGGTACTCTCCTCGAAACTTATTTACCACGTATTGTTGTGAATATCATCTTCTTCCCAGATCTCAAATAATGAAGCAATTTACAGGAGCAGCCCTCGGGCTTGTCGCCGCTCTCGCAACTCTCGCCAGTGCTGCGTCTGACGTTCACGATCTCAAGAAGGACACTTTTGCGAGCTTCGTTCAAGAACATGATTTAGTCCTTGCGGAGTTCTTCGCACCATGGTGTGGTCACTGCAAGGCATTGGCACCGGAGTATGAAGAGGCTGCTACAGCACTCAAGGCGAAGAAGATTGCACTTGCCAAGGTCGACTGCACGGAAGAGCCAGAGCTATGTGCTGACTACGGAGTGGAGGGATATCCTACACTAAAGGTGTTCAGAGGTACTGCTAACCACTCGCCATATGGCGGTGCCAGGAAGGCCCCAGCGTAAGGAGTTCAAATAGTACACAGTGCTGTATTCATGCAAACTAACGCGTCTTACAGTATCATCTCCTACATGACCAAGCAAGCCCTCCCCTCCGTTACAGACATCACCAAGGACACACTCGAGGACTTTAAGACTGCTGATAAGGTCGTACTTGTCGCCTATTTCGACTCCAAGGACACCAAGTCAAATGAGACATTCGCGGCACTTGCTAACACAATGCGCGACAACTACCTCTTTGGGGCCTCTAGTGATGCTGCCCTGGCCAAGGCTGAGGGCGTCACTCAGCCTGGTGTAGCGCTTTACAAGCAATTCGACGAGGGCAAGGATGTCTTCGACGGCACCTTCGATGTCGAGTCTATTGAGAAGTTTGCCAAGACTGCATCTGTGCCATTGATTGGTGAGGTTGGACCTGACACATATGCTGGCTACATGGCTGTAAGTTCTGCTTCCTATATAAACCGTTGCGGAGAATATAAGCTAATCTGACATCCTCTAAGTCTGGCCTCCCCCTCGCCTACGTCTTCGCTGAAACTCTTGAGGAGCGTGAGAAATTGGCAAAGACACTCAAGCCCATCGCCACAAAGCACAAGGGAAAGATTAACATTGCCACGATCGACGCAAAGGCTTTTGGCCAGCATGCACAGAACTTGAACCTCGAAGTTGGTGAATGGCCCGCCTTTGCTATCCAGGACACAACCAAGAACCAGAAGTTCCCACTCAAGCAGGGCACTAAGCTCACCGAGAAGCATGTTGGCAAGTTTGTTGACGACTTCCTGGCTGGTAAGATCGAGCCTAGCATAAAGTCCGAGCCCATCCCAGAAAAGAACGATGGACCTGTGACTACCATTGTCGCCCACAACTACAAGGACGTTGTTATCGACAATGAGAAGGACGTTCTGGTTGAGTTCTACGCTCCCTGGTGTGGTCACTGCAAGGCGTGAGTTCTCCTATTGTCTCCTATCATGATTGACATAATGTCAACTAACAATTTACAGTCTCGCTCCCAAGTATGAGGAGCTCGGTCGTATGTACGTAGCTCACTCAGACAAGGTTACCATTGCCAAGGTCGATGCTACCCTTAACGACGTTCCCGATGAGATTCAGGGTTTCCCCACCATCAAGCTCTTCGCTGCAGGCGCCAAGGACGCTCCAGTCGACTACACTGGTAGCCGCACCGTGGAGGACCTCGCTGCCTTCATTCGTGACCACGGTCATTACAAGATTGACGCGTACACCGATGAGGACACCGAGATGAGCGACGTCACTAGCCAGTTGACCAAGGTTTCTGAAACTATGCAACACCAAGCACCTGCTGCCACCAAGAGTGCCGAGAGTGCTGCCAGCAAGGGCAGCAAGAGTGCTGAGAGCGCCGCCAGCAAGGGCAGCAAGAGTGCTGAGAGCGCCGCCAGTGGTGCAAGCAGCTCTGCCACGGATGCTGCAAGCAAGGCCAGCGACGTTGCTTCTGATGCCACAGAGTCTATTGCCGAGGCTACCGAGTCAGCAAAGGCTGGTATTGTTGAGGGTGTCAAGAATGTAGTCGAGGCTCTTGTAGGTGGAGACGATAGTCTTGATGACCACGATGAGCTATGAGTCAGCCTGGATTGAAGAGGAGGACTTCGTCAAGGATTAAATGGACACCGGCTGGATGGGCGAAAAGGTATACGGCCGTGTCCAAACCTGCAGGAGGCCGCCGAAAGAGGAGCTTATTTTTCATGATGTCTGATTAGGATTTGGAATAATTGAATGTTATTTGCTATTATCTCGCCCTCTTTCTGTGCTGCACTTTTACCTCTAGTCACGATCAATGAACCACCACCCCGCAAATTTTAGAACCAGTAAAGGAGTTGTGTTGTGCATGTGGAAATGCATCACTCTTCGCTGTCTCTGGCCTCTCTATATCCTCTATCTCTTCCTCCGAATTCCCTCCCATCTTTTCCCCTCTCATAGGACGCGTGTCTCGGACGCCTAGCTGTTCCACTTCGACCCTGTTCTGCTTCTGCTTGCCAATTGTCCCTTGGCACCACGATCGCGGTCAATTGCTGATCCATCTCGCCGGACAGAAAACAACAACAACATAGCATCAACAGGCCTTTCAACTGTGACTTTAACTAGCCATGGCTGAACCAACACAGCTTGCTTGTAAGTTCATGTATACTGCTGTGAGAGCCGTGGGTTCTAGGCTGACACAACCTTCGCAGTCCGCACGTTGAAGGGTATTGGTATACTCGACTGTGCTCCTGCATGGCAGCCATTATCAGGATTTGAAAGGTTAGGAAGAGGCAGAGGCTGCAGCTCGAGCAGAATGGTAAAGAATACAACTGACTGAATCCTCCCAGACCAACTGGAGCTCTCCGATGCAGTACCTACTCCCCAGAGGGCAAGTTCTTCGCGTGGGCTTCAGCCGAGCAGTAAGATTGATCACAACCTCAATGGAAGACTGAGCTGATGGCATGTATCTAGAGTGACAGTCATTGATGCATCTACTGGCCACGTCGTAACAAATCTGCCTGCCGACAATGTCTACGAACTTGGATTCTCTCCACTTGGTACTTTTATCATCACCTGGCAGAGACCTGTAAAAGACGAGGAAGGAAATACTACGAATAACCTAAAAGTCTGGCGCACCATTGATGACAACGCTGGGCCCGAAGGTCAGCGCAACATCGTTGGAGCGTTCGTGCAAAAGTCTCAGACTGGCTGGAATTTACAGTATACGCATGATGAAACATTCTGCGCCAGAGTCGTGACAAATGAGGTTCAATTCTACGAGAGCGGAAACTTGGCTCAGGTTTGGAATAAGCTGCGATTGGAGGGTGTTAGTGATTTTGCTGTATCGCCTGGACAGAACCATTCTGTTGCGGTGTTTGTGCCTGAGAAGAAGGTTCGTTTCGAGCATGCTGGAGCATATATACTTGGGCTGATTCATATTTCTAGGGTCAACCGGCAGCTGTCAAAGTCTTCAACGTTCCTCAATTCGCTCAACCTGTCTCTCAGAAGACATTTTTCAAGGGAGACAAGGTTCAGTTCAAGTGGAACGACCTTGGTACAAGCTTGATCGTCCTGGCATCCACTGATGTCGACAAGAGCAATAAAAGCTACTATGGAGAGACAAATATGTACATTCTCAGTGCTAATGGCGGATTTGACTCAAGGATCCAGCTTGGTACGTGTTTTGATAGATATGCCGTTGGGCAGACAGCTAACATTGGCCAACAGATAAGGAAGGCCCTATCCACGACGTCCACTGGTCACCAAGCTCCAAGCAATTCGGTGTGGTGTACGGCTATATGCCAGCCAAGACGACCATTTTCGATACTAGGGCGAATGCCGTTCACACTTTCAACCTCGGTCCTCGCAACACTATCCTTTTCTCACCCCACGGTCGTTTCGTTCTGGTCGCCGGCTTTGGAAACTTAGCTGGAGAGATGGATGTCTACGATATGGAGAAGAATTACGCCAAGGTTACAACTATTCAAGCCGCCAACCCCAGCGTTTGTGAATGGAGTCCAGATGGCAGACACATCTTGACTGCAACTACAAGTCCTCGTCTGCGCGTGGACAACGGTCTACGAATTTATCATGTCACGGGAGGCCTCATGTACCATGAAGAGATGGCCGAGCTTTACACAGTTGCCTGGAAGCCTCAGAGTGTGAACAAGCATCCTCTAAAGGATCCTTCTGTGCCGGCCCCTGCACCACATCCCTCCGCCCTCGCTTATCTTAGCACTGTCAAGACACCATCCAAGCCTGCAGGTGCTTATAGACCCCCTGGTGCTCGCGGTACTAGCACGCCTCTTGCATTCAAGCGCGAGGACCAAGGTGGCGAGGCTTTCGTGAACAACGGCATCTCGTCAACTTCCGGAGGTAGTGGCGTGAATGGGTTCGGCAGGCCAAAGACAAGATACGTTCCTGGCGCCGAAGCAGCCGAGGCCGTTCCTGCAACTGGCGCGGCTCCTGGAGGCGGTGTCATGTTACCACCTGGTGCAGAAGCTGCATCTGTGGGGGACGAAAACCTGTCCGCTACAGCAAAGAAGAATAAGAAGAAGAGAGAGGCGAAAAAGGCAGCACAAGCAGCCGCAGTCGACGGAACATCCACTCCACCAGCCGCACCACCACCACAACAACAGCAATCAACGCAAACAAACGGCCGTCTCGCAGCACCTCACAACGACGGACAATCACGATCTCGCTCTCCACGCCGCGATGCCAATCGTAATGGCCAAGGCCAAAACATGCGACCACCACCAGGACTTGGTCCAAGACAGCAACAACAGCAGCCGCAAGCCTCAACTCCGATACCTGCACCACAGACGCCTAGACCTGCAGCACCTATCGAGGAGCCAATGTCACCTAACTCCGACAGTCCGCACCAAAAGAAGTTACGTGCATTGACAAAGAAGATGAGAGCGATCGAGGAATTGAAGATGAGACAGGCTGGCGGGGAGAAGCTGGAGTTGAGTCAGTTGAGCAAGATCAAGACAGAGGAGCAGGTGAGAAAGGAGTTGGATGCACTGGAACTCGAGGCTTGATGTTGAGTGTTTTCCATCTGTGAAGGCTCATTGTAAGACGTCGTCAGACCCCTTGATGAGATGCTCGTGCCACCAAGTCACGCGGACTGCACTGGGTATGTTGCCCTCCGAATGCAGATGTAATGATACCGCATGCTGGTCATGCCGAGCTTCATCTGAAGCACACCGCGAGAGCCTGCGCCAAGTTGCGAAGCACATGTTGCGGATGATGTGGATGAAGAAAAGGAATAGGAAATCCGGGAGCTGTACGATCATCTAAGGGGACGACTCGAATACGACAATTACCTTAGTTGTCCTAGTGAATCGAATAAAAGATTGGATAGGAAATCTACTGCTTTTACTTATGCCTCTCTCGTCTGGTGATAGTGGTGGATCACACCGTATTTATATTGGCTGGCAACACCTGGGTGAAGCTGTAAACCTCTCCGACCCTTCATATTTTGCGGAAGATGAAGGTGAAGATGAAGCATTTATGATACCGCCAAGCCAGATGGCGTCTTCCCCACACCTATTCAACCACGGAACAGTCATGAGCTTGTGATCAGCTTCTTATGACCGAATTGTGTCAACACGACAAGTCGTGCGACGGGACTCGTGTGATTGTAGAGAGCTGAGGACACTCTCAATGTCCTTCCAAGACTCCTCGCCATCTCCTTCGACTAGCCCTACCAACGTTTCGCAGCTCGAGTACCTAAGCTATCCAATGCAACGAGTTGTTGGCGGCTTTCTCCGCCGCGTTTCAGCTGGACCTGTAGAATCTTCAGACAAAAGACTTTCTCCTTCGTCGTCGGCTGCAAACATCAATGCCATGTCAAACGATTTCAGCATCTTCCAACCACCGCAGCGCACGGCCTCCCCATACACACCTCCACCACTCACACCACTTTCCCTTAAGTCTACAGGATCTACGATACCAATTCTTACACGGCAACTGGCAGAAGAAATCCGCTTACTCGTCCCTACTCGCCTCGAACTGGTCGACAGTTGGTCTCTCATCTTCTCCCTGGAAAGAGATGGTTCGAGCCTGAGCACTCTATACTCCACAATATCGGAATATCGTGGCAGACGGGGCGGTTTCGTGCTTGTTGTAAAAGATGGAACTGGCAATGTGTTTGGAGCATACCTGAATGAGCCACCAAGACCGAGCAATGGACACTACTACGGCACTGGAGAATGTTTCTTGTGGAGGTGCACGATATTAGGGCCAGGTAGCATGTGGCTACCTCCACCACCTAGCGAAGATACGACAAATGCGCAGAGATCGACCACGATAGGGATGACGTCGAAGAAGACGCATGCAAGAAATGTCAGGTCAGAGGGGCGCAGTGGGACTTCGACGCCGAAAAGTGGTGCGTCGACACCGGAACGTATACGATTCAAGGCTTTTCCGTATAGTGGAATCAATGATTACATGTTATTCTGCGAGCAAGGATTCTTGAGCGTGGGCGGCGGGTGAGTACTGACCTAAGATGTGAGCTGGCGAGTAAGACACTAACAAGGTGTAGTGATGGTCATTATGGTCTTTGGCTCGACTCATCATTGGAGAATGGCATATCTGATTCATGTCCGACGTTTGGGAACGAGCCTTTGAGCGACGAGGGAAAGAAATTTGACGTTCTTGGAGTCGAAATGTGGTATATCGGGTGAGCTCGTGGAAAAACATTTTTGCTCCTCGATGCGGGTATCCAACCAAGGCTGGATGACATAAAAGTCGTACATATCAGTGTATCGAGGACATACTGCCCCTATTTCATCGACCTCGTCGATCTCAGGTTAGTCTCGTTTGCCCTCGATCACTAGCAGCGCCTTGCGCTGATCCAGTTGCTGGATCTGGCCGTAATTATCTGGCCGTACTTCCACCCTTCTACCTCGCTTTGCCAGGGTTGCTTAGGACTCCATCGTGGTCTACACAGAGTTCCCCTAGGAGATCGAAGAGGCTACCGTCTGGACGAAGGTTCCTAGAGCTGCTAATACTACCCACACTCAACGGCCACTACAAGATAGGGCCAAGGTGTTGGTGTTAGTCGCCTTGGCGCGTATGTACGCCCAGATGGCGAGGTGGTCGAGATTCATGCCAGGATTACTGGTCATAGACATGAAAAACTCATACTGTTTTGTGAGGTGGAAAAGCAGATGCCTTGAGTGTCCCATCTTGCGACAATCTCACGTATTTCAACTGGTTCATCGCTCCCCAGACGCCGCTCCACTCACGCAGCACCTTGACATTGGCTTCATCCAGCATGTCGGGTACCCAGAAGCCTGAGGCGTACTCTTGGTGCTCAGTATCAATAAGCTGAGAAAGCATGTCCTGTCGCGCTGTAGCTGGTCGGCCGGGTCGTCTTTCTGCCTTGAGTTGCTCGAGCTCCTCTTCATCGCGCTTGACGAAGCTTTGTAGTAACTGTTAGCCTAAGTCTATACCAATTAAGCTTAGATATAATTACTTTTGTATTATAATATGAACCTCCTCGAGAGTAAATGCTTCTGGGTGCTCTTGTGAGACTCCTTGGAAGAAGGAGACACGATCCACTGCCGATCAATCAATATAGCTTCGCACATATCAGACTTTATCTCGACGTACAATATGGCTGACTTTGCCTGGATTTTGCAGATGCCATCTTTTTCAATTTGTCGTCACGACCCGCTGCCCTGCGCAACCTCTTACTATCACGACTGTTTTCATTTAGAGCTGGTGCTTTGCCTTTTCGCTTTTGGATGTGCTTCTGGACTTTGGAGAGACTCTTTGCTGCACCTGAACCTGCCATTTTGATACTGTAAACACTTTTTTAGGTGGTGGAAGAGCAAGCACGGCAACCTCCAGAAGGTACTCAAACTCTAATCCGAAAAAACTGGAAAGGTCGGGGCAATGAAAAAGGGGGTTCAGTGCCAATGCGGTGCCGATGAGGCTGGTGCATGCTAAGGCAGTGACGAGGAGACAAAGGCTTATTACTATTCTGTAAGAGTCCTGCATACCTAATCGCCTTGGTAATCCACATACGCTCGCTCACATCACTCTGGCTAAAGGGAAGACCCATTGAATTGGAGTCTTGAGGCCCTGCTACCATCGTATTTCAATCTGGCTTTGTCTCAGCCAGAGTCAAACCGGGACGCCAACCACGTCACGATATTCTACCCCTAGACGTCCACCATGTTCAATTCGAGCAACCCAGCTTCGTCCATGCAAAAGACCTACGACGATTGCTATCTAACATGTTCAACTGCCATATACTTTGAGAAACAGGTATGTCTCCATGCACGTGGTGGCTTATCCAGTTCTCCCCTCCGGAAAGTGCGACTGACTCTTACTGAACCTGGTTCTAGGGCGACGAGAACGAAGCACTCCGAAACTGGAAAAGTGCGCTTGACCAAATATATTATCACAATGCATATAAGATACCAGCAAGTTACCGACCAAAGACTGAAACGGAAAGAGCCCTGCAAGACTCCCTCCGCGATCTAGAATTGCAGTGCAAAGAAAGAGTAGACCTATTGGAAGCCATCAAAAAGAGTAGGAAAGGCAATAAAAGCAAATCAAACATTGTACAGCGGATTGTCTCTGGAGGCTCTACAACATCACAAGATTCGACTATTGCTAGCGGGACTGTCGCTACATTCGAATACGAAGCACTCTCTCGGCCGCAACTCCCAACACTTCCGTCCGCAATCCGACCCAAACCTGTCGCAACTGATAGCTCTGCAAGTATTCGAGATCGGGTCACCCCGCAGATGCTAGAAGAAGCACAACGAGAAGCAGACAAAAGAAACGCACTCACTGCCACCGCAAGTATGCCTCCGCCATCCAGACCGTCCCGATCGCCCAGTCCCGATAAGAAGGCCGGCTTCTTCAAGTCCACGCTAAGAGCAAGCAAAGACTCAAAACTTGCCAATACTATGCGTGGTGGTAAACCTGCGCATGCTCCGGCGGCGGCTGCAGCTAGTGTAGTATGGCCAGGTGCTCATCCTAGTGAGACCACTGGAAATCGTGGTAGTTCGTCCCGTCAACCATCTGTGGAGCCAGTAGCCAACATGGGTAGACATGTCAGTTCGCACAATGAGGACGTCCGAAGGGCAATGAGTATGGATTTGCCATCACGACCACGATCGCACGAGCCAACTATGAGAGAGTTTGGTGGGCCGCGAGGCTCTGCCGTTGAATCGCTTGTTCGTCGAAGTCAAGACCTAGGTGCAAGGCCGAACAACATGGGCCCGCCTGCTAGGCCACAACAACAGTATATCAACACGAGCGTCAATTCATCGAGACAGACCTCGTCTTCTTCCACACCAGTCTCGCCTCCTTTACCACAACTACAATACCGTAACGAGTATTCAGATGGAAGTCTTGATCAACGTAACATGCAGATGCTCAAGTCGAGGAAAGCACGGATGGAGCTAGATGCTACAAAAGCTGCCTCTGCTTCGCAGCCACAATCCCAGCCACAATCACCCTCGAAGTTCCGCCAAGCGTTCCGCATGCCACAGCGCAAGGCGGTTGGTAGTGGGCCATCACCGCAACCAGCACCAGCAGCGCTTGCAGCTGCTACAATTCCTATGAGCCGACCACCGCAGCCGACGCAGAAGGAACAATATCCGCCGGCAGCGTCGTCGAGAGGTCGTGTTGAAGCACAACAAGCGAAGAAAGTCGTGCGAGCTAAACCTTCAATGGCTGCAGCTATGCCACCAACTGGATTAGCTCCTCCACCCAAAATCAAAGAACGAGTTCTTGCTGGAACACCACCACCACCACAAGCGGATAGCTCGGAAGACGAAGGCGATGCAAACAGCCCAGACTGGGATAAGCGGGTCAAGTATATACTAAAGCATTTGCCAAAGGGTGTAGATGAGCAAGCAGCCAAGTCCATCCTCAACGAGATCGTGGTCAAAGGTGATGAAGTTCACTGGGAGGATATCGCTGGCTTAGACATTGCCAAGAATGCTCTGAAAGAGGCAGTGGTGTATCCCTTCCTGCGACCTGATCTTTTCATGGGTTTACGTGAGCCTGCAAGAGGTATGCTGCTCTTCGGACCTCCTGGAACTGGAAAGACTATGCTTGCTCGTGCTGTTGCCACTGAGTCCAAGTCAACCTTCTTCGCCATTTCTGCTAGTAGTTTGACTAGCAAATACATGGGAGAGTCTGAAAAGCTTGTCAGAGCTTTATTCACACTTGCTAAGGTGCTCACTCCAGCAATCATCTTCGTTGATGAAATCGACTCTCTATTGTCATCACGTTCTGGCTCCGGTGAGCATGAAGCTACACGTCGTATCAAGACGGAATTCTTGATCCAGTGGAGTGATCTGGCTAGTGCTGCCGCTGGAAATCAGAAGACTGATGGCGACCCAAGCAGAGTACTTGTGCTTGCAGCAACGAACTTGCCATGGGCTATTGATGAGGCGGCCAGACGTAGATTCGTCAGGAGGCAGTACATTCCATTGCCCGAATCGCATGTGCGTGAGTCGCAGTTGATCAAGCTGATGGCTCATCAGAGACATGGATTGAGGGAGCGCGATTTCAAGCGACTTGTAGTACTCACAGAGGGTAAGCGTCTATCGGTTGTCTCAAACTATCGACCCAAGCTAACGTGATTGCAGGCTTCTCCGGTTCTGATATTACTGCCTTAGCGAAGGACGCTGCAATGGGTCCGCTACGTGCTCTAGGCGAACGTCTTCTACACATGCGTCCAGAGGATATCAGGCCCATATCCTTACAGGATTATGAAGCAAGTTTGGTCACTATTCGACCTAGTGTGAGTAAGCAAGGTCTGCAAGAGTTTGAGGATTGGGCAAAGGAATTTGGTGAGAGAGGTGGTTAGACAGTGTGATACACGGGCATCAACCCAAGGTAATGGTTGTATAGACCGTCTTCGTATATAGGATGAAGGTTGGAGACAGGCGTAGTAGGGACTTTCTGATACTCTCTTTTGAACAGTTTTTTATATAGCTCGTGGGGACGTGGTTATCTCTCCTTCGCAATAGACAAGCCTTAATTCTAATGCTTCATCACATATCGTCTGTTTGGATCTGTTGTGGTAGGGCATTGTCGATTTCTCACATCCCTCACATCCCTCACATGCCTATCTGTCTCTGCTTCAGGATGGTTCCCAACCTGGGAGGGATTGTGTTTCTCGCAACACTCTTCACTAAAGCTTGAATCATACGGAGCTGACTCCATATTGTCATTTGGGTCACTTCATCTGAACTTACATCGTGTTCGGCCAGTATCGCGTCTCCTTCTGCACCTGCCATTCTCGTCCTGCTCCTCACCGTCTCAAAGCCATACCGCCACCCATTTCCAAAAACATACCCGACCACCTTTCGACCACCTTTCATCCACCATCAAAACAAATACGCACCATGAACACAAACCTCCCCGAATTTTCAGACGCCAAAGAGACGCCAGCAACATTCCACCGCTTCTTCAACATCTCATCTTCAGGTCTCAAACACACACACCATATCCAGCACCATGCCCACAACAGTTCCTGACTGAACCGTCACAGCACTCCAACAAGAAATCACAAGATTGGGAGATACTTCGATAGTCGGCGGTGAGCGGGCTGATGCTATTGAGCATTGTTTGGCCGGGATAGTAAGGCTTTCGGATGCTGTCAAGGATGCCGCAACGTATTTGCCGGGGTATGATCAGAGAGTTTATTCTGAGGTATGTTCCTTCCCTGTCTTTGGAGATGATGACTGTGAAGATGGACTGCGAAGTTTGGGAGATGTTGTGGACTAATGCTTGTAGATAGCAAATCAAAGCGCTCTCTACTCATCTGAATACGACACGTACATCAGTAGCTCCAAAGGCAAAGTTCTCCTTCAAACGTATACAAGCGTCCGCGTCAACTTCATTCGACACCAAGGACCTTAAACCACACTCGACCACTGGGAACGGGACGTCGACTCTGCCCAACTCGTACGCGTCAAGTACGAATGTCGAGGGAGGAGCTCAAAACAATACGATTGCAGAGGGTCCGTGGGGACATGGTGAAGGTGCTGTTGAAACCCCAGATACATCGAGCGGCACAGACGGCAATCGAGGTGTGCAGCAGGAAGAGAAGAAAGTCGAATATCAAGATCTAGCATGGGCGGTGCACTCAGTCTCAGGCACACCAGACCAACCTCTCAGCATCACCCGTCTCCAAAACGCACAAGTACGCCTAGGCCCCACCACATCTTCCTCAAACACCACTAGCAACAGCAGCACAACAGGCACACTCTCCCACCTCTCACACAGCCTCATCGATCTTTTCGGCTCCGATTCCACACCCTCCACCCATAAACCACACACCTACACCTCCCTAACACTGACCAACATCGACCACAGCATCGTCATAACCGGTCCAATCGCAGGTCCAATCCACATTACCAATGTCACAAACTCGCTCCTTCTTGTGTCACAGACACGGCAGTTTCGTATGCATCATAGCAAGGATGTGCATGTTTATCTTAATGTGCTGAGTAGACCGGTCATTGAGAATTGCAACGACATTAGGTTCGCGCCATTACCGAGGGGGTTCGTGAGGGATTGGATGGGAGGGGATCAGGAGGGAGAGGGGATGTGGGATCAGGTGCAGGATTTCAATTGGTTGAGGGCGGAGCAGAGTCCTCATTGGAGTGTGATGGAGGAGAAGGAGAGGGAGAGGGTGGATTGGAAGAGATTGAGAGAGGATGTTGGAGATGGGGAGGGGGTGAAGGAGATGATAGACAAATTATAGGCATGAGAGAGATAAGATCTGGATGTCGTGTTATGAGAATGATAATCGAACATGTTGATTCGTTGCGGTGACTATCCACACTAGCCTCTGAGCTATCTAATCCTTCGTTTTCGACCACGAGATCTTCAAACCAAGCTTGATCTCGTCGAGAGTGTGTGTCGAGCTCAGCTCGTTCAGATTCCGCGAACGCCCTGTCAGATTTGGCGTAGTGAGCTCAGATCCATTGTCATATTGCTCGTAGCTAGCCAGCCGCCTGCGCGCTCACGAGCCAGCTCCACCCCAAGATCCTTATAGCGGCCTGACCACAATCGGCTCCTCCCAGCGCAAGATCGACACGTCCAGTGTTTGGCGAACGTATTGAGACCGTCTCTGGCATTTCTTAAGAATCCCACACAAGTTGTCCACGAGACCACCAAATCGTACAAAGTTGGTCAATCTTTCTCATTGCCATGGTATCGAAACTCTCTCATCTCGCACCCCACGATCATGCGTCCCTCCTCCTCGTAGGTTCCGGACTCGGACTCCTCGTAACACTCCTCTCATCTCTCCCTCGACTCCTCAACCACTTCTTCATGCTATTCTCCAAATCATCCTGCAATCCAGCGCCAGGCTGTTTCCGGTGTATAAAGTTGCAGAATCCTCCTCGCACACATCCCTCACCACTGTTGAGACGGCAACATGCTTCGCGAAAGTCGGTGACTGGTGAGAGTTCGCAGTAGATGGGACGCGCGGCGTACCAGCGCGAATTCAGTGCGTCGCAGGCAGCTTGCGCAGAGTCTTCGTACTTGAAGCGCGCGTAGACGTTGCCAATGAGATCTATGAGACGTAGTGTTGGTTAGCTCCTGTTCAGTTCAATGCACAAGTTTTTGAACAACCTTTTTCGCGAATTGTTACGTACGATCGTTATTATTATCACAAACAACCACCTCCTCCAGCTCGCCATACTTGCACATCTCGCACCAAAAGTCCTCGTAAAACGCATCGAAATTGTGCTGCATCTGCTCTGCATTCATCTTGTTCTTGGGGTCGTACGCCGGGTTTTGGTAGAGGTTGGGGAGGAGGATGGTTTGCGAGTAGGATGGCTTGACGTGTTTGCGAGAGCAGCGGTCGCCGTGGCGGCAGGCGCCGATTTTGTAGTAGAAGGAACAATTCACTTTGTCTTGTTCCGTGCCGAAGATTGAAGCGAGGTAGTTGGCCATTTTGATGGGCGATGGATGTGTAGGTCAAGGGATGGGCTCGTGGTCGAAATTTTGGGGATATGGTGAGGGACAGTCTCGTTGACCTGTTCAAATATCGTTGAGCGTGTATTTGTTGTTGACAAGGAATAGAGGGAAAGAAGTTGAAGCTGAAACATTGTCTGAAACTGATTGACATTGCCAAGAGCTGAATCACGTGATAGAACAGAGGAACTTCTAGAAATTGGTGGCAATGTCCATTAACTTGTAAGCTTTGGAGAAGACTCGCGAGAGTTATTGGACGAAGCAGAAGGCAACAACTACAGCCTCGCCTTGTCAAGCTATCAAATAGTACAGCCTAGTTCAAAACCAAGGGAATAGATTTTATCAAAATCCATTTTTAAGCACATACGGCCATAGACTGTAGAGAACAAGGCATCCCGTTCGCTCTGCCCTATTTAAACCACAGATCGACTGCGTAGTAGTATGGTGGGTGACCACATGCGAATTCCAGTTGCTGTATGTTCACCTAAGTTTTTGGCACTTTCTTTTTCCGCCATCCGTTCCTGAGTAGGGGACTTAGAAGTCCATGGCTGGTTGACCCATCCATCATTAGAGCGACCTTGTACTTTCATAAGGGCTCCGTATTGGTCACCTGGAGGACTTTGAGAGCGTGCCCGCCTCAAGAACGCAGGTAGAGTCCAGGAGAAACACTTTTAAAATTTGTGGTCAGAAATAAGCTTTTGATGTTGCGGGGAGACCCTGAAATCTGAAACACCATTGAAACATCTCAAATCAGGCGTACGTTCTCTTATCTCGCCATAAAATGCAAGAAGACGACCCCACCTATGTGAATTACGAGACTTTTCTCGGCCCATCCTTCTCCCCAGAATCATACGCCAACACCCTCGTCCTCGCTACGAACAATGCTTCCGATACTTCCCTCGATCTCGCGACACCACTAAAGAGAGTCCTCTACGACGTGCAAGAAGTCGACACTCACATTGACAAACTCACGACTATATCAGCGTTGCCGCTAGTACACTACACAAAAGAGCATATACAAGCAGGTGACAGAATTCTGCAAGAGCTAGAAGTACAAGTCGCGACGGTATCAGACAGTTATGCACGATTACAGCGAGAAGTGATCGAAAGATACGAGGCAGCAGATCAGGCACGCATTGCATCGGAGCGTCTGCTGGCTACTGTACGCCTCGGTCGCGCTGTAGGAAGATGCTTGACTGCGGCGCGGCAGCTGGAAGCCCAGATGATAGAGTTTCGAGCGCAAAAGCCTGGAGCTGAGAAGAGGGAAGATCATCGTGTGCTTGTGCGTGGTGCGACGACGGTACTATCGTTACGACAGATATTCGTTTCTGATCATGCTGGTGGAGAGTCAGAAGGCTTGGGAAGGGTACAGGTTATCAGAGCGCTCAAGGCAGAGCTCATTGATCCGGCAGAAAAGGCGTTGTTGGGTCGAGCTGAGCAGATCATTGGCCAATTTTCGATGTCTACCTTGACGTCCCAGGGTGGTGTAGATGGTTCGCAGAATCCAAGGACGACCAGCACCTTTGCACAAGTCGAGGATGCAAGAGCGCGAGCCACATCTGCAGTGACTACGCTGTATCTGCTATCACCAACACCAAAGTCTGCATCTGCTACAATAGATCCTACTTATTTGGTTTCAACGATCCAGGAGTACCTACGAAGGAGCATCACATCTTCACTCGCGGGTCTCACATCCTCATTCTCGGAACTGCCAAGACTGAATCGAACGCTTTTAGAAGTTTCAGCCCGATGCCAGAATATTGTAGCACTGGAAATGCTACTTGAGTCAACAAAACCTCCGCCACATCTCTCACTAAACGATGAGGACCTGCCTGACTCAAAAGAGAAGTCTAGAGAACCAGCTAGCCTACTTGAACCTGTTGTCAACTCCCTTGACACTCCTTCTCTACCATCATACTTCTGGAGATCCATGGCTGGACAGATATCAGGTAGGGTGCAGAAGATCATGCGAGATGGTGGTGTTTCCGCCAGAACATTGAGGACGAACAGAGATCGTGTTGGGGATGCAATCAGAGAATGTGTCGATAGAGGATCACAGCTGCCGTCGAGCTCGCTTGGACATGGCAGAACGAGGACGACGGGAAATTGGCAGAGAGAGGCTGCTGTCATGGCTGGAAGCGTTGTAAATGCTATTGGACGATGAGAGGCCACGGAGATAACGCGTCCTGAGGAGAATCTCGCCAACCTTGCGCTTCGATTACAGTCGCTGCACACCTGACCACTTTTCTCCACAATCACGAAACACCGCTGTCCGACGTGCCTTTCGACAGGCTTTCGTTCGAGAAGACCCCTTTCACCATGGTGATGCTCGATTCACCACGCAATAAAGTCTGACTAGAGAAGGAGCCTCCATTTCAGGTGAGCCTATGAATGACGGTGTTTTTTGTATGAAATACCCAGTACCATCATGCTGAGACACAGAACCTGAGCAGAAACAACCCTTTCTGTCACACTCTGGACGCCGATGAGGAAGACATGTTCGGGCTAGAATCATGTTGATAGACATGTCACTTTCAGGGCCTGAAGCGCAGGAAGGGCTTAACGACAAATGAGCAGAAAAGTGGATTTGTTCCGACTAGGTGCGAAGAAAGAGGCCTAAGTCCATGTCGCGCATGGTTCATATTGTAGTAGCTGCTTGCTTTGATATTGAGCAGAGAGAGATACATTTTCCATATATATTCGTCCTCCATCACAGCTTTGACGATGTTCTTTATTGTGCTTCGAAGAACATGAGAACGCGGTGTGTCATACTCACTGGGCTGTCATCACCAATGTCTTGCACGCGTGATGTACCTTTTAGTCCACTATGCAGGAGAAGGCAAGTATGGATATAAGATGAAGATTCGATTCTCTCTCGATGATGCTGAACAAGGAACGCCATGACATGCAATCTTCTGCTTCCAAACGCCACCCGTTGTTAACCCAAGAAACGCCCGCCCATGATTTCGATCTCAATTCATGCAAAAACCATTAGTTTACAATGCACCAACACCACCAACCCCCTCAACAGCCCTCTCCACCATTCCAAAACCCGCCCACCTCGCTACTCTTCCCACAACACCCAACTCCCTCCTCACCCTGGCTCCATCCACAGTGCCAACCCACTCGCCCGCACAAACACAATACTCCATAAACTCATTCGCCCTCAGCCTCCCACACTTGCCACATTTCAGATCCTGACTGCACCACTCTAAACTCAGCTTCATCACATCCCGAACCAGCTGTTCCTGCAGCCCAGAACTGTCATAGACACTGCCACACTCCGCACACGCCCACGCCGCTGGTGCCGCTGCGCTGGAATTGTTGTTGTCGTTATTGTCGGAAGCAACGGGCTCGTCACGACAGAGATCGAGATCTCGTACACTCTCACACTCGAGACACATTACGCCTTTGACTTTGCAACTGGCGCTCGGATTGACAAACGTGGCTTCGGGTGCGAATTCGCGAATGTCGAAGAGCTGTAGCAGTTCCTTTCGCAGTAGACGGACTTCCAGCCCGATGCTACGATCGAGGGAGAGGACTTGAATGATGGATTTGACGAGATGCAAGACGGGGTCTTTCAGATCTTTAGTCGGGTCTAGGTGTGAGCCGGCTAGGACGGGGAAGGTGTGGTCGGATGCTAGTTCTGGATGCAGAAGCTCGGTACGTTGACGGCGAAGGAGCGTTAGAATTTGCTTGCGCAAGGCAGGGGAAAAAGAGTCTTTTAGCATCGAGGTAGGTTTCAGTGCGTCTGATGAGTCGTTGGTGATGGAGGTGAACATCGCTAGCGGTAGTTGCGTGGCGCGTGGTGCAGAGTCAGTTGCGGACTCTGACGGCCGTGGCGTGCGCTTGCGAGCGTGCATGATGGAGACGAACTCGACGACCCAGTCGTGGAAGACAGGTTGCAGGGTGCGAGGGAGGAAGTTGCAGAGTTGCCAATGCATGATGCTGTCGAGTTGCTGCTCTGCGCCATCTGTTTCGACCACTTGCTGACATGCCACTCCACCGTAGTTGAACTCGTCGTACCATACAAGGTAATCCCAGTATTCTTTGACGTCGAGGTCGAGGAAGAGGAAGGTTGGCTTTTGTTTAATTGTCTTGAGGATATATTGACTGTAGGCATATGCGTTGCCCACTTCCGCTTTGGTTGTCTGCAGCAGTAGGCGGTTGGCACTAGCGTGGACAACGTGAGAGCCTACTCGCTTGCAGTCGAGCATGAGTTGTTGGAAGGCCTTCTTAGCCATGACCTGAACGTAATAGTACAGACTGCGATCGAAAAGGAATGATGAAGGACTTTCTACCCAACGCAAGAGATGAGACACCATTAAGTCAGCCATGCTGTTCCCGCTGCCGGCACTACAAGCCTCCGCATGCCAGCCGCGTACCATATCTCTCAGTACTCGAACTCCAGCAGAAGTGAAGCTGTTTGTTGCCTGTAAGATCAGAGTTCCATCCGCATTTCCACCTTCTACTGTGTCACCCCCAGGATTGAAAGAGACTGAATCGCTGCCTTCAAAGTCGCTGACAAGAGATGAAGTGAGGATAGTGTTGATGAGGAGGTTCTTGACCTCGACGTCGATACAGACCGTCGAGTACGTGCCTGGAGTGTTGACGGCAGGCATCGCGACAGTCTCTAGAGGTCCAAGGATATCGTCTTTCTCATATCCAGCATGATCTGGTCGAGGACCAGCCGACCACCATAGCACGACATTCTCCTTCTGCAGACGTCTAGCATAAGCAAGGTCGATAAGGAAGCTCGGGTCGTCCCGTTCCAGATTACAGAGCGGTACGTTGCCATAGCGGGCAAGCTCTGTCATATGTGCAAGCCAGGAGCCGAGATCCAAATATCGAGCCACAATCCTCCTCGCGACGACAGTTTGCCAGCTCAAAGGTGGCAGTTGCTTGTCAGCTTCTTCCAGCTTGAGCGTTAAGATAGGGAAGTCACCGAAACTTGGTATGTCACTGGCCAAAATATGTGGTTGTTGAGATTGCAGGACAAGCATCAGATTGCTTCCGTCTCGATTACGGATCTTCTTGATATGATCGCTGAGCTCAAGAACTGCTTTTCGTCGTGTCGTCACTGTTGAGGTCGTGAAATGCATATCCTGTTCGTAATCGATTTGATCTTGCCAGGGCTGCATGCCTGCAGCTTCGAATCGTTCATGATATGCTTCGCTGTAGAGCTTATCAAGCCCAGGTAGTCCCTGATTGTCTCGAGAACGGTTCAGCACAATGACATGGGCTGAGTTGCCCACTGTCGAGAAAAGGGCAAAGACTTGCCTCTCACCCGCTATAACGTGGTAGAGGTAGATATGGCCAATATTGACCTTAGAGAGATAAGGCTGGGGTGCAGGGATGTGCTGCAATGCCGAGAGGTCGAAGCCTTTTTCGATACCTCGTCCGAGTACACCTCTCTGGCTTTCGTCGAATGTGCAAACATTGCCAAGCTCAAGCACTGCTCTAGTGTGTAGAGGTAGCTGATTCTCATAAATACCTTCTACGCTAGGATGATTGTACAATGCTGTGAGCTTGTCGGCTTCCTCAACAAAGATACGTTCCGGCATCAATATCTTGAACAAGTGCGTTGAAGGATGCCCATTTGGCAGAGTATGATTGACCTTCTCCACCTCACATCCTTTGATGTCAATCTCAGGCAGTTTCTCGTCCTTCAGGTTGAGAAACATTCTTCGCGGCACGACGACTTTCAATGTAGAGATCTTGTTGTCGATGAGAACGAACGCTTTGACCTCACCTGGTATATCAGAAGGACGAAGCTGTAGTAGCTGCCATGTCCCAGAATACAGCATCTCTGCCTGATTTCTGAACATGCTACCAATGGCGTCAGTGGCATCAGCTCGCCGCTCACCGAATAGATGTCGCCGTCGATCTCTAGCTTGTTTCTGTATCTTCCACTTTTGCTTTTGGTAACGAACCCAGCCCTTGTAGTCCTCGGAAATATTTGGCATATGTGCAGGCAGACTTGCAAACGGATTAGCGACAGGTATCTGAGGTTCAGGCTGTTTCCTCTTCGCTGCCATCCTAGCTGTCAAGCCGACTTTGTCAACACGAGGTATCTTTGTAGCACCAAAGTCTTCGAAGTCTGCGACTCTATTTTGTAGAATATTGGTGTCAATGTCGGTTAACGTCTTCTTCGTAAACATATCCGTCATCTTCTTCTGCTTGAAGTGGTCGTCCTTGATCCGTTGTCGCTTGTCAAGCCACTCTGGATGAGCTACACGAGGCACGGGATTTCGAACTTTCTGTAGCGCAGCAGGGATAGTGATGAGTTTTTGAATAACAGATGCAAGACGCTCACGGTAGTAGTTCCAGTCCAAAACAGTCCTAGGATCCATATCGCCAGGATCTTCTTTCATCCACTTCCGCAAGAAGTGTCTTCTGACACTTTCATCTGCCGAGAAGATGGCGACAGGGATAGCTCGTTCTGTGACAGGGGCGTTCTTCGGTCTTGAAGATATGATGTATTTGCAGTTCAAGCCCTTGTCCTTGATCATTTGTTCTCCCAGGAATTCTGCTAGACGCTTTGCAGTTGTTATGGCAGTAGATTTTTGCGAACCATATTCTTCGATCGTCTTCGACATGTTCTTGTTCTCACAAATGAGGTCGATCAGTTCTTCGTCGGCCAGACCAGAACCTTTTTCATCCAGTACATCTAGCCATCGATTTGCAATCTTGGCTACAGAGCCATATGTCTCTTCCAGGGTTGTACCTTCCAAGAAAAACTTGAAGATCTGTGTTTGGAACACCTTGATGAGTTTCAATTCTCCACGACGTTTGACCTCGAAGCCTTTAAGCTCAGCAAGCGTCCCATCATGGTTGAAAACAGCATAACGCTTCTTCAAGTTCTTATCCTCTTCTTTGGAAGTCGGCAATATCATTGCTCGGTAAGGGCCATCGACCTCAAAGAAGATACTGTTATCGCTATGTGTCTCATATCGGAAAGTTGCTGGATCCTTCAGTGTCTGGTATTGGTGATTTGTGAACTTGGCATGCACAAGGTGATTCAGCATAACACAAGGATATGATATGGCCACCTTCTTGCCATTCTTCAAGGTGAACGCAAAGTTTTCCGGAAACGTAGCGGGCAACATACACCAAATACCGTCAGTGTCCAGCTCCAAAGGTCGACCAATACGCTCAACAAGTTCTCTAGCCATTTGGATAATCTTCGCACCTGTCAAGCAAGTCACGCCAGCCATCTCCATAGAAAACCAACGAGAACCTTTACGCATGACATAACCATAGAAACTGTTGAGAATGACCTTGTGAGCAAGCTGCAGAGAGTCGTATAGAACGATCATCTTTTTAGCTTCTTCAATCTCATGTGAACTGGCGTTAGCTGCTTTAAGTGTATCCACTTTGCCTTTCCATGTCTTTGCACCACCTTTGAAATCGTATCTACGATCTCTGAAGTCCTTGACAGTGTCGACATAGAAAGGGTTCTCGCGCTGACAAATGATGGCTTCGCGCTCTAGCGTCCTTGCCTCGTGAATCTTATGATAAATCTTTTTGGAATAGTCTTGCAAGCGCTTTTTGACCATCGTAGCTTGCTCATCTAGAGGCAGGTCTTGAAATGTCCTTGCTGGGCTATTAGGGTATTTGCCAGGGAATCTCTCGTTCTCTAGAGCGTGCTTCACCATTTTATACTCATTCTTCTTTGCTGGCAGAAACTCTCCTCGCCACGACCAGGGCATTCTTCGGTCACAGGTCTTTCCAGGACGGTTGAAGTCGCACGCGGCACAGTCAGATTCCTTGATCATGGAATCAGGCTGCAAGCGATTCGTGGTCATGATGTTTGGATACATGGATGCGACATCGAGATGGTAAATCAGTGGTCTTTCTTGTCGATTCGGCGTGTTTTTCAAGCTTAGCAGCTTTTCTGTAATCTGAGCTTTTACTTCGTCATAGTTCGTCACGTCTTCCAAAGACTTCTTCTCCTCGACGGTGATGCAGAATTCCAAAGCACCGTCCAGATCTGCGAGCAGCTCGTCTATAACTTTCGGATCAACAGCAAAGTTGTAGGCAATATCGCTGCGAAAGACTCCAGCTTCAATACTTTCGACGTGTCCACCAACATATGTTTCACTCTCTAGCAGATGTCCTTCCCAAAAGTGTTCCCTCGGTTCCTTGTGCTTGTTCGGCAGGAGAATGTCCTTTTTGTAAGCTTGCACCATAAGCAGCATCTCACAAAGAGTTCCAGTACCTTTCCTTAGCACATCGTCCGGGCCCAAAGGAATAACGGTACACAGTGAGAAGATGAATGGATGGACATACTTCATGTACAAGTAGTATGTAGCCACAGCGTCGGAGACTGAGTACTCTGCCAATGTCTGAGGTCGCTCATGGGCGTATGGTGTCATTAATTCCGGATCGAGCTCATCTGGATCATAGCCAAGTTTAGCGACTGTGACAGCTTTGAGACCTCGACTTCCTTGTGGTAAGTAACTGTCTCGGTTGACCCATGAAAAGGCATCCATATGAGCACAATAATCTGATTGATAAATGTCCTCGCTGTTCTTCCGAAACCCGATTTCCTGATACATGTCTATACCGAGAATGCTAGATCTTGTCTCTATAAAAGGCCAATCGAAGAAGTCACCGTTGTATGTAGATATCACTGTCGGTCGTGCTTCTCTGATGTGGCTGTAAAATCTTTCCAGAACTGCCTTTTCATCTGCTTCGTTGAAGATCATGAAAGGTCCTTGAAATTCGGGCTTTGGGGTGTACTCGAAATCAGCAATATCCTCGGAAACAATTTCTCGGTTGGTGATGAGGAATCCCTGGCCATCAATCATATATGAAATCATCATGATCTGATCGAACGCAGCGTCTGGAAATTTGAGTGGTAGCTTGGTCGTTTCAATATCAAAAGCCATAACTACTGGGTCAGCACGCTGTAGTCGTTCCTCAATACAAGTCATCTTGACTAAGCCGTGCTTTGCTTCCACTGTATACCATCTTCCTATTCGGATATCCAGGTCGATGGCTACTCGTACATGGTATGGTACATCGTACTCTCGAATATCAACTATGTAGTCGCTTGCAACTGTCGTGGAATTGAGTCGTGTATCATAGCGGTCGTCATCGTCATCAAAAAGGTTGAATCCAGCATTCGCGCTTGCTACTTCAGCGTATGTATCTAATTCGCCCATCTGCTCCTTGTTCTTCTCCGCGATTGGCATGATTGTCCTCCGAACGTTCAGCATATCTGAGACATTGCTGAAGTCCAATTGTAGAAGCGGTCGACGATAGCCTAGTAAGTGATTCGGCATGGACAGATCCTCCTTCTCCACCCTCTTGATGCTCTTAACCACTCCTTCGAACATCTTCTTACACCACTCCTCGACATCTCCTTCTTTGCCTCTCCGAATCGCGATCAGGAAATAAGGATCATATTCGACTGTGGTCTTAAATGTTTCACCATCTTCCTCGATAAAGTAAAAGTCGACTCCTGCTCTTCCTCCTTGTATCTTGTCATCCTTGATAGTTGTACTGTGCATATTACAGAGCCATCCAATCTTGTTCTT